>Ga0310696_10001149_pt1 | contig 39031 bp, 28 predicted proteins | sample AusTroGonzalo_MG_4_FD_203885 | JGI IMG/M metagenome (GOLD analysis project Ga0310696, IMG submission 203885) | Bovine rumen microbial communities from tropical cattle in Woodstock, Queensland, Australia - Gonzalo_02 (v2) (version 2) | ecosystem: Host-associated > Mammals > Digestive system >... | reverse complement strand
AGATATTATACCATAGATTGTGCACTTCAGTCAACAGGGGTCGCAACATTTTGCAGATTAGTCAGTCAGCGAAGTGGCAAACTCGGGTTATACCAAAAACATGACTTATGGGGCGTCAAAACGAAAAAAACATCTTTTGACGCCCCATAAGTCGGAACTTGTTTTCCATTCAGCGGCATGCAGCCGCGCCCGAAAAACGGTTGTATGATACCATATCGCCCCCGCCGATTTCAAGCGTGGCATGAACCATTTCCATGAGATACCTTTCGATCAAGTCGGCATACTCACCCAAACTGACGACCTCAACATACTCCGCCGCTGTATGGGCACCGCGCGCGTCGACGCCGAGAATCAGCATCGGCAAGTTCAAATACTGGAGATGACGTGCATCCGTAGAGCTGTTCAGGTGGTAGAAGTCGATCTTGCGATCCGGCCACTTGCGCCTCATGCGCTCGCGGAAATCGACGAGATACGGCTGCGTCTCGTCCAGGAGAACCGCCTCCCCCTTGCGAATGCACCGCGGTTCGCACTTGAACTTGTTTCGCAGAAGGTTCTCAATCGCGTCAAATCCTCCATGCCTGGCGCAACGGACGTTGATTTCGATCTCGGCACGTTCGCGCGTTCCAGACACGCGCTCGAGCATTATTACGTCGCGCCATGACCCATCCTCATAACCGGGCATTTCCAACGCGATCTCTTCGTAACGGCGGACGAGGTCTTGCACCGCGTTCGGCGGTGCGCCCTTCGTCATGCCGGCGTGGGACGGAGGCACGACCTTCTCGACGACATAGCGTGCAAGCCCCTTCTGCCGCGTGGTAATCGCGAACTGTTCCGAATCAAGGACGATTACAAGCCTCTTTGCCCCATAGCCGCGCTTCATCATCTCCGCCGTGGTAAGACCGCCGATCTCCTCGTCCGTTCCAAAGATCGCGCCTACGGAGACACGCCCAGCCAAACGCTCCATGAGACACAGCGAAAGGGCGACATGCTCCTTGCAATCGCTCGCACCACGGCCATAGATGCGACCGTCGGACTCTTTCGGAACGAACTGTTCTGGCGACTGCGCAGGCACTACGTCCATGTGGGCGGAGAGAAGTACGTCGGGGCTCTTGCCCTCCACGTTCGCCACCCACACCATGCAACGTCCGGAGGCATTCGTCTCGACATGGCAGAAGAGCCCATGCGATTCCGCGTAGCGCCTTGTGAACTCTGCCGCGCGGTTGACTTCCGCAACATCTTCAGAGACGGACGGTATGCGTATCAGGTCTTTGAGAAATTCAAGATCGACCGAAGATGCAGCTATCACATTGGTCGCAAGACTCGTGATGAACATTATTGCACCAACGAGGCATCTGCCTGTTTTGCTTTTACTAGTCATAGGTGATCATGCCATACAGTTCGCATCCCCCTCAGCGACATGTTGCCGCGTCTGGAAAACGGTTGTATGATACCATATTGCCTCCGCAGATTTCAAGCGGGCGTTATTTGAAATGATAGGAGCCCGAACCAAGAACAAACGCGCGTCTGCCTTTTCGAAAACCGATAGGCTTTACTCCCTCTGGAGGCTTGCAGCAAAAGCCCCTTGGCAAAAGGGCAGTTGCGGTTGCATTCGGTGGAATCTCGACTATCCAGTCAAATCGCATGTCCTTGATCCGCCATTCGCTGCGGATCGTGCCGTATGGCGACTCGTGAGCCGCCTTGACCCATGAAAGGCCGTCGGTTTCCGGGGCAAGAAGAATCTTCTTGAAACCAGGTTCGTCGTCAAGACGTATTCCCCCGGGATACTGAAGAAACCATGCCGATACGTCGCCAAACATGACATGATTCTGCGAGGCCGCGCCCTCCCAGCTCTCCCACGCCGTGGTAGCGCCTTTCGCAAGCCAATCGCCAAAACTTGGGTGATTAGTCTGGCACAAAATCGCGCAGGCAAGGTCGTGACGCCCCGCTTCGCTGAGGGCTCGGAAAAGCCATCTTGAACCGACAATGCCGCACTTCATAAAACGGTCGTTTGCCTCTACGGCGTCACAAAGCCGCTCCGCCAGCTTGCCGCGCATTTCAGGCGAGGCAAGCCCCAGCCCAAGCGCGACAGCCTGTGCAGTCTGTGTACCAGACGACCACTTGCCGTCCGGCGACTGAAATTCTTTGCGCATCGCCGTCTTTGTCCGATCAGCAAGTGCCGTAAACCTCTGAGCGTCTTCATCCCTTTCGAGAATCCGCGCAGTCTCTGCTGCGATTCGTACGCTTTCGTACCAGTATGCGGAAGATGTGCAGACGAGCGGCGTGTAGAGGCTCCACTGCTCGTATGGGATAGGCGCACACCAATCCCCAAGACCGTAATCGGCAAGTCCTTTGTCATTCAGCCTCTTCGCGCCCCATGCGATGTATCTGCACAGCGCAGGATAAGTTTCTTCGAGAATCCGCTTGTCGCCCTTGTAGCGATAGAGCATCCAAGGAATGACCGCGATTGCACAATCCCACACGGGACCCGCACCTTCCGCGCCCCAGCCTCCAGTAGGTACGATGCGCGGAATGCCGCCGTTCTCTCGCTGTGCATCTACAATATCCCTGCACCACTTCTCATAACCCGACGTGTTTTCAAAAAAGCACTGCCCCATCTCCGCCACCAGCTGTGAGTCGCCCGTCCATCCGTTCTTCTCGCGCTGCGGACAGTCCGTTGGCACGCCGTCAGTGTAATTGCAAAGATACGCCCGCAAGAACATTCTGTGGATGCGATTGAAGAGGTCGTTGGAACATTCAAAGTCCCCGGCGAACGCGAACGCCGTATTGACTTGGTACGCTTCGATGTCATCCATCCTCAGTGGCCTGCGCAATCCGCCTATCTCCACGTAGCGGAATCCACTATATGAAAACTTTGGTTCGTAAAACTCCTCGTCCGCGCCAGATGAAACGAATCGGTCTCTCTGAAGCCATCCGCCAGGCATCCGCAATGCGGAATGGGGGTAGTGAAAATGCTGATCGTTGCCGTCCAATTTCACAGTACCGTCTTCGTTGCGCTTTTCTCCGTACTGTACCGTAACAACATCGCCCTTCGCCAATCCACGCAGCCTCAACCGCACCCATCCAGAAAGATTCTGTCCGAAATCTACCAGCCAACGTCCATTGGCGAGGCACTCAATCGACTTTGGCTTCCAAGTCTCCACCTTCTCCGCGCCGGGCATGGGCATTGCCTCAAGTCGTCCATCAGGGCCCTTCGCAAGCGACACTGGCACATCAACCATCGGCGGAGGCGCATGTATCTCTCCCTCGCGCAAGTCGTCCCAGAGAATCGGGCTTCCAACCTGCCGCCACGTTGCGTCTGAAACAACCGTTTCACGCGAACCGTCCGCAAAGGATATTTCCAGTCGGGCGATAAGGCATGGCGTATCCCTCCACGGCGCAGCGTCGAAGTTCCAGCTTTCAAGATGTTCGTCGTATGCGCCGCGCCCGACAAGGGCATCAAGCGAATGTTCACCGGTCGAAAGCATATCTGCAGCAATCTCGTATGTCGAATAAAGGACTCTCTTGGAATAGTCCGTAGGCGAAGGGTCGAGTACCTTCTTCCCTATGCGACTGCCGTCAAGCGACGCTTCGTAGAATCCAAGGCCCGTGATGTGCAGAACGGCGTCGCGGACAGGCTTTTCAATGCGGAACTTTTTGCTGAACGCCGGCGAAAGCTTCTCCACCCTCTTCGCGAGCTTGCCGTCGAACGGCGCACCAACACGTTCGCCGTCCCAATTCACTCCAGTCGCAAAAGTTCGACCGTCCGGCAGTGGAAGTGCCGCAATGAACGCCTTGCCGTCGCCAACGTGAATCTGGATGGTGTTCGTGCCGCCATTCAGGTGTCCGGCAACATCGACATAGCGAAGAACAGGTCCGCCCCCGAGCTTCATAACGCTGCGCCCGTTCACCTTCACGGAGAAATCGCTCTCTGCCGCAATGGCAAGAACTGCCGCTTTCGAATCGCGCACATTGAAAGACGGACGCCATGTGTCGCGCACTTCCGTCAACTCAGCCGCTCGAGGATCGATGTCGCCAGCGTCAACCGTGAAATGGAAGCTTCCCGTTGGCTTTATCCAAACCGCTCCTTTGAGGTCGTAGCCCCCGACTGTCGCAGGGTTTACGGTGATCCACTTCGCCCGCCAGTTGGCATTGCTCATCAGTCCCATGCGCCAGCGTGCCGGTGCCGATACGGCGCGATGCCCGTGATTGTCAAGTGTTTCAACCGTCCAGAAATACTCCTTGGAAGGTTCAAGCGACTTGCCGCCATAAACAATATTCAGCGATTCTGAACTTAGAACTTCGCCAGAATCCCATACTTCCGGTGCGGGCAACTTTGCGGGACTCGTTGCGACACGAACGCGATAGGAAACCTGAACGACGCTCTTTTGCCCGTTGTCCGGTACCTTCCAAGAAAGTCGCGGCCTTGCAACATCCATCCCAACTGGATCTACGCGATACTCGACGGTCAGTCCATGCGGCATATCCGCCGCCGACAAGGCCAACGTAACCGGGCAAAGGAAAACCGCAAAAGCCGCCAAGCGCATGGCCGCCCTATTCCAAGTTCACGAGGACAAAGGAATGCGGCGGCAGCGCATCGGGCATCGCAATCTCGATGTCAGTACGTTCTGCATCCACGATGCGGCATGATTTCGCCTTGCGTCCGCAAAAGTCAATCGCAAGAGGACGCTCATTCGCCGAATCGTTCACGACGAACGCCGCTGCCGCGCCATTCGCCCCCTTCGCCGCCACGAGCCAGAAACCGTCTTTGCCTTGTCCGCCCGCGACGTCGCACTTTACCGCCGTTCCAAGTCGATAGAGCGCATCAAAGTACTTGAGCGCGTAGAACGCCTTGCCAGGCTTTTTCTCCACGGGATCGAAGAGCGGGGCATAGCGATCCAGTCCAACTTTGGCGTCGTAGATGTTAGCCATGTAGAGGTCGTCCTCGATCTGCGCGGCGGCGACGAACGCGGCGATGCCGCTTGCAAGCGACGCCCGTTCCCAGAAATAGCCGCTGCGGTCTCCGCAAAGCCACTCGTTCAGGTGAAGTTCCACATTCGCGTATCCAGCCTTGCGAAGAAGTCGGCGGTGATAGTCGGTGTGCGGCTTCACGAGATCGGGGGTAATATAGCCGTGAAACGAGAAAAAGTCCAACGGACATTTCCGATCCTTGATAAAATCGCAAAACTCGACAAAGCAGCGATGGCGGTACGCCTCGTCTTCCGGCACGGGTTCTCCCTTCATCTCGAACGTCACGTTATGCGCGGAGCACTTGCCGTAGCCGCCGATCTTCAAATGCGGGAACTTCGCTTTTAGGTGTTTCGAGGCCACCTCGTAGAATTCGCAGAACTGCCGCCATGTTCCGCGCCACATCGCGTTGCGCCGGTCCGGGAAGTCGTCCGCCTCATTCCATATCTCCCAGTATGTGATTTTGTATTTGAAGCCGTCGGCCCACCCTTCCGTGTAGTGACGGATCACATGTTCGCAGATACGCGCCCACTTGTCAAAGTCTTTCGGCGGGAAGATTCGGTACGCCTTTATGGTCCGTGCAAACACCTCAATCGTCACGCCAAGGCGAAAATACGGTTCCACGCCGTTCTCGACGAGTGCTTTCAGATATCTATCCGTGAACGCAAAATCGTAGTTCGCCGGATCTGTCTCATCCGCGTCGAAATCGCGGAAGACGTTCGGGATGTCCACAAACATGTTCTGTCCAAACCAGCCGCCGACATCATGGAGGCGGGCGTATGGCACGCCCGCCTCTTTCAAGTAGGGGAACATCGAATAGTCGTCGAATTCAATGAGCGGCCCCTGTCCAACGGAGTGGACGGGCTTCACTGGCCTCTCGGCCTTCTCGAAGTCTATCCTGACGTCGGTTGCCGATGCGCAGAATGCGTACAGTAAGGCGGCGAGAACCGCTCCGGCATGTTTTTTCATCATCGCCTCGCTACAATCGCCGTCAGAACACTATGACGGTAAGCCCGAGAAGCTCAATGGTAACGACAGCCGTGCGCGTCGGTCCGTTTTCCATCGCGAGCTGCACAGTCCAGTCTCCTTCTTCTTTGAAATTGAACCACGTTGCTCCGGTGCCAGAGCAGTCCAATGTCGTCACCTTCCCTCTAGGCGATGTCAGCGTCAGCGTCGCCGCCTTGGACGCAACGCCGCCCCAGTCGTCGCCAGAATAGGCTACGGACGGCGCATCCCTTCGAAGCGTCGTGCGGTTCGGTCCATCGGTTATGCTGTCGGCGCGATAGGTGGTTTCGCCGCTTGCGTACTCTACGCCACCTGCGGAAGCGGCGAGCCTGTAGCCGGCACCAGTCTTCTCCAGACGACATCCTGGCGGCAGGACGAGCCGCGAGAGAAGTCCATCGACGTTCTCCGGCGCAAACGTGTAGCCAACGCCAGCCGAATAGTCGACAAGCTCGTCGCCGTCAACGATTTTCGCGGGAGATGGCATTGCGCCGACAAGCGGGTAGCGCACCGTGATCGCGGCCGTTTCGCTGAATAGGCCCTGCCCTGACTTCGTAAGCATCCATACCCCGCCCGCATTGAGCGAGAGCGTGTCCGCCCCATCCGATGTTGCATCAGATACGAGGATTGAGACCGTACCATCTGGCGCGGTGAGAGTCACCGTGTCGCCTTTGCGCCACGTCACCTTCCATGTGCCGCCGGATATTTCAATCCGCTCCGCCGCCGTCTTCACGGCGAGGGGCAATGGGCGCGTGTCGGCGGAATAGACCGCCGCGGGGCTAATCGCCTCCGGCGTTTCGTCTCCACGAACCGCAAGCGGAATTGCTGCGACCGCCACTCCCGCAAGAATTATTCCGAACTTCGTTCTCATCTTCTTACCTCCTCAGGCAGACGGGCGGTCAGAATACGATCATGGCAACGCGGAAGCCACGAGCCCAAGCATCCGTACCTGCGGAGCCGTTGCGCTTCGACATTGCGAAACGAAGTGGTTCACTTAAAATATTATGGCTCCAGACTGCGCCAGCGCGAAAGCGCCGAAAGTTTGATTTTCCTCCTGTTATTATAGAATGAGGTGTAAACGCATCTGGAACATTCAGATTAGAGCCGCCATCGTATGCATCGCGGCACCAATAGAACACGTTGCCGATAATATCGAAGATTCCCCATGCATTCGACTTGCAAGACCCTACCGCCACTGGTGCAGACTCGCCGTTCACGACATAGGATGCGTCCGGATCGTTGCCCCAGAAAAAGGCTGTGGTCGCGCCTGCACGCCCGGCAATCTCGAACATCACCTCCGTCGGCAGGTCAAACCCGAACTTGTTGCCAGTGATGTAGTTCAGACGCTGTAGGAATGTGCCGCTGTTAGATTCAACCGTCGGAATGGACGCTTCAGGCGCGATGTCGGTACGCAAACCCACCCACGAGACATTTTCCACCGGAAGAAGGTCGCCAGAAGCTATGGCTGCAGAATACGACCCGCAGAGTTTTTTGTACTGGTATTGAGTGACAGGGAACACGCCGATGTAATAGTCTCGCGTCGTATTCCAGGTCCTCGCGGTGTTTGCGTCGCCACCAGATCCGAAATTCACGCTGTCGCCCGTTGGATACGGACCACCAGCGGGAACCTTTCGAAGAACGAGCTTGTCCTTCTTGTATGTTGCCGTGTTGTAACGTTCGTTCGAGGCGTCTTGCGTGGCGAGAAGCCCCTCGTATGTGACGTTGTCTGAAAGCTTCGTGAGGTCGATAATCATGTAGTCGTCACCGCTCGGCGCATCGGCAGCATAGACTGCGGCAGTCATAGTGCAGTCGTTTGATTTCACGCCGGAGGGAAGTGTCCACGTAACGGTATGAGTGCCCTCGTTTGCGCTTGCGCCAACGTAAGTCGTGCCATCGATTGTGTAGGTTGTTCCGTTAAGGACCGTGGTAAACACGATTCTCTTGTACTGCGGAGGCTCAGAAGTCAAGTCCTGGCCGCCGGTCACGGTGTAGGTGATATCGACCTTGTTGTTCCACGGCCAGCGCTGGACGACGCTATCGACCGTAATGTCCGTCGCCGACATGGCGGCAAGCGGGATGATTGCCATGAATAGTGAGGCCTTCATTGTTTTTCTCCTTGTTGTGTGTTTGTTTTTGTGCTTGGTTGATGGTTCAAGATTCTGGCTCCGATGAAATAGACTGGCTCTTCGCCCACCGGAACAAGCCAGGCGTTCGGGCCTGTCTTGACGGGGACAATCCGTTTACCGCGCACATCGCGGAATTCGACGACATCGCCGCTAAACTTCAGTTCGCGCAGACATGCCTTGCCGAGCGACCAGCACATCCCGGCGCGACGTCCGTCCGGACGAGTCCACTGCGGGAAATAAGTTGTGCGCTTTTCATCATGCCATGCACCGGGAATTTGAACCGAGCCCAAGGGACGCTGCTTTACGAAATTCATGTATGCGCCGTATGCCGGCTTTGGCGTGAAGTTCTCATGGACAATACCGAAATGGTGTTCGCTGTAGAATGGATCTCGTTCCGGCGAACGAAACTCGTACCAGAAAAAACTCTCTACGCGCTCGGCAAACGCGATTCCGGCGGCACGTGCCAAAAACACCGCCTGCCTGTCTTCAGATACAGTATTCACGTTGCCGGGCGTATATAGACCGGAAACTACCACACGCCCCTTGTAGTCGCTGTCAAAGGCATAGACGCATGCGGCTACGGCAGTCTTGCCATTCTTCGGATTTGTTCCAACAAGCAGCGGAATCATCTTGTCGCCTTGCGCAAGAAGCGAGTCCGTCTGGAAGCGCGCGGCCGAGAAACCGGACGGATCCTGCATAAGACCGGCTGCTGCGGCCTTGGACGTGGCAAACACAGTCATGTTCTCGGGAAGCGACTTGTCGCCCATAAACCAAGCGTCCTCCTGAATGCGGAGACGTCGGCGATCCATAATCGGATCATGGTCTGGATCCCTGCCGAACGCGCCATTCTTCGTGCGGCACGGAAACCACATCGGCATGCCGCCGAAATCGACGAGCGTGCCGCCATTCTTCACGAATTCGACAACGGCGTTTACGGTGTCCGCAGGATACTGCTCATCGAACGGGTATACGACGGCGTCCACACCGCCGCTCGCAAGGCGACGGCAAACTTCGCGGGGAGTGCAAGCGACGGCTGTCGAGCCTGGCGGCAGGGCTGCACGGATTGATTCCGCGATTGCGACGGGTGGCTCGGCATCATCCGCAACACAGGCCGCAAACACTACATTCCAAGATTTCTTTTCCGGACGTGCCAACCTAAGCGCCGACGACAGCAACCCCTGCACCCCCACACTCGGCGTATGCGTGGGGCATCCAAATTCAGTGATCCAAACGGGCTTCTCCTCGTCGCCATATTTAGCCATAAGCGCTCGCAACTTCTCTATCTGCACATCCATACGACCTTCCGGCGGTGCTGGGTGCGTATATGGATGGATGCTGAGGATGTCGAAGTACTTTGCGCCGCCAAGACGGTAAATCTCCTCTATGAAATCGAAAGGCACGCCGGCCGTGCCGCCGAAAGAAACACGTACACGCGGCTCGACGGACTTCACAGCTTCGTAGGCAACCTTGAGAATGGTAAGATAATTGGTCGGGCTCATGCCCTTCCAGAAAAAGGAACTGTTCTCCTCATTCCAGATCTCAACCACAGGCATCTTCATGCCATAGCGGGAAATCATGTTGCGAATATACAAGCGGAATTCTTCGAGATGCTCATGGACAGGGTGTGCCCAACCAGGGCCATCGTAAAGAATCGGCAACACAGTGATGCCTCGAGAATCTGCGTCGGCGATAATCTTGTCGAACTGCGAAAACTCGAACGCACCATCCTTGTCACGCTGGCACTTCTTCCATTCAAAATCGCTGCGCACGTAGCCGAGACCGGCAAGTGACATCATATCGCAAGTCTCAACGCATGCTGCAAACTCATCGCGCGATAAGTGCGCACACACTCCGTAGCACGGCAGCGATTCGGGAAACTCGCCGGCGAACGACATTCCCGACATAAAGACGTACGCAAAGCCAAATGACGACAAAGCCAAGGCTGCACGCATCATACATACATGCCGCATGTCGCGCATCATTGTCTCCAATTTCTTCATGAATGTGTGTATTATACTAAAAACCATCCAACCAATCAAACAAATAAAGACATGAATTTTCAACACATACTGCCAAGATTATGGTATACACCCGCGAGGCTGGCGCAAGAAGGCCTAGGCTTGCGCAGGAGAACAAGGATTTTTAGAGTCGGTAAATCATCTTGTCTGGAAGCTGCGGAGGCGACAGGAACATCGCCATATAGATTGGCAGATACGAGACAACGCCTTTTGCCTTAAATGCATAGCCGTCGAAGACAATTGCATCAGAAACGCGGCAGTCCTTGTCCGCAATCAGGTGATTCAACGCATGGTGACGTTCGTAGTGCTTTCCGCACTTCACCTCAACAGGCAAAACGCCGCCACCTCGCTCAACAACGAAATCGACTTCGCCGTGCTTTGCGGAATTGTAGTAGTTGGGGCTGTAGCCATGCGCCACAAGCTCCTGCGCCACGAAATTCTCGAACACCGAACCAAAATTGATGTTTGTTTCGCCGTTCAGTATCTGAAGCTGGATGTCGTTCATGTACATTGCCGAAAGCAAGCCAACGTCGTTCATAAACAGTTTGAAGAATCTCGGCTTGCGCGCGAGGAGAAGCGGCGCCTTGGCCTCCTCTACGCAATACGACGGTAGGGCAACCCCTGCTTCAGTCAGCCACACAAAAGCATCTTCCAGCCGTTCGTAGCGGCATCCCTCTCCGACACTTCCCGAATAAAAGCGCTTGTTCTTGTCGTTCAGTTCCGGCGCGATGCGGTCAAACACCGCCTTGATGCGAAGTGAGTTCTTTTCGTCGTACTGCGATATGTCTTTTCGGTAGTTCAGCAATATCTTCTTCTGGACGGAAACGACACTGCGTATGTCGTTAGTGTCAAGATACGTCTGAACTGCCTCCGGCATGCCGCCGACGACAAGGTACAGCCTGAAAAGCCGCATAAGCCGGTCATGGAACACTTTTGCCATCGGGCGGCGGCTCTCCCAGGACTTGCGAGCCGCTTCGAGCAGTTCCGGCATCTCGCCGTTTGCTGCTACGAACTCCTCGAAATCCAGCGGATACATCTTTATCTCGTCCATGTATCCTACGGGGATCGAGCGCACGTTTTTCAGTTCAATGCCAAGCAGGAATCCGCTCAGTACATAATCAAAGCGCCCATCTTGAACAAGATATTTTACATACGTGACAGCCTCTGGGCATTTTTGGACTTCGTCGAAGAACACAAGCGTCCTGCCGGGAATCATCGGCTGCTTGGAAAAGGCCGTAAGACGGGTAATGATTTCCTTTTCATCCTCGACGTTCTCAAAAATACTCCTTGCCTGTTTTGACTGCACAAAGTCGAGTTTCACTATCGAGTCGTAATTTCGCCGTCCAAACTCCTCAATGATGAAAGTCTTTCCAACTTGCCGCGCACCATCAACTAGCAACGCAGAGTGCTTGCCTCTCTTAAAAAAAGAATGCAATTTTTCCTCGATTTTCCGCTTTATCATCGTCTAATCTCCTCTTGTGCGCCGAATTATATCATATCTTCTGGCAATAATCAATGGGTCATAGACATGATTTTCGACAATTTTCAAGGGGCAAGAATGCTGATCTCTAACAATTTTCTACTATACGCAAAAGCTGGCAATATGGCATATCAACACATACTGCCAAGATTATGGTATAATCCGCGCCATGAAAACCATACTCTTCTTCAGGACTGCATTTCACCCTCGCCACAGGTTCAAGAGCAAGGCGCTTCTCGACTTCGCGGACAGGCACGACTGGAAGATCCAGATCGTGGAATACATGAACGCCGCCGTTCAGCGGCACTGGGAGAACAACCCGGCGCCGCGTCCCGACGTAAAGGGACTCATCGAGCTTTGGAAGCCCGACGGCTGCATAGTCGAATGCGGCGGCATGCCCGCAGAACCGTGGCAGGACGAATTCAAGGGCATCCCGACCGTGTACATGGACAGGCCCCAGCCCGAAAACGACCCGAAGGCGGTATGCGTGTCGAGCGACGCGGCGGCAATAGCGAAAATCGCCGCAAAGGAGCTTCTCTCGCTCGGCTTCGACGACTACGCCTACGCGAAATGGCACCGTCCCCTGCCGTGGAGCGAAGAGCGCGGCAAAATGTTCCAGTCTATCATTAGCCTGCACGGAAAGCGTTGCATCACGTTCACCGTTCCGCGCCAGACTTCAATCGGCAGCGACATCGCCGGACTGACGAAGACCTTGCAGAAGATTAGAAAGCCCTGCGGAATATTCGCGGCAAACGACGAGACGGCGGCGGCGATAATCATGGCGTGCACAAAGGCCGACATCAAGATCCCGGACGAAATCGCCGTCGTAAGCGTCGATAATGACGAGGACATCTGCGAAAGCCTGCCCGTCACGCTGACGAGCATAGAGCAGGACTCCATGAACGAGGGGCTAATCGCGGCGGAACTTCTCGACCAGGCGATGTCAGGCAAGGAGACGCCGGTAAAAAGCCGGTACTTCGGCGTCAAGCGCATCGTCCGAAGGGCGTCGGCGAACGGAACGCGAAACATCGACAAGCGCGTGACGGCGGCGATCGAGTTCATCCGCAAGGACTTCTGCCGGCACATCACCCCGCGCGACGTCGCGAAGCAGATGGGCTGCTCGATGCGCCACGCACACCGCCTTTTCCTGGACGCCCGCCGACATTCCATCCTCGACGAGATCCACATGCGGCGCATCGAACTTGCGAAGGAACAGCTTCGCGCCGGCATTGCATCGATAGAGTCAATTGCCGAGCAGTGCGGCTATGCGTCCCCTACCGACTTCGGCCGCGTCTTCAAGCGACACACTTCCCTGTCTCCGCGTACCTGGCGCAAGAAAGAGTCGTGACAAGTCCGATTGCCAGAATGCCTGAGAAGGATTTATGATATAATACGAGGATGAAAAAATCAATTGTCTCGCTTACGGCCACAGTCGCGATTTTCGCGTGCGCTGCCGCCGGCGACGGGCGCGTCGCAGCCCAGGAAGTACGAGCCAGGAACGGAATCGCCAACATCATGGCCAAGTTGAAGGAAGGCAAGCCCGTCAAAATCGCCTATTTCGGCGGGTCTATCACAGAGATGGACGGCTGGCGCCGCCTGTCCCTGGAATGGCTCAAGAGCCGCTACCCAAGTTGCAACATAGGCGAAATCAACGCGGCAATCGGCGGCACAGGCTCAGGGCTCGGAGTGTTCCGCTACGGGCAGGACGTCCTCGACAAGAACCCCGACCTCGTGTTCGTCGAATTCGCCACGAACGACTCTGGGGTCCCGCCAAAGGCAATATGGAGCAACTTCGACGGCATAGTCCGCCAGACGTGGAAGCGCAACCCGAAAACCGACATCGTCTTCATCTACACGATAACCGCACCGATGATGCCCGACTACGGAAGCGGCTTCTGCAACAAGGCCGCAAGCGCAATGGAACGCCTTGCCGACCACTACGGCATACCGTCCGTCTGCTTCGGTCCGCGCGTCGCAGCAGAGGTAAAGTCCGGGAGACTCGTAATGTCGATGAAGGAACTTGAGACTGCCGTTCCAAAGGAAGCGCCAGACAAGGACGCACTCATCAACGCAGAGCTGAGGAAGAGCGGAAAGACGCTCTTTGCGCGCGACGGCGTACATCCCGCCCTGCCGGGCCACGGGTTCTACCTTGAGTCGATAAAGGCGGCATGGGCGCAGTTCGAGGCTATCAAGCCGCCGTCGGCCGCAGAAAGGCAGATGAAGCCGTTCTACGACTCGTCGATGGAGGACGCAAAGATGGCCGCGATAACGCCGTCGATGCTGTCGGGGACGTGGAAGGCCGTCGAATGGAAAGAACCAAACGGGAACTTCGCCAAACGTTTCGGGGGCAAGCCGTGGATGACGAAAACGCCCGGCTCGAAACTGAGCTTCAAGTTCTCGGGGACGTACTGCAAGATATACGACCTTCTCGGCCCTGCCTGCGGACAGCTCTGGGTGACGGTCGACGGCAAGCGCCGCTCCGCGCCAGTCGCGCGCTTCGACAGCTACTGCACATACTACCGCCTCGCCGACTTCCACGTGTACTCGGGGGCAAAGGGCGTCCACACCGTCGAGATCGAGCTTGACTCGAAACAGCCTTCCCGCCAGCCGGTCGCGTTCCGCCTGAAAGACCCAGAGAAGGAACTCGCCTCTCCGAAGTACAACGGGACGGAATGGTTCCCTGGCCGCATCATGCTCGTCGGCGACATCGTCGAGGAGCCGTTCAGGGTAGATGTCAAGAGAGGCGAATCGCTTGTCGCCGTGCGCGACAAGGTCCGCGCCCTGCCGGAAGACGTCCGCAGGCGCGGCGTAGAGGTAGTGCTAGAACCGGGCGAGTACTTCCTGCCTGACGGGCTTTCGCTGTCCGCAGACGACAGCGGCATTGCCGAGGCTCATCCCGTCACATGGCGCGCGGGCGAGCCAGGCGCGGCAAGGGTCGTCGGCGCAAGGCGCATACGCCCCTCCGCGTTCTCGCAGGTGAAGAATCCCGCAATCCTCGCGCGCCTGCCCGAAGAGGCCCGCGGCAGGGTGTTCTCCGTAAATCTGGCGGCACTCTTCCCCCAAGGCGTTCCGCCGTTTTCGATACGGTCAAACGGCGGGCCAAACGGCTACCAGCCCGCGCCGCCGATAGTGTTCGTAGACGGACGCCACGGGGTGCTTGCGCAGTGGCCAAACGGCGGCAAATGGTGTGAGTTCTCCCGGCAGGTTGACAAGGGAACACATGTCCAAGGCTCGACTTTCAAGGGCGGCGCGTTCGTATTCTCAGACCCAAGGCTAACACGGTGGGACTTTTCGAAGGGCGTGTGGCTCTGCGGATACTTCACCCACGACTGGGCGTCGTGGGCGGCGCCGGCCGTCTCGTGGGGAACCGAGAACGGCACGAACGACGTCGTACGCATATCCCCTGATGCGACCGTTTACTACGGCATCATGGGAAAGACTTGGGGACGCAAGGAGCGGCGCTTCCGTGCGTTCAACCTCTTCGAGGAACTTGACGAGGCGGGTGAATGGTGGCTCGACCGTGACAGCAAAACCCTCTACGTAGTCCCGACCGGCGGACACGTCTCGGACGATACCGACATCCGCATCGCATTCTCCGACAAGACACTGCTGCAAGTCAAGGACGCAAGGAACATTCGCTTCGAGGGAATCGAGTTCTCGTACTCATACGGCACAATCGCCAACGTGGACAAGTGCGAAGGCGTGGAGTTCCTTGACTGTCGATTCATCAACACCGCGTCACGCGGCATTGTTGTTGACGGTCTGCGCTGCCGCGTATCTGGCTGCGAAATCGCGAACTGCGGGCTTGCGGGCGTGTCAGTTACGGGCGGCAACCGCAAGAAACTGACGCCGTCCGGCAACGTCGTGGAGAATTGCCGCATACACGATTTCGGGGTGTTCCAGAGGACGTATGCGCCAGGCATCAACGTTTACTCCGTCGGTGCCGTAGTACGCGGCAACGAGATATTCGACGCGCCGCACTCCGCCGTCATTTACGGCGGCAACGACAACCTCTTCGAGTCGAACGACGTGCACCACGTGCTGCTGGAGACCGGCGACGCCGGCGCGTTCTACACGGGACGCGACTGGACCACGCAGGGCAACGTGCTAAGGTACAACTACGTCCACGACCTGGGCGGCGGAACCTCGTTCGGATCGGGCAGCGGCGAAGTGTCGGTATCGGGTGTGAATACGATGGGCTTCTACTTCGACGACTGCGACTGCGGCGACGAGGTCTTCGGAAACCGGTTCCACAACGTCGCGCGCGGCATCATGGTCGGCGGCGGACGGGACCATCCAATAGTCAGCAACACGTTCTCGCGCTGCAACATTGGGCTTTCCATTGACTGCAGGGGGATGACGTGGAAGCAGTGGAACACCCCGGGCGGCGGCTGGAACCTCGAGGAGAAGGCAAAGTGGCTCGACTACACAAAAGGCGTGTGGGCGGAAAGATATCCGCGCCTCGCGAACATCATGAATGACCACCCGAGGGAGCCGCTCTACAACCAGGTCATCGGCAACACCTTCATCGACTGCCGCGAGGCGCTTCGTCTCGAAGGGAGCGCCCCGCTGGAGCGCATGGCGCCGATACGGGACAACGTAGTCATCAACACTGGCGCGACCAAGACAAAGATCGACCCGCGCATCGCAGGCGGCTTCAGGACATCCGTGCGCTGAAGTCGTCTGTGCGCCGTCTTGACCGCATCAGCGGACAATCACATGCAAGCCGTTGAAGACCAATCGGCCCTCCGGCCCGACCGCGCTAAAGTACCCGACCTTGTCGCTCCCGAACCTCGACTTGAGGAGATAGACCTGCCGCCCGATGGAATCCCACAGCGCCACATAGCCATTGGCAAGCCGGACAGGGCGGTAGTACCGCACCAGATGCCCGTCCTGCCAGATCTTCATCCAGTAGAAGCGCGACTTGCAGAACATCTGTGCTTCCCCGGCGACATTGGCGGCAAAGAGGTAAAGCGGCTTTCCTGTGTCGATGTTGCTGGATATCGGCCAGTTCATTACATTCGTTACCGAGCCGTCCGTGCCGATGATGTCCGCCCTCTGCGCCCCGGCATCGAACGAGACAACCGCATGGAAGGTGCCGCCGTAAGGCAACTTCCGCGCATTCGGGTCGGCATAGCCAGTCGCCGTGCCGGTCGGGTCATTCGTCTTCGGCCGATTGAAAGTGCCGTAGCCGAAGCCCAGCGTCCATTGAGTGCCGTGCTGCCACATGTAGAACCGGGAGTCCGTGTCGGCATTCCCCCTTGCGCCGATGAAGCTTTCGTCGTCATTCGAATTGCGGCTCAGGCTCGACTCCTTGAACTCAATCTTCGTGCCGGCCCTGCCGATGATGCCAGTATCGATGTACTGCGATCCGTCGGTCTCAACATATTCAACATACACATCCGGCTCCGAGGATTCCACAGGGGATCCGACATTCCCGTTGGCCAAGATGTCCGGAGAGGGGCGAAACACCTTCCTCGTCTGCATGTCGTAGAGCATCGCCTTGCCGTTGTACACGCACGGTCTGAAGTCTCGCACGAGCGAGCCGTCCTGCCAGAGCTTCAGCCCGTAACACCGCGCGGCCATTTCGCACTTGGCATACCCCTGATAGACGTCATGGACGGCGAAGAGGAAGATATTGCCGCCGGAATCCGTCGTATCAGAATAGGTGTAGGAGGCAGCATGAATCGTCTCGCCGCCCTCCGGCGTGATGTCGATAGTCTGCGACCCGGCACTGTAATTGATGTCGAATGCGTACTTCGTGCTGCCGTTGATCGTGGTGCTTAGCGTATTGCCATATTTGCCGTATCCTGAATAAAGTTTCCTGTCGTCCTCATGCAGCATATAGAATCTGTTGATGGTTGAATTATCCTTATAGCTGGTACTTCCGAGATAGCACCGCTCATATCTCGATTTCCCCTTCACCAACTCTTCAAGGTAGGTGTTCTTCTCAACGCTCGACTGCCTCTCCCTCGTCCAGCGGAACTCGCCCTGCGCCCGCGTATCCGAGCGCCCCCGCACGCCAGTATCCAGATAGGAGTAACCGTCGGACTCGATGTAGTCCACAAACGCGACATCCTTCTCATCCACATCAAAGGTGAAGTTCGGCTCATAGAAGAGCGATTGTCCGGAGGCGTCGATTATCCGCTTGGAAACATCGTCATAGAGACACGGCACGCCATTCTTCATGCAGGGCCTGTAATCGCACTTCAATTCGCCGTCCTGCCAGATCTTCAGCCAATAGCAACGAACCTTGCTGCCGTACTTTGACTCGCCGCCATAGTTGCAGGAGAAGAGATAAAGGGAGCGTCCTGTGTCCATTGAGGACGAATCGGTTGCATTGGCTATCTGGTTCGTCACGCCGCTTCCGTCCGCGCTCACGTACATCTTCTGCGACCCGACATTCAATTCTGTCTCCACATAGTATTTCGTGCCAAGCGTTATAGGGGAACCCGTGTCGATATAACCCTTGTATCCATACATGAACTTTTTGTTGTAGTTGTGGATCATGTAAAAACGCGTATTGCCGCCGTCGATGCGCGAATCCAAGATGCTCGTGTCCTCGTTCGCCATGAAAGCGAATTCGCCGGCGGCTTTCGTGCCGGGACGTCCGATTACACCCGTATCGACGTAGGAAGCGCCTCGTGCTTCCACATATTCGATCTCCTCGTCGTCCGGCACGTTGGCGGTCGCGTCGTAATGGAAGTCCGAGGCGCCCGATGAGTAGCAGATGGTTTCCGAGACGGCGTCGTACAGCGCACCTCGCCCATTCTTGACGCACGGCCTGTAGTCACGCACAAGAACGCCATCCTGCCACATCTTCAACCCATAGCAGCGGGCCGCGCCCGGGTTCTTCACCTCTCCGTCTTGGTTCATTGCGAACAGATAGATATCTAGATTCGTATCAACCTTGTCCAGGGTCTCGTTCAACTTCGACTCGCCGTCAATGGACACCGTCGCCGTTACCTTGCCTTCGCTATTGGTCGCCGAAAACTCCGTAACAACTGTATATACACGCTTCTCTTCCCACTTGCAAACTACTCCGTCACGCTTTATGTCCTTGTAGCCGCCATACCCAGCACCCATTGCTCGCGCATAGTTATGGCAGAAATACACGCGGTTGCCTCCAGCTCGCGCACTGAGGAAGGCGATATCGTTGTTAATATCGTGGCCGTTTCCAAGTTCAAGCCATTCCACCCTCATCTCGGCCTTGGTGCCGTAGCGACCCTTCACGCCCGTGTTCAGGTATTGCGCCGTATTGCCGTCCGACTGCACATACGGCAGGAATTCATCCGGCTGTTCAGCGAATGTCGTAAGAGAAAGCGCCGCAGCGCCGACTAGCATGGTTCCGATTTTCATGACAACATCTCCCTTCTCGTCGCTTGATTGTCCGCATTATATCAAATCCCCCACGCCAACCACAACCCCTATTCTGTTTTTTTTGCTATACTACTACCATCATGACGACGAACGAAACTTGGCGAATGATCGTCTCTGTAGCGACTGCAATCGCGATTTCCGCGTTCGGCCACATCGTCGAATAGACGTTCAGTGGCGATGGCTGGGCGGGCGCGGACCGACGGCGTACTGGTCGAAGTCGACAAAGCCGAGCCTGAACGCCGGCGATCCTGGTAATAGGCGGAAATCGCGCCGCGACGCGTCCTTGAAAAGCGGGTCGGCATAGACGGAACGGACGTCCTTGCCAGCCGTGCGCCATGCGTCGAAGTTCTTGCCACCGTCGAATACGACCTTGTCTTCAGAAAGCCCCGGGTTGAAGTATACGTTCCTGTCCGCCTTGAAAGTCACAGTCGAGCCGGTTTCGTTCGCCTTCTTGTTGTTCCCCTGGCGGTGGACGGCGAACGGCTTGTCCGCGTCGCTCCAGTCACCGGAATAAAGCTTGCCCTCCTTCCAGTAGAACACGTTGTTCGCAAGCTCGCACGACACGTGAGGCTCCCTTTTCCCGCGCGCCAGCTGCTCCTTCCTGCCGAAGGCGAAGATGTTGTTGCGAACCGTTATCTCCCTGGCGTAGTGGATGTTGAACGGCGCGAACTTCGTGTCGTACACGACGTTGTTCTCGACCAGGATTCCCGCCGACCCCTCGTCGTTGTAGATGCCCCATCCGCCGTACGACCGCGCATCCACGTCGTGGATCCGGTTGTTGGCTATGCGCGTGCCGTATGACGGCCCCAGCGTGTAGATGCCGCCCATGTCGGAAAGAAGGCCCTTCCCGATGTCATGGATGTGGTTGTGGGAGATCTCGTTCATGTGGCTCGCGCTGGGATAGTACCCCCAGACCCATCCTGCGGAAACGCCGGTGTAGTATCCGTCGTGGATGTGGTTGTACGCAATCCGCGTCCGTTCGGCGTTCTTCAGAAGAATGCCTACGCCCGACCGGAAGTCGACTCCGTACGGCCCTATCTCGCAGTCCTCGATAACATTGCCGGAATTGAGCTCGACGGGCCTGCATCCGGCCTTGCCGCCGTCCAGCCTCACGCCGCCCGCGCCGAGGCGCGTCATCGTGCAGCGCGAGAGGACGTTGTCGCGCGAGCCGCTAAGGATGTCCACCGCGTATCCGCCAATGCCTCCGAACGCACAGCCCTCGAAACGGCAGCGCCGCGCCCCGACAAGCCGCACCGCCGCAGGGAGCGACGCCGCGCCCTGTGCGTTGTTGACGTCCCCAGGCGCCAGCTCGCACTGCGAAAGCGCGAAGCGAAAGCCCCTGAACGTGATGTCCTCAGCATAGCGCCCGTCCTTTTCCGGCGTGCCCTCCAGCGCGAGAAGCACGGGGCAGAACGGAGCCTCCGCATTGGCAGCCGACGGATCCTCGCCCGGCATCGGCCTGTAGTGGACGCGCCCCGCGCCGTATTCGAGCCACCACTCGCCCGGCTCCGTCATCGCGGCGGGAATGTTCTCGATGGTGTATAAGCCTCGCAGCCCGCCCGTCTTGTTGTTCGACCACCCCGTGTCGAACGCCTTCCCCGACGGCGTGACGAACGTCACCTTGTTCAACGCCGCATCGACGGACGCGATGCGCAGATGCGTGTCGGTCCAGAAGTGGAGGCATACGATCTCCGCGTCGTCCAGGTTCGCCCACGACGGATCGAACTCCTTCGGGTCGTAGAAGAACGACGGACGCGGCACGTTGTACCTCGTGCCCTGGGGAAGGTCGTCGTTGACGACCGTGAAGAAGCCCTTCTTCGGAAGCCGTGCACGGGGACGCGTCCTTCCGTTGACGCGCAGCAGGCGGAAGCCGTTCGTGCGGTCGGCCTTGACCCACGGGACCGGCGCGGACCACGTTCCGTCCGCCTCGACGCGCCATCCCGACACACGCCTTGCGCCCGAAACCGTCACGTCGCCGTCGGCGACATACGTGACGCCGGAATCCTCCGGTCCCAGCACAATCGGCTTCTCCAGTCGGTTCACGCCAGGGGCGATATGCACGACCGCCGGCTTGGGCATCGTACGCGCAGCGTCGCGCGCCGCCGCTATCGACGGATAGTCGCGAGCCTCGATCTTCGACGTCATCCTCACCTTCCACACCTCGGAGATTTCACCGCAAAGGGGCCTGCCGAACGACCAGTGGTCGGCAAACGAGCGGATCGACTCCGGTGCCGCCCCCTCGTTCTGGCCATGCTTCATCGTCTCGCGTATGTCGTAGAACACGGGTCCATTGACGGCGGCGGCGGATTTCTTCAGCATCGGCACCTTGAAGAAATGATCCGTCGTGCCAGAGACGAAGAGGAACGGACACCTCGCGTCCGCAAGATATACGCCTGCATCCCACATCCGCATCCACTTCTCGCCCTTCGCGCCCATGTCAGAGAGCTTCTTCGCCCATGCCGAGCCGTCGGCGTAGAAGCCGCATCCATACACCGGGGCCGCCCAGGCGAAGCGACCGTCGACGCCAGCCGCGATGCAGGTGAGGTACCCGCCCCACGAAATGCCGGTGATGCCGATTCGAGCCGAATCGACTTCGGGCATCGACCTCAGGAAGGAATGCGACCTTATTACGTCCGAGACAGCGTGGTACGTCCACTGGTCGCGCGGCGGCTCGTCAACCTGCTCAAAGCCGCCCCATCCCGCCGGGCCGCTCCAGTCGTGGCGCTTCCACTTCTCTGACTTTGGCTCGGCCCTTAGCGGCACAGAGCCGCACGTGTCCATTGCAATCGCCGCATAGCCGCGTTCGTTCCACATCCGCACCCATTTGTCAAACGCCGTGCCAAGGCCTCCATGCACCAGGACAACTCCAGGGCACTTCTTATCCGCGGACGCGCCTTCGGGCAGCCCATACCATGCGAAGAAGCGCGTCGGTTTGCCGCGCCAGTCCTCGCCGTCGAGGAAAACGGCCCTGGACTTACCAGAAAATCCGGCCGCCTCGTGCGCGGCGGGAACTCCCTTCCTGAGTACGTCGTCCCACGGCGAGGCAGACGCCGCCGTTGCGGACAGTGCGACAGCACACGCTGCCGCCATGTTGTAAACTGCTGACATCTTCATTTGCAGTCCAGCATGTATGGCTGGGAGAAGAGCTCTTCGCCGGAGCCGTCGATGGCGGTGGCCTTGATGCGCGCGAACACGTGCGCCTCCTCGCGCGGACCGCTCCAGAAGAACTGGTCTTCCATCGTCCAGCTGATCTTCGTGGAAGCCTTCTCCTCCTTGACGACGCCGACGCCGGTTATCACCTTCAGGTCCGCAGGCTTGTCCGTCTCGGCCGTCGCCGTCTTGCCGTCGAATACTATGCGCGTGAACTTGAGTTCGTTGAGCCCGCGCTTTGCGCCGTAGAAGTTCCCCTCCCTGTACGCCTTGAGGCAGGCGTGGACGCTCCGCTCCGGCGTGACGAGGACGCTTACTCCGAACGAGCCGTCCTTGCGGTGGATGCTGTGGTCGGGCACGCAGAAGCCAAAACACTGACGGCCCGTCGCGAGCACCCAGTCCCAGTACGTCTCGCCGTTGCGATGCCCGTCCTCGAACATCTCCATGCCGAGAACTCGCGGGTCGTGGTCGAGGATGCTCAGGATCAGATTGCGGTCGTACGACGACCAGACGGGATGGTTTATCGTCACCCCGCCGCCGTCGGGATATACAAGCCCGGCAATCATGTGGTCGATTGCCGTCCGCCAGTACTCTCCCGATCCAAAGCAGTAGCCGCCTCGCACGCCAGTCTGGAACCGGTTTCTCTGCCCCTGGTCGAACGTGCCGGAGGCGAAGGTCGATCCCGGCGAGTTCATGTGCAGGCGCGGGCTGGGGCGTCCGTCCTCCCTCCTGAACCTGAAGTCGTGGTGCTCTGCGTTCGGCGCCTCCATGACGCCGCCCGGCAGCGGCTTGAAGATCTTGCCGCCCTCCTTGAACGGATACTGCCTCTGCATCTCGGGCGGAAGTTCCTTTATCCACTTTCCGACGATTTTGTTCCAGTCGAACGGACCCTCCACGCGCCGGTCATGCACCATTACCGGGAAGTCGTGGTGAACGCGGTAGTAGTTCTCGGTCATCTTTGAGAGCGGACACCACGGCGCACTTGGATAGTAGTTGGAGAGCGTGAGGAACTCGACTCTCTTCATCACGACTTCAAGATCGGCCTGCGTTTTGCAGTGTACGTGCGTAGTGCCACGTATCTGGTGCGCCGTCGCCCAGTCTATTCCCTTGTATGGATGCCTGTTGCGGGGCGGCGGCTTCGCCGCGTCCGCCGCACTGGATGCGCCTGCCGCGTCCGCAGAAAGACCAAGACCCCCTGCCGCCGCGACGGATGCAGCAAGAAACTCCTTCCGCGTCATGTTCAAGGCCCCCTACTTGAAGAACAGCAGCATGCCGATGCCGATTCTGATGGTCGCCTCCAAAGTCGTGCCGTTTGACATGGCAAGACGGAGCGTCCACAGCTCGGCTTCGTTGAAGGAACGACCTGCTTCGCTGATGCCGGTCGTGCCGGTTCCCGTGAGGTCGTCCAGCGACGATGACTCTCCCGTCTCCGGAATGAACGTCAGCGTGGAAGTCGCCGCCGAATCGCCAATCCAGCCGTCGCCGGAATATGCGATAGGCGGGAACTGGTAGTCAACGCCCCTGCGGTCGGGCCCGTCGCCCTTCGTATGCATCACGAAAGGCGAAAGCGAGCCGAGGTCCAGAGACCAGCCATCGTTGAAGACAGACCACGCAACTCCGACAAGCGCCGTTTCGCCGTTCGAGTTCACGAGCCTCCAGAGTCCGCCGGTCGTCGGCGCAAAGGCGACCGTCCCGGCGGACGGCGCGGCGGACGCGACAAGCGGGACGCTCCCGCCGTCCGGCGCAGTCGCCGCGACAGTCTCTCCGGCGCGGTATGTCACCCTCGGCAATTCCCCAATGGCAGCCTGCGAAGGGACGACGATCGGCTTTCCACTCGTATCCATATGGAAGCTGCCGTAAGCGGCGGAAGTGACAAGGTCTTCGCCCGCCGACGCGCAAAACACCGCGCCTGTCGCCGCCGCAAGCGCACCGAAAATCGCATTTCGTGTTTTCATTGCATGCACCTTTCGTATTAGATGCGCCGGAAGTTACTCTGGTATATAGGCGACTCGGAAACCTAGATAGTTGCCCTTTGTAGAAGGGTCTGCAGGATAACGGAACGACGACCGGCACCACGTCTTGGTGCCATTGGACCAGTTCCCTCCACCACGAATCCGCTTGCTGGTAGAATTTTCTACCCATGCCGGCGTAAAGGCATCGACTCGTGCGGTAAGGTTGCCGGCTGCGGTATTGCCGCCAATGGTGTCATCCCTGCACCATTCACGCACATTGCCTGCCATGTCGTAAAGCCCCCATGCATTCGGGAGGCACGAACCGACCTTAACGGATTGCGCTATTGTATCGCTTCCATTGTATGCATTGTCTTTGGTGATCGCATACTGCAAAGTGTCTGCGTCTGAATCACCCCAGAAATACGCAGTCGTCGTTCCGGCTCGCTCTGCAATCTCGAACATCACCTCCGTAGGAAGGTCGAAGCCATACTTGTTGCCGGTCTTGTATTTAAGCCGCTGGAAGAACGTGCCGGAATCGGCGACGGCAACTTCGGGTATGGACGATGTAGAGGCGATAGTGCCGCGAAGTTCATTCCACGAAATGTTTTCCGCAGGACGATACGTCACATCGGTTCCAGTTGAGCAAAGGAACGGAGTGGAGCCGGAATCTGCACCAATTGTCCTGTACTGGCGTTGCGTCACCGGGAATATACCGATGTAATAGTCGCGGTCTGTCACCCAATACTTGTCGGTGTTGATGAAATAGTTACTGTTGTAGTTTGAACTCGAAAAGTTGACGCTGTCACCTGTGCGGTAGCCGGAAAGCGAAGAGAGAAATTCCGCATTCGGCAGCACATTCTTGTCAGCCCATTTTGGAACCTTGCGCAACACCATGCGGTAATCCTTGTACTTATAGGCGTTGTAGCGGCTGTTCGACTCGTCCTGCGTGGCATATGCGCCCTCGAAGACCACAACGCCGTTGGTCAGGTTGATGATCATGTAGTCGTTGCCGCTCGGCACGTTGGTCGTAAAGAGCGTCGCGGCAAGCGAGCAGTCGGAGGCGACGATTCCCTTCGGCGCAGTCCACGTCACGGTGTGGTCGCCGTTCTCCGCGCTCGCTCCGATGGAGTAGCCGGGGATGTCGTACGTCTTGCCGCCAGCCGTCAGCGCGAAGCGGAGCCCGCAGTAGACGCCGGCCGTGCGCGTCTGCCCGCCCTCCACGGTGTAGCTGATGTCGACCTTGTTGTTCCATGGCCACCGCTGCGCCACGCTGGTGATCGTCACGTTCGTGACGCCGGACGCCTCAGCGCCAAACGCGAGGCATGCCACCACGAGGAGAGAGACCAGCCCCCTCCCGAATCTATTGCCGACTTTGCGCAATTTCATTGAATCTCTCCTTTTGACGTTTGCATTTAAAACACGTCGGCAAACCCCTTTGCCGACAATGTGTATTGTATCAAACTATCCGCGCCGCCGCTAGTTGCAATATACTTGAATTAGCTTGCAATATTTTACAAGAGATTCAGCGACATTTCAGTACGCATTGCAATCTTGAAGAATCTGAAATCAGTAAAGGAAGCCAAACAGCCAAAGGAACTCTTGGGGAGGCACCGGCACCAGGCGGCACTACACGCTGCATCCATCCCCCGCCTCGCGCTTTTCATACAGCGCCGGCATCAGCCCAAATTGAAACTACTTAATACTATTAAACTGACATTCTACGCCCTATCTATGGACGCAATCAACTCATTCGCCCATGCAATCGCCTCATCGACAGTCAGGCAAATGTCTGCCTTGTTTGCTATCGTCCCAAGAGCTGTATCATATATCTCACCCCAACCTTCGCCCTTTTCAATCTTGGGCGGCCACGGCTGCTTGCGACGATAGTCAAACAGACGGACACACTTCGAGCGAACGTCTGCAAGCTCCGGCTTTGAATGCAGCATGATCAGCTGAAGGTCAATTAGATCGTGCGCACGGGCACTTCCATCTTCGCTGACGGCGTGAAGCTTCTGGGCTACTTGATACGAAAGCTTCATCAACGGCAAGGGCTTCGGACGAGGGAAAGACATTTGCTCGAACAGTTGAGCCATTTCGTCAGGAAGATAAGGATCGCAATCATCCGCATCGCCGATTTCATTGTGTCCGATTTCAATTCTGACTGTCTGCCAAGAACGCCCGATATATTTAAGCTTGATGTCGTATGGCAACATAACATAAGCCGAGGGAACATCTTTCGGCTTCGGCAGAGGCACCTCGACAAGCTCGCCCGTAAAACCCTGCCAACCCTTCGCAAGCGCCTCGCCAAGCTTCTTCTTGTACTCTTCGTGATCCATGACTCGAGCCGTGTCAACATCTCGCGTATAGCGAGTAAACTGCTCCCCAAACCTAAACATCAAAGAACTGCCACCCTTGACCACTCCATCGGGCAGAATCTGTCCAACAATGACATTCGCCATTGCTCGGGAAACACGAACAGCATCTTTCCCCTTGCAGAGAGTGTTAATGGCCTTGATCAAATTCACATAGCTATTCGGTCGTTTCACAGTGGAAACTCCTTTCTCAACCGTTCCATATCCGTCACATTAATGAGCCCTCGATTAGAGGCCTCTTTGATTGCCTGCAAAAGACGATCCATCATCAACGTGTTCTTGCTGTCTATGAAAACCGAAGCAAGATTCTGGCAAGGAATGCCGTTAAACTCACTTGCATCCGCTTCATTGAACCTATGCACTATCTCAATCCATTCCGGCAAGGCCTTACGAACATTGCGTTTGACTGCGACCTTGTAGCGCATGGGATTCACAAGAGCAAGATTGTGCATGGCAAGCACAGCATCGCCCCACAGCCAGGCCTCACCGCCAACAATCGCCACAGCCATTGCATAGTGATCATATTCTGTCGGAAGATAATGAGCAATCCGAAACAACCCTCGAGCACATTTCTCTAAGCGCCCCAGCTTAACCCAATCGTACAGTTCCTTTCGGTGTACACCTAGCTCGGCGGCCCGATCTGTGGAAATCAGGCCGTAGTTTGCTATTGCCTCTTCGCAAATGTCGTCGTATTGTGTCATTACATTTTGATACCTTGCAAGGTATCTTTTTGTTGCTTCAGGAGGAATTATACCCTTTTTTTTCTTTCAAATCAATAGCCCCTTCATAAAAATTTCCAGCCTTTAATCGGCTTGCAATATCTTACAAGAGATTCAGCGACATTTCAGTACTCATTGCAATCTTGAAGAATCTGAAATCAGTAAAGGAAGCCAAACAGCCAAAGCGGTATTTTCTTGCCAAACCCGACCTCTACGTCGTCGTTCACGACAAAGCTGTCCGGGATGTCGGCAATCTGCCCGAACTTCTTGCCTTGACCTCCGACTTCGAACGTCCATTTCCCGTCCACGAAGAAATCCCCTCGTCCGGAAAAGACGACATCGTGGTCTTTCCTGATCTGGTTGCAGAAGAACGTTTCGCGCATGACGCCGACATTCGCGTTCTGCACGAGCGCATGCATGAGATTCGTGTTGTCGCAGTATATCTTTTCCGGCTTGGACATGTTGCCCTGCTTCTCGCCTTTCGCGGGAAGGAGCGCCAGAAGGCCCGCCCGGTCTAGCGCAGACAGCATCTTGAGGCCCTGTGTGCGCTCCGTGCCGAGTTCGCGGTAGAGTTCCGACATGTTCGGCGTCTGGGGACACGACGACGCCAATATCATCAGCATCTTCTTCGTCCTTCGTATGGTCTCCTGCGAGACGTCGTCTATCTCGGGATAGTCTACATCCAGCACCTTGTGCACAGTTTCAAGGAGCTGGTCGAGATAGTGGGTCGGCGACCGACGGTAGAAAGGGTAGAATCCGCTCTTGCGGTATTTGTCGAAATACGGAAGAACCTTGATGTTCGAGCAGATGCCCGCGGCAATGGAAACATGGTTCTTCAGTATGTCCTCGAGACCCAGGACCTCAAAGCGACCCACACCCTCGAACTCAAGGTACTCTCTAAAGGAAAGCCCCTTCAGCCTGTATACAGACTGTCTCCTCGACAAGTCGCCCCTTCCCTTTTCCAGCTTGAGCATCGATGATCCGCTATACACGAAATGCATAGACGGGAACTGGTCCACAAGGTTTTTCACTAGCAGCGACCAAGTCTTTCCAACATGATGAACTTCATCAAGATAGACATGCGTGAAGCCGTGGCTGTAAAGATGTTCCACGACCCTCACAGGATCTTTCTGCGAGAACAGCAAATTGTCCAAGCTCATGTAAATGGCCTTTTCACTACCTTCGCCAAAAGTCTCCTTGAAGTGCTGAAGCATCAAAGTCGTCTTGCCGGCACCTCTCGCCCCCATAATGCAGACAAGCGGTTCGTTCCAGTCGATTTCACCATAAAGATAGCGGTGATAGCCACAATCCGTCTCGGAAACCAAGCGGTTGCATGTCCTGAATAACGATTCAATTGTTTCTGTCATAGCCCCTCCTAGAATCTCGACTTTCTAATTAACACACATATTTAGAATATAGACATTCTAAATAGATGCCAAAATTAGAACATTGACCTTCTGGATAAAAGTATATCATATATTTTTCCCCACTGTCAATCGCGATTCGATATCATTTCTGCTTGCGCCATTCGCCTGGCGGGAGGTGGTGACGAGAGGAAAAGCAGTGGTTGAAATACTGGACCGACTTGAAGCCCGAACGGTCGGCAATGGTTGCAACGGGGAGCGCCGTGGTTCTTAGGAGATGCTCCGCGGCGGCAAGTCTCGCAGACATTATCTCACGCTGGACGGTCGTTCCAAGGACGCGCTTGAACGCGTTTTCAATCGTCCCGTACGACTTGCCCACGTGCGACACAATGTCCTCCGCCGTCAGAGACTTCTCGACATCTGACCTAATATACACCAGCACGTCCGCAAGCCACGGAGGGTCGACGGGATACACCGCAGTGGACTCGCGGTCCACAACCCCGATTGGCTTGATGAGGATGCGGCGACCAAGGTCCTTCTCGTTTCCGGCGATCATGTCGTCGAGAAGCCCGGCCGCGCGAAATCCCGTCGCCATCATGTCAGTATCGACGCTGCTCAAAGTGACATTTGAGAAAAGACACGGGACTTCGTCGTTGTCTGCGCCAAGGATCGCGACTTCCTTCGGAACCTTTACACCGCAAGTTCGGCAGACCTCGGCAAGTTGCCAGGCACGGAGGTCGTTTGCGCAGAATACGCCGACTGGCTTCGGCAGGCGCGCAACCCATTCCCCAACGGACTTCGCGTCAAGCGGCAGCGACAGACGCTCGCGCCAAACGTGACGGTCAACGTAGCGACTCATAGAAAGCGCATTTGAAAGGTACACGTCGCACTCGCCACCTGCATTCTTCAACACATTGCAATACGCAGACTGACGGTAGCGAGAAAACGAAAGTCCCTTCCATCCAAAAAAAGCAAAGTTGCGGAACTGGTGAGAGATAAACGTCTGCGCGGCAAGCATTCCACATGCCTCGTGGTCGGAACCGACGCAAGCTATGCCCTTGCAAGCTTCTTCATCGAAGAGGCTCACGACAGGCTTGCCTGTCGCCTTGAGCGCATTGGCGGACCTCTCGTCGGCCACGCACCAGAGAAACCCGTCGAACCGCGAAAGCGTAACACCGTCCGGCAGACCGTCCTCAAACATCGAGATACACCATTCGGGCCGCCCATGCAGGTAGTCTGCAATGCCCTCGCACACCCTGCGGCCCCACCCGCGGACGTGTTCGACGGAAACAGCTATCCTTTTAACCCCTTTGCTCATTCGCCAAGCGCGGGTTTAGTGGTCTTTGCTGCCTTCGCCGTGCCACGGGACGAACGCCGGCTTCGCGACGACGCCCGCGGCAATGCGCTGCCTCACCGCTTCATAGACAAGAATCGTCGCGGCAGCGGATACATTGAGCGAGTCGGCGACGCCAAGCATCGGGATGCGCACCCTCAAGTCTGCACCGTCCATCCACTTCGCGGTAAGGCCGTACTGCTCCGCACCGAGGGCGATCGCGACATTGCCCGTCAAATCTACTTCGCTGTGTAGCTTCTCGGCATGTGGCGTCGCGGCGAGAATCTTGAAGCCGCGCTCCTTAAGCCAGGCGAGGGCTTCGCCGGAAGACGCCTCGACTATCGGAACTGAAAACATCGTCCCCGTCGATGCCCTGACGACGTTCGGATTGTGGATGTCGGTCGTCCTGTCGCAAACAATCACCGCCGCCGCGCCGGCAGCGTCCGCACTTCTCAAGATCGTGCCGAGATTGCCCGGCTTTTCTATCGCCTCCGTCACTATCACAAGCGCGTTCGGCGGGAGCTTCACGTCCTTAAGGCCAATGGATACGTGAGGCCCGATCATGAGGAGCCCGTCGGGACGCTCCCTGTACGCAATCTTCGCGAAGCAAGTCTTCGAACAGGAGAACACCTCTGCCCCGAGGCGCGCACACTCATCGACAAGCCTGGGCTCGTTCTCGCCCTTCAAGTACATTTCGGGGCAGTGGAATATCGCGTGCGGACGGTAGCCGTTGTCCAGCGCCCGCCGACATTCGCGATACCCCTCCACGATCATTTCGCCAGTTTCCTCGCGCGTCGAGCAGCTGCGAAGCTTCACAACGTGCTTGAGGCGGGGATTGCTGGGAGACGTAATTTCCATCGTCAGTGGTGGTGATGGTGGTGGTGGCACCCGCAAGAGCACCCGGAGTCCTTGTACTCGATCTTCGCGTTCGCCTTCAAGTCGGCGACAAACGCATCCATCGCGCGACCGCGAGCCTCATGCCGCAGGAGATCCTTGATTTGGTCATGCACGTCCACAAGCGTCTTGCCGCCGTAGTCGGCCTTGTATGCCTCGTAGAATTTCGCAACCTCGTCGTCCGTCGGATCTGAGACGCCGGCGCATGCCTGCGCGACGAGCTTGTTGACCTTCGCGCCCTTCGCCAGCTCCGCGCGAAAGGCATCCTCGGTGATCCCCTGCGCCGCGAGCGCCTTCTTGTAGTTCTCGGGTCCGCCGATCTGCGTGACGACCTTCGAAACCTCCGCGTCTATGTCGGCGGCCGAAACCGGCATGTCGAGCTGCATCGCCCTCACAAGCAGAAGCCTCGCGCCGATGGCCTGGTCAAGGGCCTTCTCCTCCAGTTCGGGAAGGCACTTCTTGACCTCGTCAACGCTCATTCCGTGGTTTGCATAGAACTTGACGAGACGGTCAAGCTCGAACTTCACGGCCGCTTCGCCAATCTCGAATCCATCAACTATCGCTGTTCTTGCCATAATCAAAAGAGCGCCCTTACGGCATCGTCTATTTCATTGACATCGCAAATCTTCTTCTGCACGACCGGCAGAGACTCAAGCTCGGCGAATCCAGGCGGAGGATCCGTCAGCGCATTTTCGCCGAACGCCCTCATGCACGTCTCCGGGAACTTGTACGCCGTCGCCGTCGCCGCGATCACGCACGGCGTTCCGTCCTTCGGATAGCCGAGCTTTCTCGCCACGCACGAGGCCACGGCGGTGTGCGGATCGAGGAGATAGCCGGACTCCGTGCGCATCCGGCGCATTTCCGCCTCGGTCTCCTCAGGAGTCGCCACGCCGCCCACGAAATCTGCGAAAAACAGTTCCTTCGCCTTCGCGGAAAGTTCGTAGCGGCCGATCTTCTCAAGGTCGTTCATCATCCGCGACGTCTCGGCGCAAGCGCCCTCGACGTCACCGTCAAGCCCGCCGGAGACCATCCAGAGAAGACGCTCCACGTTGGAGCTCTTGCGTATGTCCATCGACGGCGAGTTGGTGACGGTGAACTTTTCTCCCGGATCGTACACTCCTGTCGCAGTGAAGCGAGCAAGGACGTCGTTCACGTTCGACGCGACGACGAGCTTGCGTATCGGAGCGCCAAGAAGCTTCGCGTAGTATGCGGCGAGAATGTTGCCGAAGTTGCCGCTTGGCACGACCACGTCAAATTGCGGGGAACGGGAAACGGGGAACGGGGAACGGGCACAAAGTTTCCATCCGGCCAAGACGTAGTACGCGATCTGGGGAACGAGACGACCGGTGTTGATCGAGTTCGCCGACGAAAGCGTTATGTCGTGAGACGCCGCCTCCGCGTTCATCGCAGGATCGGCGAAGATTCGTTTCACGGCGGCCTGTGCGTCGTCGAAATTGCCGCGTATGCCAACTGCATGGACGTTCGCGTCCGGCGGCGTAGTCATCTGGAGGCGCTGTATCTTGGACGTGCCCGTCGCCGGATAGAAGACGACAATCTCCGTTCCATCGACGCCGGCGAAGCCCTGCATCGCGGCAGAACCAGTGTCGCCGGAAGTCGCGGTCAGCACAAGCACGCGCCGCCCGCCAGCCGCATGCTTCATGAAGACCGGCAGCATCGACAGGGCGACATCCTTGAACGCGCCTGTCTTGCCGTGGAAAAGCTCAAGCATCGCGAAACCGCCGCGCATCACAAGCGGTATCGGATCTTCCGCCGGGAATCGCGAAAGAAGCCGCGCTACGGCAGCCTCCCGCACAGATTCAGGAATGTCGTCAAAAAGCTTCGAAAGGACAAACCTCTCCGCATCGGCAAGGTTCCCCGTTCCCTGTTCCCCGTTCCCCGTTCCCTGTTCCCCCGCCTTCGCCAAGGCTTCCGCCGCCGCGCAAGCTTTGGCGGACAAGTCGGCAGGCAAGCCCTTCCCCATCACCGGAACGTAGAGTCCGCCGTCTGGCGCGAGGCCGCGAAACACGGTCTCGGCGCTCGTCGCTTCGAGACCACTTCTCGTAGAGACGTATTTCATCTACTTCACCTGCCTCAAGTCGCCTTCGGCCAGCATTGCGTAGCCAGCCTTCTGCAAGGCGGATTCCGCCTTCTCGTTGTCGCTGAACCTGAAAAAGAGTATCGCATTGCCCTCGGACGCTCCACCGCACATCGCGTAGCTGTATTCGATGTTCACGCCGACGGAATCGAGCACTTCCATTACACCCGCCATACCGCCAGGGGAGTCGGGGACGCGGACGGCGACGACACCTGCGACATTCACGACGCTGCCCTTCTCGGAGAGAGTCCTCGTCGCCTTCTCGTAGTCGTTCACGATCATCCTGACAATGCCGAAGTCGCTCGTATCCGCAAGCGAAAGCGCCGCGATGTCGATTCCCGCGTCCGCAAGGTCGCGGCATATCCGGGAGAGCTGCCCCGGCTTGTTCTCTAGAAAAATGCTGATCTGGCGAATCTGCATAGCTATTCTCCTTTCTTAGTTGAACATGAATTCGACGACATCGCCGTCCTTCATCTCGTATTCCTTGCCTTCGGGACGCAGGACGCCGTGCTCGCGCGCGCCGGACTCGCCGCCGTACTTGACGTAGTCGTCGTACGACACGACCTGCGCGCGTATGAAGCCCTTCTCGAAGTCCGTATGGATCACGCCGGCGCACTTCGGAGCCTTCCAGCCCTTGCGGAACGTCCAGGCGCGAACCTCCTTCGGACCCGCCGTTAGGAAGCTCGCAAGCCCAAGCGTGTCATACGCGAGGGCGACCGTGCGGTCGAGCGAGCTTTCGCTCAGGCCGTAGCTTTCGAGGAACTCCTTCGCCTCGCTTTCGGAAAGGCCTGCAAGGTCGGCCTCCATCTGCGCACAGATGACGACCATCGCGCAGCCCTGCTTCGCTGCGTAATCGCGCAACGCGGCGACATGGGCGTTGCCTTCGCCGGTCACGCCGTCGTCGGCGACGTTTGCGCAGTAGATGACCTTCTTGTCAGTGAGGAAATGGAGCTCGTTCAGGACCGACAGTATCGCGTCGCCTTCGCCGCGCGGGAACGTGCGGACGGGATTGCCCTCCTCGAGATGCTTGAGAAGCGCGGCGCACGCTTCGGCTTCGGGACGCAGCGGCGGTTTCGCCTGCGCCTCCTTCTTTACGCGGTCATAGCGCTTCTGGAGCTGTTCCATGTCCGCAAGAATCAGTTCCGTCTCGATGACTTCCGCGTCGCTTACTGGATCGATCGGAGCCGATCTGTTGCCGCCCTCCTGGACGTGGATTATGTCATCGTTCTCAAAGCATCTTACGACGTGCAGTATCGCGTCGCATTCACGTATGTTGGCAAGGAACCTGTTGCCGAGGCCATCGCCCTTAGACGCGCCCTTGACGAGGCCGGCGATGTCCGTGAACTCCACGGTCGCCCTGATGATGCGCTCCGGCTTTGCGATCTCGGCAAGCTTTTCAAGCCGAGGGTCGGCAACTTCGACGATGGCCGAGTTAGGCTCGATCGTGCAGAACGGATAGTTCTCCGCAGCCGCCTGCTGCTTTTTCGTAAGCGCGTTGAACAGCGTCGATTTTCCGACGTTGGGGAGTCCGACAATACCTACCGACAAACCCATGGTTTTCTCACTCTTTCACGTATGTCCAGTCTGGATACAGGCTCTTTATTGTTGAATAGTAGAACCGCGCGTCGATCGCGCGATCTTCCGAAATCGCCTTGTCCATCAGCGCCTTGAGCGCCTTGATCGCCTCTTCGCGGCAGCGCTGCGATTTCTCGGCGCGCTTTTCGGCCATCGCGGCGTTCGCCGCATTGAGTGCGCGAAGGCCTTCCGGCAGGCTTCTATCTTCGGAAGCCTTCGCAACTGTGTTGCTTCCCGATGGAACTGCGGCGTCATCCCCGACTGACATCAGGTCGGCGACTGTCTTCTCTGGCGTAAGCGCCCGTTTCATCTCCTCGAGATCGGCGCGCAAGGACTGCGTCTCGTCTATGAGCCGCGCATATTCCTCCTTCGCCTGGTTGAGCTCGGCGAGCGAATACTTTACCCTAAGCGAATCCGCCTCGGCCTTGGCTTTCAGGTGCTCCGCCTCAAGCGCTTTTGCCTCCGCCGCCTTGAGCTCCAGTTCGCCAGCCTCCTTCTTGGCCTTCGCGGTCTTCAGCTCCGCCTCCGCCGCCGCGCGTGCGTCCGCCGCCGCCTTCGCCTTGTCAGCAGCCGCCTTCGCCTCGGTCTCAGCTGTACGGGCTGCGACGGCCGCATTCTCCTTCTCGAGCTTCTTTGCCTCTCTATCCGCCTCGGCCGCAATGCGACGCTCTTTCGCAGACTCCTTGTCCGCCTCCGCCTTGCGGGCGCGGGAAGCCTCTGACTCGGCCTCGGCCTTCGCCTTGCGGGCTGCGGCCGCGGCCGTCTCCGATTCGTTGGCGGACTTCCTCAACTCGGCGGCGGCGATATCCTTCTTGCCGTTCATGTGCACGACGGCGGCGACCGCGGCGGCGATTACGGCAAGGGACACGAGTATTGTCAAGATGCTACGCTTCATATCGTACGTATTATACCAAACCTTCGCGGTGCAGGGCAATAAAGCCGTCGTCGCGAAATTTTCACGCCTGCCGCCCGGCGGACACGGCGGCCTTCAGCCGTTCATCGACGTCGTTCTCGCGCAGCGCGTCAAGAAGCGGCGCCATCGCCCCGTCGATGATCCTGTCAAGGGAATAGAGCGTAAGCCCTATCCTGTGGTCCGTCACGCGGTTCTGCGGAAAGTTGTACGTGCGAATCTTCTCGGACCTGTCTCCGCTGCCGCGCAGCGTCATCCTGTCCGCCCCGGTCTTCGCCTCCTCCTCGCGCCGGCGCAAGTCGAGAACGCGCGCCTTGAGCGTCGCAAGGCACTTCTCGCGATTCCTGATCTGCGAGCGTTCGTCCTGGCAGACGGCGACGAGACCTGTCGGCAGGTGCGTCATTCGCACGGCGGACTCGGTCTTGTTCACATGCTGTCCGCCGGCGCCGCCGGCGCAGAACAGGTCAATCCGTATGTCCTTCTCGGGGATTTCGATCTCGTCCTGCTCGTTCGCCTCCGGGAACACGACAACCGTCGCCGCCGACGTGTGGATGCGCCCCTGGGCCTCGGTCTCGGGAACGCGCTGCACGCGATGGCCGCCGGACTCGAAGCGCAGCGTTCCATACGCATCTTCGCCCGCGACGGTGAAGACAATCTCCTTGTAGCCGTCCAGGCTAGTCGCGCTTGAATGCATGACGGACGTCTTCCATCCACGCGATTCGGCGTAGCGCGAATACATCCTGAACAGGTCGCCCGCAAAAAGGGCGGCCTCCTCGCCGCCTGTGCCGGCGCGGATTTCAAGAACGGCGTTTCGCTCGTCTAGCGGATCCGGTTCGAGAAGCGCAGCCGCGACCTCCTTCTCCGTAGCCTCGCCAAGCTGGTACGCGCACCAGGCGTAGTCCAGCTTCTTGAGAAAGCGATACTCGGCGAGAACCGCGAGATAGCGTTTTCGATCCGCTATCACGGCGGAATCGCCAAGTTCCGCCTCCACGGGCGCGAGGCGAGCCAGCACGCCCTCTATACGCCCGGCGTCCAGCAAGGTTTACTTCGCGAACTTCGCGTAGCGCTTCTTGAACGAATCGACGCGGCCCTCGGTATCGACCAGGGTCTTCGCGCCGGTGAAATACGGATGGCACGCCGAACAGGTGTTGACGGTCATCTCCTTCTTGGTGGAACGCGTCTTGATGACGTTCCCGCACGCGCACGTAATCGTCGCGTCTTCGTACTTGGGATGGATGTCGCTCTTCATTTTCTTTTGCCTTTCAAGTCAACTCCCCTCGGTTTCTCTACGAGAGGTAAGTGCGTATTATACCATTATTTGCGCCTTTCAAGCAAGCCCCCATCTTGCACACGCCTAATCCAAGGCATCAATATCTCACTCGAGGCAAGTATGCGCCGAAATAGAGGATCACGAAATTCAGGGCCACAAAGAAGAGCGTTGCGAGAATCAGCCACTTGTCGTGAAACAGGACCGGAACAGGGTCCCCATCGCAATCGTCAGACTCGACGATGTAGTTGTAGCGGACAAGGATGAACACCATGACGGGAATGGTGAGCGCGAGCTTGCCGACGGCGTGCTGATCGGTTCGGGTAATGGTCCAAAGGCAGTAGAAAAGAATCGCCAAGCCGCAGAACATGTAGTAGTGGGCATCAAGGAACTTCTGCGTGTAGAACTTGAGAACCGTGCGCGAACCGGATGCCGCGCCAACCCTCGCCATCTCGTTCTTGCGCTTTCCGCAGGCGAAGTAAAGCGCACCGGAGAACAAGCAGAGGAACAGCCACGAGGAAATCTCGATTCCGAAGAAGAAACCGCCATAGAAGATGCGGAAGACAAAACCGGACGCGAGAAGGAATATGTCCACAAGCGGCGTATTCTTGAATCGAACGCTATACGCGACGTTGCACAGGAAATACATCGCAAGCACTACGGCCGCCCATATCGGCGAATGCGCCAGGAGCAGCATGCTGGCGCCAGCTACGCACAGCACGGCCGCAAGCGCCACCGCCGGGGCAACGCCCACCTCGCCGCTCGCGACAGGACGCAACCGCTTGAGAGGATGCAGCCTGTCGCTTTCGCGGTCGTTCACGTCGTTCAGCACATACACTGCGCTCGCAACAAGGGAGAACGACAGAAATGCTGGCGCGGCGGACCGCAAGTGCTCGATGTGGAACATCACGCCAAGAAAGAAAGGCGGCAAGAACACCAGGAAATTCTTGACCCAGTGCTCTAATCGGCAAAGCCTAAGATATGGAACAATCTTCAAACGCACGGCGATAGTATAGCAAATTGACACACATGTAGTAAACATCCCTGACACTTCGCCTGGCCACGCCGGCATGTGGTTGCCGCCTGACTTTATCTAGACAAGGCCCTCGTTACAACCTATTTTGGACATGCGGCAGCAGGGCATTCGCCCACACTCGGTATCCGCCCTCTCCCGGATGTTCGCGGTCAAACCAGAGAGACTTGTCGAGCGCCCCGTCCTTGTAAAGGCCGTCGCGCCCTGTCGCCGCCAACGTCTTGCCGTCGGCAACAACCTCTGCGAAAAGGAAGCCGAGAAGCCGTAGAAGGCGTTCATCTCCTTCTCCGCTCCCTCGACCCACACTGGGTCTGCCGCCCCCGCCGCGCACAATGCGCCAGCGCAGGCTGCAAGAACGAAAATAACCGACAGCAGTTTAGTACGAATATCCATTACTCTAATACTCCTTATTGATAACGGAAGATCGTGGTTGACATGCCATCAACCTGTGGAGTGAAAACGATGCGGTCGGTGTCGGCGGAGACTTCGCGCCGCTCTGGGTAAAGCATCGTCACCTTCGCCCGGCGCGGCAGTCTGATTGTCTTCTCCCCTCCTGTTGCGCAATGGAGTGCTACACACGACGCACTGGCGTAAATCGCGGAATCGGCATCGTCGTTCCAGACGTGTATGCCCTCCTTTGCAAAGAGCGTCCGCAGCTCCGCCGTTGAAAGCGGATTCTCCGGCAGCAGAACGGTCTTGCCCTTTGCGCGAAGGTTCTTGACGATCCGTTCCTTCTCGGGCGTCTTATAGTGCAGGTTGCAGAAGATGTACAGCTTGTAGTCCTTCAACTTGCCGGAAGCGACATCCACCACAGATGCCGAATCGAATGGCACGCCCGTATGCCCGAGCTGATAGACAAGACCGCTCGTGCGCTCGTGGCAGAACATCGGCGAGTCCGCATTGGTGTAGAGGATGCTCTCAAAGTCGCCGACGACCAGCACCTCCGCAACGCTGCGGCAGTCCTTGATCTCGCGGCGGATCGGATACAGCTTCTTGAACAGCTCGGTGAACTCCGGCGCGTCGTACCACCCGTAGCCGAAGTCGTAGTACCAGAACCCGCATCCCCAGCAGAGCGAGCCCGCGAAATCGCGCGCGAGAAGCGCAATGTCGTCCGAGCGCGTCTTCGCATAGAGGAAGTCGCCGACGTTCTTGTGCAGCGTCGTGCGCGTATCGGCCTCAAGGACGGCGAGCTTGCCGCGCCGACGGTACCCCTCCAAAAGGCAACGCGCATACTGCGGATTCCCGCCGCCACGCGAAGGCGGCGCATAGTCGTACGGCGAACACAGGAAATCGACATAAGGCGAATCAAGCACGGCGTCCGTCTCGATGTGCCAGCCTTCGGCGCGGAACGGCATTCCGAAGAAATAGCCGTAGTAGTTGCCGACGAGGGCGCGTC
>Ga0310696_10001148_pt1 | contig 39062 bp, 60 predicted proteins | sample AusTroGonzalo_MG_4_FD_203885 | JGI IMG/M metagenome (GOLD analysis project Ga0310696, IMG submission 203885) | Bovine rumen microbial communities from tropical cattle in Woodstock, Queensland, Australia - Gonzalo_02 (v2) (version 2) | ecosystem: Host-associated > Mammals > Digestive system >... | reverse complement strand
AACTTGTTTTTTCTCGGCTAAAGTGTATATTTTTGTATAGGTAATATAAACTTTGTAAAGGCAAAGTCAAGGAAAAACTATGGCAAAGACCCAAAAAAAGACGAAAAAAGGCCTCGGCTACCTGTATAAGCGCGACGCACAGGGCCGCGAGCACCCCGCGACATCCAAGGTCCCCGGTATCTACTGGCTCGCCACGACGGGCGACGATGGACGGCGGGTCCGGCGGCGGCTCGAAGTCGACGGAAAGCCCGTGACCGACCTGGAAACCGCAAAGGCCGAACAAATGCGCCTGCGGGTCCCGTTCATCACACACACCGAAGTCGACGCTCTGCGGGCCGAGCTCGGACGACTGGAGAATCGGCAGGCCATCGAGGAAGACCAGGCGGACCCGCCGCTGACGTTGGACGATGCCTGGGCCGCGTTCGAGCGGTCCGCGACCCGTCCGGAGTGCGGCGACGACACCCTCCGACAGCATGAAAGCAACTGGCGCGAGCTCCTCGCATGGTTCCGCGTCCTGAATCCCGCCGGGCGATTCCTCCGGGAGATCACCGATGCGACCGCCGGGCAGTACATGACCGAGTTCGGGAGGAGCGGCGCGAGTGCCAACACCTACAACAAACGCATCTGCTTCTTCCGGATGTTTTTCCGCGTCCTCTCCAAGCCCGCCCGGCTTCAATCCAACCCGTTTTCCGATCTCGCCCTCCGCCGCCTGCATACGCACAGCCGCCGGGCCCTCACCAAACAGGAGCTCCGGACCGTGCTGTTTTCCTCGGAGGGAGAGATGAAACGGCTCTTTTGGGTCGGGTACTACACCGGGCTCCGCCTGGGCGACTGCTGTACCCTCCGATGGGCGGAGGTCGACCTCGAAACGTGCATCATCCGCAGAATACAAAGGAAGATCAAAAGGAGGACAGACCCCGTAATCATCGGAATCTCCCCGGAGCTGTTCCGGCTCCTTTCCCAGGTCGAACCGAAGCGCGGCTACGTCTGCCCGACGTATGCCGAACGCTACCTCAAATCGCGCTCGGAGCAAACGAACATCAGCCGCGAGATTCAGGCATTTTTCAACAGATGCGGCATCGAGACCAAGGCGGAAACCGGGCTCCGCCGCCGTGCGGTCGAGGTCGGATTTCACAGCCTGCGGCACACCTACGCCTCAATCCATGCGGAAAGCGGCACACCGCAAGCCGTGATTCAGGACAACATGGGCCATTCCAACCCGGCCATGACGGAGCACTACCAGCACATCTCCGAGGAGACGGCGCGGCGCGTGGCCGCCGCTCTCGACATCCCCCAGCTCATGGACGAAGACAGCGGCATCCGCTCGGAGCTGTTCCGCATCGTGCAGACGGCATCCGAGGACGACCTCGCCCGCCTGCTCGGATTGTGGCGCGGAATCAGTAGCAGATGACCTCATAGGCGATCACGGGGAAAAAGCCCGTGAACAGCCGCCGGATGTCTTCGATTCGGCCCGTCTCGCGGCGTTCGCCCGCGTCAAGCTCGAACATGCGGCCCGCCGCGCTGTAATGGCCGAGGACGATCTCCGCCGTGTTTGTGGCGGCAAGCACGAGGGAGCCGTTTTTCGGTTTCGCCTCGGAACTCACGAACAGCCGCGCCCCGCCCGGAACGCCCGCCGAGGCGTTCACCAGGTCGAAACCGAACATGCCGCCGATGCCCGGAACCTTTGGCCTGTACTCAATGCGGGCGAGCTTCTCCGTTTGGGCGAACTGCTCGATGCTCACGACCGGATTGTATTTGATGAGGTCGGACGTTTGCAGGAACGGAATCAGGGAGGGCTCCCGGAATCTGCCGCGCCGCCCGCCGAGCATGGAGGAATACTCCACCTCGCCCGCGCCCGAAACGTACAGGCGCGATTTCGGGAGGTACGGGCGGATGAGCGGAAAAAGCGTTTTCCATCTCGCCTCCGCCACCCCGTTTCCCGGTTTCCTCCACTTCACCATCGTCGCCTCGGAAACGCCCAATTTCGAGGCAAACGCTTTCTGCGTGGTCCCGCTCGCCGCGATATACTGCGAAATCGCCCGCGCTATATTCTCGTCGACTTTCATGTTCAGCGTACCTCCTTGATTGTCTTCAATACCGCCTGGAGCGCGTCCGGCGGAATATCCAGCCCGATCACCGCCTCCATGATTCGGAGCCGCAACGAGCCCTCCGAGGCGGCGTTCACCGTCCCGCTGTTCAGCCCGACCACCCCGTTCACCGTGCCGCTGTTCGTCGCGGTTACAGCGTCCCCGTTCAGGTAAATCACCATCCGGGGGAACATTTTTTCGAGCGTCGCTACGGTGAGCCCGGAAACAGGGTATCTATTGCTCAACAACCTGTTCAAATAGGATTGGGAAATGCCGAGACTTTCAGCGACCTCCCGCTGACTTTTCCGTTCTCCGCAACACTTTTTTAACGTCTCGCGGATGATGGTTTCAAGATTTGGTTCCATGAAATTTCTCCTTTGCCCACCTATAATTATAGCACACATCAAAGAAAAATCAAAAAATTTCAAGAAAAATAAAGAAATCGGCTTGATTTTATGTGTATTAGCATTATATTATTCCCATAAACATCACGAAAGGAGGACCGATGAAAACGGCCAAAAAGAAAAAATACACCTACAAGGTGCATCAAATCGCGCTGAACTGCACGACCGAGGAATTGAGCATGTTTGAGGCGATCAAACAGCATCACCAGCGGAAGACGGACAGCGACTGTCTCCGGTTCCTCATCAAGCAGGAATCCGAAAAAATTTTAAAGAACGGGATGCGTACAAGCATCAAAGGAGGTGTACATGCTTGAAGCGACGATCATGAGCATCAAGATGCTTGCCACGGCAGACCCGGAGACGGACGCGGCGACGGTCGCCCGCATCGTGGCGGCCTGCAAGGCGAAGCGTCCGAAATCGGACCTCATTTCCGCCCGGATGGCCGCCGACATTCTCGGCGTATCCCGCCAAACGATCTACACCTACACGGTGAGCGGGAAACTGCATCCCGTCCGGCACAGCAAGCGGATGGTCCGGTATGACCGGAACGAAATCGAAGCGTTTGCCAACAACGGCATCGAATAACCCCAACAAACCCACAAGGAGAACAACATGAAAGAAAACAACACCAACACAACGACCCCCGCAACGACGACCGCTCTCACGACCGCGCCGGAGGTGAAACTGCCCGTGAGCGAGAACATCATCTCGGCCCTCGACAAGGCGACGGAGGCGGGCATCCTGGCACAGGACGCGTCCTCGCAGTTCAAAAAGCTGTTCATGCTCGGCGCGTGCATGGCCGAACTGAAAGCCCTGCTCACGCCGCAGGTCATGGAGCCGATCATGCAGTTGCAGAACTCGCCGCTCGGATTTCTGACGGACAACAAGGAGCGCGGATACGGCGTGGATGTGGTCCGCAACGCGCTCATCGAGGCGGCGATCAACGGCGTTTCGGTGTGCGGCAACGAGTTCAACATCATCGCGTCGAGATTCTACATGACGAAAGCCGGGCTCAAACACAAACTCCGCGACATTCCGGGGCTGTACAAGAACGTCACGCCCGGCATCCCGCACCTTGCCGGAGACGGCGGGGCCCTGGTCGCCATGCACATCGAATGGACGTACAAAGGCGCGTCCCACGTCAAGGACATTACGTTCGCGGTCAAGGTGAACAAGAACATGGGGGCGGACGGCATCATCGGAAAAGCCACGAGGAAAGCGTATGCGTGGCTGTACGAGGAGGTCACGGGGAACAGCGTCTCCGAGGGCGACGTGACGGACGACGCGCCGATCACGACGACGGCGACGGTATTGAGCCCCATCGAGGCGACGGCGGAGACGGCAAAGACGGAGGCTCCGGCCAAGGACCCCGCACAGCCCGCCCAGGCTCCGGCCCCTACTCCCGCTCCTGCACAGGCCGCGCCCGCACAGGCCGCGCCGTATGAAGACGGACAGCTCCCCATGTAAGGCGAACCACGAACCACAAGGAACAGACCATGATTGACACGAACAACATCAACGAGGAGGCCGCGCTCGCGGCCCCCGTCCCGACATACCACCATCCGTTCTCCCCGTCCCGCCTGCAACAGCTGAAAGAATGTCCCGGCTCGGCCAAGATGCAGGAGGGGCTCGCGGAGGTCACGACCCCCGAAGCGGCGGAGGGGACCATGCTCCACGAGCGCATCGTGTCGCGGAATCTCGGCGGCCTGACTGCGGAGCAGGAGAAGCTCGTGACCGAGTGCATCCAGTTTATGGACGGTTTCAAGGACGAAAACTTGATTGAACTCCAGCAGGAATTCAGGCTGACGGTCTACAAGGACGAGGCGGTCCTGACCTACGGGACGGCGGATGTCGTGATGATTTGGAAAGACTATGCCATCGTCATCGACTGGAAATTCGGCAGAAATCCGGTCAAGGATGCGTCGCGGAACCTCCAGCTCGCGGCCTACGCGCTCGCCACGATGCAAAAATACGGCGTTCGCCGCGTCAAGTCCATCATCTACCAGCCGCGAATCCACGCCTGCACGTCCTACGAGTTCACGAAGCCGGAGGCCATCCTGCACAACATCGTGCTCGTCATCGCGGCGGCCAAGGACGACGACAAACTCGTCCTGCGGTCGGGCGATGCCTGCCGTTACTGCCTGGCAAAGGCGAAATGCCCGGCGTTCCACGAACGTTTCGAGAGCCTCGGCAGTGCCCCGGAGCCGAACCTCCTGTCGGACCCGAACGTCCTGTTGTCGTATTGGGAAAAGACCAAGGTGGTCGAACGCTTCATCAAGGAAATCAAGGAGGCGTTCGAGGCCTACGTCGACGAGCACGGCGAGCTCGGCGGGTGGAAATTCAAGGAAAAGCCCGGAAACCGGGAATTCACGGACACGGCGGCGGTCTTCGACCGTCTCTCGGATGTCGTCACGCCCGGCGAGTTTTCGAGCCTCTGCAAGGTCTCCGTGGCCTCTCTCGTCGATTTCGTGACGGCGAAACTCGTGGCCGCCGCGACAGCCAAGGGCGAGAAGCTGACGAAGACGAACGCCAAGAAACTCGTCGAGGAACAACTCGCCGATCTCATCCAGCGCGGAAAATCCACCCGGTCCCTCGTCAAGGAGTGATTCGATGGGCGGATGGGTAAAAATTCACCGCGACATCCTGTCATGGGAATGGTGGGACGAGCCCGCGATGGTAAAGGCATGGCTCACCATTCTCATGCTTGCCAATTCCGAGGACCGGAAATGGCACGGGCAGACAGTGAAAGCGGGGTCGTTCGTGACCTCCCGCGCAAAGCTCGCCGCCGCTCTTAAAATGACGGAGAAACAAACGCGGACGGTCCTTTCCCGGCTGAAAGAGACGGGGGAGATCACGACGCAGACGAACAACCACAGCACAACGATAATCATCAATAATTGGGCCGACTATCAGCTTCAAAACGACCAACAAAACGGCCAACAAGATTTATTTGATAATCAGCATCTTAATGCTAATTTCAAAAATCATGGGGCCGACAAAGGGCCGACAGATGGCCGACAAAACGACAACCAAAGGCCGACAAAGGGCCACAAACAAGAAATAAAAGAATATCGTGAGACTAACGTCTCACTCTCTTCGGGCGCGGACGCGCCCCCGCGTGTGCGCGAAAGCGTCCTGCCGTTTGTCGAATTTTGGGAAATGTACGGGAAAAAAGTTGACCGCAAGGCATCGGAAACCGCCTATGCCCGCATCCCGGAGCGGGAGAGGGCAAAGATCAAAGAACACGTCCCGCGCTATGTGGCGGCCACGCCGGAGGTCCGATACCGGAAGAACCCGGCCACATATCTGCATAACCAAAGTTGGAACAACGAGATCATAACCACGGAAACACATCAACAATCCACTGTCCTGCGGGAATACGGATTTGCCCCGGACGAGAGCGGGACAGGGAAAGCGGAATGGGAAACAGGAGAAGATGACGATGCTTAACATGAGAAACCTTATCCCGGACATCGAGGCCCTGAAAGGTCGGACGATGCGGGAAAAGAGCGTGTCGCCGACGAAAAAGAGCCTGGCGGCGATGCGGGAGAAACTGCTCGAAATCGGGTACAGCGAGACGAACCCGGAAGTCTTCAATGCGATCTGCTCGTATGGGGCCCTGCTCCTGGATGGGACGGCGCGGAAAGGCCTCATGCTGAAAGGGGAATGCGGGATAGGGAAGACGCTCGGCGCGGAGTGCCTGGCGGCGATCTTCAAGATGCCCGTGCTCGTGCCGGAGAACTTCGCGTCGGACTTCAAGAATCTCGACGGGAATCTCGACGCTCTCGAAAAGAACGTGGTGACGGGGTACGACTACTTCGAGAGGCCGCAGAACATCGTGATAGACGAAATCGGGAGCCAAGACAAGGTACGGAATTTCGGGGAATCAGCGGACATCATGGCGACGGTCCTGGATATGCGATACCGTGCTTTTCTGCGGCATGGCGTTCTCACCATCGTCACGACGAACCTGACGGACCGGGAAATCCTGAACCGCTACGGGCTCCGCATCGATGACCGCCTGGCCGAGATGTTCTACATCAGGCGCGTGTCGGGGGTCTCGCTCCGGAAACACCCGGTCAAGAAATAGAAACTCAACCCGTTACAAAATGTAACCAGTTGGTGACAATTTGTAACCAACTCAACCAGTAGACAACCCGAAAGGGGAAAGGAAACAGCACATGGGAAAACAGCAGAAAACCGCCGCCGCGAGACGCACGGGGAACCGTGACGAGTTCGCGGCATTCACAGACAAACAGCTCATCAAGGCCTACGAGAAGACGGTCAACGTGTTCGACCTGACGGGCCGGAACGCGATGCTCGCCATCTTCCGGCTGTACGGCATCACGCCGGAGATCATCGAGAAGACGCTGAAAACGGGCGAGTACAACTACGGGCCGGGCAATCAGATGTTCGACGGCCTCGGCACGATGTCGGCCCGCGTCATCACCATTTGAACCGCAACGAAACGCCACAAGGAGAACATACTATGACGAAAAGAGAGAAACTCGAACAGAAACTGGAAAAACGCGAAGAATGGGCGGAAAAGGCCCGCGAGAAATGCAGTGAGGAATTCGAGACGGCCCGGAAGATCACGGAAAACATCCCGTTCGGACAGCCCATCCTCGTCGGCCACCACAGCGAACGGATGCACCGCCGCGACATCGAGCGGTCCGCGTCGCACATGGACAAGGGATGCGCGGAGTACCGCAAGGCGGAGTACCACGAGGAAAAGGCGCGGGGGCTCTCCCGGATGCTCGACAACACGATTTTCTCGGACGACGAGGATGCAATCGAGCGTTTGCAGGAAAAGCTCGGCGACCGCCGGGCCCTCCAAGAGGGCTACAAGCGCATCAACAAGATCATCCGCTCCAAACAGCTCACGTCCGCCGAAAAGGTCAAGGAGATCATGCTCGTCGGCATCGTGGGCGAGGAAAACGCGACGGAGATGGTCGGGCGCGGCTACGGCATCCCGGCGTATGCGATGCAGAACAACAACGGCGAAATCCGCCGCCTGGAACAGCGCATCAAGGAGATCACGGCGCGGAAAGCCCGGCAGGCCGAAGCGGAGCAGGCCGGAGGCGTGGCCGTGACGATTTCCGGGGACTATGCGACCGTCACGTTTGCGGAGAAACCGGAGTATTCGATCATCCGCGCCCTGAAAGACACGGGCTTTTACTGGTCGCGGGGGTCGTGGCGGGGCCTTGCCGCCTGTCTGCCGGAATGCGTCCGGGCCCTCCTGCCGACCGCACCCGCACCCGTCGGAGCGGAGGCCCAGGCATGAGCTCCATCCGCCTGCGGAAAGACCAAATCGACCGTCTCCGTGCCTCCGGCATGGGGGCGGCGATCATCCGCCACGCGGTGAAGCGATGGAAACGGGGAGATTTCGTAATAGGAAACGCGGAAACGGAGCGAAAAGATAAAAACCTATTACAAATCTTTCCGATATGGCGGAAACCGCGAGGCGTGGTCGACTGGCAAATCCGCGAGATACTCGACAAACATTTCGCGGTCAAGGATGCGGTCCTGCAAGCGAGAATCACAAAGGAGCTCGAAGCCGCAGAGCGCGACGTGGAGGAGCTGTTCGCACAGTACCGCGTGAAGACGCAGGCGGGCTATCTGCTCGAAGAGGAGCGAGAAGACGATGAAACATGAATCAATCCTGCGGAAAGCCCTTGCCGCCGCCGTCCGTGCCCTGGAACGGACCGCCGCACGGGCAGACGCGCCAAACGCGGAGGAAACGGCCCTGGATGCCGCGAAACGGGCATTGGCCGCGACGGTGGAACCGGAGAAAACGGCGGCAAACCGTCTCCGGGCCCTGCGTCTCCCTGCCTGGACCATCCGCTACAGCCAAACCAAGGGACACGAGGGCGACATCGTGCAAACGGTGTATTCCGCCGCGGGGAAACCGATCTGCCGGGTCCTGCCGTGCCGCACCCCTGGGGAGACAGAGAAACGCGTCCGGATGTTGGCCGCCGCGCCGGAAATGCTGTCGGCCCTTGTCGATGCCTGCGGGTACATGCGGGGCTCCGGAGATTGTCCGTTTCCGTCCTGCGATCAGTGCCGCATCGGGGCGTTAATCGGTCGTTTAACAACCAAAAATCCCATTTAAAAGCTAAATTTTACTGGAAAATATAGCAACGATGCTTGAATTTACTGAATTTACCGTTATATTGGTGTACGAAGTTATACTAAGCCGCGCACAAGGACCAACGGTACAAAAATGTCTCAACCAGGCATCATTCCAAACAACGACGATTGCCCCTCCTGCTACGGGGACGCAGAGGTACAGGGAAAATTCCCGGAGTGCCGCGTCTGCGAGTATGCCGAATCGTGCCGATGGTACATCGAGAATCCCGACCCGTCGCCCGGATGGGAAAGGTCATCGACGGAGCATTTCACGTCATTCGAGGCGGTCCAGTTTTCCGCCGAAGTGGCTGACATCCCGGCTCCCGAAACGGACGACGAGCCGCCGCCGGACGACGCGGACGCGCCGCGATTCAGTTCCAACGAAATGCGCTACATGCTCGAATTTCTGCTCCGGGATGTCGACGACTACTCTCTCGCCATCGTGGAATGTGCCCTGCGGTCCGACTGCACCTCCGCCGCCGATCTCGCCCGTGCTTTCAACGTTTCCCGCGAAGCCATGCACAGAAAGCTCATCGATGTCTGCCGGGCATATCCGCCGCTCGCCACGGTCCTGCGATGCGTCCTCCACCGATGCGCGAGGCTTGCCAATCCCGAAACAAGAGAAACCATAGCCGGGCGACGTGTCCGGCAAACCGAAGACGAAACACAAATGGAGTTCGATTTTTATGGCTGACTTCAATATCTGCATCCTCGCGGGCCGTCTTACCGACGAGCCCGAATCACGCTACACCAACGGCGGGACCGCCTGCACGGAGTTTTCCGTCGCCGTCAACCGGAAGTCCGGGGAGCGGCAGGAGACGCTTTTCATCGGATGCGTGACCTGGGGGAAACTCGCGGAAACATGCTCCCGATACCTCGCAAAGGGCGCGGGTGTTATCGTCCGGGGCTCCCTCCGACAGGAATCATGGACGGGCCGCGACGGCGTGAAACGCTCGACCATCAAGCTCGTCTGCGATGAGGTCCAGTTCACCGACCGCCGACCCGCCGCCAACGATGCACCGCCGCCGGCCACCGCGCCCGCACCATCCGCGAACGGCCACAAGTACCCTGCATCCGACATTCCGCCGACCATGTATCAGCGGCCCCCGGCGACCCCGCCGATTCCTCCGGACCCGCATGTCGAGAACGTCGACCAGGTGAACACGGACGACATCCCGTTCTAAAGGTTTTCCGCCCATGCCGAGAAAAAAGAAAAAATTTACAGAAAATGGAAACGGGGCGGGGCCTGCACCTCAAACCGCCCATCCTGCCCCGTCGCCTGCGGGAGCGGGCGCGGGCGGGCGCGATTTCCGTCTCCGCGTCGACCCGCACAACTACCGCCTGCATCCGGACCGGAACAAGGAGCTCATCGCCCGGAGCCTGACGGAATGCGGAGCCGGGCGGTCCATCGTGGTCGACAACACGGGCGCGAGCATCGCGGGGAGCGGAGTATTGGAGCAGGCGGAGAAACTCGGCATCAAGAAGCGCGTCGTCGAGACGGATGGAAACGAACTGGTCGTCGTGGTCCGAAAGGATATGTCACCGGACGACCCGCGCCGGAAACTCCTTGCATTGGCCGACAACGCGACCTCCGATCAGTCCTCATGGGATTTCGATGTTCTCCGGGAGGATTGGGGAGATCAGGAGCTCCAAGCCTGGGATATTGCCCTGCCGGAAGTCGAAACGGAGCTTGACGCACAGGACCAGGAAGAGGCGCGGGCGAAACTGGCGGACCGTTTTCTCGTGCCGCCGTTCTCCGTCCTCGATACCCGGCGCGGCCCGTGGCAGGACAGGAAACGCGCCTGGTCGGTCCTCATCGGAAACGGGGGCACGTCCGGAGAAAGCCGCGAGGACACGCTCGGCCTCGGCAGTATCGTCAAGAGCGACAAATACGACGGGCTCGGAACGCTCAACACGGTTTCGATCTTCGACCCCGTGCTCGCGGAGCTCATCGTGAAATGGTTTCTGCCGGGCGATCACTGCTCCGTCTGCGACCCGTTCGCGGGGGGAGTTTTCGGCTATGTGGCGGGCTACCTGGGGCACGTCTTCACCGGAATCGAGATCAGGCCGGAACAGGCCGCGATCAATAACAGCATGGTCGCGGGATTCAAGGCCCGCTACATCTGCGACGACGGGCAGAACATCGCCAAGCATATCAAGCCGGGGACGCAGGACCTCGTTTTCTCCTGCCCTCCGTATTTCAACCTGGAACGATACAGCGACCTCCCGAACGACGCGAGCAACCAGCCATCCTATGAAGACTTCCGCCGCATCCTCGACAACGGCCTCACCGGGGCCGTCGGATGCCTGAAAAACGACCGTTTCGCGGTCGTCGTGATGTCGAACGTCCGGGGCGGAAAAAAGGGCGGCTACTTCGACATCTGCTCCGACATCACCCGCATCATGGAGCGAAACGGGCTCATCCTGTACAACGAGATCATCCTCGTCAACGCCATCGGGAGCGCGGCGGTCCGGGCGGGAAAGCAGATGCAGAGCAGAAAAGTGGTCCGCGTCCATCAGGAGGTGCTCGTGTATTTCAAGGGCGACCCGAAGAACATCAAGGCGACATTCCCGGAGGTGGAAATCGCCGAACTTGAAGAGGGGGACAACGTATGAAACGGACGGAACCGAAAGCAACGGCAAAGGCGGCGGCAAAGACCAGGGCGGTCAAAACGCCGCGCCTCACCAAGAAACAAGTCCTGGAGGCCTGCGTCGGCTGTATGGGCATACAGGCCAACGTGTACCGGAAACTGAAAATCAGCCGCCGGGCGTTCTACGACTACCGCCGCAGATGGCCCGAAGTCCAGCAGGCAATCGATGACGAACTACAGCACGGGGTCGACTACGCCGAATCTCAACTCATGCAACTCATCCGGCAACAGGACCTCCGCGCCATCACCTTTTTCCTGGAACGCAAGGGCGGAGACCGTGGATGGAACGGCAAACAGCAAATCGAGCTGACCGCGCAACCGCTCCAGCCGATTATCTGTTTCCATGCAACGCCGCCGGAGAGACCGGATGAAGACGACGACGATACAGCCGCAACCGGGGCAGAAACAGTTTGATTTCAACGAGAAATACGCGCCCCTGTTCGAGCCGGACCCGCCCTGCCGCTACTACATGATAACGGGCGGTCGCGGCTCCGGGAAATCGTTTGCGATCTCAACCGCGATCTGTTGCCTCCACCGGACGGCCAACTACAACACCCTGTACCTCCGTCAAACGCTCGTTTCAGCTCACATTTCGATCATCCCGGAATTTTGGGAAAAGGTCGAGATGCTCCACTACGACAGCATTTTCGAGAAGAACCTCACGGAGATCATCCGCCGCGACAAGGAAAAAAAGGAGGAGTACGCCATCCTGTTCAAGGGCATACAGACCGCCAAGGGCTCCAACGAGGCACATCTGAAATCGTTGAAGAGGGTCGGCCTGGTCCTCATCGACGAAGCCCAGGAAGTAACCGACGAGGCCGCGTTCGACAGAATCGACTACTCCCTCCGCGACAAGGACCTGAAAAACCGCGTCATCCTCTCCCTCAACCCGACCGACAAAAAGCATTGGATATACCGCCGATTTTTCAAGGAGCGCGGCGTTCCGGACGATTTCAATGGCATCGTGGACGACACATGCTACATTCACACCGACTATCGGGACAACCTCGACAACCTCGACGACGATTTCATCCGCCTCATCCGCAACTGCAAGCGGGACAACCCGGCGAAGTACCGGAATATCTTTTTGGGGTATTGGGCGGGCGACGTTGAGGGGGCCTTGTGGACCGAAGAAATGATAGATTCCTGGCGCGTGGATGCCGCGCCGCAGGACCTCGACCGCATCGTCGTGGCCGTCGACCCCGCCGTGACCTCCGCCGACGAAAGCGACGAGACGGGCATCGTTGTGGCCGGGGTAAAACGCATCCGGGGCGAGGCTCACTATTTCGTCCTCGCCGACCGCTCGAAACACGCATCCCCGCAGACCTGGGGCGCGACGGTCGTGAACGCCTACCACGAGTTCCGGGCGGACAGAGTAGTCGCCGAGGATAACAACGGCGGCGATCTCGTCGAAATCCTGCTAAAAGGATTTGGGGGACGCATCCCGTACAAATCCGTCCACGCGAGCCGGGGAAAACTGGTCCGCGCCGAGCCTGTCGCCGCCCTGTACGAGCGCGGCCTCGTTCACCACGTCGGCCACTTCGGACAACTGGAGGACCAAATGCGGACGTACCAGGGCAGAGACACCGAGAAAAGCCCGGACAGAATGGACGCGCTCGTGTGGGCCCTGACGGAGCTTTCAAGCAAGCGCGGCTCCGGTTTTATCGCATGATTTCACCCCATTTTCGGGGAAAATCAAACTTTTTTCGGGAAAATTTACTAAATGCACCACTTTTTCACTTGCATTTGTTAAACTTCATGCTATATTTGTAGCATGGGAACGAAAGAACCCATGCCAAACAAACCACACAAAAAACCACACCACAAGGAGACCGAAATGAAAAAGCAATTCACAGTCAATTACCGCTACGGGAAGACGACGATCACAGCGGACACCGAAAAGCGGAAATTCATCAGCGGAAAAATTTCTGCCGCTATGATTCGCCAGGTCATGGAACAGATCAACCAGGAAATGCGGGCGGTGTTCGGTGATTATGCGTGGCAGATTTACGAAACGCGCGGCGGGTATGCGATTATCGCAAGGAGCGGCAACCAGGCGTTCACTGAAAGCACCGGGAAGACCCCGCAAGAGGCGTTCTGGAACTGCTACCAGGTCCGCGCGGTCCTCGGATAAAGCAGGAGGGGAGCCGACCATGAAATACTCTGTGACTTCCACTTTCTACGACAACGGCAACACCCGCATCACTCCGCCTATCCCATGCGCGGAGGATGCGGTCACATCCTGCGTTCATGAATGGAACCGGGACATCTACGTCGACGTTTTCGACACCCGCGAGGATGCCGAGGAATTCTACCGCAACAACAAGGAGGCCTGAACTATGAAAACCATCACCGCGATTTGGACTTTCATCTGCGTCTTTTGGATGCTTCTTACCGACAAGGAACAGCGCGATCTCTACAACTCGTCCATCGGCTACGGCGACGACGAGGAGTAATCCCTACCCGGCAACCACCGCCCGGCCCCGTGCCGGGCATCAAACAAACCACATACCACAAGGAGAACAAACCACAATGAAACGCGAAAAAATCCTCGCAAGGCTCGCCGGAGACCTGAAAGATGCAATAGGCCTGCTCGGCGAAATTAACTGCAAAGACGCAGACCAAAAGGAACTGCTCACCCGCAAGCTGGCCTCCCTGCTAAAGTTCGCAGAATGCCAGCAGGACATGATTCAAAAGGCGTTCACCTCGGTGGACTACTCGCCAATCCACCTTGACGGGATTGAATTGGTCGAGCGTCTTATCCTCCTCTCGCAGGAAAAGAACGAGGCCGAGTTTACCGCAGGCGCGGCAAAGCACCTCGCGGAGGCCGTCAAGACGCAACTCGCGGAAGAAATGAAAAAAGAAAACCTGTTCCGCCTTTTTTGCAGAGGCCTCGGGTATTCCGCGATCTTCAACGACGGCACAATCAGCCTTTATCACGATGTCGACGGCATCGAGCAGAAAATCGATATTTGAGGAGGAACGCCCTATGAAAGCAGTCTTTATCAACGCCGAAAAGCGGACGGTCGAAGACATCGAGATCAATTTCAAGGGCGACTGCGGCCTCGACGAGTTCTACGAGACCATCGGCCACGGATGCGACATCGTGCAACACGTCTATTTGGATGCCCTCGCCCCGGAAAAGAAGACGGGCGACGTGCTCGTAGTGGACGAGGAATCGTTCAGCCGCCCGATCACGTTCGGATTCATCATCCGCGATTTTCAGGTCATCGGAAACGGTATCATCGTCGGGAGCGGCAAGGAGGATTTCTGCGACGCGAAGCTCACGGCCAAGGACATCGAGCCGATGATTGACGAATTCTTTACCCTGCTGTCCTGACGAAAGGAAACCGAATGAACACCGCAGAAAAACTCCTGAAACACGCCTCTTTCACGCTGTCGGAGCGTGACATTCAGGCCCTCGACATGCTCGCGGAGGCTCACTGCCTCCGGAACCGCTCCGATGTCGTCCGCCACCTCATCCGGCAGGCGGCCCGCAACCTCCACAAGCACCACAAAAAGGAATCCTGAAACAATGTCGAACGCGAACATCTATATCTCCGGCCCGATCTCCGGCGACAGACATTTCCTGGCAAAGTTCAACCTCGCCGAACGCCTGCTCGTCGAAAAATACTGTACCCCGTTCTGCCAATGCTTCAACCCGGCAAAGGAGCAGGCCCTCGACAAGGAAAACAAGACCCGGAACGAGATTTGGGGAGCGTACCTCGAACGCGATCTGTCCGTCCTGCGGAACCTCGCCTTGCAGGGAGGCATTACCTACCTGGTGCTCCTGCCCGGATGGAAAACCTCGAAAGGGGCCTGCCTGGAACGCGCCGTCGCCGAATCCTACAATATGCCGTGCCGGGAAATCCGGGACATCTTCCCCGATTGGGACGATCTCGTGATTGCCGAGCTTCAACGCCTCGGAATCCAGTTTGAGAAGAGCGACAACCCGGTCTTTGATTCCCCCTGGGAACTACTCGCCGACCAGGACGAGCGATGTTTTGAGCTCTACGACAACAAACGCGACCTCATCGCGGGCGAAATCGACGACATCGACAACGCCGTCCGTTTATCCAAAGTGCCCGATCTCTACAAGGCCCTCGTCGAGGCGGCGGCGGGGAAATGCTGGTCATGCGCCGGAGAGAACACCGAAACTATGCTTGACCACCCATGCCCGAAAGGACACGATGAGGACTGCTACGTTGCGAAATGGCGTGAACTCCTGCGGAAAGTGAGGGGTGGCGAATGACCCCTGAAGAACGCGCCGCATATTTCCGCGACTACCGCCGCAAGCACCGGACCCGCCTCATCAAGTATTCCCGGAAGTACCGCCGCCGGAACCGCGAGGCGATCAACGCCGCCCGCCGCAAGAAGTACCACACCGACGAGGCGTTCCGCCAATATGAAATCGAACGCCACGCCGCCAAGCGGAGAGAGGAGTGCAAGCCGTGAGCCACAAGGACATAGTAAAGAAAGAGGTCCTGAAAATCCTCCGCCAAAAGGCGGGAGTTTGGATTCCTTTAAAAGACCTCGAATATGCTGTAAGCTGTAACCTCGGAGAGCCCGCCTGGAAAGGGGCCATGTTCCAGGCCACGCATGAACTCGTGAACGACGGGCAGATACAGCGGACCGTAAAGAGGACCAACTTCAAGGGGATGCAGTTCAACGAAACTCTCTACCGCGTCCCGGACAACGACACCCCCGATCTTTTCGGGGAAACAGAGGTGAAGCCATGAAAAAGAGGACGAGGCTTACCTCAATTATTGTCTACAATCCGATTTTGCCCGATTGCGAAAAATGCAAGCGCGGCAAGCTCGACTACGAGGGACATGTTTTTTGCACGGCAATCGGCGAGTGGGGCGACCTGTCCGAGTGCGATGGGTGGTGCAGGCACTTCAAAGAGAAAAAACACAAACGGAAAGCGAGGTGGGCGAAATGACCGAACTCCCTCTTTTGCCGCCAAGTGAGAAATACATCCTGGATGCCGCCTGCGGCTCCCGCATGTTTTACTATGACAAGACATGCCCGCACGTCTATTTCATGGATAACCGGACCGGGACGTTCCAGCTGACGAACGGAAAGACCGTGGAAATCCTCCCGGATGTCGTCGCCTCGTTCGAGGCGATCCCGTTTCCAAACGAATCATTTCGCGTGGTCGTTTTCGACCCGCCGCATTTGTGGGACAGAGGAACGAAATCGAACATGTGCAAGTGGTACGGGGGGCTTCATGCCGGATGGCAGAACAGCATCCGAAACGGTTTCAAAGAGTGTTTCCGTGTCCTGGAAAAGCACGGACTTCTGCTGTTCAAGTGGAGCGAAACCGACATCAAACTCTCGGTCGTGCTTGAACTATGTCCTTATCGTCCCCTGCTCGGAACGAGAACAACCCCAAAATCGCATTTTTTAACATTCATCAAAGAGGAAGACATGCTGAAATGAGCACACAAGAAGAACTCTATGACAGTTGGAGCGACTACCCGCACGCCATGACAGCCCGCGCCAGTTGGACCGACAAAACCGACCCCGAAGAGCTCAAAAAATATACCTTGCTGGAACTTCCGACGCATGAACCGCCGAAAGTGAAGCAGAGAAAAAAGCATGTGCGGCGGCTGAAAAAAGCCGTCGTTCACCGTGATTTCAACCTCGGAAAACGCAAGAGGATTTTGCCTGAACGCGAATTCTGCATCGCTCCGTCCTGCGACGGCGAGTGCGAGAAATGCAACCGCGTCACGGTCGCTGAACTCGAACGCGTCCGGGAGAATGGGCTTCCGTGCCCGTTTACAGGTGAGGTCTGCCGGAGATCAATAACAGTTATTTGCGAGTTTAACTGCAACCGCTATCTCAAAATACAACGTGAATGGATAAAGTATTATAGTTTTCTTGAGAAATTACAGAAGACAAGAACAAGAATGGGAGGAAGTGAAAGCGAGGTGGAAGAATGATAATTGTCCTCTACGTCTTCCTCGGCCTCTGCGCCTTTTTTATAGGCCTGCCGCTCGCGCTTTTTGTCCTCCACGTAGCATTAGTATCCCTTTCAAAATTCCTCAAACGAATCGGGGAAAAAGCGAGGATAGAGTTGCAACTTATGAACCTCGAACAGTGCCGCGACTGCAAGTATAACGACCACATCTACAACGATAGGAGCGACCCCACATTATACGGGGTATGCTGTACACACGACGCGGCATTGTTCCGATACAAATTCATCGAAGACCCCGGCGACAAATGCAAAAACCACGAGAAGAAAGACGAGGTGAAGCCGTGAGCGAAAAATATTATGTCAAGATTTATCACTACGTCTGCGATGTCTGTAATTTTGTCGGACAGGAAATTCGGAGATGTGAATGCTCCAGGATGCCTCAAATGCAGAACGCCAAAACCAACGAGGAAATCGCAGAGGAGATCGCAAAGACAAAGCCACAAGGATGCCCTTATAACTGCATCGATGTAAACTGGCGGCTTGCCGCCGTTTATGCACCTTTTAAGCAGGTGGACGGCGTTACAATTAAAAAGACCAACAACGGATACGAATACGAGGTGATTTCGTGACTAAACTTAAATGTCTACTGGAACTCGCAAGGGCGAGCGCGATGTTGAACGTGTTTAAGGGGATTCAGGACAATTTCTGCGCGAGATATAAGAATTGCTCCGGATGCCCGATTGATTCGATTTTCTGTCTGCAAGGAAAAATCGACGCGACAACCCGCTTTATCGACAACGCCTATTTCAAGATGTTACAACCCATGAAAACGGGAAACGTGATTTGGCATGACAAGACAGTCGAAGCCGAGACGCAGGGCGTAAACGACGAGGTTTCCCTTATCGTTTGGCGAAACACGGGCGGGAAGAATCAAATCGAGTGGATTCCATATTGCCCCAGGCGTGATGGAACATGGGATGATTTCGTTTATTGTTTCCGTGTTCTGCGTTGGTGCTACGAAAAAGACCTGTTTGAACAGGCAGAAAGCGAGGCCCAACAATGAGATATTATATCGCCGTAGAAATGGACGGGAGAGAAAACATTTCCGCGCTCGTGAAAGCGATGGAGAAAGTTCAACAGGAGCCGAATGTTTCCTGCGTCTCTCTCGTGGACGTTGACGACGGATTCGAGACGTACAGCAAACGCAGAATCACCCAGCTCGTTTCAACCCTGAAATCTCAAATCAGCGAACTCAAAAACGATATGTATGTGAGCGTAGAAAAGGCGATTTGGACGTTGTGCCGGACCGTCGAACATCTCCGCTATTGGTCCCTGTCATCCGACAAATCCTTTTCGTGCTTTTATGCAGGAGAAAGGCTTTATCTTGTGCAGAAGAAAATCGGCGATCTTTACGTCTACATGTTCATATCCGCGTGTAGTTCAAAGGACGCGACAGACAGGGCTATGAAAGCCTGGAAAGAGGCCTCCAATGAGTGAAAGATGCTCCAACTGCTTCTATCACGACAAGCTCGACAATGAAGCATACGACGAATTCGTCTTTTGCTTCTACTGCGGCGAGGAAGTCGAGGAAAACGACCACTGCGAACACTACGAACCGGAGGACGAGGAATGAGCGCAGACAAACTCAAATTCCGCGTATGGGACATGGAAAACGAATGCTATCAGGAGGGGGACGCTGACGAAACTTTTATAAGACACACCGGAACCCTTATGTGCGTGTTTTGGGGCGACTGCGACACGATGCCAACGGAATACGTCGAGCAGGAAAAAGCAGTAATCGAATTCTGCACAGGCCTAAAAGACCACAACGGCAATCTCGTTTTCGAGGGCGATATTATCGCATGGGGCGATATGTGTTTGAGAGAGGTTTTATGGGATGACGAACAAGCAAGATTCGCCATGAAACAATACTCTTACAACGAAAAAGGAGAGTACACCGGAACGGGTGTACTTGAATCCCTCTATGAAAGGACCATTTCCTTTTCTGAAATCTTCGGCCACATACACAAAGGAATTTTGAAAAGATGAGCAAGAAAACCATTCACAGCGGATTTGACACCCGTGGCCGCCTCTATGTGGCGTGTTCCGAATGCGTCCGAGGCGGAAACGGAGATCAGTCATGCGGCGCGGGCGGCCAACACAAACGCTATCTCGGACAGATGTGTTTCTGCGGCGAGCCTCTGCCGGAGATCAAAGAAATACTCTCGAAAACTGAAAGGAAAAACCATGAATAATCGTTTTAGATTCGTCGACCTCTTTTGTGGTGGGGGCGGGAGCATAACGGGGGCCATCAACGCCCTCAATGCCGCCGGGCTCCCCTACGAGGGCAGAGGTTTCAATCATTGGCCCATAGCCATCCGGACGATTCAGGCGAATCACCCGGAGATTGTCCCGGATTTCGACCGGGCTTGTACGCCAATCGAGGCGGTCGTCCCGGACACAATTTTCCCGGACGACCCGCAGAGGATAGATGTCATTTGGGCCTCTCCGTCCTGCACACATCACAGCGTGGCCGCAGGCGGCAAACCTCGCTCCGATCAACTGCGGAGCCAGCCCGAAAATCTCCTGCCGTACATCCGCCTCACGCGATGCCGCAGGCTGTATATTGAAAACGTGACGGAGCTGAAATCCTGGGGGCCGCTCCTGGACCAGGACACCCGCATCAAGGGCAGGCTCTACCGTGCCGGGATGCCGGACCCGCGAAAAGCCGGGCTGTTCTTCAACGGCCTGCTCCGCGAGATCAAAAACTCCGGTTATCGCGTCGACATGGCCGTCCTGAATGCGGCGGACTACGGGGCCGCGACCGCCCGCGAAAGGCTCATCATCCAGTGCGTGAGAAAATCCGCCGGAGAGAAAATCTACTGGCCGGAACCGACGCACAGCAAAACGCCGGACCTCTTCGGATGCGCTCCCTGGCGTAGCGCGGCGGAGATCATTGACTGGTCGATTCCGGGCGAGAGTATTTTCGGCAGGAAAAAGCCGTTATGCAAAAACACGCTCCGCCGTATCGAGGCAGGCATCAAACGTTATTGGGGAGCCTGGGCCGAGCCGTTCCTAATCGTCCTCCGAGGGACGAGCGACAGACAGCTCGCATCAACCGCGATTCCCATTTCTGCCCCTCTGCCGACCATCACGGCAGGGGGAGAACACGTCGCGCTCATTACCCCTCTTTGGCTTGATTTGGCACACACCAAAAACGGCGGGGTATCGGGAACCGTGGAAAGACCGCTGAACACGATCACATGCTCTCACGGGACCCATGCCGTGATTCAGCCGATGTTCATTCCGCAACAGAGCGGAGGTACGCTGAAAACGACATCCGACCCGCTCTCCACCATAGCGACGACGGGCTCCATCGGCGTTGTCGAGCCGTTCCTCGTCGACTATCACGGGACGGGCATTACACAGGATTTGGAAAAGCCGCTGAACACAATCCGGACGCACGACCGTTTCGGCCTCATCGAGGGGCAGATTCTCAAACTTCCGGACGGCAGGCAGTACAAGCTCGACATTACACACCGGATGCTCACGGCGGCGGAACTCGCGGCGGCCACGGGCTTTCCGCGTGGCTACCGCTTTTCCGGCGGCGATACAGCCGCGAAAAAACAGATTGGGAATGCCGTCCCGCCCTGCATCACGTCGGCCCTCTACCGGGCGTTTCTCGCGGCCTAATCGGCATTGACAAAGGCGGCAACAGATAGCGGCACAACAGCGAAAGGAGAAAACATGCAAATCCGTATTCAAAAGAAGTACCCGCGAGCAGTCGTCCCGAAACGGGCGACCGTCGGCGCGGCGGGCTATGACATGACAGCCGTTTCGATGGAGGCGACACCGACCTGTTTCAAGTATCACACGGGCGTGGCGTTCGAGATTCCGCCCGGCTACGTCGGCCTTGTGGTCCCACGGTCCAGCGTCGCCAAGAAAGGCGCGTGGATGTCAAACAGCATCGGCATCATCGACAGCGATTACCGTGGAGAGGTGAGTTTCTGCTTCTACACCCAGGAGCGACCGAAACTCTTTTGGCGGCTGTTCCTACGCCTCTTCTACGGCGTGAAGAACGGCAGAATCCCGCCCTACAATGTCGGCGAGCGCGTCGGGCAAATCCTCATCGTCAAATGCGAGACGCTCGACTTCATCGAGGCGAAACAACTGTCCGAAACCGAGCGCGGGGACGGCGGCTATGGCTCGACGGGACGGTAAATTCGTCGTCTCGGAACATGCTTTCACCCGCGCCGTTCAACGCCACATCACCGCCGAAGACATCAAATCCGCCCTGTATGACGGGAAAAAGATCATCGATCTGCGGAAAGGGGTCTGCTCCTACGTCAAGAGGCTCAAATCCGGAGAAAAGGTCTATGTCATCACCGACTTTCAGGGCGACACCATCATAACGGTGTACAAAAGCAAGCCGAAACACCGCAGAAAATAGGATATTGACACCTCCGGCATGATTGAATCACTTTAACCAAGCCGGAGGATTTTATATGCCGATTGACATCTCGAAAATCGACACGGGCGTACTGTTTAATCGGCAGAACGCCTTTTATGCCGCGAATAAAAAACAATGGACGCGAAGCATGGCCGCATACGGCGGGGGCGAGGAGTACATCAAAAAAGCCCTCGTCAAGCACACCAATGAAATCGACCCGGAATACCAGGAACGCATCGAGCGGGCGGCCTATGTGAACTATCCCAGGCGCGTCGCCACGCTCATCACGCAATATGTCCTCGCCGTCCGTCCGACCCGCGACGGAGCAAATTCCGATTATGTCGAGGACTTCTCCCGCACGGGTATGCGCGTCGATGAGGTAATGAGGCAGTTTTCCACCTACCTCAATATCTGCGGGGTCGCGTGGCTATGCGTGGATTCCCCGGCATTCGAGGGCGAGCCGACCAAGGCGGACGAACAGCGCGAACGCCTCCGCCCATACTGCGTCGCCCTTTCCCCGCTCGCCGTCCCCGACTGGCACTACGGAAAAGACGGGAAACTCGATTGGGTCCTGACCGCAGAGAAGCAAATCGACAACTCCGACCCGTTCTCCTCCGAGCAATACCTCGACATCCGGAAATTATGGACGCGGGACGCGGTGGTAATCGTCACGTTCAACAAGACGACCAACAAGACGACGATCTCGACCGTCGAAAACCCGGTCCACGAGGTCCCGTTCATTCGCTACGTCGAGGTCGACGGCTATGGCATCGGGGAGAATCACTGGTACGAGGATTGTGTCCGCCTGTCGGACGCAATTCTCAACTCAAACTCCGAGGCACAGATGAACGTGGTGAAGCAGATGTTTGGCCTGCTCGTCATCCCGGAGGATTTCCTCGACACGGTGAACAAACAGCACGAAGACGGCGGAAAGGGGTCTCCCGGCGCGAATAACGGGGGGAAAGGGCCGGAGCCGCTCTCTTATACCCTCGCAAGGTCCGCCGCGATCTTTGAAAGCTCGGAGGGGAAAAACGTGTCGCGCTACATCCAGCCTGCCGGGACGGAAACGGCGGTCATCCGGACAGAAATCGACGCGCTGAAACGCGAGCTTTACTCCGTCGTCGGCCTCGCCGCGAGCAAAGATACGAAAATGGTGGAAAGCGCGGAGGCCAAGGAGTGGGATTTCCAAAACGTTCAGGCATACATGGAGACGCGGGCGGACATCCTGGAACAATCCGAGGTCAAGGCGTGGCAGTTCCTCAACAAGTGGGACCCGAACGTCCCCGTCCCGAAAGTCACATACAACCGCAAGTTCTCCATCCTCAATCTTTCCGAAAGCGTCGCAACCCTGCTCAATCTTTCCGGTTTCTGTCCGGAGAACGACGACTATCAGCGGGAAGTTCAGAAAACCGCCGTCGCGCTGTTGGCCCGGATGCGCGAACTCCCGGCGGAAGTCATCGCCGCGATCTTCAAGCAAATCGACAGCTCAACGCCCGGAACCGACGAAAAAGAGAAAAAGGCGATGATGCGCGACATGATGAACGCCGCAGGCGGACAGGGAACAGACGGCGGGGAACAGCCACAGCCCGCGCCCGAAGACAAGGGCGGCGGCCCCGGACCAATCGGATTTGACAAATGATGTTGACACTTTCGGCATTTGCGTGATACCATCCGCAGGGATGTAAAAAACTGTACCTATCACCCAAAACCAAAAGGAAAACGTATGGACCTCCAAACCATCCTGAAAAAGGTCGTAGCAAAAGAAACCCTCACAGCGGAAGAGCTCGACTTCCTCGACAAGCACAATCCGGATGAAAACCGCATCCCGAAAGACCGCCTCGACAAGGAAATCAAGAAACGCGAAGCCGCAGAAGCAGAGGCCGCCTCCGTCAAGGAGAAACTCGATGCCATGCAGACGAAGCTCGACGAACTCGAAGCCGCCAACATGGACGAGGCACAAAAGGCGAAACTCGCATCCGAGAAAGAGATTGCCAAGCTCAAAAAAGACCTTGAAGCGATCACCGCCAAAAATGCCGAATCCGAGGCAAAGGCCGCCGCGCTCGAACGCAACGCGAAAATCCACGAGCTTGCCGCCGCGAGGAAATTCAAAGATGCCGACTATCTCGATTTCCGCCTGAAATCGCAGAACGTCGACCTCGGAGACGAAAAAGCCGTCGGCGACTTTTTCGCAGACCTCGAAAAGAGCGCACCGCATCTTTTCGACAGCACCGCGAAGCCCGGCACAGGCACGGGCGGCGACGGAACGCCAGGAGGCGCGGGGGGAAATGCGGTCAACCTCGCCAGGCTCGAAGAACTCCGCGCCAAGCCCGAATTCACGCGGGCAGAGGCAACCGAGTTTCTCCGGCTCTCCAAAGAAGCAACCGCCGCAGAAGACGCGGCAAACAAGAAATGAGGCATTACCATGTCTTTCGAGTACGGAATGTTCAACGAATTTTCGGACAGTGTCGCCACCCGCGACCCCGTCATCTTCGCCCTCGCAAAAATGATTAACCTCGGCCCCTGGACGGGCCAGTTCTACCAGTCCATGATTGCCCCGGAAAACACCCTGGATGCCAAGGTGTTCGAGGTCTTCAACCGCTCCAAGACCAGCCGCGACGGCGTTATCGGCGCGTCCAACTGGGACGACGACGATGTGACCTCCCTCTCAATGACCGCCACTGGCGTTAAGGGCCTGACCGTCGGTCACGTCCTGCTCGTCGGCAGTGAACAGGTCATCGTCAAGTCCGTCAACCGCTCCGCCAACACCATCGATGTCTTCGCCCGTGGCGCGGGCGGCACGACCGCCGCCTCGCATACCGCCGGGTCCGCTTTCAAGGTCATCGGTTTCGCGGGCCAGGACGAGGACCTCAAAAACGTCGAATCCGTGAACGAAGTGACGGCCAAGTACGAGAACTATGTGCAGACCGTCTTTGAAACCGTGGATTGGACCAATCACGGCGATCTGCTCACCAAGGGCCACAGCGAAGAGAGCGCGTCCATCCTGCTCACCCGCGAGGCCGCCATTCGCGTGGCTGAAATGCTCGCCCGCATGGCGATCTTCGGCGTGAAGTACAAGCAGACCTCCGGGACCACCCGCTACATGTCGGCGGGCCTCATCGCCCAGCTGACGGACAACAACAGCGGGACCCGCGAAACCCTGACGTACAACGCCTCCGGCGACCTGACCGAGGCCAAGCTCCTCGCGGCCATCAAGCAGGTCCTCGCAAAGGGCGGCAACCCGGACACGATCTGGTGCTCCCCGACCGTCAAGGGCTACATCAACAACTTCAACATCGCCAACAGTTCCCTCGCCATCGCCGCCGCCAAGGGCGACCATACGGCGGGCGGCCAGTATGTCACGCACATCGACTATGAGGGGAAAATCCTCGCGGTCAAGGTCGACGCGGACATCCCGAACGCCAACCTCGCCATCGTCACCTCCGGCTCCATCAAAAAGGGGTGGCTCGTGAACGACGGCCTGCGTCTCGTCGATGAACCCCCGAAGTCCAGCCGCGAACATCGGAAGTCCCTCCAGGGCTCCGTCGGTTTCGCCATCGAGAATGTCGGCCAGGACCACCTCCTCATGACCGGAATCACCGGAGGCCCGACCGACCGCGTTTACAAGACCGCCTCCACGAATTGAGGCCGTCTGTAGTCGCCTGACTACCTGGGGCGCGGCGCGATCTGCGCCCGCCCCGTTTTTTTTAACTACGAGGAGAAAACCCCATGACGAAAAATGAACTCTACAACACCCTCATCGAGGAGGGCGAAAGCCTGCCGCCCATCGCAAAGATCACCAAGGCGGAGCTCGAAGCGATCTATGCAAAGCGGCATCCCGAAGAGGCCGCCGAAGCGGACGAAGCCGCGCCGGAGGACACCAAGGAGCCCGAAGCCGAGCAGGCAGAAACGAACGACCGCCCTCTCGACGCGCTCGAACAGCACGACGCGGAATCCGCCGAGGCAGAACAGGAGCCGGAGCAGGACAACGCCGAACAGGAAGACGAAGCCGTCGCGCCCGTGGCCGCCGTCGAATTTCCGCTCCTGCATTTCTCCGCCGCCGGGTGGTGCTCCGAGCTGAACCGCTCCTATTTCGTCGGATGGTATCAGCCCATCACGCGGGACGAATACGACGCGCTCGCCCCCTACGCCGACGGAGCCGCCAATGACTGACAGCGAACTCAAAAACGCCGTCTTTTCGGCCATTTCCGCCGGGCTTGACGCGGAGTTTTGGGCGGACAACGCATTGAAGCAGACCGCCGCTTACAACTCCGCGAAAAACGACGTGTTCGCCCGCGTTTCCGGGCTCTCGCTCGATGCCATCACGCCGGGGATTCAAACGCCTGTCGTCATGGCAATCGCCGAGCAGGCCCTCTATCTGCTCCGGAACTATGCCGAGCAGTCGACCGGGCAGGCCGTCGCCTCGGAAAGCGTGGACGGGCTCGCCGTCGCGTATGGGGTCATCAACAAGTCGGACGGCATTCTGTCGCCCCGCGCCCTCGCATACCTCGACAACATCAAAACCGAGATGAAGCGGGCCGCGATCTCCGGTATCCGCTTCAACAGGGGATAACCCCACATGCCCGCAAAAGTCCCGAAAGCCATCACCGCGACACAGAAAAAGATTGCCGAAATCTGCGACAAGGCAATCGCGGCGATGCAAAAGCACGTTCTCGAACATTACCAGCAACACCCGGATTCCGCCTGGTCCGGACACTACCTCGTCGATTTGGAAAAGACGATCAAGGGAGTGTACCGATCAATGGGAATCGACATCGGCGGAGCGTTCCGGGACGGGCTCACGGACAACATGCAGGCCATGTTTGACAAGGCCGTCGAAGACATGAAAACGATGGGGCTCCGGCACAACCTCCTCGGCAAGCCGAACACCACCATCGTCAAGAATTACATGGAATCCTCGTTTGAGCAGGTCGCCATGAGGACGACAAAGATGTCGTTCGAGCACATCCGCGCCCTGCGGTCCATGTCCGCCGACGTTCTCCGGACGGCATCGCTGACCGGGGCGAGCCGAGCCGACATTACGCGGGAATTTTTGGCGCGGGCCCAGGAGATACCCGGTTTCAAGTTCACCGCCGCGAATGGCGCGGAATGGTCCAACAAGGCATATTTTACCATGTTGGCGAGGACCGAGCTCATGAATGCGGGCCGGGCGGCCTATGACCAAAAATGCGCGGACGAGGGATGCGATGTCGTCGAACTCGACTACTCCGGGAATTGTTGTGAAGCCTGCGCCCGTTGGGAGGGCAAACAGTTCTCCCTCACTGGGGCCACCAAGGGCCTGCCGACCAAGGCAGACCTCGAAGAGGACGGAGTTTTTCATCCGAACTGTACGCACCGATACACGTTGGTCCCGAATTGGGACGCGGTGGAACAGGCGGCGGAAGAGGCCAAGAAAGAGGACGAGGCGGAGGCGGAGCGCGAGCGGAAAGAACGCCAACAGCAGGAGGAGCAGGGCAGACAGGAACGGCAGGAACGCCAAGAACAGAAGCCCGAAGCAAAGCCCGAACCGAAGCCGAAGCAGGAGCCGCGCCGGAAGACCGAACCGGAGCCCGTCAAGCCTGCGGACAAGGACGTGAAAGCCGACGAGGAAAAGGTCGTCCGGGAAATCGAGAGACAGGCGGACGAAATGGCCGAGCAGGCCAAAAAGGCGAAGCGCGACGCGGCGGCAACGGCGAACCAGGACGCGGAGCAGGCGAAGCGCGAAGCGGAGGCCCAGGCAAAGGAAACCGCAGAGGAAAAGGCGAAACGCGAGGAGGAGCACCGGGAAGAACACCGCAAGCACCGCGAGGAACAGCGCGATGCCGCGTTCAAGAAACGCAAGGAGAACCTCCGCAAGGAAAGCGAAGAAGCGGCGAAGCAGGGCGCAAACGACCCGAAAGTCATCGACGAGATCAAAGACGATGCCCGCAGAGAAGCGCGGCACAATGGGCTCTCCGGCGCGGCGGCGAGAACCTATGTACAGCAGACCGTCGCACAGAAAATCCGCGAGAAGACCGCCGCGTTCCTTTCCGTCGCGTCCGAGTTCACAAAGCAGTACACCCCGAAAATCGCCAAGATTGCCAAACCGCCCAAACTCATTTTCGGCGAGCGGGCCAATTCTATCAAATCGTCCCACTTCGACCCCGTTTTCGATCATCACCGAGGAGCCGTTGTCATCAAGACCATCGGGGCAGATTCGGCATGGCATCAGTGCAAAGGATGCGTCCGGCACGAGTTCGGACATTGGGTCCATTTCTCCGCCATGAAAAAAGATCCCGGACTGGCCGCACGAATCAGGGCGGCGGCACAAAGTGACTGGAACCGCCTGCGTACCGCGAACGCGAAATCAGGACAGCTTGCATCGTTGAGTGAAAACAGATGCTCCGAGACGATGGCACAGGGGCTTTATGGCAAGCACTACTGGGAACTGGACCTCGAAGAAAGGTACAATGTCATGGCGGCATCGGACACCATCGGGAGCATCTGCGACGGCACGGGCTACGGGGCCGGGCATTACGAACACAACCTCCGACCGGGACAGATGAACTATTACCAGCAACAAAATAATATGGGACACGCCTATACAGAAGCGATTGCAAATATTCGCGCCTTGAAAAAAGCGTTCCCGGATGCTATATTAAACCACCTGTTCCCCGAACTGAACAAAATCGTCAAAGAAATCGAGTATTGATATGCTGTTTTCCCTGAAAGAACATGCCGAACAGTATGGCTATTCCGGAGAACTTCCCGTTTTCCTCGATGTGTTGCAGAAAAACGCCCGCCTTGTTGGAAACGGCGAGGGGGTCGTCGCGGATGCCATCGAGCACCGCCTCCCGAAATATTCCATCGTGAAAATCTCCCTCGCCAATCAGGACAACGGTTTTTGCCCGGATGTCGCCGGAGAAGACGGCGAGCTTCACATCAAGACGCTCGAAGAATGGGAACAGCAGGGCGAGGAAGAATTCAAACAGCACCTCGACGAAAACGGCAAGTTCCGTTTCTCCGATTTCAAAGTCGAAGAGCGTGAGAAGCCGGGCGGCTCGTTTTTCGATGAACTGCGGCGGCTCGCCAAGGCGGCAGAACCCGTCAATGAATAAGCAACTCCCCCCATAGCCTCCGGCATGGGGTACGGGCGGCGAAAAGCCGCCCTGTTTTTTTTGCAGATGTTGACTGGCGCGGCTTTTTTGTATCACATGCCAACCATATCACCGGAGCCGCCTATGCCAAACGAAGAAACCGTACCCGCCGCAGAAACGCCGGAAACCGCCCGAATTTCGACGGAGACCGCTTTTTCGGCCTGTTATGCCACCCACTGCCGTTTCAACGATGAGAACGCCTGCATGATGCGTCAAATCGAAATCGGGAAGAATGGGCAGTGCATGACTTTTGAAATCCGCCGCCCGGAACACGTCCGGGAATACCTCGAAAAGCGCGGCGATCTTCCGCCCGCCGCCATCGACGAGATCATGAGACAAGTCCAGGAAAAGGAATCCTCCAATGTTTCTAATTGAGCGCGTCGCAAAAACGCCGGCCACCCTGCAACGGCAGACCTCCACCATCGTCGACGGAAAACCGACATGGGGTCCTGGCGAAGCCGTCAAGGTCTTCTGCATGAAAAACGCCAAGCTCGGCGAAACCGCGACCGGACAGCAGATTTTCGGAGACGCTTTTTATCTGCCGCCGCTCTCCGAGGACCCGGTTCTTCCCCTGCGTCTCACCGTCCGGGGCAGGACCTACGATGTCACGTTCATCAAGTATTACCAGGACATCAGGGGCGACCGCAAGGGCTACCGCCTGACCGTCGCGGGGGCGTAATCATGCCCAACCTCAAATTCCGTTTCAGCACGCGGGAGCTCGGATTCGGAGCGCAACGTTGCCTCATGAAACACCGGAACCTGGCCCGCGTCGCCATGCGGGCCGTCCGGGACACAGTGCTGAAAGCCGCCGTCGACCGATGCCCGAAAAAAGAGGGCAACCTTGCCATGTCGATCACCGGGGACGTGGTGGAGATGGAAAAGTCTTTCGCGGCGACGTGCTATATCCCGATCAATGCTCCCTGCATGGCCGCGACGGAAGACAAGGACGGAAACCCTCTGCCGCCCCCTGACAGCTACGCCGTTTGGATTCACGAGGGATTCTACAACCTCGGCAAAAACTCCCTCGAAAAACAGAAAAAAGTCGGCGTGAAAGTCGGGCGAAAGTTCATCACCCGCGCCATCGAGGACAAGAGGGAGGAAATCATAAAAAATCTTGAAAGGTGTGTGAAACTATGAATTTCCAACTTTTGGAACGCGAACTCACCGCATATTTCGCCGAAAAGCTCGATCTCGTCGTCGACCGGACGATCTTCCGGGGACAGATTCCCGCATCCGTCGAGTACGGAGCGGCGGTCCGCATCGAAAGCAACCCGGAAAACAACGATCTCTCCCTGCCGTCGTTCTCCGTGCAGATTCTCGGAAAGTACAAAGAGCGGGATGATGCCTGGGGCCTCGCTACGAAATGCGCGGAGCTCGCCCCGGTCTACGGGGAACAGACCGAGCATTTCGCCCTTGTTTACATCCACACGGAGGGCGGCATCAACGCGCCAGTCGAAGCGGAGAACGAGGGGCGGCAGTTCCAGTTCGTCTCCGTGAACCTGTCCGTCGGAGTGTTGACACGCTCGGCATAATTGGAAACACCAAAAACATAAGGAGTACCATATCATGGCAAACCTCACACCCCAGGAAATCACCGCTCTCATCGCAAAGATCAAAAAGTTTCCGTACCTCTGCTCCATCGGCTCCACCAACATCGGCCCGCTTGCCGGGGCTCCGACCGTCGAGCCCGACACCGAGACGACCGACGTGACGCTCTACGAAACCGGGGCGGACGTTCAGGCAAAGTATCTCACGAAAAACTCCGTGACGCTCACGCTCCGGACGCGCAACGTGGACGATGCCATGACGCTCATCGGGGCCCTCACCAAGGGGAGCGACATCTACGCGGCGGCCAACAAAAAGACGATCACCCTGGTCCCGATCACTGGCTCGAACGAGGCGACCATCACGTTCGACAACGCCTACCTCAAGCCCGGCCTTTCCTACGCTCCCGGCGAGAACTCCGACCCGAACGTCGTGACGCTCACCTTTGAATGCAAGGCCGACCCGACCCGTGGGACCCCGTTCACCTACACAACGCCGAGTTCCGGGACCGGAACCTGACAGTCCGACCAAAGACCCGCCCGCTCCGGGGCCGTCCTGCGGTGTTCCTCATCTTCTCCGCAGGGCGGCTTTTTTATGTTGACAGTTCCGGCATTTGTGACATCAATTTCGTGATGTCGCGAAAATGATCTGCACAACCAAAAAACCAAGATGAGGTGAAAAAATGGCAATTCTTTTCCCGGAGCTCTCGAAAAAGTCGGTACACATCGGAATCGGCGGCGGAAAATGGGTGGATGTCCCCATGCTGACGGTCGGCGACTATGAGGAATTCCAGCGCATCCTCGCGGACCTCGCCGCGTTCGGCGAAAAAAACGAAGCAGTCCCGGAGCGCATCGAAATGATTATCTCCGCGCATGGCAAGCTCGCGGATTTGGCAAACAAGGTCATGCCGCCGGAGCTTCACGAGCGGGTCCGCATGATGGACTACAAACAGCTTTCCGCGCTCGTCACATGCCTCTGCACGGGCAAAGACAACGGCGAGGAGGACGACCCCGAAAAAAAAGTGGTCCTGCCGAGCCAAATCGGGATGTAAAAGGCTCGGCGGAAATGCACGATTTCGAGATCATCGCCCTTTCCCTTTGTGCCGTGTTCGGGTGGACGCTCCCGGAAGTGTTCGCCCTGACCGTGCCGCAGTTCTTCAAGGCGAGTTCCGAGACATGCCGCCTCCAGTATCAGCGGGCGAAGAACGAGGTCTTTTTCGGCGTTTGCGCGGCCATCGGCGGGGGCGAGGCACAAGAGGACCTGTTCAAATTTGCGGGCTCTTCCGTGATTGACGAAAAAACGGAGTTGCCTTTCACCGAGGAAGAACTCCGTATGGCCGAAAAGCGCATGAACGAAATCCAAGAGGAACAACGCAGGAAACAGGAGGCAGAGAATGTTTGACCTCGGAAAAATCGGGGCCGCCGTCACGCTCGATGACAGCGATTTCAAACGGGTGCTCGGAAGTCTCGAACAGTCGACGACCGCAGTGTTCAAGAAAATCGCGGGCATCGCCGCCGGGCTGTTCGGCCTGAAAAGCATCGCGGACTACGCGAAGAACGCCGTCAAGGCGTACATCGTGCAGGAAAACGCCGTGGACGGCCTGTCTCGCGCCCTGCAAGCCGTCGGGCAGGGAGACTATAAGAAAAAGCTACAGGATGTAGCCAAAGTCCTGCAAGACGTGACCGCATACGGCGACGAGGCCACAATGGCAACCATGACCCTCGGCCTGAACATGGGAATCACCGCCGACCGGATGGAGGAGGCGACAAAGGCCGCGATGGGCCTGGCCGCGAAGTACAACAATCTCGACGTGAACTCCGCCATGCGGCTCATCGCAAGGGCACAGGCGGGCAACACGTCGATGCTCAAACGCTACGCCATCACGCTCGACGAATCGAAGAGCAAACAGGAGCAGTTCAACGAGCTACTGAAAAAAGGCGAACAGGCGTTCCCGCTCGCACAGGCCCGGACATTCGGGCAGAAGCTCCAGCAGTTATGGAACGCCTGGGGCGATCTGTCCGAACAGGTCGGCGAGTTCATCATCACGCTTTTCGATCTCGACGAAGCACAGGCGGATTCCATGAACCTCATCAAGCAGGCCACCGATTGGATGAAAGACAACCTCGACGCGCTCGCCTACGAGATCAAATTCGTCTACCGATATTTCGAGGCGGGCGTGAAGAGCGCATACGCCATTTTCGAGCCGATCATACTCTACGTTTGGCGTTCCGTGAAAGATTTGGCCACCAACGTCGTCGCCCTGGGCCAGTGGGCGTTCGACAACGCGGACAAGATTTGGGAAAACCTCCCGGATATTCTGTCCGGAGTGCTCGACGACATCATCAACTATTTCAGGAATTGGGCAAAGTTCTATCTCGACATCGTTGTGAACCTCGCCAAGGCCATCGGGACCGTAATCGCCGACACCGTGAAAGGCGTTTGGGACAAGATCAAAAAGACCGCCGAAATGATAATCAACATCGGGGAGAACCTCGCCAAGGCAATCAAGGGCGTTTTCACCGGGGAGGGCATCGGCGGTTTCAAGGAGATGTGGGAAAGCGTCAAAAACGATTTCGACAACGTTGTTTCGGGCGGTTTCAACATCGACACCAGCGGATTCAAAAAGACCTGGGAAGACATGAAAACCGATGCCATCAAGGTCGCAGGAGAAATCGGGAAATACACGGAGGAGGCCCTCAACAATGCGGGCGTGGCCGAGCTCCCCGAAATGCAGAAAACGGCTTTTATCAGCGATGTCGTCGACATGTACAAACAGCTCCCCGAACGCACAGGCGAGTTTTTCCGGGAAATGGAGCAGAAGCAGGCCAAGGACCTCGACAAGTATTACAAGACCCTGCAACGGAAACGCGCCAAGGACCGGAAAGGCGACGGGAAATACGTCGACCCCGTAGAGGACACCAAGAACAACGTCTCCGGGTCGTTCTCCGCCGCCGTGCTTTCCGGGATGATTGGGGCGAGTGCCCCGGAGAAAGAGACGGCCAAGAACACGCGGCAGATGGTCGAACAGCAGAGGGAGACCAACCGCGAGCTCAAAAAGTCCAAGAAAGAAACGTACACATAAGGAGGCAACATGGAAATCAAACGCAGAAGCGAGGGGTCCGAGACCTGGAACAAATGGGGCGTTTGCACCTCCGCAGAGATCAAATACCTCGTCAAGGGCGCGGCGAATAAGCAGGCGGCCATTAAGGCGGTCATCGCACAGGCCCCGTCCGCCTATGGCGAACACAACGAGCTCCCGCTCGATGAAATCCGATTTGACGGTTTCGAGGGCGACGAATTCATAAACCTCACCGCGATCTATACGGCGGAGGATGAAACCGAGGAGGAGGCCGACAGCGAAGAGGCCACCATGTCCTTTGACTGCGCGTCCGGGACAAAGCACATGTCCCACGCCCTGACACAGGAAATGGTCTATCCGAACGCGATGAAAGGCAAGGATGACGCGGCCTGCGGTATCGGATGGAACGGTAAGACGGGCTCCGAGGCCGAGTTCGCCGGGGTCGACGTGCCGACGGCGGAAATGCGCGAGGTCTACGTCAAATTCTTTCCCGTCTCGCGCCTGACGACCGCATATAAACGGCTCCTCGCGGAGCTCCACGGCAAGGTGAACAACAAGCCTTTCAAGGGATGGGACGTGGGCGAGGTCCTGTTCGACGGGGCCTCATATTCGCGGGTCATCAAGAGCAAGGCGAAAGTCCAAGTCACGTTCAATTTCCGCATCTCGCCGAACGAGAAAAACGCCACGGTCTCCGGGAAAAAGGTCGGCAACAAAAAGGGGTGGGAGTATATGTGGGCGCGGTCCGAAACGGAGAACGACACCACGGAAAACGCCCCGAAAGTCGACATCAAGGGCATCTACAAATCCGGCGTGATTGAGTACGCCGATTTCTCGCGGCTCGGCGTGTAAGGAGGAACAGACGATGGGCAACAATTACCCCGATGTCACGCCCGGCCAGTCCGTCCAGCATTCCGCCCGGCGTGAAAATGCGATCAGTCATCTGCTGAAAGACGCGAATAAGTTTTTAGCGGGCCGCGTAAAGGCCCATTCTCCGCAGTCCGTGAGAGTGCCCGCCTACAATGCCTCCGGCGCGACCATTCAGCCCGGAGAGGCCGTCCAAATCGACGTGACGGGAAACATGAGCGGACCCGCGTTTCCAGTCGTCGCGTTCGACGAGGAAGAAACGGACGCTCCTTTTGGCGTGTTCGACCGTGCCGTCGCGGAAAACGGCATGGCCGATCTCATCGTCTCCGGCCCGGCGACCGTGCAGATTTCCGGGTCGTCCGGGAGCTATGCCGTGCCGACGGACGGCGGCGGATTCGAGCGTGGCGACGAGGGCTTTCTCATTCTGCATCTCTCCGGGGAAACGGAGGGCGTGGTCCTGCTCGGCAACTACTATGGAAAAATCGGCAAGGTCTATGTAGGCGGCCTCGGAATCACCGTCACGCCAGGCGAGGAAGACGACGACCCGGACACGATCTCCGCGAACCTCGCACCTGGGACGGACATTTCGATCACGCCCGTCGAGGTCGAGGGAGCGACGACGGGACAACTCCAAATCTCGTACACCGGGAGCGGTGGAGGCGGAACGGCAGAATATTCCGGCCCGTTTACCGTAGAAATGACGGGGGCATCTGTTTGCAAGGTCTATAATCCAAATAATTCGCTTCTTGCTGGAACTGTCCGGATTGGGTCGCTATCGATTCCGGTTTCTGCAAAAACGAATATTTCTGTTAGCTGGAATAGTGCTGTTTATATTACAGTCACTTATAATCCCTCTACGCGAGATTATACTGTTGATTGTACATCTACCCTGCCGACAAATTATGATTCTCTGCCTCAATTTTGGTATCGTGAATTGGCTACTGTCGACGGGGACGGTGTTGTGCATCAAAGTTATTGGGGCGGCAACATCGAAATTGAGGGAAGGTGGTGCGACTAATGGGATGGGATACTTACAGCTTGAAAGACCCGACATTCTGTCAACCGCTTCGTGTGATGCGTGGGCTTGTTTCCGCATTGGTCGAACGCCGTTTTCCGGTGGTGTCCGGTGCATATTCTTCCGCAATCAACTCCAGTTCTGCTTATTACACGAGCGCAATGAATCGAATGCTGGAGGGGCAGGCGTATATTGATTATCCGTTCAAGCGGGCGGCACGAGTTTATACGAATAGTAGAAATGTTGGAATTTTTGCCTATGAAATGGATTATCAGATAGACGAGATTTTGCGTTATGGCAATATGCAATACTGCGATTCCAATGGGGTCCCCATCAGCTCCATTACCAGCCTCGCGCAGATGGCGACCGGCTCCGCCTTGATTTCTGCATCGAGATTTGAAAATTGCCTTGATGTTGAATGGGCAAAGCAACGGCAGAAAATGCTTGAATTTTTGCATTTTACGACTACATATTCAGGTCGTTTGTGGATTGAAAAGTTTGGCAACAGTAGCGGCGGTTATGCGGCGGCGACCGTGCAATCATCCTATGACACATTACAATCGAATACATGGAGTAGAGGATTAGATGATTATCATTGGACCCCATATCGAGCCGCGATAGTAAAATATTGGCGTGATAGTTATGATGGAGATTACCATGTTTATTCCGCGTTTGAAACGACATGCTTGTCTTGTACTTACAGCGGGATTATGATGCCGCAAAACGGCGAATTGCGCTTTGATGCTGTTGCTCCGAGTGGATGGGGTGGGACATCTTCTAAATTTCATCCGCTGAATACTGTCGGAACGAAAACGATAGTAAGCGGAGCGAATGTTCTTCAACTTGAAAATGTTATCAGCAGTGGCAGTTATACCGACGCTGTATTCGCCTCGTGGGGACATGGAAACGCGAATTTCGCAGGTGAAACATGCGCGAATGGAGAAGATATTATTGCAGGATGGCAAATGCAAAATGTCAAGATCATTTATGACTACGATTCAGTTTTTGAATTTAACTCTTTGACATGAAATTCGCGTCCTGACATATTGACATCCCCGGCATATCCGGACAACCAAGGAGACACCCATGCAGAATCTTGAAATTTACGCCACCGCGAACAGCACGGTCGCCACGGTCCGCGATTCGGCGAACGCGCAAACTGTCGCCCCGCCGATGCTTGTCATCGGGATTTCGACAAGTATTACGCTCACCCTGTTCGCCCAGGCGGACGATCTTCTCCCGCTCCCGCCCTCCGCGCTTTCCTGGATTACGGCGTGGTCGTTCGTGTTCGATGACGATTTCAACTCCGCCACCGACTACAAAATCGTCGCAGACAGCGCGAACATCACCTGGACGGGCGCAACGTATGACGGCGAGCAGGACGAAAGCGGAAACTACATCCCGACCGTCTTTACCATTCCAATCCCGCAGATGAATTCCGTCGCGCTGAACGAATGGCTCGGCACGGCGGCCTCGAAGTCCGGCCTCATCGGCGAGCTCGTCGGCTATGATTCGACCGGGGCCTTTGTCTTTGTGTTGCAGATTCAGGGATTCACCGTCCGAAACCGTATCACGGGCGGCGGCGAAATCGAGGAGCCGGAACAGGCGGCGCAGTTCCTGACGCTCGACGCGGCGCGGGCGATGTTCCTGTCCGACAACAACGCGCTCAAACCTTTTATCGACATCGAAATCAACAACACGACGAGCACGACCTACACGAAACTCGCCGGACATTATGTCCTGCATGAGGCTTACTGGTTCCGGGCTGGCCTGCGTCGCAACGTCTATTTCCGCGACAATGACGAGGGGGCTTTCATCGAATACTCCGAAAGCCTGAAAGCATGGGTCCTGTACAGCGTCCCGACCGTCGGTTTGCCGTCCGCGACGTTCGCATGTCCCTGGATTCGGGTCGCGTCGAACCCCGGCCCGATTGCCGGGTATTGGCGGCTCGTCTCGAACCCGTCGAGCACGATCTATGCTCTCGCAAACATCACCACCCGATACAACATCACCGCTCAAACATACTAAAGGAGAAACATCATGTCCGAAACAATCACGATTGACTGCTGGGGGCAGATTCGCGGCGAATCCGACAATTTCCGCGTGAAGCCCGTGGACGTTTTCCAAGTCGACGGCCCGGAGGACGACGACGCGGACGGCGCGACCTACGAACGCTATTTCAATGAAACGCCGTGCGCGTTCCAGCGCACCCTGAAACAGACCGCAGGCGGGCGCGTCTCGATTCAGCGCGAGGTCGCCTATGGAGACTGGACCCTCCGGACGAGCGAATCCATTGAATGGTTCCCCGTGAACAACGGCACGTTCGACGTGCCCCGGCAGGAGGTTATCGCATCCGACCAGTCTTTCAGCGCGACCGCAGGCGCGGCCATCTCCGGCGCGACTGTCGCCGCCTCCCTCTTCTACGGCGAAGTCGGCGAGGATACCGTTTTCGCGTTCCGCCAGGGCTCCGGCATCACTGGCGTGGAACTCTCCAGCGCGGGCGTTCTCTCCGGCACGGTCTCGACCGCCGGGACCTACACTGCCGAGGTCGCCATCCTCGCGCCGCTCGCCAAGGAAAAGGTCATCACCATCACCCTCACCGTGAGCTAAAGGAGGCCTATCATGCCGAAGTATGACAAATATCTTCACAAAGTCCGCGAGAAAGACAGAAATGGCGGAAACACGTCCGTCTATGTCTACGGCTACGACCACGACACCGATGTCACATCCGGGAGCAACAAATACAAGGCCGTCGTCCTGAACTCCGACGGCAAGACGTACACCTACGTCGACAATTTCGCACAGATGCCGTGCCACGCCGTCCGCCCCTGCGTGATGGACGATCTCTCGACCCGCCACGTCAACTATTACCTCAACCCGTCCAACCTCCACAAAAAGGCCCAGGGCGGCGCGTCCGACCTGACTGGCGAAGACGGGGACGTGATGGTCGAGTTCCCCGTTTCCTACTACCGCATCGACAGCTACACGGATGCGAACTCGCACAAGCATTTCGTGTTCCTCATGGCGACGGAGAAGTTCCTGAACTCCGCCCCGTGGTCCGGTTTCTACATCTCGCCCGGCGGCGCGACGCTCCGCAAGCAGTACCTCGGCATGTATGCCGCCTACAAGGACAGCAACAACAAGCTCCGTTCGATCTCCGGCGTACAGCCCACCGTCTCCACCTCGCTCGCCAACTACCTCACCTACGCGGGCAACAACGGCGGCTCCGTCGCCAACGATCTCATGTATCAGTGGCTCGGCCACCTGTTCATCACCGAACACCTGACCTGCCACACACAGGGCATGGCGACGGGTCACGCTTTCATGTCGGGCTCGTGGAAAGCCTCGTGGGTCCGCAAGACTGGCCGCGCCGACGACATCCCGTATGAGGGCGGCGTTCTCGCCGACCCGACAGGCGCGGATGCGGACCTGGAGGGCGACTGGAACACCTCGGCCACCGCCGATCAGAAGCAAGTCGCCTGCAAGTACATGATTGAGAATCCCTGGGGCTCCATTTGGCAGAATACCTCCGGGACGCAGAAGCACCAGGACGGCACGGAGGCCGACATCACCGTGAACAGCGTGAAATACTTCCGCTATGAGGCCGGGGACTATCCGAGCGACAGCGACACCAAGACCGCGTTTGCCTGGAAATCCGAGGGCGGCACGGTGATCTATACCGCCGTCGCGCATCCTGCCGTGAATGCGGCCACCTACAGCGACACCGCGCTCGAAACGAGCACGGGCCACACCGTCTCCGCATTCGATGATGACTACAGCCA
>Ga0310696_10001147_pt1 | contig 39071 bp, 24 predicted proteins | sample AusTroGonzalo_MG_4_FD_203885 | JGI IMG/M metagenome (GOLD analysis project Ga0310696, IMG submission 203885) | Bovine rumen microbial communities from tropical cattle in Woodstock, Queensland, Australia - Gonzalo_02 (v2) (version 2) | ecosystem: Host-associated > Mammals > Digestive system >... | reverse complement strand
ACAAACATCCGCTCTCTTTCGAGAACGGACTTCTGAATGCGGTCGGACAGACTTGAACTGTCATGAGATTGCTCCCACTAGCACCTCAAGCTAGCGTGTCTACCAATTCCACCACGACCGCGGAGCCTAGCTCGCGCTTGCGCGCAAGCTACAAACTCTTACTTGGCGTCTGCTTCTGGAGCCGGAACTTCGGCCTTTACATCAGCCGGAGCAGCTTGAGCTTCAGGAACGGCTTCTGCCGGAGCGTTGAATGTTGCCGGGAGTGCAGGAACTTCCGGAACAGCCTGTTCGGCAGCGCTTTCGCGGGTAGCCTTCTGCATGGCGGATTCTTCAACCACCTGGTCCTGCTTAGCCGTGATGAGACCAAGAGCAAATGCCACGATGAAGAAAATCACTGCAACGACACGGGTCAACTTCTGGATGAAGGTCGCTGCGCCGGCGGTAGAAAATGCAGATTGCGAAGTCATGCCACCGAGTCCTGCAAGACCGCCCATCTTGTCGTTCTGCACGAGAACGAGGAGTGAGAGGAATACGCAGAGAAACACGTGGAGGACGATCAATGCCCAAAAGAGAGTTGTCATAGTCGTTTTACCTTTTGTTTGATAGGTTTTCGGGCTTGCCAGAAATTACTTGGCTTCGGCAGCGTCGATGATTTCCTTGAAAGTGTTGGCCTTGAGACCTGCACCACCAATGAGACCGCCGTCGATGTCCTTCTGGGCGAGGAGGCCTGCTGCGTTGGCGCCCTTCATGGAGCCACCGTACTGGATGCGCATGCCTTCGGCAACGGCTTCGCCGTAGATTTCCTTGACCACGGAGCGGACATAAGCCTGAGTTTCCTCAGCTTGTTCGTCGGTAGCGGTAACGCCGGTGCCGATAGCCCAGACCGGTTCGTAGGCGAGAACGCACTTGGCTGCGTCTTCGGCAGAAACGTCCTTGAATGCGCCCTTGACCTGGAGGCCAATGACTTCCTTGAGGATGCCGCTCTGGCGCTGGTCGAGAGTTTCGCCAATGCAGATAATCGGCTTGAGGCCGGCTTCGAGAGTCTTCTTGACCTTGAGGTTCACCGTTTCTTCCGTTTCGTGGAAGTACTGGCGCTGTTCGGAGTGACCGATGATGATGTATTCGGCACCGATTTCCTTGACCATGTCAACGGAAACTTTACCGGTGAATGCGCCCTGGTCCTTCCAATGGATGTCCTGGATAGCGAGCTTCACGTTCGTGCCCTTCACGACGTCTGCAACCTTGGCTGCGGCGAGATAGGTCGGAGCAATGACCACTTCGGTCTTCTTCACGTCCTTGACAGCTTCCACGATATCCTTGGCGAGCTGAACGGATTCGCTCACCGTCTTGTTCATCTTCCAGTTACCAGCAATGATATACTGACGCATAATTTTAACTCCTTGAGTTGTTTTAAAATTTAACGCGCGTAAATGTAGAAAAATTTTGGAGGATTCGTCATCCCCGCAACACAAATCGCTATCCCCTAAACCCTAAAAACTCATACCTAATATTAATCAAAAAATCCCCTCGGTGGTTAGACCAAGGGGTGGTGTCTAGTTAGTTGGTTGAACTTGGGCCGCTTAGCTCGTAGAATTTAGACCTTCTCAGTTCTAAGCTCTGTACCCTAACAAACTAGTGTTCGTAGTTGCTCGAACGGCTGGAAGACGGCGGAGGAGATCCACCATAGCGGTCGCCTTCCATCTTGTCGAGGACGAGCTCGGCTTCGTAACCTTTCAGGCGAGCCTGTTCCGGAGCTTTCCAGAAGAGGCGCGTGATGAGCTTTCCTTCGGTGGTGAAGTATTCCCAGATCTTGCCGTCGGCAGTTTCGTGATCGGGAGGTCCCCACAGGAGGTTCACCATGTCGGTGGTCATGCCTTCTTCGACGTAACCTTGCTTGAATGTGTTCTGCAAGTGTTTGTCGATGCCCATGCTTTCCTTGGATATGAAGTATTCACGCTCGTATTCGTTCTGACCGACGCCGCGTTCAATCAGCACCGGAGAAGAATATTTTTTGTTCGTGCATCCAAACAGCATGAGGGCACCAAGAGAAATTATGCACAGATGGGAAAATTTCATTGGATCTCCTTGTATTTGATGACCACAAAATAAGAATTTATTGTGCAAGTAGCTAAATAATTTTTAGATTTTACACTGAAATGAACAAAATTGATGCTTTGTTTAAAATTATTTTACTTAACGTGGCTCTTTTGGGCTCCTTAGCCTTGGGTGCTATGGGTTTTGACCAGTCCAACCTGGTCGGTCTTCGTTATGGACCGAATCTTTCATGGGGAGGTATGGTAAATACTCCGATTGTCTGGGGGCAGTGGGTGCCGCAGGCGAACGTGGGACTACGCTATACCTGGCTAGAACCGTTGAGTCCCATAAACTATGGCGAACCGCTGGGCATAGCCTCGGCTTACCTCAAGATGGATGGCGCCCTTGAACTTTCTCCGTTCTATGGAGGATTCCATGCAGGGCTTGGGCTTCGTCCGTTCAAGGTGAACCCGCAAATCGAGTTCAATTTCGTCTATGAGAGCTTCTTCTACTTCAGGTCCAACTTGGAAATGGTGAACGCCGATGTCAAAGGCGGCGGGCATATCGCCGAATCCTGGAATTCCAAGTACATCTTGGATAAGGTCGGCGATTCAGACTTCGACTACGCACAGTTGTTCGACATGAGTATTGATCTCAGCTACAGTTTGCCACATGGGAGCATTATCGGGCTTGGAGCGCACTATATCCTTTCTGACATCAGCACGGATTTCGAGGGTAAAAGCTACGATTATGAACGCAATATTCCTGTGTTCAGCCGTGACTACATCGTTGAAATCTTGAGCTTTGGGCGTTTCCCGGTATCCGATTTCGTGTCTGTCATCTACGAAGGCATGTTTTTAAAGACTGGGCTTTTGCGCAGCGGCGGTAACGTCAAAAAGGAATCCCTGAGCTACCGCATGATGCTCCTCGGGGCTCATCTCTCTTGGAAAGATGGAATGCGCAATTTCATCTTCAAGGCTGGCATGTGGAAACGCGACAAGAAGCGTTTCTATAACGGCTCATTCGCCCAGCAGTTGCTTATTCAGCTTGAGTATAAGCGGTATTTTTCGCTCCCCTTCCATAGCAATTCTTCCAAATAATTTTGGAACAGGCAGAAGAATTTTCGGTTTGACCGAAGGTGTGCGCAGCGGGTCGCTTTCGAGAGCGTGGGCCGGGTAGGCAGAACGTATCCAGATGTTTCCGCTGTAGTCGTTGCTGGCGATGTTCACGAGTGTCGGAAGCTGCTCGCCGGCGTAGGACTTCCAGTTCGAGATTGCAAAATAGCGTGATGTCTTTTGTGCACCGTGCATGACCGCCTTGTCCGGATGGGGCAGCGAGTCGATGACCAGACTCCACCACATCATGGAGTTCGCCGTTGCCAATACATTGTTCGACGGTTTTTGCTTTGTGGAATCGGGACACTTGAAATAGCCGTTCGCCAGAAGTTCAAGGTCATCGAGCTTGAGGGGAGTCTTGCCGATATTTTCTTTGAGATGGTGCAGTCCGAGCTGCCTCTTGATTTTATTTTCCCCAATTTCCATGTAACGGTAGCTGCCGGACGTGATGAACTTGAACGAGGGGCTGTCGTAGAGGTTTACGAAGAATGTGTCGAGTGCGTTGTTGTGGTGTCGCCACTCGATGGACATGTTCGTCCTGTTCCTTTCTTCGTTGATGAATTTACCCTCGATGTTTACGACCATCGACGAATTTGTTAATAGGTGAGGGCATGTATTTTGTTTGGCTGCATTCGCCATTATTGTAAATGTTGAAAAGCAGATAACAAATGCTGTTAATTTTATGCTATTAATCATATTATGAAAATAGATAATTTTTGTAACTTTCGAATACTCAATAAGTTAAAGTTTTGTAAACTTGTTAAAAAAATAAGAAAACCCCGGCTCTTCCCAAATGGCTAGAAATGGAAAAGTCGGGGTTTATTGTTTTTTCAGGAAGAATTCTACAAGTTTAATGCTCTTCGGCTTAGCCATGACAAAATGCAGGCCTTTTACGCCACGGACCTCTGCTCTGCGGCTCAGAAGTGCAAAAATGAATTCTTGCATTTCGTTCGCCTTGTTCGCTTTTTTGTCGCGGCGTTTTCTTTGTACGCTTTTTTGTCGCGGCGTTCGCCTTAACTGCATTTATTTTGGGGGACGGCGGATGATGGGGGTGACTTGGAAATCGTGCACCTCCATCTTGTACTTGTCATTTCCGCTTACGAGGAGCGCCTTTATCTTATAACTACGCTTCTTCAGGCATTGCTTCGCCTTCTGCGTCGTCACCGATATCGACAGCTTCGTTCTCGCCCAGCTTGAAGAGCTCCACGTCCTTCATGCTTTCGCGAATCTTCTGTTCAATCTCGTTGCAGAGGTCCGCATTGTCCTTCAAGAATAGTCTCGTGTTTTCGCGACCCTGTCCGATTCGTTCGTTGTTGTAGCTGAACCAGGAACCGCTCTTCTGGATGATATCCAGTTCGCAGGCGAGGTCAAGGATGGAGGCTTCGCGAGAAACGCCCACGCCGTAAAGGATGTCGAATTCGCACTGGGTAAACGGAGCGGCGACCTTGTTCTTCACGATTTTCACGCGGGTGCGGTTTCCGATGACTTCTTCGCCGTTCTTGATGGCTGCTATGCGGCGGATGTCGATACGCTGAGATGCATAGAACTTGAGGGCGTTACCGCCAGTAGTCGTTTCCGGGTTCCCGAACATCACGCCAATCTTCATACGGAGCTGGTTGATGAAAATCATGCAAGTGTTGGACTTCGAGAGAATGCCTGTGAGCTTGCGGAGGGCCTGAGACATGAGGCGAGCCTGGAGGCCTACATGGTTGTCTCCCATTTCCCCGTTGATTTCGGCCTGCGGAACGAGCGCTGCTACGGAATCGACGACGATGATGTCGATTGCACCAGAACGCACGAGCGTCTCGGCGATGTCAAGCGCCTGTTCGCCGGTGTCCGGCTGCGACACGAGTAACGATTCGATATCGACGCCGAGCTTGCGGGCATAGACTGCGTCGAATGCGTGTTCTGCGTCGATGAACGCGGCCACGCCGCCGAGTTTCTGGGCTTCGGCGATCGCGTGCAGTGCAAGCGTCGTCTTGCCGGAAGATTCCGGTCCGTAGATTTCGATGATGCGTCCGCGGGGGAATCCGCCCACGCCGAGCGCCATGTCCAACTGGATGCAGCCCGTCGGGATGACCGGGATGTCTTCGACTGGTTGTTGACCGAGGGCCATGATGGAACCTTTACCGTAATTTTTTTCGATTTGTGCTATTGCTGCTTCGACGGCTTTCGCTTTTTCGCTGGAAAGGTTGCTGGTGGGTGTAATTGTTTTCTTGGCCATTTTTGACTCCGTTTTTTCTTTGTTTTTTGTTAATATACTAATTAGTGAACTTTTGTGCAAGTGCTTTTTTGGCTATTTAGCAAAAAAAGAAGCCTGCCCATTACCTTATACACGCTTTTTTCACGGATTTGTCCGCGATTTCCTGTAAAAATTTCGCAAAAAGCTTCATTTTGCAAACTATTGGCGACACACATCCACACTGTACCGACCGGTTTTCCCGGTTCTGCACCGGTAGGACCTGCGATTCCAGAGGTGGCGACAGCCCATTCGCAGTTGAACTTTTTACGGGCGCCTTCGGCCATGGCTTTCACGGTTTGTTCGCTTACGGCGCCGTATTTTTCAAGAATATCGTTGCTGACGCCTAGCATGTCATGCTTGACTTCGTTCTGGTAGGCGACGATTCCGCCCTTCAAAATCGCAGAAGACCCAGCCTCGTTGACGATGCTCGATGCGATAAGCCCGCCCGTGCAGGATTCCGCCGTCGCCATCATCTCGCAGCGCTTGATCAATTCTTCCTTGATTTTCAAGGCCAGCTCGTGTATCTCGTGTTCGATATAGGTTGTTTTGTTCATCATTACACCCATAAGTTAAAAACATTAATTGTCAAAAACAGACATTTTTATAAAAATTGAAAAATTTTTCCAAAATTGTTGTCGCAGGCGCGTAGTGCGTGGCGACCTCCTGTTAACTTGTCATCCCGGCCACCGTGCTGGGGTTGTATTCTCAATTCTCTTTTTTCGCCGAAAAATTAAATATTTTCAGCCTCTTGCGGTCTTAAGAGTATATCTCGCTCGCGCAATCTTTTTCTATATTCGCGCAAAATGATTAAAAAATCCCTTATAACGGCTCTATTGGTGCTTTGTACGTCCCTTTTTGCAGAGACGCCAGCACCGGTTGTTGCAGATAGCCTGGAACAGGGAAACGTCAAAGACGTAAGTCGTGCTGCCGGTGATTCGGTCAGTAACAAAGCTGTTGTGGATTCTGTCGCAAAATTGGTTGCTGATACCCTTGCTGCGATTTCCGCCGAAGAAAGTCCCGATGAAGAGGATTCTCCTGAGGAACCCCCCGATGAAAATTTTGAGGTTTCCGCAACGCCGCTTGTTAAAGGTAAAACGGGCATTGTCGCTATCGATACGCTCCCCGTGAACGAATGGGACATCCCGACGAAACGAAATTCTCTCAAGTATGCGATGCTTTTTAGCCTGCTTCCTGGCGGCGGCCAGTATTATACGGAGCATTACGTTCGTGGTGGGTTCTTGACGGGCATCGAGGGCTTGCTGATTTACGATATCTTTTTCAATAGGTCGTTCCAGCGGGATAGGCTCTTGGAACGCGCCCAGTCATTCCAGGATTCGGTTCGCTATTTTACGTCCAAAGTACTGAACTCTCCTCGTGACAGTATTTCCGCTTATCATGCCAAGCGCCTTGAATTCTTGGAACGCGTTCGTGCGCAGAGCGACAAAAAAATGGAACAGGAAGACGTGCGCAAGGCGGAACTGGCGTGGCTAATCGGCATTCATATTTACGGGATTTTCGATACGTATGGTATCTGGTACAATAACAACCGCCGAACCACAGAATATCGCGACATGAAAACGGCTTTGCTTTGGGGACTCTTGCCCGGTGGCGGACAAATTTTCAACCATGATTATGGCAAGGCAGGGCTTGTCTATATGGGCCTGCTTGGCGCTATCGCAAGTGTTTCTACGTCGCAGAACATGGTCAAGTATTATCTTGATCGTAAACATTTGGTTGAAAAAGAAGACCCCAAGTCCGAAGAATATGAACGAATTACAGAACGTGTCACTTATTACCGTAAAAACCGCAATACTTATATTTGGGGCGGTGTGCTGATTTATTTATATTCCATCGCCGATGCCGCCGTTGATGCGCTCCTGAGCGATTTCGATAGCCCCTTGCACATGGCGCTACTCCCGAACTTTTCCGGCGGCGCCCAAGCCGTCATGTCGCTGGATTTTTAGACAGCCGCATACTTTAACAATTTCGGAATTTAAGGCAATTCAGAAAACGTACCTATAAAATTATTGTTTTACGTACTTTTATAGGTACAAAACAGCTTGTTTCTTGTTTTGTAAAGTTTGTTTGATCTTGATTGTACCTCTAAACGACGTATAAATTCGTTTTCATAGGTATTTTTGTGCTTGGTTTGTATGTAGTTTATGCGTAAAAAAGGAAAAGTGTACCTATAAAAGTGTTGGTTTCTAGGAATTTATAGGTACGAAACTTTCGTCTAAACGCCCATCTTCAGCTTTGGCATCGGTATGCCGTCGTGAATTTTTGTGAACGTTCCGTGGTATTGTCCATCGCTGTTACGAGTAAATTCAAAGCGAGTTACCATGGCGTAGCTGAACATTCCTTCGACGAAGACCTCGTCTGGCAGTCCGCAGCGCGAATGTTGCAGTGCTGCGATGACGCCTGCATGCGTGATGCACAGAAATTCGCCATCGTCCGGGAGCGAGTCCAAAAATTTTCCTGCTCGCTTGTCTATGTCGTAAAAGCTTTCGCCCTCGGGAAACCGGTACCCGCGAAGGTCGCTTGTCCAGGCTTGCATTTCCGAACGGGGGACGGCAGTCAGTTTTTGACCTTCCCAGGAGCCAAAGTTGAGTTCGATGATGGCGTCTTCCTTTTCGATGGTCAGACCGGTTGCCGTGGATGCTTTTTCGGCAAGCCTCAGACAGCGTAATAGCGGACTTGAAAAAAGCCGCGTAGGCTTGGCGCCTGTTGCCAAGAAAGCCTTGAGGGCTCCGTTGGATTCTTCTTCGAACGTGGGGGAGACGTCGAAGTCCAGTCTCCCGTAGCAAACGTCTTTAGGGTTATAAGGCTTTGTGTGTCGAATCGTCCAAAGAATCATTGCTAGGTTGTAGGCGTTAGGTAGTAGGTTATAGGTTTTAGGGCTAAAATAAAAAACGCCCTTGGCGGGCGAATATAAAAAATCCCAGGCTACCTGAGCACATAAAGATCCGCAAGTCCGTTGCTGCTTTCGCCCTGGCGATTTGCCCGCAAATAATCATTGCGCAGGGCCTGGGGCCGTAAAATATAGAATCAAAATGTTTTTTTTTCAAGGGGATTAGATGTGCCCGTGTGGAACAAATTGTCCCATATAATACAAAGTTGTATAATCTACACCTAGAAAGTGGGTAAAAAGGTCTCTTTTTTAGTGTTTTCTTCGTAACTAATGTTTTACTGTTAAAAAAATGTTACTATATTCAATAGTAGATGTTTAAAAATTTTAACGTCCGATTTATTGTTGGGGTATGTTATGAAAAAGGAAAATTTTGATTTTGGAACCATTTTAGGTTCTGTTGTGGTGGCACTAGGATTCGCAGTACCATGCTCAGCTCAAAGCGCGCCGGCCGTTGAACGTGAAATCGTCAAATTGGAACCGCTTCTTCATTTTGAAGTCAATGGAGCGGCTGTTAAGGGCGAAAACGAAAACCAGAAATACTGGAACGAGCTAATGAAGTATAAGCTCTGGGCGACTGATTCTATTGTTTTTAATAAAGAACTTGTTAGAATTGCGGAACCTAGCGGTTATACGGGTACTGCAAAAGGTGATGTTATTTTTATAAATGGTCGGCATACCTTGGGCGGGCCTATTATTTCTGGTCGAAACCTTAGATTGAGTTATGATGGCACTGATGGTAGACAAGAGTCTTCTTCTCCAGATTTAGACACGCTGGTGTCAGGACTTGTTTACGCGAAGAATCTTTACCTCGCTGCATGGTATAATGCGCCAAACTCTGTGTATGACAGTGTTTATTGCTTTGCGGGACATGTTTATTTTAGAAATGGAGAAGGCCGCAATACAGAATGGGTGAATAGATTCATAACAAATGCGCACAAGAAAAAAGGGCGTGTATTTGCCAATTGGGAACAGTCCTTTGATGGTATGTCCGGTCTTTCTGGCTTGAATCTTGATGGTACTGACTGCCCGGATTATGTTCCTAGGCCCGATACAAACCTTTCTGTTCCGCTTATCGATACAACGGGGCTTGCATGGGAGCCTGCGAAAGATTTAGAAAGCAATGTGTATGGGGAAACGGATTATATCCATATTCCCCCTATTACTGAAGAAGAAGTCAAGGATGAACACACGTGGTATGATAAGTTTATAGAGCGTATTTACTTTAAAGGTAATTATGGAAAGAAACTTTATATTTTGATGCCTTCTAAAAAACAGAACTATAACGGTAAAACAGGGCGCCTAACACGTATTTTCTTAAGAGACAGTATTGCTATTGATGGTTCGGCTAATGACACTAAGATTCAGGTGGCTTATGTCGATAATGAAGCCACGTGGGATGATTCCAAAAATGCCTGGAACTTTGATGCCAGTAAAATAACTGTTGTTCATGATACGAATTATGCGGGAAATTTGCTGTTCTATACGACTCATGATATAAAATGGCCTTCGATGAACGGCAACATGGAAACAGATCTTCAGGGAACCTTCATTTCAACCGGCAATATCACTGTCCAAGACCATTTCAGTATTGCCGGTCAGTTGATTGCTGGTAAAGCTCTTTGGATGGAATCCCATTTGGATGGTGAATTTCACTATGTTCCGTTCAATTCGCCTGAAATCAAGACAGACGTTTTTGTCAAGGATGTATTCAAGGAAAAAGACAATTACTGGTACAGTATGGATTTCTACTTGACGGATACGGCTCGTACCGAAGTCTCTTTCGATTACTGCTTCGCCTTCTTTGGTGTTGATGTGGATACTACTGGTGGCAAATACGATGGATACAAGAGTTCTACGGGCTCATTTGGCTCGCTTGATGATTTGGCTGATAATCCGACCGATGAAGACGACGTAAATTATATGCCCTTCTGTAAGGATGGCAAATCCAAGCATGTTGTCATCAAGAAGGGTGACCGTATGCCTACCGTTCCTTACTATTCTGCGCATATCGGTGTAAAGGAAGACTTTCAAATTGAAGGCGATGAGTACATGTTGTTCAAGATTATGAACTTGAATGGAGCCGTCATTTCCGGCAACAAGTTCGATGGTGGCCTTCTGGTGCAACTTAAGGATTCCGACAACAAACCGCCTCATTTTGTCGATCCCGACAATATAAATCTCGCCGTACCAGAAAATGCGACAAACTCCAAGGCCGGTACGGTCAAGGCGAAGGATGATGAGGGGGATTACTTCGAGTATGCGATTAAAGACGGTACGGCGAAGGACTTGTTTGAAATCAATTCGACAACGGGTGTCGTGACGATGAAGGACGGCGTGGATGCGTTCGATTTCGAAGCTTGGAAAGAATCGGGAACGGTATATGATATCAAGGTGGAAATCTGCAATGCGGGTGTTACTGCGACAAATCACAATTACCTTTGCGACGATTACACCTTCACGATCAATATTACGGATGTCAACGAAACTCCTTACTTTACATACAAACCGGATGACGAAAAGACGCTCAAGATTGCCGAAGGGGATGCGCCTGCTTACTCGGATGAAGCGGTAAAGTTTGCTGATACCGATACTTATACCGATAAGGACGGCAATATTATTAAAAATTCCAAGTTTACGAATGACGCTGTGTATGCCATTGGTGGTGACACGGATGTCTTTGATGTGACGAAAAATGGCTTTGTCTATACGAAAAACGGCGTCGTTCTCGATTACGAAACGAAGAATACGTACAAGCTTACTTTAAGAGTCCAAGACGATACAAAGGATGCCGATGGCAATCTTTTGTACCCAGATCTTTATGAAGATATGGAATTTACCATTATCGTCACGGATGTGGAAGATGGGCCAAAGTTTGAGCTTGATACGTACAACGGAAATATTGACGAGAACTCTGCTGCCACGACGCCTGTGGTCATGGACTATGCGATTAACGCCATGACAACGCAAATCGGTGCAACGATTACCTATATCTTGCTCGATGAAAGCAAGTCGTTCGTGATTAACCCGAGTTCGGGTGTGATTACGGTTGCTGCCGGTGCCGTACTCGATTACGAAACGAAGAGCGTTTATGAAATGAAGGTGGTTGCATCCGATGTATCCGGCGTTGCAGGCCAGAAGGTGCAGACTGATACGGCTGTTGTTATCATTAAGATAAACGATGTAAACGAGAATCCGGTCTTCGTTGAAACTGATACGCTCAAGTTCCCTGAAAATAAGAAGGGCTACGAAATCGGGACGCTGACGTTCGATGATTTGGATACGGCGTCGAAATTCCGCAAGAACAAGTTCGAATGCCTGAATTGCGATGAAATTGGCTTCTATCTGGACGAAAATACAGGAGAACTTTCCACGACACGCAAGTTCGACTACGAAACCGAACCGAAAACGTACAAACTTGATATTGTAATCAAGGATGCCAACAAGGCGAACCTTTCGACTACGGGAACTGTCATTGTTGAACTCACGAATGTGTATGAATTTACTGAACTTGTATATAACGTTCCTGAGACGGATACCGTTGGCACGACTTTCAAGAAAGCTCTTGAAGTGGATAACGCCGAAGGGTCTAATACGACTCTCAAATTCTTCATCCTCGATGGCTCGACTGAAGTGGGTGCGACAAACGAATTTAAATTGGATTCCGTGACGGGCAAGTTCTCTGTTGCATCTCCGCTTGATTACGAAACGAAGGATTCCTATTCCATCAGAGTCCGTGCCAAGGACGAAAATGGCGTTTACGGTGATACGACGGTCACTATCAACGTGATTGACGTAAACGAAGCGGCGTCTATCCTCGTAGATACTATTTATGTGTATGAAAACCAGACTGTGAACGAAACATTCAGCACGGTCCGGACGGATAACGATGACCCGGATACCAAGAATCCGGATTTCCGCAACAACGTTTATGACAATACGGATAATGGCGGGGTCGTCCAGATTATGCCGAATGGAGATGCCATTCTCCTGAAGCCTATCGACTACGAAGCGGATTCCATCTACGTGATTACCGCCCGTGTGACGGATAAGGACGACCGCAGTCTCACATCGACCAAGAACGTCGTCGTGAAGGTCTTCGATGTCTATGAAAAGTCCGAGGTCGAAATCACCCGCGTGGAAGATCCGGATTCTGTCTATCTCAATACGAACGATACCATCTTTGTGAACCATGAAGTCGTGGAAATCGAATGGAAACAGGACGAAAGGATCAAGTCCAGCACTGATTCGCTTAAGCTTGGCTGCAACGAAGTCATCAAGACGTTCCACGACAAGACAAAGAACGATCCGGGTGCCGATACCGTGATAATTTGCTACAGCAATGCGGCTCCGGTTGTGACGGTTACGGCCAATGGCAGTGGCGTTGCTGCAGACAACATCTATACCGTCGTCGAAAAGGCTACGAAAAACGATACCGCTATTTATGTGAACAATGTAAAGAACGATATCAAGGTGACTGTCCTGGATACGGTAACGCATGTTTCTGACGCGTTCACCGTCAATGTGGAACTGAATACGGTCTCTCTGTCGGCTAGCGAATTCAAGAACGTGAAGAGCGTTGCCGATTCAAAGGTGACTCGCAACAAGAAGCCTGCTTCTGGAATCACGTCTGTTCCGGAAAATGGAACTTATATCAAGAACTCTTATACAGAAACCGTCAACGGCTTGACCGTGACAGTCTCCTACTATACCGACAAGAAGGGCAAGGATATCAAGCAGTCCGTGATAACCGCTTCGGGCAAGACAAAGGAAATCGCTGTTATCGAAGTGTCCTACACGACGAAGGTGGGCGACATGGATGTGACGGTATCGTACTTTGCGGATGCCTCTACGGGCGAACGCGTGATGCTCAATACGGGTGTGTACGATAGCGAATCCGTACTTTCTGCCGATGGCGATGACGTGAGAGGTACATATAAAGTGTATTACACGTACGAAGATAGAAACGGCAATACCGCTGACATTTCGTACTACCTGGATGAAAACGGCAACATCGCAAAGAACAACGACGGTAACATTGGTTACAACGTTGGCTACACTTATGTGAACAAGTATGGTAACGCTTCGAAGAAAGAAGTGCTGATCGTTTTGGACCAGAAGGGACCGGTCGTAAAGATTCAGTATCCGGTGGAAGACGAAGTCCTTACATCCAACTTTGCGACGGTCAAGTGGACGGTGAACGGAGTCGTTCAGGATACGCTTAGTGTCCAGGGTCTCGAAAATGGCGTACAAACGATTGTCCGCGTGTTCCGTGACAAGGCCGGTAATGAATCTCGCGATTCTGTGCATGTGATGGTCAAGAATGTGAAGAATATCGACATCAACGTCGAAAAGCCGGTTACGCTTGTCGATCGCGACTCTGTCGAAAAGTACTACAAGTCTAACCCGCCCAAGAAAGACCAAAACTACACGGTGTCCTTCTACAACTACAAGAAAAAGGCCGAAACGGAGACTATCGTCGGAATTAAGAACAAACCGTCGAGCGGCTCTGGCAGGGAACCTTACCAGGGATTCGAGGGCGGACATCTTGGACCGACACTCTCGGTTGACGCTCGTGTGCCTGTGGCGAACGCTCTCGGCGGACTGGCAACGCTGGATGACATTATGACTTCCGATGGCATGATTGCGTTGGATGGTGTGGATGCCGCTAACAGTAGAAAGGTCACCGTCAGTGAATATGTGGAACAGTACTGCACGGATGAATTCAGAAAGTCCATGACTTCGGACTACAGCAAGATGAACCTCTACTGGACGACCCTCAAGGTGAATATTTGGGTGTATTCCAACACGGGCGTGTTTGCGGACCACTTCAGCTTTGAGTACAATCTTGACGATCCGGAATACGTGAACGAAGCGGGTCTCCTCAAGTTCTTCTTCGAGATGAAGCCTGACGAGAACGGCGACGTGAGGACGAAGGACGGACGCCTCTATGGCACTGGCGCCTATATCTTCAAGACTGATGTCAAGATGACTTCGAAGCTCCGTTGTGACCTTCCGACGAGACCGGACGAAGAGAACAAGGCGAACAAGAAGAGGAACGTCGTCATCAAGTCCAGCGACGAATTGCTGAAGGCGTTCGGCTACCGCCGTCCTGTGAATAAATAAAGCATTAACTGTTGATAACTTTTTAATAAATCACCCCGGCTAGAGCCTGTCCTGAGCGGCAGAAGAACCTAGCCGGGGTCTTTTTTTGTCACTGCAAAAGTCGCAGTCACGCCCTTCTTGATGGGTCTTTTTCTTCGCATAATGGCAAATAATTCAAAGCCATTGACTGGAAAATAACCTCTAAATTTTAACCTCTACTCCCATATAATACGCCATGAAACGCTTTGTGTAAGCGGAAATCTTAAAATGTGCCTTTTTAGTACTCTTTTATTACTTTTTCGAAAAAAAAGCCTTTTGATTTTTGAAGTCTCGTTACTATATTTATGAAGAGAATACCTGGATGTTTGGGGATAACTGTGGCAAATTGGATGCATACGATTTGCCGGAGCATAAGGAGCATAGAAAAAAATATGTGGTTAGGCAAATTAAGTCTTAAAGCAGCGGCCCTGGTTGTTGTGGGCGCTATTTCGTCAATGGCTCAGGGACTCGCTCCGTTGACGTTTGGTAATACAAGTACAGATGCCCAAAATTGGAATTATCTCATCAATTACAAAATGTGGGGCCAGACGGCAATTTCGTTTGGTAACAACAACGATTTCCCTAAAGCTGATGGCTGGGTGGGTTCTGCTACGGGTAATATATCTGCTACAGGAAATGACGCTAAAATTGCCGGTGCCATTGTCGTTGGCGGGAGTGTCAATAATGACAGAGGTATGACACTGACTACGGGCCCTATCCGCTATAGTGGCTCTATTTCAAATAGTGGAAAGGCCAGTGGCACCAAGTGCCAAGGGACAACCACTTCGGGCAGTTGCGCCGATGTTCCCCAGTATAGGGATATTCCGGTTCCTTACATGAGCGCTGGTGGTTGGCCTACGAATTTGAGAGATCTTAATACGCCTAACCATGGAACTTATACGATCGATGCGCGAAGCGGATCTGCTGATTTGTATTTCAATAACATCAACTTTGGTCAGGAAAGCCGGTTGCTGGTCTTGATGCCTGCCGGTGGACGTGTAACGCGTATTTTTGCGAAAAAATTCAATATCAGTCAAAACTCGACCCATCCGCAAATCGTGGTTCAATATGACGGAGAAAGTGGTCCTCGCTGTAATTTAGCTCCTGGTCAACAATCTAATAACAAATATAATTGCAGTGGCGGTGATTATGAAGGCAACCTGATTATCTATGTCGAACAAGGTTTTACCCTTCAAAATATTGACTATGCCCCATTTGTCGGTACTATCATAAGTGGAGGTACTCTTGAAGTTGTTTGCAACATGAGCTTTGCTGGGCAGCTTATAGCGAAAAACTTGAAAATGGGTAACGAAGTTCACGGCGATGGTTTCAAGTTTGTTCCTCCCGAAGAAATTCCTGAGTTGGTTTTGAGCAACAAGAGCGCTACGTTCAAGGAAGACAATACTTGGCATACTATCAATATTGGTTTGGATAAAGCCGGTGAAAGAGATGTCACGTTTAAGTACTGCTTTGAATTCAGGGATCCTCCTGTCAATGGTCAGTATGCAAGCAAGGATGATGTCGCTCCGAAAGATGCTTCTCATGCGTTCCCGATTTGCGGCACAGATAGCCCTGTTAAATTGACGATTACTAAAGGTGATGTAACTCCTACAGCAAGTATCAACCTCAAGCCTCTAATCGATGGCCTTGTCGAAACAAGTACTAGCGGTGAAAAATTCTGGCTGGTCATTTCGGATCTTGATGGCGCCAAACCTTCTTCTGACAACTTTGATTCGCAGCATAACGGTTTCAACATTTACATCACGGATTCCGATGAACTGCCTTATGTCACGACTGCACTTGTCATCAATGTCAATGAAGACGAGAAGCATGCATTTACATCGACTGAGTTCAATTACAAGCATTCCACAAGAACGTTTGCTTCTGTGACTATCACAAGTCTCCCAGCCAAGGGTTCTTTGACACTTAACGGTACTGCTATTTCGTCGGGTGCAAACATTGCTGTTGCCGATTTGGGTAAGCTCACTTATCAGGCCAGGGCCAATGAATTTGGCAATAGTTACACGACCTTCAAGTACAAAGTTGTCGGTTCCGGTACTGGAGACAACACGTCTATTGAATATACGGCAACCGTAAATGTCACCCCGGTTAATGACAAACCTTCTGTAGCAGATGCAAAGTTTACCGTGAATGAACAGGATCACGCTGTAAGCGGTGGCCCGATTACGGTAACTGATGTTTCCAATGAAAATGACGTGGACACCTATACTTATACTTTGGATGCGACAAGCGCCGATTATTCGGCTTTCAACAGTGCGTTTGAAATTGTTCCGTCGGGTAAGGGCAAAACTGCAACGATTAAGGTGAAACAAGGTGCAGTCCTGGAATACAGCGTCAAGAAGGAATATGTCGTCCAGGCTACAGTGACAGATAACGCTTCTACAGAAAAATCAAAGATCGCTGGTCCGCTCACTTCAGACAAGTTTACGATTACGGTCAAAATCCAGAACGAAAATGACGACCCGGTTATTAGCAACCAGACTTTCACAATCCCGGAAAAGAATACGGATGGTAGCGATTGGCCGTCCGGAACGCTTGTGCCCAACGGTAACGTTGTCGCAACGGATGCCGACGGCGATGCCCTTACTTTTACCGTCACAACAACGGGCGTGCCGTTCGATTTCCAGAAGGGTACGAACAAGCTTATCGTGACTGACGGTAGCGCTTTGGATTTCGAGACGAAACCGACCTGGACATTCACGGTTAAAGTAGAAGATGGCCAGGGTGGCGATGCCACGGCACAAATAACAGTGGACCTTACTGATGTGAATGAACCGCCTCCTCCTCCCGTCGTGAAGAAGGAATATTCTGTTAAAGAAAATTCTGCCAAGGGTACTGTTGTCGGTACGTTCGAAGTATTTGATAACGACAAGATTGCCGGCGTTTTCGAAACGTTGACGTACTCGTTGACCGGCGATTTGACGGGTGCTGCGAATACGACCGCAACATCGATGGCCGACATCTTTGAACTTAAGGAAACAAACAATTCGGCAGGGACAAGAACGGTATCGATTCTTGTCAAAGACCAGGCTCTGCTCGATTACGAAGCCCTTTATAACGGCAGCAATGCCACGTACCCCGTGACCATTACGGTGACGGACACCAAGAGCCACTCCGTAACCGCAACGACAAAGATTGCCGTAGTCGATGTCAATGAAACGCTCACGGCTACTGGCGGAACGTTCTACTTAGAGGAACATCTACCGGGAGGAAGCCCCGTGTGCGCTGATTACGCCGCTGATTTGGCCACTGGTGCCATATTCCACGATTGTAAAAAGCAAGCTCAGGTGGTTGGTTCTGACCTTGACATCTATACTCCTGCATTTAGCGATTTGAAGTTTACGATGTCATCTACAAAGAATACGGGCAGCTATGCTGCAGATGCCAAGAATTTTACCATAGGCCAGAAAGACGGTAAATTATACTCTAATGCAGAATTCGACTACGAAACGGGTCAGCCTACCTTCGAGTTCTACGTGAATGTTTCTGATGGTGAATTCTCTGTGGACGTTCTTGTTACTGTAAATATTAACAATATTAAAGAACCTGACAATATTTCGCATGTCGATGGTGCTGCCTCGATAAAGGAAAATGCCACTACAGGTACCAAAGTTGAAAATTTCAAGGAAAACGATGACGTTAAAAAGAGTATAGCGGACGCAAAACTTACTAAAGACATTGTATTTAAAGTTGACCAAACGGCTAGTTCCAATGCTATGGGCCTCTTCAATATCGGTGCCGAAAAAGGCATTATTTCTGTGAAGAATAAAGATGACCTTGACTTTGAAAATCTGTATCCAAATCACGTATTTGAAGTTGTCATTCTAGTCAACGGTAAGAAGGACGATGGTAACGAATTATCCGAGTCTATCAAGATTACAAGAAATATTGAAGTGTTGGATGTGAACGAAGCTCCCGTAATCAACAACGCCGCTCCGATTCAAGTGCCTGAAACGGCCACGAAGGCCGATGGTCCCATTGGTCATGTCGATGCCACTGATCCGGACTTCTGTTCGAAGGATCCTATGTATGCTTGCTCCAATGGTCTCCATCCGCAGGGCTTCAATAAGTTGACATACACTATCGAAGAAATTTACGAAGTGAACGGAAGCAAGGATTTCCCGTTTGAGATGGATCCTGGTACAGGTGCTATTTCCGTTATGGATACCAAAACGTTGAGTGCGACAAAGCAGGATACTTATAAATTCAAGGTAAAGGTCATGGATAATGCCGTTGGCTCTCCGTCTAGATACGATGAAGCGGATATTACAATCAAAGTTACGGATGTGAACCGTCCTTCTGAATTCAAGGTGCTTGCGGATCTTTACGAAATCGACGAAAATGTCGCTGTCAAGTCTCAGTTTAGCGATAAGATTATCGTCTATGACGAAGACAAGGCCGATATCGACGCATTGACTATTGACATTAAGGACAATGACGCCGGTACCGTTGCTGCAGAAGATCTTTTTGAAGTTGTTCAGCTCGGTAGTACCGATGCCAAACTCCAGACGACGTTTGTCATCCAGACAAAGAAGGATTTGGATTACGAAACTCTCTACAAGGCTACCGAAAAGGATGCCATCTTCGATGTCACCCTGACCATTAATGATGGCAGCGGTAAGCCGACGAGTAAGACAACCAAGATTCGTGTGAACGACGTGAACGAAAGGCCGGCGTTTGATAAGGATTCCTATGCCTTCATCGTAAAGGAAAACGTGAAGACCGCATCGTCGCTCGGCGTTGCAAGTGCTAAGGATCCGGATATTTACAACGCAAGCTTTGGAACGCTGTATTACTCGCTTGAAGGGAGTGAGGCCGCCCAGTTTGATATCAATACAAGTACTGGCGAAATCTCTACCATCAATAACGCAAAACTCGATTACGAAACCAAATCTACCTATAAGTTCTATGCCGTCGTTACGGATAAGAAGCATACGGAGAAGGTCCCTGTGACGGTTACCGTGACGGACGAAAAGGAAGTTCCGAAATTCCCGGATAATCCGCCGTCTCTTGCTGTCGATGAAAACACCAAGAAGGGAACGACTGTCGGTGCTGTCGTTGCCACAGACGACGATTGCAAGGGCGATTATAGCAAGACTTGCAAGACTCCGACATATTCGCTTGACGAAACGGATATTGCCGCCGATGATTACAAGTCATTTACCATCGATAATGACGGAACCATCAAGGTTGCTGCTGATGATATCCTGAACTACGAAAAGAAGAATGAATACTCTGTTCGTGTCGTGGCTAAGGATGGTGACGATCCTACGCTTTCTAGCTACATCGACGTGGTCATCAAGATTAACGATGTGAACGATGCTCCTGTTTACGAAGAGAAGGAATACGTGTTCGAAATTCACGAGAATGCTCCGAAGGGTGAATTTGTCGGTACCGTTATCGCTAATGACGAAGATACCTGGAGCAAACTCACGTTCGTGCTTTCTGATGATCCCAATGGTTCCACCGGAGATGCCGCCACATTTGAAATTGATGAAAACGGCAGCATTTTCTTGGCCTCGAAGACCTTGAACTATGAAAAGAAAGATGTTTACAAGGTCATAGCCACGGCAACGGATAATGGTAAGGAATATGGTGCTAAGATTGGCCGAACCGACTTCAAGAATTATGAAGCAACGACAAAGGTGACAATCAAGATCATTGACGACCCGGATGTACCTGTCATTAAGGATGACGGTAAGAAGGGATACGATGTTAATGAAAATACCGATCAGAAGCCTCTCAATGCCGAAATTGCTTGTTACGAATTGCAAGATGAGGATAAGGGACAGACGGCCACGATGCTTGGCTATATCAAGGATGATGGCAATACTAAGGACGCCGACCGCTTGTTTGACGCCAAGGTCGAAAAGAAGGGCGACGTTTACAAGCTTTGCCTCTTTGTGAAGGATCCGACCAAGATTAACTACGAAGAGATGATTCATTCTTACAGCATCATTGTTGGTGTGATGGATGAAGACAATCTCACTGCCGAAATTCCCAAGACCATCAATATCGTTGACGTGAATGAAATGCCGGTTATCTGGGGTAGCCTTACCTTCTCGTTCTACGAAGGAAAGGGCAAGGATTACGTCATCGGTAGACTTGATCCTGAAGATATTGATACTTCCAAGGTATTTAGGGACAACGTGTTCAGCCCGGTGAGTGGCGATACGGCTCTGTTCACGATTACCGAAGATGGTAAAATCAAGACGAAACAGAACTTTGACTACGAAGATGCTACCCGCCATACGTTCGAGTTGAAGGTTGCCTTGTCTGATAGGGATTCCAAGAAGTATCCTGAACTTACGACGCAAACGATTGTTTCGATTACGCTTAAGAACATGCCGGAAGTTCCGGAAATCACAAGTACGGAATTCAGTGTCAAGGAAAATTCCGAAGGCGGAACTTCGATTGGCGTTATCGAAGCCAAGGACCCGGATGGCTCTGGCAAACTTCTGTTCGAACTTTCCGATGATAATCCGTATGTGATTGTGACTCCGGATGGTGAAATCAAGGTCAAGGACGGTGCCGAAATTGACTACGAAAAGATGCAGAAGTTTACCATCACTGTAACGGTCAAGGATGAAGACGGCCTTGTTTCTGATGGCGATATCGTCATCAAGGTCATCGACGTGAACGAAGCTCCGAAGATTACTCCGCAGGAATTCATGTTCCCCGAAAATTCCAAGCCGGGTACCAAGAAGGGTCCTGTCGAAGCTAAGGATCCGGATACGAAGAATCCGAAGTTCAACGACCTGAAGTTCTATCCGGTTGACGAAAACGAGAAGTTCCAAGTCAATACGAATGGCGACATCGTCTTGAAGGGTGAACTCGATTACGAAAGCGATTCTGTCTATGTAATCAAGGTTCGCGTGACGGATGGTGAATTCTCCGATACGACGGACATCACGGTCAAGATCGGGAACGTCATTGAAAGATCCGAAGTCGAGATTACTCGTGTCGAAGCCGGTGACTCCGTCTATACCTATCCGGACAAGGATATCTTTACGAACCAGAAAGAAATCACTGTGGAATGGAAGCAGGATGGCAAGACCAAGTCTAGCGTCGAAACCTTGACGGAAGGCAAGAATGTCATTATCAAGAAATATAAGGATCCGAGCAAGGATATCGAAGGTGCCGATACTGTAATCGTATACTTCAGCACGGCAACGCCTGAAGTGGATGTGTTCGCCTCCAAGACGAAGGTCGAAGCCGACAACATCTTTACTGTTGTGGAAACGGTCGATAAGCAAGACTCCACGATTTACGTGAATAAGGAAAATAAGGATGTTAAGGTTTCTGTGAAGGATTCCGTTTCGGATGTCAAGGAAACATATGATGTCGAAGTGGTCCTGGATACAGTCGCCGTTTCGGACAAGATTGTGAAGACCCTCATCGATGTTTCCAAGTCGCAGCCGTCGCTCGACAAGAATCCGAAGTCGGATGTGAAGAAGAAATCTCTGAACGAAGACAAGACGCAGGTTTCTTACGAAGAAACTGTGAACGGCAACAAGGTGACCATTTCTTACAATGTGGATGACAAGGGCGAAATCATCAAGTTGCCGGTCATTAACGAGAATGGTGAAAAGAAGATGACCGAGGTTATCGAAGTTTCTACCGTTGTCGAAGTGAAGGGCAAGAATGTGACTGTCTCTTACAAGGCCGATGCCGAAACGGGCAAGATTCTCTACGGCGACTCCGAAGGGAACCTGATGGTCGATGTTCCGAGCAGCTCTAGCGCTAAGAAGCCTACATCTTCCAGTTCGAGCAAGAAGGGTGATTCTTCGAGTTCTTCCAAGAAGGATGAATCCTCGACCGAACAGGGCGATGTTGATTTGAAGACTGGCGTGGGTGCATTCACCGTGACTTACGATGCTAACGGCGTCGAAGGCAACAAGGCGACTGTTTCTTACGTCATTGACGAAAAGGGCAAGATTGTCGCTAACGAAGAAGGCGATAGAGGCTTCCTCGTGACTTACACCTATACCAACAAGTATGGTAACTCTGGTGAAAAGTCTGTGTTCATGGTGCTTGACAAGACTAAACCGCTTGTCATCATCAATTCGCCTTCCGACGGTGAAGTTGTCTATGCAAACTACGTCGATGTCGATTGGTGCATCGCTATCGATGGCGACAAGGACAACTGCGTCAAGCAGGATACCTTGAACTTCCAGAGCCTTGAAAACGGCGTACAGTCCATCAAGCGTATTTACCGCGATAAGGCTGGCAACGAATATGTTGCTGAAATCAGCGTCATGATGAAGAAGGCCAAGGATGTCAATGTCCATCTCGAAAAGCCGATGATTATCGTGGCGATTGACTCTGTCGATAAGTATTACTCCAGCAATCCTCCTGAAGAGGATCAGGCTTATGCGGTCACCATTCTGAATCCGACTACCCAGAAGGAAAAGGAAGTGGTCAAGGGCTTCAATGGTCATGATTCCAAGAAGGGCTCTGGCGATGAACCTTATCCGGGATATGATGGTCACCTTGGTCCGACAATCAAGATCGACATGAGATTGCCTATTGCAACGGCTGTTGGTGGCCTTGCGACCTTGGACGATATCATCGTTAACGACATGGTGCCTCTTGAAGAAGTCGATGCTGCCGACGCCAAGAAGGTCACGGTCAAGGAATATGTGAAGGAATACTGCTCCGAAGAATTCCAGGAAAGCCTGGGCAAGGACTACAGCAAGGCTACGCTCTATTCGACTACGGCACATGTGACGCTTTGGTTCTACACGACTGGCGGTCAGTTCATTGACAAGTACAGTTTTGATTACAAGGTCGATGATCCGCAATATGTCGATAAGGCTGGTCTTGTGAAGCTCTTCTACGAAATGAAGCCGGACGAAAATGGCGAACTGAGAGATTCTCGTGGTCGTCTCTACGGTACGGGTCCGTTTATCGTGAAGACGAAGGTCGAACTCCGTTCTAAGCTCCGTTGCACGGTTCCGCCGGTTGATGGCAAGAAGAAGTTCGGCGATGTGCTGAAGTCTAGCGACGAATTGCTGACTCGCTTCGGTTACCGCCGTCCGGTGCTGCATGGCAACGAAAGGCCTCTGTCCAAATCGAAGAAAAACTCCAAGAAAGAATCTTCGAAGAAGAAATAACGTTTGAAATGAATCCCGGTCGTTAGACCGGGATTTTTTTTTCAGGGGCAGAGTCCCTCCTGGATGACGGGAATGCGTCAACCAATGACTCATGACCAACACCACACTTCCTACCGTCTACTGTCTACTAACCACTAACCACTATACTATCTTTATGCAAAAAACGAGGTCATTCATGGGTATTGAAGAGCGTTCTACGCTTGTGTTTGCAAGCGGTGTCGGTAGAATCAAGGAAGAAAAGCCTAAGGCCGTGCGTCCGCAGGGCGATGGAGTCGTTCGAATAGCTTTGAAGCGCCTTGGCGGTGGTAAAATGGCGAGTGTTGTCTCGGGCGTGCCGATGGACGAGGATGAACTGAAGGATTTGGCGCGATCTCTTAAGCAAAAGTGCGGTGTCGGCGGTTCCGTCAAGGATTTTTGCATCGAAATTCAGGGTGACAAGCGTAACATTCTCAAGGCCGAACTCGAAAAAAAAGGCTATGTGGTCAAGCTTGCCGGCGGTTAATGTGTTTTAGGTCAAGTCTAATATTTTTTTAGTTTTATTTCTTACAAAAAAGTTAAATTTCTCTATAGAAAATAAATAGAGAGGTCTTATGTTTAAGCATCTGTCTTTGCCTTGTTTCTTGTTTGCCCTGGTTGTTCCTTCCGCTGTTTTTGCGGCCCCCAAAGGTGAGAAGGTTGGGTCTATCCGTGGTGTTACTTTGCCTGCACTGAAAAGTTCTGGTAATTGCACACAAGATGCAAAATGGAACGAAGTGAAAATCGGCACGTTCCGTCAGCTGGATTGCTTCAAGACTGGTGATGGCGGTTCAGTAAACTTGGAACTGAAAGAAGACAACAGTATTTTTTCTATTGGCGAAAATTCCTTGGTCAGTATTGAAAATCTTGTCGAAAAGGACGAGAGCGGAGCCTTTAAGATTAAACTAGATATCCGCAAAGGGTATATGGGCTTTGGCGTCAAGAAGAACCGTGGTAACGAGGTGAACTTCAGTACGGGAACGGCTGCGGCTTCGATTCGTGGAACGGAAGGCGTCATTGGCAGTAACGACAAGTCGTTCTTTGCTGGGCTCAAGAACGGGGACCTCATGATCAAGCCTAACGGAAGTGATTCGCTTTCTATCGGTGGCGGTCAGACGGTGCTTGGCCGTGAAAAGTTTATTGTCCTCAAACTCAAGTCTTCGGGCGATTTGTCTTTCGCGAAAGTCTTGAACGAACTCCTTTCCGATACGACAATGTCCTTGGATGAATTGAAGGCTGCAGTGGAAAAGGCCGATGAAACATACCAGGCGGCTGTGCTTGCATCTAAAACGGCGCACGTCGCTTCGGGAATGGCTGCAGATGAAAAAGTCAAAGACGCTGTAAAACTGAAAGTTCCTCATATAAAGTATTCCTCTTACGATTCCCTGCGTTGTGTCGCGAATGTTTCTGTATCGGGCTTACAGAAAGGCGTGAAAACACGTTTGTCTGCAACGTTGGATGGATCCCCGATTTCGGAAATGTCCGTAAAGCGCGACATGCCGAAACGTGTGGCCTTGCGTAGCGGTATCCATGAATATGAATTTGTTGTCGAGAATGAAGCTGGACGCAACAGCGTCAAGAAAACTTTGGGCTGCTATCCGATGAAGCCGTTCTCGGTGAAGGTGTTCGGCAACAAGAATGTGCGTTTGCAGATTCCGCCTGCGCCACCGGAAACTGAAAATGTGATTATGCAGACTTTGCAGTTCCAAATTCGCGTGCCGGAAAACGACCCGATTGTTTTGAACAAAGTTACTGTCCGTCAGAATGGCAAGGTGCTTTTGCAGGAACGTCTTTCGCAAATTCAGAACTTAGATTACCAGATTCCTGTGGAACTGAAGAGGGGTATCAAGAATCGCTTTGATATTGAGGTTGTTCACAAGAGTGGTTATGTTGTTAAAACCAGCAAGGTTTATGAGGTTGGGAAATGATATTTAGAGGACTCGCTCTAGCTTCTATTTTGGTGGCGCCGGCTTTGGCTCAGTCCGATTCTGCATGGTCTGTCAATGGTTCTGTAAATGCTGAATTTGGCTATCATTCTGTTGTTACGAAAAAGAATGAGACTTATGATATTTTCGTGAATGGCAACGATACAATCCAGCCTGGGAAAAAGTACAGAAACTATTTCCAGGTTCCTGGAATTTTTGGTGCTTGGAATGCTTTTGTCGTAGCGGAATCCCCAACGGGACAGAAAATCCAGTTTACGATAGATGCCTCTAGCGATAACTGGAACCGCTTTGATCCTAAGTTTGTACAGGCTCTGTACGAAGACCGCTTCCAGAAGGTTATTCTTGGCGATATGACCATCACGGGGGGAGACCTGTACTTGTCGAGCATCGACTTGCTGGGTTTAAGCTATGACTTGAATTTAAATTTGAACCATGACCCGAGCCCCATGTTTGTTCTGAGCGTGTTCGGCGGTGAAGCTTCTGCTCCGAAGTTGCCGAGCGAAAAAGATCCGGACCAGTACAACATGTATATTGGTCTTGACGAAGTCGAAGCGCAGAAGATGGCCTTGGGTGGAAAGGTTCTTTGGAATGCCTCAAAAACGTTCAACGCCACGCTTGGATTTATAGGCAGCAAGGATTATCTGGAAGACCCGTATTTGCGCGATGGAACGTCCAAAAACGTCAATCTCTCGAACCCGATGTTTTCTTCGAGGACTTTCTTTGGAGAATTCGGCGGCGAGGTCCTGGGGGGCCGCGGAACGTATAACTTCCAGCTTGGTTTTGGTGGCGCCGATACGGTAAACGTCGTTGCGCACCGTGCCGTGAATGCAGTCTTTGAAGAAGCCGGTCTTGACGTGTCGAATTTTGCGCAGCTCCGTCGCCTGATGAACAATTCATCGCTTGTAAATCGCATGAGCCGTGATGAACTGGAACTTATTTTTGGTGACAATACGGACATGTCGGTTGACGAGATGCGTAGTGAACTGAAGAATATTTTGAAACAGGCGAGTGATGCTTTGAAAAAGCATCATGATCAAAGTAATGACGACCCGACCGACTGGACCGCACAGAATCTTGCGTTGGCAGGTTCTTACAACTGGAAGAAAAATTCGACGACAATCGATGCGTATTTCCGTTTTGTAGGCCGCAATTATTACAGTGCGGGCTCTCCGGACATGTTGCAGAATTCCCGCCAATTGGGTGCCAAGTTGGAGCAAAAGATATCGGACCCTTGGCTGTTGAATGTGGGCTACGAATTGAACATCGAAAATGCTTCGGGCAGCGGAGATGCTTATAACGTCATTGGCTTTGCCGAGGGTTCCAAGCTCGGCCTTGTACCGGGAGCCGACGATGACTGGCTTAAGAAACATGAACAGGACCCGTCCAGAACGCTTTACATTCATGATTTTGATTTGAAGAGCAAGTTCAAGGTGCGCGATTCCGTGGAACTTGTGGCCCGCTATGCGCTCAATTACCGCACGCGCAGTACGTCCCAGAGACTTCACGGGAATTACTTCGTTTCGTCGGGAATTTATTCGGATTCCTGGTTCGCGAAGCAAAAAGGCAAGAGTTCCATCGAGGTGGAAACGGAGGACGGCTCTATCGAGATTGACTCTGCGCGTTGGGCAAAGTATGCCGCCCTGCAGAAAGAAGAATATTTGGCGACTCAGTTTGACGAGCGCTTGATGAAGCATACGTTTGAGCTGGGTGCCACGTTCAGGCTTCCGAAGAATGTTTTGAAAGTCGGTGGCGTATGGACTTTCCGCACGGATCTTTCGAAGTTCAATCAAGATGACTTGCTGGATGGTTTTGATTTTTCTGACGAAACTTATGGAATTTTGGGCTATCGCTTCCATGGGAGCGACTACTTTGAAATGCGTTATCCGTTGTCGTTGACGACGAAACTCGACCGTTTGCAAAATACGGTTTCTGTTACGCCTAGGTACAGGGCGTATAACCGCAACGACATGAGCGAGTTTGAGTGGAACCTCATGGAAAATGCGTCCGTCCAGTTGAATCCGGGATTCTTGGATCTTCTGCTGCATGCAAATGTGCGCCAGAACTTTATGAGCCGCGAAGAAGATGGCCATAATGTCGATGAAATGGAAATGGATTTGGATTTCTCTCTGGGGCTCAAGTTCCAGTTGACGGAAAAACTCAGTACCGAATGGACGTTTGGTGCGTTCATCAACCACCGTCCGGACAACGAATCCGAAGATTACAGGGACCTCTACGGAATGGCGTCTCTGAATTTCGATTTCTAGTATGCATATTGGTTGCCATCTGTCTTCTGCTGGCGGCTTTTTGGCGATGGGCGAGACAGCCCTCTCCATTGGAGCCGACACATTCCAGTTCTTTACGCGAAACCCGCGTGGCGGTGCCGCCAAGCCGTTCGACAAGGCGGATGCGGATGCTTTGAATGCGTTGATGGACGCAAACGGCTTCGCTCCGATACTTGCGCACGCTCCCTATACGTTGAATGCTTGTGCTGCGGACCCGTCGCTTAGACAGTACGCCCAGGACGTGATGAAGGACGACTTGTTCCGCATGGATCATTTCCCGCATGCGATGTACAATTTCCATCCCGGTAGCCATGTGAAACAGGGCGTCGAGGTGGGAATCGAACTCATCTCGTTGCATTTGAACAAGATCTTGCATAAGGGCCTCAAGACGAAGGTGCTTTTGGAAACGATGGCGGGGAAGGGGAGCGAGGTTGGCCGGACGTTTGAAGAACTGCGTGCGATTCTAGATCGTGTGGAACTCAGCGAAAAACTTGGCGTTTGTCTGGACACTTGCCATGTTTTTGATGGCGGCTACGATATCGTAAATCATCTGGACGATGTGCTCGAGGAGTTCGACAAGGTGATAGGCCTCAAGCGTTTGTGCGCAATTCACTTGAACGACAGCAAGAACCCCTTTGCAAGCCACAAGGACCGACATGAGGTCATTGGAGGTGGTTTCATCGGCTTGGAGGCGCTTGTAAACGTCGTGAACCACCCGGCGCTGAAGGGGCTGCCTTTCTACCTGGAAACGCCAAATGAATTGCCTGGATATGCCGCAGAAATATCCCTGATGCGCAGTCGTGAACGTTGACGGAAATTGCGAAAAAATTTGAGTTTTTTTGCCATGGACCCTTGACGGAATTTTGTTATTATCTATATTTGAGCGCGTCGGTTGGAATCTCTTCTGGGATTTTTGAATTGACAAACGATGCTTCATAGCTCAGTTGGTAGAGCCCGCGACTGTTAATCGCGTTGTCCTTGGTTCGAGTCCAAGTGAAGCAGCTCAAAACCCTCGGTCTTTTGACCGGGGGTTTTGGTTTTTTGTTACGACGCCTTGACAAACGAATGGAAATCATCTATATTTGTGCGTGTTGATTGAAATCTTCCTCTGAGATTTTTGAATTGACAAACGATGCTTCATAGCTCAGTTGGTAGAGCCCGCGACTGTTAATCGCGTTGTCCTTGGTTCGAGTCCAAGTGAAGCAGCTCAAAACCCTCGGTCTTTTGACCGGGGGTTTTGTGTTCTTACTGCTATGGACGGTCGTAAATGCCGGACGCTGCGAGAATTGTAATGGTGGTGGGGATTAGTTGGTAGAACTTAGTAGGAAGTAGACGGTAGGAAGTCGGCTAAGGTTGGTGCACTTCGGCAGGCTCAGTGACCTTTTGTCGAACCATGGGCTATGGGGTATGAGGTATGGGCTCGGGCTCCGCCTTTTGGGGAATCTAGTGAAGTTGTTTATAGAAAAATGTGAACAACGTCCCGTTTGGTGGAATAAAGTTGCTGTCGATACAGTTGTACAATACTTCTGCAACCACTACGCCATAAATCAGTATATATTTAGGATATCGGGAGGCCATCATGCTAAAAAAAGGAATTTGCTCTTTTATAGGAATTTCAGCATTCTTCCTAGCCTCCTGCGGCGAGGAGAATCCGGCTGTTTCCCCCATGGATAGCACTGCAAGCGAAGCAACATCTTCAAGCATTCAAAATGCCGAAATTTCTTCAAGTTCGCTTGCTACGAGTACATTATCGTCCTCAGAACAGACAGAATCCTCTTCGCAAATAACACTTTCTAGTTCTTTGACGGTAGAGCATTCTTCTTCGTCTGTTGATGCTATATCCAGCAATTCAAATCTTAGTTCTTCAGTCATTGGCCCTGTGTCTTTTGGCGAGATGACGGACGAACGCGACGGACAGGTTTACAAGACCGTGAAAATAGGCACGCAGACCTGGATGGCCGAGAACCTGAATTACGCCTATCCTCATAAAGGTCGCAGAACAGATTCCATAAGCTGGTGTTACAACAATGTGTCAGATAATTGTGCAAAATACGGCAGGCTCTATACATGGGAGGCCGCAATGGATTGTCATACGCAGTTTGGCGACGACTATGAGAAATGCAGAAGATTTCATGGAAATGCAATGAACAATTCTCTAGATCGCAATAACTACAAATACAAGGGTCTTTGTCCTGAAAATTGGCACATCCCTTCAGGTAATGAATGGAATACACTGCTAAGCACTGCTACAATAACTGATCTAAAATCAACAAGCGGATGGAGCAACGAAGATAATGGTACAAATATTTTCAGGTTCAGTTTATTACCTGCAGGAATATACGAAAGAGAAGCGGAGATAGAAGAAGGGTTTTGGTCTGACGATGGTGCAATTACATGTTTTTGGACTCCAGGACAAGTTCAATTTACACTTGATGACCCAGGAAATTTCGATAACCCATTAGCTTACTGTTTTTATGATGATAAAAAATCACTTGATGATATCTTCTTTTATACATCTGCTCTGTCAGTCCGTTGCGTAAAGGATGCAGAAACTTCAAAGTAAGGTTTCAAAGGGTATAAAAAATGCCTGCAATGGTTGCGGGATAAGACGTACCATGCAGGCGTAGTTATTGTATTATCTGCTGACTGGCGACCAGCGTTTCTTGAAGCGGGGTTCGTCGATGATTTTTCCCCAGATGAACCCTCGTCGGACGCTTTCCTTGCTTATCGAACGTACGGTGCGTTTGGCGAGTGAGGCGGCCATTTCGGCTGGATCACCGGCGTAACCGTTTTCGAAGTCGCTTTGGAGCGCTGCCGCTGAGGCTTCTTCGCGTGCTTTGCGGGCACGTTCTTCTAGAATTTTCAGCTGGCTTTGCTTGTCGCTTGCTGTCGGGCTTTGTGCTGATTCGTGCGCAGGGGTGGGGATGTCCGCCGCCTTCTCTGCTGCCATTTGCATAGCCCTTTCGCGCGATAGCAAGTTGTTGAGTTCGTCTATGTCTTGTACGAGAACGTCGTATTCACCGTCTCCCATGTCGCGGCCGATAACACGGTATTGCTGGAGTTCGTTTAGCATTGCGATGGCGGTGCCTTCGGACATGTCGAATTCATCCATCAGGTATTCGACATCGACTACGTCTAGCTGAACGATATTTTCGGCAACTTCCCGCAAAGTCACGTTATCGCCATAACTGTGCTTGCTTTCGGGAACCGGAGGCGGCATCGGGGATTCCATCGTTCCCTGTGATGCTTCGCGCTGGGCTTCTTCGAACTGCTTGATGTACTCTTGCAGTTTGCGGGCGACAAACGGCCTGGGCGGGGGAGTGGCTTGATCGTCTGCACGTTCATCGAAATCTTCGTCATTCTGTTCTTCTTCGAACTCTTGCGTTGAATCGGTCGTTGGAGCTTGATGTTGTTGCTGCTCGGCCTTTTTCTTCGCATTCGCCCGCTTGACTAGCGCATCGATGACGACAATCGCGAGAATTATGAGTAATTGTTCCATTTAGGCTCCTTCGCTGTTAATTTCTGCTCTGCGTTTTTGTAAATCCAGCCTCTTTTTTAGATTCCTTTCGTGCCTCTTGTCCCGGCTGACGTAGGGTTTCTTTTCTGGTTTTGCATGCTTCGCTTTAACAGCTTTTGGGGGAACTGTTGGATTCTTATATGTTGGCGATAATGCGTCCTTTATTTTGGAAATGCCTTCATCAGCGAGTCCTTGAACTATCACTCCTGCAGTTTCAATCAGCATTTCAGCAACAAATTCGCCAATCATATTTTACTTGCTTGCTTCCGGTGCAGAACCGATTTCTTTACGCATTTGCGTGTCGGCTTCGATGTTCTTGAGGTTGTAGTAGTCCATCACGCCGAGCTTGCCTTCGCGCAGTGCTGATGCCATGGCCATCGGAATCTGTGCTTCGGCTTCCACGAGCTTAGCCTTCATTTCCATCACCTTGGCCTTCATTTCTTGTTCGGCTGCAAATGCCATGGCGCGGCGTTCTTCTGCCTTGGCCTGTGCAATCTTCTTGTCGGCTTCGGCACGGTCGGTTTCGAGGATAGCACCGATGTTCTGGCCCACGTCCACGTCTGCAATGTCGATGGAAAGGATTTCGAATGCGGTACCGGCATCGAGACCGGAAGCGAGCACCTTCTTGGAAATCATGTTCGGGTTTTCAAGCACTTCCTTATGGCTCTGTGCAGAACCGATGGAAGACACGATGCCTTCGCCAACACGGGCGACAACAGTTTCTTCGCCGGCGCCACCGACGAGTTTTTGGATGCTGGCGCGCACGGTGATACGGGTAATGGCGTGGAGCTGGATACCGTCGAGGGCCACGGCGGAAACCTTCGGGGTCTCGATGACTTTCGGGTTCACGGACATCTGCACGGCTTCGAGCACGTTACGGCCGGCGAGGTCGATTGCTGCGGCTTCCTTGAAGTCGAGCTTGATGTTTGCCTTGTTGGCGGCGATGAGCGCCTGGATGACGCGGAGCACGTTACCACGGCTGAGGTAGTGGGCTTCGAGGAGGTTCGTGTCGACCGGAAGGCCTGCCTTGCAGCTCAAGATGCGTGCTTCGACAATGACCTGAGGCGGTACTTTACGCAAGCGCATACCGATGAGCTGGAAAATGCTCACGTTTGCCTTGGAGAACAAGGCCTGAAGCCAAAGGCTAAAGAACTTGCCGATGAAGGCGAGCAGGATGATGACGACGATAGCGGCAATAATTATGCCAATGATGATGAGATTATCCATGGTTTTCTCCAGTTTATGTTTTTTGTTTAAAATTTTTGCTCTACACTAAAACCACCCATATATGTCCTTCTTGTACGGATTCGACTTTGACTTTCTGGCCGGCTTCGATGATTTCGCCGTGAGTTTGTACGTCAAAGAGCTTTGTGCTGCCGTCGGACATGGTAAAGCTAGCCTGGCCTACGGGGCGGAGGAACGTCTTTGCGGTTCCGATGGTTCCAATGGCGATTTCTTGGACATTTTCGGTCGGGGAGACCGCGGTTTCCATGTCGGTCTTGAGCATGGGCGTCCAGCCTTCGGGTAAAAGTGGAATCAAATACTTGCTGGCCGCAATCGGGATGATGAGCGCTATGGCGGCACTGCTCAGAACGAATAATAGCCCGAATAGCCAGGGAGTCGCGTCAAAGGTCGTTTCGACTGCTTCGGGAACGTATTCGGGGATGTTCGCGGTATCGAAACTCATGATGAGAGCGGCTATCATGCAGATGATTCCGCCGACGCCGAACAGGAACGTGCCCGGCATGACGAATATTTCAACTAAGAATAAAATAACTCCCGCTACTAACAAAATAGCCGGGAAGTAACCGTCGAGCTGCGGTGCGAACTGCCCGAAGAAGACGATGCCGATAAGGATGAGGCCGATGATACCGAACATGCCGAAGCCGGGCGTCTTGAATTCGATGTAGAGGGCGCCGAACCCGAGAATCAGGAGAAGTCCCGAGATGGCGGCGATGGCGCTTGCAATTTTTTCGCCGGTGTTCGTTTCGATTTCGCTCTTGCGTTCGATGGCAAGCTTGGTCTCAAAGTCTTCGCGGCTCTTGAACGTTCCCTTGGAAAATCCGAGTTCTTCGGCTTCCTGGTCGGTCATGGTCAAGAGTTCGCCTTCCTTGACGAGTATCTTGGGAGAGCCCCAGAACTTCTTTTCGGTGCTGTCGAGTACGGCGAATTTTTTGCTTTCGATGATAAGCGTTGTGTCGCGCTGTGTCGGCGATCCTTTGTCGAGTGTGGCGGTGAGTTCGAAAACTTCGAGTTCCGGCGTCACGAACGAAGATGCCAGGAGTTCGGGGTAGCCGTTGCGTTGGGCCAGGTTTCTGAATTTCGCACGGAGGGGCGACTGGATTTTTTCGCCGACGATTTCCGGGGTTCCGTTGCTCCCCTGCACGATCGGGGCGCAGTCGCCGATAGTCGTCGCTTCGAGCATGTAGAGTTTTTTGCAGGCGAGCGCGATGAGCGAGCCTGCGCTGATGGCCTTCTTTTTCACGAGGGCGATTGTTTCGGGCCCCTTGACGGCCATGATGGTATCGACGAGGTCGAACGCGGCATCGAGACGGCCGCCAAACGTGTTGATTTCGAAGACGATGTAGTCCGGCTTCTTGTTGAGCGCTTCCCCGATGGCGCGGGCGCAGAATTCGTACATGGCGGGATCGACATCCCCTTCCAGTTTAATCCAGACGGCCTGTTTCTTTTGAACTTTGACGCTGTCGCTTTTGATGCTTGTACTCTGGTCATTCCCGGTTAGACTGGAAATTTCCTTTACAGCGGAAACTTTTGCGGTTTCGTCGACGGCAGTTGTGCCGGCGAATGTAGATGTGGCTAAAAAAGCCCAAAAGAGAAAAATTTTTGTTAATAATTTCATATCGTGAATGTATAAAGATTTGAATTGTTTTGGATGCTCTTTTGTGAAAAAAAACACGATTATGGAGAATTGCCAATCAAATCATTAATATTTTCTTTTTTTCTCCCCAAATCGATGGTGTAAAATGTATAATATATCCATAAATATTACAAAAATATTATGGACAATAATTTCTTTAAACGGAACTTGATTGTTTCCCTTCTTCTCGTCGTTTTTTTGTTCGTTGTAACAAATGTCTCTTTTTTGTACATCAACAGGAAGGCCATCGACGATAGCTGGGATTCTCTCGACGAAGTTGCTTACGCTTCGGAGGCGAAGATTGGTTTTTTGGGCCGCTCCCTTTTGAGTGCCTTGACCAACATTTCTACAGTGGTGGGGATGGAGGATGATCTCCTTTCCGAAGGTATGGTACGCTTGATTCGCAGTTCGCGTATAGGGCCTCTGATTTCGACCGCACGCCTGTATTTGCCCGATGGTCATATAATCACGGATCAAGGTGTCTTTTTCGATTCTTCGTACGTCCAGCATTACAACAAGATTTTTTCGCCGAAGCCTTACGTTTCCAAGGTGGATAGTGATATTATCCGTTCCGAAAATGTGGTGTTTGAACAATTTATGCCCGTCCGCCGGAGAGGTGAAGTGGTCGCCATGTTATCGGCTGTTTCTGAACTCAAACCGCTATATGGTTACGTGGCGACAAACGCGTTTAAGGGGAAGACGGCGTTAGTCCTTGTCGATCGGAGGGATGGTTCGTTTGTCGTCGAGAAAACGAAAAAATGGAAAAATTTCAATGAACTTGTCCTTACGCTGAATCCCAAGGGTGGGTATTCGCTAGATGAATGGGCTACCAAAGTGATGAAGGGCGAGAACGCTCATTTGGCTTATAACGAAAAATCGTCGAATGAATCCAAGCTTATGGTTTCTCTACCTTTGTTTGGAGGCTACTGGTCGCTGATTTTGTATGTCAACGAGAATATAGTCTTTACCCGTGTGGACAAAATCCGTCGATTCTACATCTGTATTTCGGCGCTTGAATTGCTAGTGATTCTGCTGTACCTTATTCGAATGGTGTGGAACGCCCGGCGAATGGCTGAAGCGGAAAGCAATGAATATTCCGAAATTGCGGATGCTCTCAGCGGAACCTATGAATGCATTTTCTATGTGAATGTCCTAGATGACACGTTCGATGTGTTCCATGCCGATACGTTGTTGAATAAGTTGCACGAAAAGGTGACCGGTCGGGATTTCTTCTTTGATTCCATTACCAGTTTGCGCCGCAACTTGTATGCCGACGATCTTGAAGTGGTCATGCACTTTATGGAGAAGGGCTCGTTCCTCAAACGCCTTGAAGATAACGCCAGTGCGGCCGTCGAGTTCCGGCTTATGATTGATGGCGTGCCGCAATTTTATAGAATGAAGGCCACGAAGTCCAGCAAGGACGAAAACCATGTCATCGTGGCTGTGGAAAATATCGATTCCGAAGTGACAAAGGCTATTGCACAGCGTCAGGAAATGGACCGCAACAATAGGGTGATTGAATCGCTTGCATCGGACTTCGATTTTGTGAACTATGTCACTTTGGGCGATGATGCTTCGAAGGATGTCGTGGTGACGTACCGTGCAAGTTCAGTACTCTTGAAGGCGATTCCCGGATGGTCTTCTGAAAAACTGTTTTACAAACGAATGGACTTGTTGCTGAAGTACTTGGTGTGCGATTCAGACAAGTTCTATTTTGTTGAACAGACGAACAGGGATAAGATTGTCGAAAACTTGAAATCCGAATCCATCCTGCATGTCAATTTCAAGATAAAACTGGATGGCAAAGAAGTCTGTTATCAGATGAAGATCATTGCCGACAAGGACAACTTGGGCAATCTCAAGGGACTCGTTTTTGGTCTGCACAGTGTCGATGAAGAAATCAAGAAACAGATGGAAATTCAGGCGAACCTGAAGCGGAACCTTGAAATCATCGATATTCTTTCGGAAGATTACTCGTCTCTATTCTTCTTTAATTTCGAAGACGGCTCGAGTGGCGTGATTTCCGTTGGCAAGGATATCAAGGATTCAATAAGCAGTTTGTTAAAATCATGCGAAAAGCTGGAGGACGTTTTCAAGGGATTTGTTTTGGCCCAGGCACATCCCGATGACAGGAAGATGCTCTTGGGACTTGCGTCAAGAGGGTATGTCGCAAGGCAACTTCTGCACAAGAAACGCTTTTCGGTGGTGTTTAGGCACCTTTACGGAAACGAGTACAAATATACGCGTCTCGTATTTGCGAAGGCGGAAGCCGTTGATGAACCGGCGAAACTTGTCGCCGTGGGCTTTGTGGAAGTTGATGCCCAGTACAGGGCCGAAACAGAACATCAGGAAAATATTGAACGCATCATGAGTTTGTCCGATCAGTTCGAGACAATTTACGATGTCAATATCGATACGGGATTGTTTAGCGTATCGAAAAAGGGTGGAAAGTTTAGCGATGTGGCCAACGATGGCGACGGAGCGGACTTCTTTATAAGCGGTGAACAGAAAACTTTGAAAGTTGTTTTCAAGGACGACCAGGAAAAAGTCATCAAGTTCATGAAACGGGAAAAAGTCCTTGAACGTTTGCAGCATGAAAACTCGTTCTTCCTGGATTTTCGCTTAGTGCTTTCGGGAAAGCCTGTGTGGTATCGTATGAAGGTGACGAAGATGGGGGACTGGACAAAGGCTCACCGCATGTTGGTCGGCATATTCAATAACGATGTCGTCTATCGCAAGGAAATGGAACAGCAGGTAGCCCTTGAACAGGCGCTTGAAATGGCGAAATCCGCATCGCGGGCGAAGACGATGTTCCTCAACAACATGAGCCATGATATCCGCACGCCGATGAACGCCATTATTGGCTATACGGAACTTGCATCGATGCATATTGGCAACAAGGAACAGGTCAGGAACTTCCTTGGAAAAATTGAACTTTCGTCGAACCATCTTTTGTCGTTAATAAACGATGTGCTGGACATGAGCCGCATCGAATCGGGCAAGCTGAGCTTGAACGAAAAGCCGGAGCATCTACCGGAAGTTATCCATACGCTCAAGGATATTGTCCAGGCGGATATCAATGCGAAAAAATTGCGGTTCTTCGCCAACAGCATCGGAGTTTATAACGAAGATGTTGTCTGTGACCGGCTGCGCTTGAACCAGGTGCTGTTGAACGTTATTTCGAATGCTGTCAAATATACCCCGACTGGTGGGTCCATCTGGTTTTCCGTGGAGCAGAAAAGGGATCGTGTTTCGGAATACGGAACCTACGAGTTTAGAATCAAGGATTCGGGCATTGGCATGAGCGAGGACTTTTTGCCGAAAATTTATGATGCCTTTACGAGGGTGAATTCATCGACTGTTTCCGGTATCCAGGGAACGGGACTTGGCATGGCGATTACGAAGAATATCGTCGATATGATGGCCGGAGAAATCGACGTCAAGAGCAAGGAGAATGAAGGTACAGAAGTTATCCTGAAATTCAGGTTCAAGATTGTGGAAAAAGATCAGAACTGGGGTGATGTCGAGGGGCTCCAGGGTAAAAAAATTCTTGTGATTGATGACGATGACGAGACGTGCAAGAGCGTTCCTGGAGTGTTCCAAAGTCTAGGAATCGTGACCGATTGTTGCCATTCCGGCGCGGAAGCCTTGAAAAAAGTGGTGGATGCCAAGGCGAAAGGCTTTAAATACGATGCGTTCCTCGTGGATTGGCGTATGCCGGACATGGACGGCATGAAGACGACGAAGCTGCTCCGTGAAAAACTCGGTGATGACATTCTGGTGATTGTCATGTCGGCATATGAATGGTCGGATATTGAGGATCAGGCCGTTCAAGTCGGGGTCCATAACTTTATTGGTAAACCGTTGTTCCTTTCGAATGCGGTAAATACTTTGCAACAAAGCTTTGGCTTGGCTCATGTGGATATGCCGGTGTCCGACAAGAAGGTGGATTTTGAAGGCAAGAAGGTACTGCTTGTCGATGACAATGAACTGAATCGTGAAATTGCCCAGGAAATCCTTGAGGATTGCGGCGTCGTGGTGACTACGCTTTGCGATGGCAAGAAGGCGGTGGAGTATATGGAAAAAGCTTCGCCAGACGATTGCAATCTTATCTTTATGGATGTCCAGATGCCGATTATGGATGGCTACGAGGCGACAAGGCGTATCCGCAAGCTCGATAACAAGCATGCTGCAGATATTCCGATTATCGCAATGACCGCGAACGCTTTTGCCGATGACCAGCAGGCCGCATTGAACGCCGGCATGAACGAGCATGTGGCAAAGCCCGTAAATGTCAATAAGATAAGGGATGTGCTGTCGAGATTTTTGTAGGACTGTGTGGTATTGAGGTGTGAGCTCGCACCTGCGGTGCTTTGAGCACGCTTCGCTTTGAGGTATAGCTCATAGCCCATACCCCATACCCCAAAGGGAGCCGTAGGCGACCGACCCCATAGCCCATCCCCCCTTTTTTAGGTGCTTTTTCGTAGCATCTCTAGTAACTACTAACTAGTAACTAGTAACTAATTTTACTATATATGAGTCCAAATTGCATTTTTGCCTGGGTCCTGTGACCAGATTCGCCAATTCCACTGGTGCTAGAGCAGTAAACTCGGACAAAAACATGTAATGAAACAAACAAACAAAAAAAGGAATGGCTACAATGGCTACTATCACAAAAGAAAAGGCTGCAGAACTCACCGCTAAGTTTGGTGCTAACGAAAAGGACACAGGTAACGTCCGCGTTCAGATCGCTATCCTCACGGAAAAGATCAAGAACCTCACCGAACACATCAAGACCAACAAGAAGGACTTCCACTCTCTCCGCGGTCTGTCCATGATGGTTGCAAAGCGCAAGA
>Ga0310696_10001146_pt1 | contig 39072 bp, 47 predicted proteins | sample AusTroGonzalo_MG_4_FD_203885 | JGI IMG/M metagenome (GOLD analysis project Ga0310696, IMG submission 203885) | Bovine rumen microbial communities from tropical cattle in Woodstock, Queensland, Australia - Gonzalo_02 (v2) (version 2) | ecosystem: Host-associated > Mammals > Digestive system >... | reverse complement strand
CTACCGAGTAGAGCCAGCAGTTGTATTTTTTACCTTTGGCGTTTTTACCGTGGTAGAATAGCACGCATTTTGGGTTGCCTTCTGGTGAGCTTCCGAGAACCGTGTGTCCATTGTGGTCGACGATATTATTGCTAATAGCGGCGATGGCAGTCTTATCGATTCCGTAGAAGGTCACTGTTCCGTCGTACCCAGTTTTGACTGTGTCTTGCTCTTCCTTGTTGTCGGCTTTCCATGTTCTGGTGACGACTTTTGGAGTGAGCTCGAGTGAAATGTTATTGATTTCCTTTTCGCTGGATCCTCTAGCAAGTAATGGAAGCGCTGTCGTGATTGATGGTGCTCCGGTGCTTTGGAATGAGCTGATAGGGAAGATTCTTAGTTGAGCGTACATTGTGTTTCCTCCTTATTGGATCTTACTTATTTCGAATGCCCACGTGGTCTTGTCAGAGCGGTCGTCCGTTTCTGGTGTTCTTACCAGCTCGAAGTCCCATTCTTCTTTTTCGAAGGCATCTTCGATTTGCTCGAGAATGTGCAGTAATTTTGCATCAGTTTGGGATTTGGTGGTGATGACATCGAGGTATGCTCGACATCTCCTGAATCCTATCTTTTTGTCTGCCTTGCCTAATGGGTCGGGCTTGACCGTCAGTACTGATATGAATATGGTTCGGTCGGTGTCTAGGATTTGTGCACGATTAACCCAGAACACGACTCTTTCTTTCGTTAGCTTGGCGAACTGGTCCCTGTTGAGGGTGTCGCCATTTACGAATTTTAATGACTCTAGGATTTTTTCGACGGATTGTCGGGTGAAGTTGATGGCGTCGATTGTTTTGTTCATTTCCATTTCTCCTCACTGACCCTTTTATAAATGGTCGCATCCGAATCGATTTCTTGAGTTTCGAACTTGAGCTCTAATCCTCGCCATTCGTATCCGTCAATGTTTAGGACTTTGAATGTCCTTTTTCCCCACTCGATGTAGTATTGACCCTTTTTGAGTTCCCTCCAGTTGATAACTATTAGGAATCTATCTGCCGGGGTCACTCCTGCTTCAGCGGATTTATTCTCGGCGACTATTTGGCGTATGTGCGCTCTCAAGTAGGCGCCTTTTGGATGAATGTAGTGCTTCTCGAGGAACGTGCCTCTAGCGTGCTCATTTCGCCAGTTTACGGGCTTCTGGAAGTAAACCTTCACCATTCTATCTTTTTGTGGATAGGCGTGTTTCATTGTTTCTTCTTCCTTGCGATGTCCTTTAAGTCCTCAATCATGCAGCCGATTCCTAGAGCGTAGTCGTGCTCCTTGTTGTATCCCTCCATGCCGTAGTGGAGCTGTCTGACGTAAAGTCTGGCGCACTCTTTGGCGAGGGGTTCTATTGGGGACTCATTGGCGAATTCATATCCAGTTTTTTGGTGAACGAAGGAGGTAGCTGATTCAGCGAGTGCTCTGAGTTCGTCCTTTGGATAGTCAGGATCTACTCTGATCGCTTTTGCTACTTCTTCGTTGCTTAGTAACAATCTAGTCATGTGCTACCTCCTTCTTTGTAATTTGTTTTTTAGCCGACTACTGCTGTGAGAGCCACTTCTACGGTCTTGCTTCCGGTAGCGACATCTGATGCGCTAACGGAGAAGGTTCCTGTGGCGTTTTGGTAGCCTGCGGCTGTGATGGAGTAATTATAGGTGCCTTGTTTGCATCCATACTTTCCATCACTTCCCGGTGTCACTGCGTCGCCTGAACCCACTGTTGAGCCTTTTTTGACTGTGATAGTGGTTGGGGTGACCGCTGTGGTTCCGGCTTTGCAGGAGATGGTTACTTTCGCGATGCCTTCTTCGATGTCCGCGTATCTCTCGAGGACTTCGCCTACTGTTTTATAGGATGAAGGGATCTCGTAACCTTCCTCTTGTTTAATGTAAGCTCTGACCACATCTGCTTTGGTGCCTTCGACGGCGTTTCCGCCGTGAGCCACGATGATGCGGTTGAGGCTATCTACGATTTTTCCCATTATTGGTACCTCCTAGGTTAAATTAGGAAGCACGTGTTGCTTTGACGAATGCGCCAGGGAATGGTGCGCTAGCGACGTATTGCGCTGCGACGTATTCGGTGATGTGCTTGTTGATATCTCTATCCTTCTCGAGGGAGAGTGGGAGTAAGAGATTAGCTTTGAAGTACTTCGCAACGTTGCCGACCACGATGTCGCCGTCTTCGAGTAATTCATCGACTTCGACTCTGATGCCAGCTAAGGAAACTAAACCGACGCCAGTGTTAAGGATTGGGTACTTAAAGTTGCCGTTATCATCGAGTTTGAATGCGATTGCATCATACACGTCTTGTGCGACGTAAACTTTAGCGCCTCTACGATAAACGCCTTTGCAGAGTTTGATCGCTTTGACGAGTGCGTCTTCTTCGCTACCTGCTGAGTAGGAGCTGATGCCTGTGGAAGTTGCGCCACAGACAACGCCTTTGACTTCGCCGTATGTGGTGTTGCCACGGCCGTAGATGAGGTCCTTGCCCCAGTCTTCGTTGAGGTCATCAGCGATTCTTTCAAGGATGTATGCACCGAGGTCGATGTCTGTTAAGGCTTCGACTTCATCGGTGACATCGATGACGATTTGGAGCCAGCCTTTATCTAAGGCTAATTGGGCGAGTTCGAATTGGTTCTTATTGGTGCCTGCACCTTCGGTCTTTTTGTTGGCAGCGGTTCTGGAGGCTCTGTATGGGAATACGACTAAGCCTTTAATTGATGTGAACACGATGTCATTAACGATTGGGCTGAGCTTCTTTTCTTCTCTTAAAAAGTCGAGAAGGATGCTGGTTGGAATTAATAAACCAGCGTTATTAACGCCATTGACTTCGCTTGTCGCAGCGACATAAGAAGTGGCGGTTGTGGTTAAGGATTCAGCGAGTGAACGTTTTTCTTCTTCGGAAGGTTCTTTCTTTCTAGCTGCTAATCCTGCCATTAAGCATAATGCTTGACGTTTTGTGAATTTCATTGCTTTTTCCTCCTGTGGATTATTCACTGGTTGACGCTTTTGAGCTTCTTCGAAGGCTTTTCTAGCTTCTTCAGCTTTTCTAGCTTCTTCTTCTTCGAGGATGCGTCCCCTCTCTTCGATGAGGCCTTCCGCTTCAGAACGAAGTTTTGCTACTTCTTCCTCAGTGGCCGCCTCTGGAATTAATTTCTCAATCTCCGCGATGCGGGCATTGATTTGGTTGACTCTTTCATTCATTTGTGGACTCCTCCTTATTAATTACTTGAGCTGTTTTTGATGAATTCCAATGCTTCGGCTTTTGCTCTCTCGAGGGACTTTTTCGCTCTTTCGGCCTCCACCTTCTCGCGGAGTGCCTCCACATCTCCGTGTCTTCGAGCGTAAAGTTCAGTTGAGTCATAGGCTGGAAGGTTGACTGCGGCTACGTCGTACAATTTGCGAATCTTCATGACTCTGTAGGTGTAACGTACGACCTTATTTTCTTCGTCTTCCTCCTCTTCGCATGTTTCCTCATCAATCGTGAAGGCGAATGACATCTTGTCGATGATTCCTTCTTTCACGAGGGTGTATAGATCACGAGCTTGTTGTGTGTCTGGAAGTTTCGCTCTGATGTAGAGTCCATCTTCTTCGTTTCTGAGCTCGAGGCTACCGTTTTTGGTTCTCGCTAATGGGAGAACTTCGTCGCTGTGGTTAAATTTAAGGAAGCAGTCTTTTGTATCCGTTTCGTCTAATGCGTGACGGTCGATGATTTCATGAACCTCGATTGTTTCTCCGTCAAATGGTAGGGAGAATAGGAGTGTGTCTTCATCGTAGACCACGGCACGTCCTTCGATGATCATGTCCTCATCTTTATCTTCTTCTTTATGTTGAGCTGCACGGACTTCTACGATGCGGTTGTAGTCCGTGTTCTTTATCATTCTTTCGATTATTGGTTTTTTCTCAGGCATCTTTATCGTCCTCCTTTTCTTCGTTGTCGTCCTTGCCGACGCCTTGGTATTCGTTTTTCTTATCTGATTGGACCCACGCTAGTGAGGCTTGAGGTTTATCTCCGCCTTCTTGCTCTGGTAAATACAAGAGCTGGCATATCACGTTTGGAACGACCATTGGTAGTTTCTCGTATGCCTCCGCGATTTTGATTCTTGTTTGAAGGCTCGCGGTCTGGAGTGGGTTCGTAATAACTCGGATGTTATTTCCTCTGTTGATCTCGTCTTCTGAGAATAGCTTGAGGGTGAACTCTTGGCCGAGCTCTACTGTGAGTGGCTCGATGCTTCTTTCGTAGTAGGCTTGCCATTTATCTTCGCTGTAGTCGCCTTGGACTATCGCTCTGGTGATTCCGAGGTATTCATAGACATCGTTCTTGAGTTCGGCTAGTTCGGCGCTTGGTAGCCATTTGCCGTTGCTGTTGACCTCCTTGATGTCTTCGCTTCCGCTTACGTATAGGACTCCGTCTTGACCTAGGAGCCTCTCAGCGAATTCTTTCTGTCTTGCTTTGAGTGCTTCTTCGTTGAGCAGTGTCGTGCTTCTAATAATGAAGCGGATGTACTGGCTCATCTTGATGGCTTGTTCGATTCCTTCATATGCGGTTTGAATTGATTTAAGGGTGAATTTTAGGGCTTCGTTCTTTCCTTTAAAGAGCTGACTGATGTCGTATTCTCTCTGGAGGACGATGAGGTTCTCTATAAATTCGTAGTACTTCTTGCCTCCTACCGTGAATTCGAGGACCGTTCTTCCGTCGTTTGACACAGCGGTGGTGACGGAGTCGATGTCGAGTGGCCAGAGGTTCTTTAGTTCTCGTCTTCCTGTTAATTTGTTTATTTCAAATTCCGGCCAGATGAGTACTAGGTTGTCTTGGAAGTAACTTTTGGCGATTGCTTTATAGAACTGAGCTGCGTTCATTAAAGGGTTAGGCTTCAGCGAGATGATCTTGTTTAGTCCGGCTCGATTCTCTGCTGGCGCGTCCTTCAAATAAACGACGGGCTTGATTTTGGATATAAAATTCGCGTGAGCATTAACGGCTGCGACGAAGGTCGCGTTGAATTCCGCTTTTGCTTCATTAGAAAAATTCGGGCTGAATACGTTTAATGCTTGGATCTTCGAAGTTGGGGTTCCGCCATTTTCTGGTTTCTTGCCCTTTAGCTTGTTGAAGATGTTTCCGAATAATCCCATGATGCTTCCTCCTTTCAGTCGTTATTCTTTCATGTAAACCGATTTATTTGCGCAGTATTCGACGAGGCAGTTTAGTATCGTTGCTGGTCCGTCGATTTTATTTGCTCTTTTCTCGCCCATCTTCTTCGGCATTAGGTTGCCGTTTCGGTCTTGTTCCAGTTCGATGTTACTAAGCATCCACTTGGTGACCGGGTTGTTTTGATAGATGAGCTTCTTGCTCTTGAGTAGTGCTTCCAGTTCTTGCATTGGGATTGATAACGTCTTGAAGCCTTGAGGTGTTGCCTCTTGGCATCCGTTCTTGCTGAATCCCATCATTGCGAGTTCGTCGACTAGGTAGCCGGCGCTGTAGGAGTCGTACTTGAGCTTGTTGTATCCCCATCCGTATTTCTGGAATGTGGATATCACGTAATTGGCGACGTCGTGATAGTCGATGAGGTGCTCTCCGCTGATGCGGATTAGTCCTCTGTCGACCCACGCTTGCCATGGCACTTTACTTTCCTTCGCTTCTGGAGAATTTAGGAAGTCGCTCGTTATCCAGTACATGGTGATCGCGATGATCTTTTGTTTCTCTTGGTCGAATAGTAACGTGCTGAAGGCTGTCAGGTCGTTCGTCCTTGATAGGTCGTATCCTCCAATTACCACCGTGTTGTTGAGTTTCGCCAGTTCTTCGTCGGAGTATACCTCATCGTTAGTGATGGTTTCTCCGTCGAGCCATGTCGTTGCTCCTACGCCGATGATGTTGAAGTCCTTAATCTTTACCGTGTTGGCGAAGTTAAGGTCGCCCTTCATCTTATTGACGTTGTCGCGTAACGCTTCGCGCTTCTTGATGACGTCAATTCCCGGATTCGCTTTAATCCAGCAGTCTTCGTCCTCCATTTCTTTTGGATCGTCTAGCTCGTAAATTAAGGCGAGCCAGTGAGGGTCATTTACTACCCCGTCGAGTACCTTGCACGAGTATTCGTACAAATCGTCAAATAGGGCGGCCCTCTTAAATCCTGCGGTTGTAATCATTGAGATTAGAGGTTGTTCTCTCGATGATGTCGCTTGCTTTAGGATGTCGTACACCGCTCTAGGGAGTTCGTGAATTTCATCGATGATGGCGCAGCTGGCGTTGAGGCCGTCTTGCGTCTTTACATCTCTACTCAGAACTCGGTAGTAGGAGTCGAACCCTTTTACCGCGATTTCCGCTTGCGGGAAGACTTTGCTTGTGCAGAAGGCTTGAAGCTCTTTGCTCTTCGCAATCATCGACCTTGATTCTTCCCACACACGGAGGGCTTGTTGTCTAATGGTTGCGGCGACGTAAACTTCGGCGCCTTTTTCTTCAAATCCTAAGTACAAGCCGAGGGCGCTGTTCTCTGTTGATTTGCCGTTTTTACGGCCTCTTACGTCGAACACCTCTCGGTATCTTCGGAGCCCTGTTTCCCGCTCTAGGATTCCGAATATGACTTGATATTTGGCTTTTTGGAATAGCATCAGCTTTAATGGCTGGCTGTTCCACTCGCCTTTGGATTGCTTGCAGAACCCTTCGGCGAATTTTATGAACTTACTTCCGCGCTTTTCATCGAAGTAATAGTCGGGGTCTTTCCCCTCGATTATTGGCTTGATGTGCTGGAGGTATAGTTGCCTTATTCTTTTTGAAGCTACGATTTCACCGGATTCTAGCTTCTCTATGTATCTGGCGATGTAATTACTCATCGTCCTCTTCTTCATCTCCGTTCAGAAGTTCGAGGAGTTTTTCGCCAGCTTTTTTGCGAGTTGGGTTCATTCCCATCTTCGCTCTTCCCACCGGTGTCAGGCATAGCTGTTCGGCGAGCTTACAAATGACGGCGGTTTGGCGGTTCATCGTTTCGATCGTTTGGTCGATTACGGCTTGGGCCGCTGGATTCGTTGACACGACTGTTCCGAGCTGTACCCATTTCTCCTGTGCTGCCTTATAAATTGCCCATGCTTCGCAGTACATGACTAGCGCCGCTATGTCTAGGTCGCACAGTATCGATGCTTCCATCTGGTTATAAAGTCGCATCGTTCTTCGCCATTCCTTCTTGGCCTGTTCGGTCAGGTAGGTCGGACATTTTAGGGTGTTGGTTGTTCTTAGGCCGTTGAGTGCTCTCTCCCTCGGTTCCATCTCTGCTTTGGTTCGATGGCCCGCTGGATTCAGTGAGGGCTTTCTCCCGGCGTTTGGTCGTGCTCCTCCTGCCATTTGTTTCTTCGCTCCTTTTTATTTATTCGTAGCGGTAGTGGCAGCCTTCAGCCAGTTTTGCGTAGTCTTTCTCAAGTAGTCCGAGCGCCTTGATGATTCCTTTTGGCGTTAGATCGTAATTGAATAAAACGTAACGGCTGAAGTCTTGCTTTTCTCCGCTGGTGGTTTCGCCTTCTGCGATAACGCTTACCGGCTGAGCCACTCCGATGGCGTATGCGAGCTGGACGCTGGCGCTTTGAAGGCCGAACGCATCCACTAGTTCGCACGCTATCTTTCGTGCCATGTAGGAGCCGCTTCTGTCGACCTTGGTTGGGTCCTTGCCACTAAAGGCTCCGCCTCCTACTTGGTAGTAGCCTCCGTATTGGTCGGCTACGATTTTTCTTCCTGTAAGTCCCGCGTCTGCATCTGGGCCACCGATGGTCCATTCGCCACTTGGGTTGATGAGCAGTTGCTCGTCGCTGTACTCTGGGAAGAGGTTTCTTATCTTCCTCCTTATGGCTCCGAGTTCGTTCTCAGGCCAGTAGCACACGCTGATGAGGATAAGCTGTACTGATTCCGCTCCCTCTTTGTCTAGGTCTACTGTTACCTGAGTCTTGGCATCGCCTTTGAGGACCGTTGGGTTATCTCGCGTGAACTTCTCAAGTCTAGCGATTACCTCGTTGGCGAGTGCGAAGCCATAAGGTAGCAAGCTCTCGGTTTCGGCTGTCGCGTATCCGAACATCATTCCTTGATCTCCGGCTCCGTAGTTTTCTTCTTGGGCGACTGCCGCATTAATTTGTGGGCTTTGTTTGGTTATGAGCTGGATCACTTTGTATTCCTTCCATGGCTCCAGTTCTTTTAGTTTCTTTTTCGCTACCTCCGCGAAGTCCACATCCGCGGTGGTGGTGATTTCGCCTGCGAGAACGCATGTGCTTCCTTTTAGTAAGGTTTCGCATGCCACGTGGGCGCTTTTATCTTTTCGTAGGCATTCCGTGAGAATGGCGTCGCTTACTTGGTCGGCCATCTTGTCTGGATGCCACTTGCTTACTTGTTCTGTACTGAATAGCCTCATTGTTGGTTCTCCTTTACGGCTTTTTGGCCGGTGTAGGCTTCCCATCTATCGACTATTACGTCTACGTATTTAGGTTCGAGTTCCATCATGCAGCACTTTCGTCCTAGTTGTTCGGCTGCGATTAGGGTACTTCCTGAGCCTCCGAACGTATCTAACACACATTCGCCTACCTTGCTACTATTCGCGATTAACCTACCGACTAATCGGACCGGTTTCATCGTTGGATGGAGGTCGTTTCTAGCTGGCTTATCCTCTTCAATTACCGACACCGATTCTTTTGGTGTTTGTAACTGCTTTATGATCTTCACGAGCTCTGGTTTGCTGAGCTTGTTGAGGTCTGCCTTGTCGAACTTGATTACGGTAGTGAATCCTCTGTCGTTGATGAAGTAGTGTCCTGCTCCGTCTTTCCATCCGTATAGGCATGGCTCATGGATCCATTGGTAGTCTTGTCGTCCGAGTACCAGCGAGTTCTTTAGCCAGATGATGCACTGGCGAACCGTTAGGCCTTGGCTTTCGACCGCATTCCTGAACGTATTCCCGTGGCTATCTGAGTGAAAAATGTAGAAGGCCCCCCCCGGTTTGAGCACATCGCGCGCTAGTTCGAATGAGTCTTCTAGGAATGCGAGGAAGCGTCCTTCTGGCATCGAGTCGTTCGTGATGGTTCGGTCGTCCATTCCGCATTTGTAGCCACCTTTTTCTTTGTATTGCTTGCCCCGCCCGCCGTAGTTCACGTTATACGGCGGATCCGTGACCCACAGGTCTACGATGGTATCGCCGACTAACTTGAGCACGTCGTCTGGGTTGGTGGCATCTCCGCACATGACTCGGTGCGGTCCGAGTATATAAATATCCCCTAGTTTCGATTTAGGCTTCTTCGGTAGGGTTCCTTTGTAGTCGTCCTCATGGAGTCCGCCTGCTGGGTCTTCTATCTTAAAGTCGAAGCTTGAGAGGTCTATATCCTTGATTTTCTTGAGTTCTTCCGCCAGCTTATCGAAGTCCCACTCCGCGATTTCGCTTGTCTTGTTATCGACTAAGCGCCACGCGTTGATTTGTTCTTCGTTTAAGTCTGCGAGAACGATGACCGGTACCTCCGTCATTCCGAGGAGGATTGCTGCTTTGAGTCTGGTGTGTCCGGTCGCGATTACACCGTCTTTGTCGACCGTGATTGGAACGTTGAACCCGAATTTCTGGATGGATTCAGCGACCTTCTTTACGGCCTTGTCGTTTTTTCGTGGATTGTTTACGTATGGTCGTAGGCGTTCCACTGGCCACATTTCTACATTCATTGTCTTCGCTCCATTTTGTTTCTTTTCGCCGAACTTTGACGCAGTTTGGCGTTTTGTTTCGGTTTTTGGCTTGATTTCGGGAATATATCTTTTTGAGGTCCTCGGCCGGTGAGAAAAAATCGACTTTTTTGGAGGAGGACCCCCCCCTCCCTATTTGAAGATCATGTTGCCCTGTTCGTCGAAGTAGTAGTCGCTTCGCTTGCCTTGTTTCTTCAGCTCTTCATCTCTTGCAGCGTTGTGGCACGAGGTGCAGAGGAGCTCGAGGTTCTCAAGGTTCAGTGCTATCTTCGGGTCATCGACGTTCTCGTCGGTGAGTGGGATGATGTGATGTACTTCCCATCCTGCGTTGCCGCACCTCTGACAGATTCCATGTTCCATCATTCGCTTTGTCCTTTTGACATTCGCCCATGCTTTGCTGTGGTAGAACTTCTCTCGTTTCTTACTTGGTGTTGGCATTGCTGTTTCCTTTGGTGACCTTGAGTCCAATCGAGGAACGGGGCGAAGTAGCACCTCATTGATTCTCGCGGTCGTATGTATGTTATCACGTCACATAAAAGTATACAAATAAAAGACAGGTTTTGCCTGTCTATTTTCTGTCCACTCTTTTTCTGATGTCCTTGAGTATCTTGCACACCCCGCTTTTGCTGTAGTGGCTCTTCTTTGCGGTGTCGCTTAATGAGTAGCCCTTCACTATGTGAAGGTAGTACACGTTGAAGTGTGGTCCTTCGACTCCATTCCTTATGTTTGTTAGCAGTCTAATGTATCGGCTTTTGGCTCGTTCGAGTGCCCTCAGTTCGCCTTTTGTATTTTCTATCTTCTTTTCGTACCCAGTTGTCTGTCTTTTTGTAACTGCTACGGCTTGTAGCTCGACGTACTGATCCAGCTGGATCTTCTTGATTCTTAGGTTAATTTTGGTTTCTTCGAACCTTCTTATGGCCTCGATTGTTGCTGGGTATATCATTTGTGTTTCTCCTTCGCCTCTTTGATTTTTGCTTTGACTGCGTTGATAAGGTCATCCTGTACTATGCTCTTAGCTGTGAGTCGGTTCATGACGATATCGTCAGCTGTGCGGCTCATGCAGATGTGGTTGATGATGACTGATTCTTTTTGACCTTGCCTGTAAAGTCTGGCATTAGCTTGTTGGTATTGTTCTAGGTTCCATGTAAGTCCGAACCATACGATGATGTGTCCTCCAGCTTGTAGGTTCAGTCCGTGTCCCATCGATGCTGGATGGGCTAGAAGCATCTCGATTCTCCCTTCGTCCCAGTCGCGTTTGTCTTGATCGTTCTGGAGAATCCTCGGCTTCCTTGCTTTGAAGTATTCTTGTAGTCTTGCTAGGTCGTGCTGGTATTGGTAGAAAACCATCACGCTTTTTCCTTCGTTCGCCTCCATGATTTCTTCTAGTGCCTTCAGCTTCAAATCGTGGATCAGTACCCAGTTTGGGCTTTCGCTGGTGTAAACTGCACCGTTTGCCATCTGGAGGAGTTTATTCATTACGACTCCAGCTGATGTGGCTACTACCGTTTCTTCTTCAATGCTGATTAAGAACTCATTTTCCATCTCTTCGTAAATGCGTCTTATCTTCTCTGGCATGTCGATGTGGATAATGCTATTTACTCTTTCCGGAAGTCTGATGTGGTCTTCCGCTTTCATGCTGACTGCGATGTCTTTAATCCTTCGGTAGATTTCCTGCTCCGCTCCTTTTTTGAGTTTATAGCTCCATATCTGAGTTCGGTTTCTCTTGTCGGGTAGAAAGAACGTATCGCGGTATTGTGTTATCGTTCTTCCTAGTCTTGCTCCTTGGTCTAGTAGGAATATCTGCGCCCATAAATCCATCAGTCCATTTGGTGCTGGTGTTCCTGTAAGCTCGACGAGTCGCGGAGTGATTTGGGTCATGACCTTTGCCGCTTTGAACCTTTGGCTCGCTCTATTCTTAAATGATGATGATTCGTCGATTACCATCATCTGGAATGGCCATCTGCCAGCTCTTTCTTCTCTCATAAAGTCTAGAAGCCACTGGGTGTTCTCCCTGTTGATGATGTAAATGTCGGCATTTGTGTTCAGTGCTTTGATTCGTTGCTTCTCGGTTCCGACTACCCTTGATAGCCTCAAGTGGTGAAGGTGATCCCATTTTTCTATCTCCTCTTGCCATGTAAGTCTTGCGACCTTGAGTGGGCTAATGACCAGAACCTTGTTGATCTCTAAATTGTTATAAATTAATTCGTTGATGGCTGTTAATGTACAGGCTGTCTTGCCTAGTCCCATGTCGAGGAATAAGGCGATTCTCTTCTTGCCGATTAAATTCCTAATCGCGAATTTTTGGTATTCGTGTGGTTCGAACTTCATCTTTCCATTTCCTCCATGATCCTATCTACTTCCTCTTTATTTTTTGCTGTATACACGGTCGCGCCTGCTTTCCTCATTTCTTCGATTTGCCATTTCTGTACCTTGGAGAACCTTCCGCCTTGTGGTCGCTTCAATTCGACGAATGCCGTCTTGCCGTTTAGGATGATGATTCTATCGGGTACTCCAATCTGTCCGGGTGATACGAATTTGTAGGCTTTTCCGCCCCGCTTTTCTACCTCTCGGATGAGGTAATTTTCGACCTCGTTTTCGTGTGACTTCTTATCCATGCTTTTTTAGTGGGTGGAACAGTGGAACAGTTGTTCACGCGCGAGGTAGTTTGCGAATTTCTTTCGGCGCGCGCTAGTTATGTGCCTAGGTGCGTCAAGCGCGTTTCCCGCAAAGTATAGTATTTTTACTGTTCCACCTGTTCCAGTCACATTTTTTCCTCCTTCACCTATGGTGTTTTTCGCTAAGACCCCGGAACAGGTCACATTTTCTTAACTGTTCCACCTGTTCCGCTGTTCCACCTAGCCTGTTCCACTTTGCTTAACTGTTCCACCCACCTGTTCCACCTTTTTCGTGTGACTTTTCGATGGCAGTTAAGTCGTTTTCTAACTTCTTTAATTCGTCCCTTGCTTGGGTGGTTATTTCGATTAAATCCTCAAGGTCCGGAATCTCGAATTTTGTTTCGGTTATTTCAATCTCGAATGCGTCGTGATCGCTGTAGGATTCTTCGATTATCTCGTCCTCGCCGTATTCGTTTTTCTCTGTTTCTTCGTCCCATTCGTTGATGACGATGTAAGCTGAGCATGCGAGTGTCGTTCCCTTTTTCCCATAGGTCTTGTAGTAGTGGTAGACCGTGCATCCGAGTTTTTCTATTCTTTCTGGATCCTTATGTTTTCCGAACCTGTTCTCGCTTCTGAAGCCGTTGGCCTCAAGTATCGCGATTAGTGTTTTTGTTTGATGTGTCATATTTCCTCCTTAGAACGGCAGTTCCGTATCGTCCGGGTCGTATGGTCGATGGTAGCATCTTTGCTTTCCGTACGGCCCGATTCGGTGCTGTTTATCGTCTTTATCCCAGCCGAGTGTCTTGAGGGCGTCTATGATTCTTACCGAGTCGGTGAACTGCATGTCCTCTTTATCTCGTTGTAGGCATTCGCACCATATCTCGATGGCGCTGATGGAGTAGCGCTTGGAGGTTTCCTTCTCTTCGGCTTCTTCGTTGAACTCGTCTGTGGCGCGGAAGTATTTCATCCTCTCCTCGATTGACTTCTTGTTCCATCCGATCGGGATTCGTTTCTCGAGGAATTCTCCGATCACGCCGATGAGTGGGTTGTCGATGCTGTGGCTGTCTTGTTTTTCGACCGCTGTGGCTCGTACCTCTTCTGGCATCTCCATGATGTTCTCGCCTCCGTCGAATAGCTTTTTGGCTTCCGCCCAGATTTGGCTGACTTCTTCTTCGTCGAGTCCGTCCCATACCGCTGTTTCGACTGAGTTTTCGTTCACGTCGATTGGTAGGAAGCGTCTATTTCCTGTGGAGTCGTTTAGGAATGCGTCGTCGTTGGTGGTGCCTATAAAGATGCACCTTCTTTTGTTCACGCTGGTGTTCCTCGCGTATGCCTTCCTGTAGGTGTCCTCCGTCTTACTAATAAATAGCTTGATGGATTCGCGGTCAGTCTTCTTCAAAGCTGCGAGTTCGCCGATTTCCATCAGCCATATGCCTTGGAGTGCATCGAACGCCTTCTCCGTCTTGACGTCTGGAAGAGTGTCGCTGGTCCAGCCGTGACCTAATTTATAAATTAATAATGATTTGCCTATGCCTTGCGGGCCTACGAGCGTGACCATGTAGTCAAACTTGCAGCCCGGTCTATAAACCCTCGCGACCGCTGCGACCAGCATCTTCCTTGTGATCGTTCTCACGTAGGTGCTGTCTTCGGCTCCGAGGTATTTGATAAATAATGTTTCGCATCTTGGAGTGCCGTCCCATTCCGTGCTTTCGATGTATTCTTTCACTGGGTCGAAGGCGTTGTTCTCCATGGCGATGGTGAGCTGGTCCTTAATGAGTGCCCAGTTATGGAGTCCATAAACCTTGGCGAGGTAGACTCTGAGGTTGGCGTCGTCGCTGTCGCTCCACACATCGCTCGGGATTCTGTTCCACGGTGTTTTCTTCCTTAGTTCTGGTAGGCCGAATTTAAATTCATTAAATCCTACTAGGCCTTTGAGGTTCGGGTCGTTGTTGAAGATGAGCTCGATGTTTTCCACCGTTTCGGCCACGGTGCCGTTTTTCCCGGTCGCTAGGTTGTCCATCCACTTGTCATCGACTATTTCTTCGACCTCGTCGGAGAAGTCCTCCAGCGCGGTTCTTATTTCTCTTTTGTTGGTCGTGACCCAGAGCTTCTTTACTTCCTCGTCTTTTTCAGCGAATTCTTTCATCGCCTTATAGCTTGGTAAGTTGGCCACTGGTGTGTCGAGTGGCTCGTTCTTGTCGAGTTCTCCGAACTTATGGATCCTTACGATGTCGAAGGCGTTCACTGCCTTGCCTCCGCATGGATCCGTGGAGTGATTGCTGTATGCGATTTTGTCGTCGTAGACTATTAAGCCGTTAGCTGTGCTTCCTAGGGTGTAAGTGTAGCGGTCACTCGTTCTTCCTTGGATGTAAACGTCCGGGATGAACTTCGCTATTGCTGCGCTTATCGTGTAGGCCTTGCAGAAGGCTCCGACGATTCCTGCTTTCTCAGCTGGGTCGCCGAGCTTCTTCTTTTCGTGAGCGCTGACTTTACCTTCTCTGATGCTGGTTGGCCATTCGCTCACGTCGTGCCAGTCGTTATACTCAGCTAGGATTTTGTTCGGGTCGACCCATTCGCCTTTTATCTCTTCGGCGATGAATTCTCCGTCCTTGCTGGTGCTCGGCCAGAACATGAGTCGTGCGGCTTGGTAGGTCGTGTCATCGAACGCTTCCATTCCGACGGCTAGGTCTTCGGCGAGCTTGCGTGCTATGGCTTCGTATTCGTCTGGGGTCACGTCCCTTGTTAGTGGGAAGATGAGCCTCAGCCTTGGCTTCGCTTTGGTGTGCTTATGTGTTGAGTAGATGAAGCATTCGTTGGCGATGTTCACGCTGAGGTCATCGAGGATTCCTTCTTCGCAGTCATCAAGGTCTAGGGTGATGAGGCTTCGTACTTCTACGTAGCCGTTTCTCCTGAGTCCTTCTTTTAAGCTGCCGCCGACGAACCCTCCGACGTCCTTGATGGCGTCTTGATCGTCTTTCTTCATCGCTTTATATTCTTCTAGCGTTTCGCTGGTTCGCTTGGTCCGTTTGAGGCGTTTGACGATTTCCTCCCACGTGACTTCGCGATTGGTCCACTTCGTTTCGAAGCGGTTCTTCGCTGTCGCGATTTTTAGTTTTCTATTCATAAAGTTTCGCCCCTTTACTTCCTAGGATATTAACTCCTCGATTCCCTCGCGTTTTCCCTTGAGGTAGTGGAGGTCGTTGATGAGGTCCGCTATGCGTACGCTGTTGCCGACCGGGTCGTTCATTGCTTCCTTGAGGAGCATTGTGTCTTCTTGGTGATCGAGTTCGATGAGGGCGAGCATTTCTTTGGCCTTGGCTTTGATGCCTTTTTTGGCTTCCGATTTCGCTTCCTTGTTACGTACGCGATTAGCTTGAGCTTCAGCGGATGCCAGTTCGAGCTCTTTAATAATTCGCTCATAGTCTTCTTTTGAGTTGACCTCCTGACTTTGTAAGTATTCGAGTATTGCTTTGGCGCTCCATTTCATCTTGTCTTCCTCCTTCTTCTGCTTCTGACTCGGTGGTAGTCGTCTTCTACCATCTTTTCGATTCGTTCCCGTTCTTGGACGCTCTTACGGATTCGGTCGTATTCCTTCTTCCATTCGATGTAGTCCTCGCAGGTCGCGTGGCACCCGATGTGTCTGTCGGGGCATCCTTTGCATTTGCATTCTCGTAGCATGCGTTTAGCCTCCAGTTCGATGTCCGCTAAGTAGTGGATCATCATTTGTTTGTTGTATTCGTTGGCTCGTTCTTCCTCTTCCGTCTTGGGGTTCGGGATAATTTGAGCCGAGTGTGTTCTTAGTAGGTAGGCGCTTCTGGTTTCGAACCAGAGTTTCCTGTATAGCGGTGGTGGTAATAATGCCGAGTAATTGGCTAGATTACTTAATAAGGAGAATTTTGCGTTCATGGCTATGTATTCCTCCGCTGGCGTTCTTCCATTAAACTAAGCGCCTGTGTTGCGCCATCGTCCTCTTCGGGTCGTGGCGCTGGTTTGGTTTATTGTTTTAAGTAGAAGCTGCACTCGTAGCTTTCTGCTCTTAGGGGTATGTCCTTGCCCCATTTGGTGTTTGCGACCGCTTCGGCCATCAAGCGTGGCACGTCGGTTGCAGCGATTGGGTTCTCTTCTGGTACCTCAATGATTACCTCATCGTGGACGTGGAACCTTATCTTGTAGCCGTTATCCATCAGTTCCTTCATGGCGAAGGCTAGGCAGTCGCGGGCGGTCGCTTGGACGAGGTTCTCTACGATTCGACCTCCGTAGGTCCTTATAAATTCGTAGTGGCCTGTCGTGGCGTTTTCGCCTAGGTATGAGATTTCGCTTTTTCTTGCTCCTTCTTCGATTTTGGCTCCGCGGTAGGCGATGCACCTTCCGCATGGAAGTCTTAGGAAGAGAGTGTCCTTTTGCATCTTGAAGGCGCTTCCGTGGGTGACCTTTTCACAGGTTCCCGGTTTCTCGATTGCTCCTCTCATTGCGCTCTCTGCGATGTCCCAGAGCGCGACTATGTTTTTGTTGGAGTTTCTCCAGCTGTCGACGAGTCGTTTGATCTCGTTATCGTCTAGTCCGAATCGTTCGGCACCGAATCTCTTGTAGGCTTCGACTCCGCCTCCGTATCCTCCGGCTAGTTCTGCGACTTTGCCTTTGGCTCGTTCTGGTGAGTCGTGCCCGATTTGTTCGATTGGTACTTTGAACATACGGCTGGCGGTTTCTTCGTAAATCTTCCCGCCTCTTCTGAACACGTCGAGCTTCCATTCTTCGTCAGCGAACCATGCGATCACTCTTGCCTCGATGGCGTTGTAATCGCTGACTACGAATTTGTTCCCTTTAGCTGGGATGAGCGCTGTTCGGATTAGTTGGCTGAACACGTCCATGATGTTCGCGTAGCCCATTTCGAGCAGTTCCCATTCGCCGTCCCTTGCCCACTTCCTTGCGAGGGCTATGTCCTTGATGGAGTTCCTTGGTAGGTTCTGGACTTGGACGATTCGTCCGGCCCATCTTCCTGTTCTCATGGCCCCATAAAACATGAGCGTTCCGTGGACCCTCCATGTTTGGGTCTTCTCGTCGTAGATCGCGGCTCGCCTCATCGCCTCGTATTTGGCGACGCTGGTCTTGCCGATTTCTTGGCGTATGGTGAGGTACTCTCGCACCTCGTCGCTGGTGGTGACTTCTAGGAGTTCGGTCAGTGCTTCTTTGTCGAGGCTGTTGGCCATCACTCCCTTCTTGGCGAGCCACGCTTTTATCTGTGGCAGGCTGTTTGGGTTGTCACATCCAGTGATTTCTTTTGCGCGTTCTAGGAGCTTGTTTGTGTAATCCTGAACGTAGTTGATGATTTGGCTGATGAGGACCATGTCGACTGCCACGCCGTCGTCGTTGATGCGTTGGTCGAGTTCGTACATCGCCTCTTCGCTTTGTCTGGTTGATTCGTAGGTGAGCTCGATTTTGTCTATCTCTCTTTCAGCTACTACGTCGCGCATGTTGTACTTCTTGAAGGCCTCCCATCTTTCGATGTCGTGGTAGTAGAAGTTTCGGGTTCTCATACCGTTCGTCTTGGTCGGCTTACAAGGTTTACAAAAGTAGTTAATTAGTAGTTTTCCAGTAGATAATTTAGTATTATCTTCACTTAAGTGAAGGACTTCACCTACCTCTTTTAGTGACCTCGGCATTCCTAGTTCCGCTGCTCGTACGCTTGTGCAGTGCCAGTTGTGTGCGCTCATGTAGTCGGTTTTTAGTAGTCCTTGCCTTCTTAGGTGTTCGCTTAAGCACACCCTTTCGAATGCGGCGTTGTGGGCTACCTTGGCGACTTCTGGGTTTAGTAGATCCTCGATGAATTGTTCCGGAATCTCTTCTCCCTGAGCGAGGTCTATCACTTGTACTGGTTCGTCGTTATAGGCGTATCCGATCAGTAGGATTTCGAATGACTCGTGGTGGGCGTATGCGTAGACCCCACACTCGGTGAGGTCCACTTCGCCGTAGGTTTCGATGTCGATGTGGAGTCTTTTATTAGAGCCATCCATCGTCGTCGTTGCCTGCTGGGTGTTCTGGGAACTCGCTGTCGAGCTCGTCGGAGAAGTCGCTTTCGGCGCTGACTCTTCCGCCCATGAATGTTCCTTTGCCGCACTTGCAGACGTTGTTGAGTCCGCAGCTGATTCCTTTGTTGCCTTTTGCGTCGTAGGCGAACATTGTGAAGGTCACGTGAGCTTCCATGCCGCTGTAGACTTCTTGTTCGAAGGCTGGGTCAGTGAGGTCGTGTCTTTGGGTGTCGATGATGCCCGGTCTTGATTTGCTGCTGGCATTGATGAAGTAGCAGTTCTTGAAGTCTGGGTCATCTGGTCTATCGATGTCGCCATCTCTGAGTGGTGTTCTTAGGCTTGACTTGGCTGGTGCCTTGCCATTCCATACTTTGGCCACGCCAGCGTCGTAGGCGGCGTTGATGCAGGCCTTAATGGCTGCGATGGTTTCGGTTCTTTCTTTTGGGATGATGAGAACCGCGCTGTACTTGGCTCCATCTCCGCTATCGTTTGCGGCGAATGGTTTCAAGAGGTGAACGTATGCGAGCTGGATTTTTAGGATCTTGCCGCTCGCTGGATTTTTTGTTTCTGACATTGATGCTTTCCTCCTTATTCGATGTCATCTTTGAAGTCATTAATTGCTGAGCTGACTCCTATCTCAGGCCTTTTGTCGCTCTCTTCGACTAGGGTTGGCGTGCCCGGTGTCTTGACGATGTGTGGCTCGACGATCTCTCTGTACTTCTTCGCCCCGAGCAGTGTCTTGAAGTCGCTTGCGCTTATCACTTGCTTTGGCTTGTAGCAGAGTATCTCTTCGTAGCCGGCATCGACTACCGCTTTGATGACCGCTTGTGGGTCGTCAAAGCTGGATGATGTTCTTCCTTCGACTAGCTTAAATCCTTTAAACTTGCGCCCCGCGAGTGCTTCCTTGAGGCAGTAGTCGCTGAGCCTTTTGGCCCATTTTTGGATGTAGTCTAGTTCTGGGAGCAGTTCCTCGATTTCTTCTTGGGTGAGGAGTGGCCCGTCTTTAAGTTTCATCATTGGCTTCGAATCTCCTTAGTATGTCTAGGGCCTTTTTGGTTCTCGCCGTACAGATGTGGCGGGCTTTGCAGAAGCAGCTGTCGCAGTGATCGCCGGGGTTGAACTCCCCTTCGTCGTTCCATGCGAGCTCTGCTTTTGGTTTGACTTCTTCTTCGCCCCATGTCTTTAAGAAGTCCACCGTGTTGCTCTCGGTGCTTACCCAGTCCAGTCTTGGCTGGAAGATGTGGGTCGTCACGTTCTCTATTGGGTATTCCCACTCGAGTAATTCAATGACGCCGAGTGCGTAGAGTCTAGGTTGTGGGTTTCCCCTGCAGGATACCTTGATTCCTTTTCCGTATTTGAGGTCGATTACGTGGAGCGTTTTATCTGCGATGATTGCGCAGTCGCATGTTCCGAATCCCTCTCGTACGTATTTGCTGAAGTCGACTCTTACCTCAATAAATAGCAGGGTGTCTTTGTGTTCGAGCATCAGGCTGTCGTAGATGCCTAGGATGTAGTCGACGTAGTCTTGTACGTAGCCTATCATCTCTGGGTCTTCGCCTTGTTTCTCCTCTTCCGTGAAGGTTCGTCTTCCTTCGTTCTTGAAGGCTCCGAGTAGCTTCTCCGCTAATGCGTGAGCGTGCGTTCCTTCTTCGGCGTAGGCTGAGGTTTCTTCCGGAATGGTTTCTTCCACGGCGACGCTTCTTGGGCAGGCCATCCATTTCTTGGCTCCTGATGCGCTTAGCTTTGCGTGAACGTCTGGCATCTTATAGCTCCTTTACTTTTTCTATGAACTCTTTCAGTTCTTCTTGGGTGAGGTCTGTCACTTTTTGCTTTCCGTTTGGTAGGCAGGCCTTGATTCGGGCTTGGTCGATTCCGCGTTCTCTCGCTTCGTTTACTGCGAGTCTTGCGTCTTCTCTAGTGTAGGCTGGTGCTTCCACTTCGTTTTCGGGCGCTACAGGCTCGGTTTCGACTGGTGCGGGTTCTTCCTTGACTTCGGCTGGTTTCTCTTTGCTGGTGGCCTTTTTGACGGCTTTTTGGCCCTTTAAGGCTTCGGCCAACACTTCGACTAGTCCGGTTAGGAAGTTTTTAGCTTCTTCGCTGATTCCCACTTCGACTTGGATCTTGATAGGTTCCATCACTTTCCTCCTTCCTTTAGTTTTCGGTTTAGTTCGGATATGGCGTGGCTTGCTTCCGCTTCTGGAATCTCTTCCCAGCGTTCTCGCCAGCCTTGTCCGAGTATATCTTCTACGGCTATGCCGTGATTGATACCCCATTCGTTCAGGTTATCTAAGTAGTTTCTTTGCGGTATTGTCATTAATCGTAGACCTCCGTGTATTCGCCGTTATCGGTGAGGATGTAGTCGATTCCGTTTTCCCTCTTCCTGAGCGGTAGTGGGTCGCCGTCTTCGTCTACTGGCCATTCCCTTATTGGCTCTTGTTCTTCTTCGATTAGCTTCTCTTCTTCGCAGTCGAGTAGCTTGTAGGTGTATTTGATGGTATAGTCGGCTCCGTAGTGGTTTCGGAAGCCTTCTCTCCAGCAGATGTTATTGATCGCTTTTTTCTCGCTGGTCGCTGTGCTGAGGAATGTTCCTACTAGCTTAGTGTCCTCTTCCCATTCGGTGATGTAGTGCTTATAAATCTGGAATGTGAATTTGTACTTTGTCTTCTTCATCTTCGTGCTCCTTCAGGTAGGGGAGTATGACTTTGTCGAGTATCAAGTCGAGGGTTGCTACATCCGTATGTACTTTGGTCCGCTTGGATTGAGTAGCCATTTGATTGCGTCCTCCTTCTTCTTGAATTCCCTCACGTAGCAGTGGCCGTCGCTGTCGTCGATTGCTATCCAGCGAATCTTTCTCGGGTGTTTTCTGTCCGGGGCTTGGTAGAGGAACAATCCTCCCCATGTTTTATCGCCGTTGATCCATTTCCTGTAATCGTCTAGGATTCGCTCTGCTTCGGCTTCTGTTATTTCGTGAATGTTAGTTGGGCTAGCTGAGTATCTCATTTTATTTTTCTCTTTTCTGTCGGTGTTTTTGTGTCCGCTTTGCTTAAAAAAATTTATAAATCTAGGAAGTAGTTGAGGTCTTTTCCCAGCACTTTGGTGAGGCTGTCTAGGTCCTTGAATGTCCAGTTGGCTTGTCCATTAATCTTGCGATTTAAGGTTTCCCTCTTCATGCCTAATCTCTGGGCGAGTTCTTCTTGGGTGATTCCGAGTTCCTTCATGGCATCTCGGACCTTTTGTCCTTTTACTGTGATTGTGCTTTCCATGCTTTGTCCTCCTTAAAGGCTGAACCTTTTTCCCTTCATCTCTTCCTTGGTGTATGGGATGAGGTTTTCTCCGAGCTTCACGCTTCTGGCTACGTTCTTCTTTCCGATGCTGTCTACATGGATTAAGTAGACCGGGTGTTGGCCTTCGCCTGAGGCGCCTCTCCATCCTACGGAGATGTGCTTCGCCCATTCGATGTCGACCTTGGTTACGTGTTTGGCGTATTCTTCCTTGATGTCGTGGGCGTAAACCCTGAGCACGATTTCGCGGTAGCACCATTCGCCTTTGTAAAGCTGAGCGTAGTGGTGGTATTTCTTGAAGCTGTGAGTCTTCTCTGCGATTACATAAACTTGGTAGAAGTTGTTGGTTGAGGACCAGTCTTCGAGTTTGTCGATGATGTCCTTGACCGTTGTGTCTTTATTGATTCTGAATTTCATGTTTGGCTCCTCTCTTACCATGGTGTGCTGAACCATCTTCTAAGCTCGACGATTGAGTCGGTTTCAAAGAGTGGCTTGTCCCATTGGCCCTCTGGGTGTTCTGGGCTTCTTCCGAATACTGCGTATTTCTTTAAATTCCAGCAGCAGTCCATTTGTACTGTGAATTGGACTTCGCCTGTTTCAAGGTCCGCGAATCTGAAGTCATCGTATAGCGGTCCGTTGAGTGGGCAGTTGTTTTTGAACCACACGTACATGGTTCTGTAGTTGACCTTAGCTGGGTCGATGTCGCGTAGGATCCTTCCGACTCTTAGGGTCTTGTTCCTGAGGCTGCTATCTTTGCAGAACCAGTCGTACCAGCCAGCTTCGATTTGAACCTTCACGTCTGTTGAGTCCCAGTCGCCGTTATAGAAGCGGCGCATCCATTCGTTTATTGACATTCTGTTCTTCATATTAAAACCCTCCCGATGGGAGCCTCCTTATCGGAGGCCCCTCCATAGTGGCTTGAGTTCCCTTGGGGTGTTCTCGTAGTCGACCTCGTCCATTGCGAGCCCTTCTTCGATGCAGCCCTTGATCACGCTGATCCATTTGTCTGGGTAGCGTTCGTCGGTCACTCCTGCCTCTTGGTATCTTCTGAGGAGGGTGGTTAGTCCTTTTTTGGTTTCAATGTGTGCCATGTTTATGTTCTCCTTTTGCTCGGGTCTAGCCTTCCCTTGCTCTTCTATTATTGTCGGTATTTTTATGACCGTCAAGTTTTTTGTGACTTTTTTAATCACATTTTGTGCTACACTATAAGTGGCTAGATTAATTTAAGGAGGAGTTTTCTTTTATGGCAGCAATGAATAATCTTAAAAAATACCGCGAGCGTGCTGGGCTCTCTCAGACTAAGTTATCGGAGCTCTCCGGTTGCGCCCGCTCTTATATCTCCGAGGTGGAGATGGGGCATCAAAAGCTAACCCTTAAAATGGCGGAGAAGTTCGCCCCTCATCTTCACTGTACCGCGTTCGACCTTCTTGGTGCTGATGCCATCAAGTACACCGGGTCGTTTACTGAATCTCTTGGTGCGCTCGTCCTCGGTAACTTCGACGAGTTCCTCTCCGCTATTGATCGTGGTGGGGTTGATGAGTATTCGAACGATTTGTTCTGGATGCTTTTCGCTATCCTCTCGAAGAAGTTCTCCGGTGAGGATGTGAAGGTTCTTCGCGCTATGGCTGAATCTCTTGGAGCAAAATATGCCGACCGTTAAAGCTGCGGCCTATTGCCGTTTCTCCTCCGATAATCAAAGGGACGGCTACTCCATCGAGGCTCAGCTTACGGCGATTCGTTCCTACTGTGAAAAGGAAGGCATCTCTCTTGTCCGCGAGTATGTCGATGAGGCTCGTTCTGGTACGACTGACCAGCGTGATGCGTTCCAGTCGATGATCTCCGATTCTGCCTCTGGGGAGTTTAATTGTGTTATTGTTCATAAGCTCGACCGCTTTTCTCGCGATCGTCTTGACTTTGCTATTTATAAGAAAATCCTCAAGGACCACGGTGTCGCTCTCCGCTCTGTTCTGGAGCGTATCGATGACACCCCGGAGTCCGTCATCATGGAATCTCTTCTTGAGGGTATGGCCGAGTATTACTCTCGTAATCTCTCCCGTGAAACTTTGAAGGGCCTTAAGGTTCGCGCCTCGAAGGGTCTTGCTGTTAATAATCGCCCGTTTGGTCTTGATGTCGATAAGGAAGGGCACTTCCACCAGAACCCAGCGTTGGCTCCTATTGTTCGTGAAATCTTCGACCGGGTTTCTAGCGGTGAGTCGCTGACCTCCGTTGCTCGTTCTTTAAATGAGAAAGGCCTTCGCGGTCGTCGTGGTTCTCTTTTCTCTTATAATTCGATTCAGAAAATAATTCGGAACACGCTTTACTATGGTGACTATACGTTCCGTGGGGAGGTCGTCGCTCGCGGTTGTGTTGAGCCTATCGTTACGCTTGAGGAGTGGACCCTCGCTAATTCTAAATTAAAGGATAATAAAAACGCGGTTTACGCGCGTCATAGGCAGGAGGATTACTTATTAACCGGTCTTCTCTTTTGCGGCCGTTGTGGGGCTCATTACAGCGGTCACTGCTCGCATGGTGGTTCCGGTAAGATCTACCGTCGTTACCGTTGCACTAATTCGGCCCATCATAAATGTGACGCTCCTGTCGTCAATAAGGAGGCGCTTGAGGCTTTCGTTCTTGCTGCGATTGAGTATGACCTTGGCGCTGGTGAGGTCGTTCCTGAGTTAACTCGTCAATTGCAGGCTCGCCTCAAGGAACGCGCTCGGGCTGTTTCTGTGGATCCTATTAAAAAGGAACTTACTTCTGTTGAGTCCCAGTCGGCTCGTCTTCTTGATTTGTATCTCGCTGGTGGCTTGGAGAAGGATGCGTTCATTACAAAAAATAACGCCCTCATTGAAAAACGGAAGCGCCTTGAGCTTGAGCTTAAAAGTGCCCAGAAAGCGAGCATCGTTCTTTCGGAGGACGTTGTTCGTGCCGCGATTAAGTATTATTTTGAGTCGGTTCGTGTTGATGCGGAGTCTGGAGCGCGTAGTATTGTCGCTTTCCTGAACGCCGTTATCGAGCGCATCGTTATGTATCCCGACTACATTGAAATCATCTATAAAATAAAAACCCCCGATGGAGGTTCGTTCACGAATAAGGTTTCCCGTAGTGCGTTTTCTGCGAACTCGGGGTGCATCGTGTATCGCCTAAGCGCACGGCATTACATCTCTAGCTTCCGAGCTGAGTGCCTTGTCCTCAGCGACTTTATAGAGTATATCTTATTGGGATAATTTTTACAAGTAGTTTTTAAATAAAAAAAGCCACGGCGAATGGGTCGTGGCTAGTTAGATCTAATTCGAATTATATCTTTCGGTTCTTCTCGTCCTGTGGCGGTGGTCCGTAGAGCCAGTACTTGATTAAGTAGTAGCGTCTTCTGATTCGCCAGAACGGTGAGCCTCTTCTCACGTAGGGAGTCCATACCTTTACCAGTTTGTCCTTCATCCTCATGAGAATTGAGTGTCAGCGAAGTTTGATTCTTCGATTTGGTTTGTCCGCTTTGTCGCTTTCTTCTTCAGCTTCGATGGCTGGATGGATTTCGACTACTCTTGGTTGACCATCTTCTTCGATTACCTTCGCTTCTTCTTTCGCTTGTTTGTCTAGTTTCGCTTTCTGGTTAGCGGCGATTATGGCTTGCTTCACTTTCTTGATGAGCTCGTATAGACCGATGGCTCCGCTGCCGAGGGTGGCGGTTCGGAGTCCGATTGCCTTCCACCAGTCGGGGTCTTTGAGAGTGAGGCTCCAGTTTGCCTTGTACCAGTAAAGGATAAAAACAAAAATGAACACGAAGATGTAAGGGAATATTGCGTTGATCCATGTAATCTTGGATTTGTCGATTCCGTATTTCTCTTCCCACTTAATGGCTGCGCGTTTGATTGGAATCTTAACGACGAGCGTGAGTAGGATTGCAGCTACGATGATGATAAGCTCCCAGATGTACCATTTGGATAAAAACTGCACGATCTCTTGAATGACGTTTGGGTCCATGGTTATTCCTCCTTCCTGTTTATTTCGCCCCTATGATTACCTCAGGTGAGGTGCTACTTGTTTTCTTCTGCGAGAATTTCTTCTACGCGCGCTCTGATGATTAGGTTCTTGATGGACTCGAGGGTTCTCTTGCCTTCTTGAACTAATCTTGCGTAAACGCGAGCGGTTTTTTCGTATTTAATTTCGGCCATGATTAGTTACCTCCGTAGACGATGTCTGCTAACTCAGCGATCGCTTCCGCGTTTTCTTGTTCTCTGGATTCGAGGAGTGCGATGTATTCTTGAGTTGAATAAACAGTGGAGTCGCAAACGTAGACGATTTCACTTGAGCCGTCTTCGCGTTCTCTGCTTTCTGTTCTTAAATTTCGACGAACGATGTATTCGCCTTCGCCGTAGGGTTCCTTGAGCACGATTGGTGCTACTGGTCCGAATTCTTCTTTGAATGTTCTCATAGTGAACCTCCTTGTAGTTGCCTCAGCGATTCTTCTCTGATGATTTGCCTTACGGCCTTCATGTCGAAGAACGTGAAGTATTTCTTTTCCACGTGCTTTGAGTCGCTGTGAATTATGTATCCGTAGTAGGACATGAACGACCTTGCCCGTTTGAGTGTAATCCATTTTTTAAGTCTATAGAATAGGCGATGGATTCGGCGCCATATCCTTCTGCGTATTGTCGTGAAGCCCCTGTAGTGGCGATAACCGCAGAAATCAATAAAATTTCCGATTATTTTTCCTCCTTTTTCGTAGGCTACTCGTTTGACTTCGATTTCGTCGTGTAGGTCTAGCTTCATTTCGTCCTTGAGGTACTTACGAATTAGGAGCACCGCTTCCTCGAGTTTCCTCTTGTTTGGTCCAATTAGTACCATATCGTCCATGTATCTTACATAAACGGGAACGCGGATTTGTTCTTTCACGTAGTGGTCGAAGTCTTGAAGGTAGAAGTTGGCGAACCATTGGCTGGTGTAGTTTCCGATTGGTAGTCCTTTTTCGGTGGAGTCGACTATTTCATCCATCAAAGCTAGGACTTTTGGGTCTTTAATCACTCGCCTGAATTTGCTCTTCAGTACTTCGTGGTCGATGTGTTCGTAGTATTTCGTGACATCGAGCTTTACGAACCACTTGGTGTCTTTTGTGCGCTTCACTAAGGAGCGCCTGATGATGTTGCTCGCGTAGAGCATTCCTCTCTTCTTCACTGACCCGGAGCAGTATTTGTACATGCCTCTTGTCATTACCGGCTCTATGATTTGGCATAGGGCGTGGTGGATGATTTGGTCTGGGTAGAACTTGGGTTCGAGGATTTCCCTAGTCTTACCGCTGCTTGAGTCTGTTTTTGTTTTTGGCAGGTACTCCCCGGTTATGTGGGGATTGCCTTGGATTCTCTTGATCGTGTCGTCTAGAGCTGATAAAACGTGATTGACTTCTCTACGATCCTTCTTGCCTTTTGCGACGTTATAAATCGCTTTGGTAAGGTTGGCGGTAGTGAATATCTTCTCGTAAATGTTACCGATTCTTTTCATCTTCGGTCCTTTCTTATCTAAGGGGTTTTTCAATTGGTTACTAGACCCCTATCCATTGATAAATTTCGAGGTTTCCCTCAGGATCGTATTATCTCTGAACTTCTTGCTTATCTTAAGAAATGAGCGGAACCCGTAGTTGTAGTTACTGTTAGTCCAGCTGTTGTTACAGTTGAAGTAGAATGAACCGTCATTCGCGCCGTTGTTGTAGTTGCCACCGGCTATGAAGGTCAGTCGTCAGAACGTAAACACCGCGGGTTCGTGATAATACGACCCTATTTTAATTTGTTTAGTTATTTGCCGTCCGAGGGGGAGTGCCCCCTAGGGACCTCCCTATGGGATTAATATAAAGGAGCGGAACCCGAAGTAGTAGTAACTGTAAGTCCAGCTGTAGTAACAGTGGAAGAAGAAAGAACCGTCAACCGCGCCGTTAGAGTAGTAGCCACCGGCTATGAAGGTACGGTAGGCCGCGCTTTGTCCTGAGCTTCTGTGGTCTTGGTAGTAGTAATCCGAGAAGTAAGTTGTGGAGCTTGCTCCGCTTGTCACTGATGGAACTAATACCGCGCCTTCGAAGCTGAGTTCTTTCACGTAGCCATCGGCGATTGATAATTCTACGCCGGTGTCGTTGTAACTTGAATAGTCGCTTCCGATGGTGTAGTCGCATCCTGCTGGGAGGAGTAGGGTGTTCTTGGCTACTGCGTTATCGCTATCCCAGATTTCCTTAATTGCCGCGCCTCCGAGGATTGTCCATAAATTACCGAAGTAGTTTTCAATTCCGAATGCTTTGAAGGCGTGTCTTTGGTCTGTGGATAAGTTTCCGAAGTCGCCGACGATTGAGTCTGTCTTACCAGTTAGTTCGCCTGCGTGGAGCGCGATTCTAACTGTTCCGCTATTCATGATCTTGGCTGTTCCGTCAAAGCTGATGAAGGTCCATCCTGCTTCTGGGGAGTCTGCTGTGATTGCGGTGATGGTGTGTTCTTCCCATCTGTGTCCGACTGAGCTGCTGGAGAAGATCGTTATCTTGCTTCCGACTGAGCTGTTAGTCACGATGTAGTTGCTTGATGGGATTGCGACTCGATTGGTTGCTCCACTGTCTTGTTTTCCGACGTTATCGGCGTGAGCTGGGTTAAAGGTTGAGTCATCGACTATTCCTTTGAATGTGCTTTGGTGGTTTCTGCTACCTGTCACAATGGTGATAAGGATAGCGATTGCGTCCCACGCTTGTTTTGGGAAGGATTGGTCGATTTTTTGTAGGGTGCTAATGCCGAGGCTTTCTTCTTGGACATAAGCGCATCTCGCTTGTACCCAGTTTCTATCAACGTTGACCGCTGGTTTCTTTCCTGTAAAGGAGCCGACTAACGCTTCGGTGTCGTCGTATAATGCGGTTTCATATTTACCGACTAAGAACCCGCTTGGGATTGAGTTGTCGGAGTTTTTAAACACTGGGGAGTATCCGCTGACTGCTATTGGTGAAACGTACCATGACTCTACGATGTTGCTTGAGCTATCGAGGGTCTTGGTTCTCTTAAAGTAGAAGTTAGGGAAGTGGATGAATTTTTGTTTTGCTCCGGAGATAATGTTTCCACTTGAATCTCTGGAATCGATTTCGACTTCGTAAATGTCAGAGAATAATGGTCTAGCGGCGAAGTCGTTGATGCCTTGCGCTAGGTCAAATTGTAAGCCTTCAGCTGATACAAGTCTGGAGCCGCTTGTTGCGTTTCCTGTGAAGCGGATTCCGTAGATTACGGATGATCCTGCGATTTCATCGATTTGAGCTTGGAGGTCGTTGATTTGGTCTTTTGTCGCCACGTCCTTCGTTGCTGAGAGGATGTTGACGATTGGTTCTTCTGGATCGTACACGCCAGTAGCAATCTTGCCACTTACAATGTCGAATAATTTATAAGGTAATCCTGAGATAAAAATTGCGCAGAGGTATGCTCCTGCTCCAAATGCAGAAACGTCGAATAAAACGTGGCCACCGATGGCATTGATTTTATCGAGGATTGTTTTAACTTCTCCGAATGTCATTTCTTCGTCGGTGAGCTTTACGATTTGGAGTTTGTCGGTGATGTTGTCTGTGACGTAATCAGCGACCTTCTCTGTTCCTGTAATGCCGGCGTAGTTGACGTAGGATTTGTTATTGATGATGTCTTCAATGAAGCAGTATTTGATGTTGTTCGCTGTGTAGAAGGTAACCGTACAAATGTAGGCCCTATCCGCGTAAGCGTGTAAGTCGAAGAACACGTGTTCTCCGTTTGTGTTGATGGTATTGATTTGAGTTTCCAAATCCGCGAGGGTAACGTTCGCGCCACTAACTGATACGCTCTTGAAGGCTGATAATCCTAACGCATCGATTCTTGCACCGAGTGCGCTGTCTGCTGCTTCTCTTAGACTCTTCTCGCCGTTGACTGCGTTAGTGATAGCGGTGTTACGGTTTGTGACTTCAGCGCTGTCAGCATTTCCTCTTGCTGTCGCTTCGTCGCTGATAAGGGCTAAGATTTGAGCGATGGTTTTTGTACCGGATTTGATTTTCTTTCCTGTGCCGTCGGCTACTAGGATGATTTCGTCTGAGCTGAAGTTGTTATCAGCGTGGACTTCGGCTGCTTCTCCGTTTTCTAAGTCGGTTACTCTCTTAACGAGTCCGCTGGAGGCATTTCCTACTGTTGTTTCAAGTGTGCCGATTCTAGTTTCATGGCCGCTTTCGACGCCTTGGGCTCTTTGTTTTTCGGCGAGAACTTGTTCGTCGGTGTAGCCTTTGACTTCGACTTTTACCGCGCTGTCTTTGGTGGCCGCATCGTTGCTGGCTTCTGCTAAAACTTGAGCGATTGTTTTTGCTCCGGCTTTGATTTTCTTACCAGTTGCTCCGTCTGCTACGACGATGACTTCGTTTGTTCCGAAGTCGTTGTCAGCGTGGACTTCTGCTGATTCGCCATTTTCAAGAGCTACGACTCTGGTTGTTAAATCGTTGATGTGTTGTTCGGTCCATGTGATGAAGTCTGGGGTGGATTGGCCAGCCACGAACCCATCGATGCTCTCGTCGACATCAAGGGCGAGAAGGGAGGACCTGATTTCTTTGTTTCCGCTTTCTTTTCTTCCGACGTATTGAATTCTAACTCTGCCGAATTGCGCGGTGATTGGATAACCGACCGGAATTACTAAGCATCGAATCGAATCTCTTAACTCCTCCGTGATAGCACTTGAAAGCAGGACTGTGCCATCAGGTAGTTCGATTTCTAGGTAGTGAGTGTACCCGGAAGTCGCATCTGGAAGTTGGATCACGATACTGGTTGCGTTGTTCTCTAGCTCGAAGGCTAATTTGTCGCCACCGTTATCGTCGATTGCACTCCATTGTCCGTTGGAATGTAATCTAAGATTTAGAGTTCTTTCCATATGTGCTTTCCTCCTTTTTTATATGGATTAAGGGTCTAATTCTAGAGCCCTTTAAGGAGCGGCCGCAGCCTGCTCTGTGCAGCGAGCCTCCCAGCCCACCGATTGCAGCAGTATTGGTTCCTTCGCTTGCGCGTACATACCGCCGACTAGACGCTAGCTTCGTGTCGCTCTTTAAAGGGTTCTAAATCCCTTTTTATGTTGGTTAGTTTGCCTTGACTATGAAGTGGACCGTTTTGCCTCTTCTGGATGGGTCAGGCAGAATGATGATGGAATTGCTTAGTGCGCTTTCGCCCACGAGTTGTCCGCTGGTGTTGAATAAACGGATTTTATAAGCGAATTCTACGAAGTTGTGCTTCCATGTTACTGGTGTGCCTTTTCTCTTCTTAGAACGTGTCGCTCTCACGTTGTTGGTTTGGGTGGTTCCGGGAACGATGCTTCCGCTTCCACTTACCAATCTAAAGAAGGTATTTATGAATGTTTGAACCGAGGCGATTTTTGCTTTGTATGGCGCGCCTCCGTTTACCTCGTTATCAAATGTTAGGCTGCTCCATGCTACGTATCCGATTCCGCTAATACCGCATTCGGTCCAGTGGGTCTTCTTGGCGTATCTCTTACCGCCGTTAGTGGTGAGCCTGTATTTGGCGCTTTGGAGTCTTCTGTAAAGGACGAGCCTTGCGCTGTAGCTGTTGGCTAAGCTGTAGAATTCTTCAGCGTTTCCTAGAACGATGTATCCGCCTTCATTTGAGGCGACTCCTGCTCCTCCTAGTTTTGATCTAATTGCGCCGAGGACTGGTTGGGGTACGAGGTTGAGCCCGCTTCCGCTTCCTCCGCTCCCGCCGATGGTGATTGCTCTTACCTTGCTTTGGAAGTTTTGGATTTCGTTTCCTACCTTCTGGAATGTGCAGAGTGGGAAGTAGTAGGATCCAGTGACTCCGTATTGAATGTCGGCGTTCGTTTTGTAGTTGCTTGATTTGTCGACGTGGTATTCATAGCTTGAATCTCTGGTCGTCGCGTCAAAGTTGATTTTTAAGTAAAGAGTACGCTCTTCGGTGCTGTCTACTGAGTAGTTTCCGAGGTTGTAGAGCTGTTCGCTGGCGTCGGTGATTTCAAAGGTGAAGCCTTGGACGATGAGTCGTCCTTTGGTAGCGTAAAGGATACCGCTGGTAACGGATAAGGCGAAACCTGTAAGCGCGCCATTTTGGCCGCCTACGCTTGCCCAGTTAATGAGTGCGCCGTTGTCTACTGTGACGCCGGTCACGTCATTTTTCTTTTCGATTAATCTCATAGCCTTACATCTCCTTTATAAATAATGTCTATTTTTCCTGCTAGGTTGTTTTCTTTGAAATCGCTTAATTGATGGATTGTGTGCCATTCGTATATAAGTTCGGACCAGCCTTCCCAGTATGTTTCGCTATTGGAGGTGATTTCGATTTCTAGTTCAGTTTCGCTCTTAACTTTAAATTTGATAAAAGCGAGCTTTCTCTTTGCTGTTTCTGAGCCTACTGTATTGGTTGGCCACCCGTTCTCGGTTCCGCTAATAGATCCCCAGTTGGATTCTTTAACGTATCCGAATTTCCAGTAATCGTAATAAACACCAGATTGTGAGTCTACCCAGCATAGGGTGTTTTGGTAGTAGTAGATAAGGGTGAGTGTCCCTCCTACAGCAGGTAAGGTTAGCCACTCATCTGCTCCTGCGAAACGATGAAACTGGTCGATATTGTATGGCCAGTGGCTTAGGCCGTGTTGATGTTCCGTATCTGGAGCTTCTATCCAGTTGTCGTTTTCCGGTCTTGTTGATGTGCTTTCAATGCCGAAGGATAGGATGCCTTTCCACGTTTGTTTAATCTTGGCCTTGAAGGATCCTGTTGTGTAAAACCTCAGGTATTGGAGTTGTGACCTATCGATCTTTAGCGTTTTGGAGTAGGAGTATCCGCTCCCACCCATGTTCCCGAGCGAACCTAGGTCGTATCTTTTTACTGAGTATAATCCTGTTAGTGCTTCCGGGATTGTTACTCCTCCGAGTTTTTGAGTGCCTTTAGCTAGGCTGTAGCCTCCTGTGTTCTCGTTGTGGTTTGGGATAGCTTCGTATTGGGCGAGTGCATCTTCGTTTGATGCTTTTTGCCACTTCTTGAATTCATCCGCGTAAACCTCCGCCAGTACGTTTAAGGCCACGCCGTTGATTTTGTCCGTTTGTCTGATGTTCAGAACGGACTCTCTGGTTTCTCCGTCAAGCGTCGGCATTATGATTTCTCCATCGCTGAAGTGTGTTGCTGCGCTTGGTGAGTATTTGAACCTTGCGATCGGGGCTTGGAATACCCCGTGGTCCAGCGCGTAGAGGTTGTCCCTTGTCATGTTGGCATCGAAGTTTTTGTATCCGGCACCGGCGATGTCGATTTTGAGTCTTGCGACTTGTAGCGTCATGTCCTCTAGGCTTATTTCGATGTAAATGGTGCAGTACATCAGTTGGCTCTCTACCGTTGAGTGGAAGTCGTAGGCTTCGACTTGTTCGGTTAGCTCTACTTGCCTTCCATAAACGTGGAGGATTCCGGGATTGATGCTTACCGTCAATTCGTCTTCGTCAAAGGATAAGCTGAACGGATTCGCGTATTTGCTCGGTATGATTCCGTAGGGTTCTAATGGTAGACCTTCTTGTTTAGTATCCACGCTACTTCCTTTAATCGTGAAAAACAGGGCAGAGTCGTGGTATGCACTTACCTCTCCGTCTTTCTTGCTTATTAGATGTACCGTGTTTTTGTCTATCATTAGTTGCCTCCGTACATTAAGAATTTCATGTGTAACCCAGCGAGGGTTATTGTGCTTTGGGTGTTGTTTGTTACCTTGACTGAGCCGGAGCCTACTTTATTGCCTTCGGTGATAACGACATCAAGGCCTCCGACTTTGAACCCGCTTATTGGCGTATTTTTGATTAGTCCATTTGTTGGGTTGGCGAAGTCTAGGTTGTCTTGTGCTGTCGTTGAAGCAAGTAGTGCGACTTTGTTTCTTCCGCTCAGTTTAGGGAAGCTTGATCCAGAGAACGTTTTAGTTTCTCCCGGTGCTACCGAGAGCCCGCTCCCTTCATTTACTAGGATTGCTTCTTGCAGAAGATACACCCCGCGGTTGGGCATGTACAGGTTCGATGACACCTTGTTGATGTCCCCGCCTACGAATCCTTCTGCCTCCGCAGCGACATCCGCGTTTTTGGCATAGCGAACGCCACTCATATCGTCAAGAAATATGCTGCTGAAGGCTACGTTTCCAATCTTGCCCGTTGGGAGCAAGTTCAGCGCGTTCTTGGCGACTCCCGGTTCTAGTCTTGTGAAGTTCTCACTGATTACTCTGGTGTTGGCAGCTAGGGTGAATAGAACCGTTTTGTGAGTACCCGTGCCGTTTATTGGATTTGAGTAGGTAGGTCTTGCGGTGACCGCGTAAATTGAAACTGCGGAATCTCCATCGTCTGCCGCTACTACCAATTCGAGGACGACGTAAAGTGTCGATCTGGTTGATATTGATGTAACGTCAATTTGAAGTGTGGAGCCTTTTGTGATTTCTATTACTCTTCCACCGAATAGGACGATGCCTGAGCGGATTGTGATTATGCCGTTTGCGTAGCTTGCCACGAATCTGTCGTAGACTTTGTCGAGCACGCCATCGCCGAGTGCGGTGTAGGTGAGTACCGCATCATCGTAGGCATTAATGTCGCCGCTGTTGTTCTTGCGTTTAAGAATTAAGCTCATCTTTCTTCCTCCTTCCTAATCCATGAACCAGTATTCGGATAATTTGCCGAATTGGATTTTCTTTGTTCCCTCATGATCCTCGTAAAGTCCGCACACTGGGAGCTTCTTGTCGGAGTTCTCGTCGGCTGGGTTGTACCCCACTAGGATTCCGTAGTATGTGAAGTCCATGTCCTTGAGTGTGCTTCCTAGTTTTGAGTTGAGGTCTATTGTGACTCGGTCTTTATACTTCGAGTCGTTGAGGGCTTCGTAGGCCGCCGCTCTGGCCTCTTCTATTGTTTCCTCCATGAATGTTTGAACCACTGGAGGGAATAGTGCTTTGTTCGCGTTGTAGCTTGTGCCGATTGTATTATCGTTATAAAGGTATAGATAATACTGAGTTGTTGGTGCGTCTTCGGTACAGTAAATGGCGCGGTTTACGATGTTCTGGTTTAAGCGCATTACGACGTCGTAGTCGCTGAGTTTTAGCCTTCTCTCGTATATTTCCCTAGCTACTTTGAATTTGAGCTTATAAACGTTGTTTTCGCTGTCTATCTGGACGCTTGTTGTTATGACTACGTTGTAGCAGTGGCACGCCGCCATTAGTTCTTTCCAGATGTTCCTCACTTCGGCTGTTCTTACTATGTAGTCTTCGTCCCAGTCTTCGCTCATGAAGCTGAGGTCGTCGAGGTCTAGTGTGTAGTCGATTCCGAGTGTGCTCTTGATGCTTCTATCGATTAGGACTTGGCTCATCAAATATTCAAATAAAGAACTTACGGAGTCGACGTAGTAGTTGCCGTTTAGCTTCCTCTTGTTATAGTCGACTAGGACCTCTTGGTTGAATATGCTTCTGCAGTCGATTCCTGTTATTTGTGTGAGTCCGTTTTTGGTCACTGGGATTCCGCAGAATGAAGCGTATTTGACTTGTCCTGTTGGCCCGTGGAGTACCGCGAAGCATGCGTTTTTACTGTTTTCGAACCCTTGGCACTCGACTTGGAATTCATCGAGCTCGAAGGCTTTTCGGTTGATGGACCATGACTTGGCTAAGTGCTGACTCCATTTTCCTAGAGCTTGCCAGCTATGATCGTAAAGGCACACGTATCCGATTGCTGCTACGTTGCTCATAATACATACCTCATGTAGCTGACTCGGCACTCGCTTCCCTGTGTCGCGACCGAAGCGGCGATTCTGCTTCTTCCCGGATTCGCGAATAGGAATGTGTCATAGGTCTTATCTACGTAATTGAACACGTCGGTGGTGGAGATTAGTCTTATCCTTTGTCCATGTGCGTCGAGTTCGTATTTATTCAAATAAACGCGATTGTTGAATGCATCGATTACGACTTCTTCATCTGCTGCGATTGAGAACCCGGTTGCGAATTGGACTCTGAGGTATGGCTGGCTTTCCACCGTGTCGTCCTCATTGATTTTTGCGATGCTCACGTATGGTGAGCTCATCGGGCCTTTGAGTACGATTTTGAGTGGTATCTTTTTAAGGTAGGCATTGTTGATGGAGTTGTTTCCGCTAAATGCGCCACCTCCGTAGATGTATGGATATTGGTAGGCGTAAATCTTGCCCGTGTTGGAGTCGGTCACGATTGTGAATGATCCATCGTATTCTTCGTAGAAGCTGGTGAGTGGTTGGAGAGTAAGCTGTGCGCTCACGTATCTTCCATCTCTTCCTTGGAGCTCGAAGTTTGTTGCTGCGACTTCTACGTATCTTCTTGTTCCACCGATGGCGTAGCTGAATCTGATGTGGTATTTCGTCAAATCGAAGTATGTTGCTATCCATGTGGCGAAGTCTTGGTATTTTCCATAGGCTGTTGAGCCCTTCCATGCGAGTGTTAGTTTGATCGCTTTTTTAGTTACCGTTTGGTTGATGACGTAATCGATGACCTCTCCGGTGACTAAGTCGAGCGATTGGGCGAATCCCAGTCCGCTTGGCATCAGGATTAATTCTGTTACTGGTTTGGCTGGGTTCCCGTTTATTTGTACTTGCGAGTATGTCGCGGTGTCGACGACGTCGAATTGGATGGTGTCAGTTAAGCTGTCCGCTATTGTGTATCTGTTCATGTCCTATCCTCCTATCATTCCGCGTTTCTTGTTCGCTATCTCTTCTAAGACCTCATCGAGTTCCATCTTGTTATTGATGCTGAAGTTGTAGGTCGCGTTGTCTTCGTAATTGACCACGTTGGAGTTTTGGTTGGAACTTGCTCCTGCTCCATTAGCGCCTTGGTAGTAGAGCTCTTCTTGTTCTCCTTGGCTGGCGCTGACGATTTCTGGGGAGTAGGTCGTTCCACCTGAGCTTCCGCTGTTGGCTGCGACTAAGGCTGCAGCTCCTACCGCGCTAACGGTAGCGAGGATTCCTAGGGAGATGATTGCGGCTGCGTATTGTTTGGCTGCCGCGTTTAATGCGTTAAGCATAATAATTAAAGTTGGGAGCGCGCTTATCATTGAAATGAACACGCCTATTGCGACCGCGCCTGCTGGCCCGATTGCGTTTAATCCTTTAGCGATCGCTGTAATTAATGGAATAAGGGCTTTGGCTAATTCGAGGAGTGCCTCGACTAGTTCTTTGAGCTCTGTTCCGCTTTCAGCTATCATCGCTTGGATTGACTTCTTGAAATATGCGAAAGTATCGGCGAGTTGTTCGCCTTGTCTTATTTGTTCTTCTGTAAGTATTCCAGCTTTTTCGAGTTCAGCGTTCCACTGAGCGATTGCGCCTTCGCCTACCATTGCCATCTGGGCCATCCATGGTCCGACGCTGGTTCCGAATAATTTCGTTGCGAGTGCTAATCTCTCGGATTCTGATTCGCAGCTTCTTAATGCCTCAAGGTATACCTCTAGCTGTTCGTTTAGGGATAAACCTTGAAGATCCTCGAATGTTAGTCCTAGTCTTTCAAGAATGCGGAGTAACTTTGGCGATTCCATCGCAGCTTGAGCGCTGACGGCTGTTAAGGCCTGAAGCACGCTCTCGTATGCGCTGGCTTCTCCGGTGAGTTGTTCCCATTGGTTAGATAAAACTTGCCACTCGGTTGTTCCTACCCCGAATTTCTTCGAGGCTTTGGCGATTTCGTCTGCTGTATTAGCAAATGCCACGCCGATTGCGATTACTGCACCGACGAGGGCTGTCGCTGTTCCGAGTATCTTCTTGAAGGCGCTTCCTACCCCATTGGCCACTGTTTGGGCTGTGGAGAAGCTCTTCTTTGCGTTATCTCCAAATTTGCCGACTTTGGTGTTGGCATTGTCGAGTTCTTGTTCTAGGGACTTGATCTTGACCGTTGTTTGTTCGATAGCAAGTTCGAGGTCCTTGTATTTTTGGGTCGTTTTAGCTGAGTCGCCATTGGCGTCTACTAGCTTTTGTTGTTCCTCTCTTAAAAGACGGAGCTTGTCCTTGCAGAGGTCTATTTGTTTGCGGAGGCTGTCGTAGTATCCTTGGGTGAGCTTGACATTTGTTGGGTCAAGTTTTAAGGAGTCGGCGAGGCTTTTGGCGCTTCTTTGCGCAGTTCTAAAAGCCGAATCAACGCGCTTTACGTCTTGTTCGATTTCTTTTAGCGTTCTACTAATTGTTGTCGCCATCGCTCGTTCCTCCCATTTTGACTACGAACCTCGCTCCGATGAGTTCGTCTAATCCTTTTAATAGGTGAACGGCTTCATCGATGAAGTGTCGCCCGGCTACGTATTTGCCGGAGTTGTTTAGGAAGTATCCGCGATTCAGTGCGTTTGCGATCAGTTGGTAGGCGGTTCCTTCCTCGTTCTCGCCATCGTATGAAATACGGAAGGCGATTCTTCTATCGCTGTCTTCTATCTTTACGCTTACTACCGCACCGTGTAATTTGCCCGTAGGACCGACGGGAGAGTGTGTCTTGAGGTATTCTTCCACCTCATGTGCTTTCTCCGCCAGAACCTCGCGTATGGCGTCCTTGGCTGCTTCTTTTGCTTCTTCGCTGAAGTTTTGAAATTCGTCAAGGTTTAATTCGTCCGCCATTATTGTTCTCCTTGTCGGAATAACGCATCTAGGTCTTGGTCAGTGTATGTCTTGCCCTGTGAGATTCCTTTTCTCTTTTTGGTTATGTAGTCGAGGTAGTCGTTAAGGTCCACGTAGCTCCATAAATAATAAAGGTTCTCTGGGAGTCGCATGTTACTGAAGACTGCGATAATTTCGAAGGCGGTATCTATGTGCGAGAAGCTACCGCCTCCGTTTTCTTTATGACCTCTCGCTAGTCTTTTTTTGATTTTTCGTTTAGAAGTTCTCCTACGACTTTGAGGAATTCTTTAGCCTCTTCTGGATCAAAGAGATTCACTTCGTTTAGGATTTCCTCTTTTGACATCTTTCGTGCTTCTTCGTCCCCTGCCATGCGGAATGCCACATAGCATTTAAGCATTACCGGATAAACTCTGGCCGGGTTATCTACGGTGCCTACGAAATCGTTTATCATATCTCCTCCGTTACTCACGGCTGGGTAATAAAACGCGATTGCTGCGGCGCTGTTACATAACTTGTGGCCTTTGAATTCTTTTACTAGCATTAGCTTGCTGAGTAGTCAGGAAGTACTAAGTCAGCGGCGGTTGGTTCGACGCCTTCCGCGATGTAGCCTGTTTCGCCTTCATAGACTATGATTCCTTGCACTGCATGGGCTGTTCCGCCGCTTGGAGTGAAGGTGATTGTTTCTGCGAAGAATGAAAGGCTGACGCTGTCTGGTGTGTCTTCCTCTTGTGCTGCTTTGAAGGGGACTTCTCCAAATTCTACCGAGTAGAGCCAGCAGTTGTATTTCTTGCCTTTGGCGTTTCTGCCGTGGTAGAAAAGCACGCATTTTGGGTTGCCTTCTGGCGAGCTTCCGAGAACCGTGTGGCCGTTGGCATCG
>Ga0310696_10001145_pt1 | contig 39101 bp, 35 predicted proteins | sample AusTroGonzalo_MG_4_FD_203885 | JGI IMG/M metagenome (GOLD analysis project Ga0310696, IMG submission 203885) | Bovine rumen microbial communities from tropical cattle in Woodstock, Queensland, Australia - Gonzalo_02 (v2) (version 2) | ecosystem: Host-associated > Mammals > Digestive system >... | reverse complement strand
GGAGACATCCTTTTTCATACATTCGTAAGTGCTGAAGCCTTAATCTCACCCGCAAGCGGGCGGTTGTTAAAGACGATGCTAAGCATCGTCTTCATCCTAAAGGATTAAGACAATATGGCGCACCTTTCGGCGCGCCATACTTTTCTTCTATGGGAGTCTAAATTATAGAAGATTAGGAGTCAAAAACTGTTAATTAGTCCTGAACGGGAACGATGTAATAAGCCGTTCCAGTGGTCACATCCATTTCCTTCTTGACCTTGCCAGAAGCAATGTCATAACGGTAGATGGCGCCGCCCTTGCTATCCGCATGGCCAAGCACAACGCTCTTGCCATCAGCATCCAAGTGGATGGAAGGTGCAAACCACGGAATTGTCGGAGACAAATCAAGCTTCTTGATCGTCTTCTTATAAAGATTAATGACTACAAATTCCCATTCGTAATTATTGTAGTTTTGACGATTCTGGAAATTGCCAAAGAAACCGAGGAATTCACCATTACCCATGTAGGCACCACCGGACATCAAGTAATTGCTATTGCTCTTCTTGCCATCATAAGCGGCATCATGCAAATGGAACACCCAATCCTTATCAAATTCGGTCTTACCCTTCTTAATACGAACAAAGCCTTCCTTTTGACCATCGGCAACACCAAGAGATGCATTGGAGTAGAAGTAGATATCGCCCTTTTCATCGACAAACGAACCAGTATTGTTCATATCATCCAAGAAACCGAGTGATGCCGTCATATCTTCATAAATAACCTTTTCAACTTCATCCGTAGCCAAGTCGATAATAGCCACAGAACCACGCGGGCTAACGATCATATTATTGAAGTCGACAAGCTGGAGCAATGCGACATACAGCTTTCCATCACGAATGACCGCAGAACACGGAACGCTACTCAAGGCACCGTTTTCTTCGTCAAGATATTCGTAAACGGAAATATCCTTCGTCGTCTTGAGGGTTTTCGGGTCAAGAGCCGTAATGGCATCGCCAAATGCATGTTCCACATACATCTTGTTTTCATCCACGAATTTCATCACAATGGCGTTCGTTCCCGTAAATTTAGCCGTAGCGGCGGCCTTGTCAGCCATCTTTCCATTCTTGACTTCGTAACGGGAAAGCGTACTGTTCGAAGCCTGGTCTGCAGCGAGAATGTAGACAGAGCCATTGAAATAGGCGATGGAGCCAGAATTCGGGGCTTCCACAAAATTCTTGACAACCTTAGACTGATCTGCAGAAAGCGTGGTAATGCCCACAAACTGAGAAGCATCCATCATAAAGGAAATAACATACTTCTGTTCTTCCTTTGCAGAAGAAGAACTCTTGTCATCTTTCTTGGAAGAAGAACTAGACTTCACAGAAGATGAACTCTTTGCATCCTTCTTGGCAGAAGAAGAGCTCTTATTTTCCTTTTTGACAGAAGAAGAACTCTTCGCTGTCTTTTGGACAGAAGACGAGCTTTTCGTTTCATCAACCGGAGCCGTGGAACTAGAATCATCATCGCAAGCACAAAGCATCAAGCCAAGTGCTGCGCTAAGAATGAGGGTTTTATAGGATTTCATGTTTTTTCCTTTTTGTTGTTAAAATTTCTATTATGCAAAGTCATCCAGGAATCAGACGCCATCTAGTCTCAGAGCGAGAATTTCACTTTCGTTGCAAACGCGCGTCCTGGCTTCGATTCGCCGTACTTGTCATAAACAAGTTCATCTGTAAAGTTCTTGATTTCAAAGCTCCAGGAAAGCATATTGGCCATTATGGAATATTCTACGCCCAGGTCTTGCGAGAAAGAACTTGGAATGGTACGATTCTGTTTTTCAGAAACCTTCCAGCCGTAGAAATAGTCATCCGTATAGTTGGCAAACCAATAAAGCTTTAAAAAATCGTCGCGGAAGAACAGGTCTCCCATATGGAATTCTGCGCCAAAATTCATATAGAACGTGGGCATATTCGGAACAGTAAGGCCTTTGGCAATTCCATACGACATGTCCATTTCTCGGCTTTTCACATCTTGCTTAGTCAAGTTAAAAGATAATGCGACATATTCATTTACATCTATAGAGGCGTCAATTTCAAAACCATTTGTCTTGATGCCAACGCTATTGTAGTACGGACGCGGAATAGACGCATAGTTATTCCAATAAATGCGATCATCTACAAGCAAATAGAACCAGCTAAATTCAAGATGCAAACGCAGCAACAGAGGAATCTTGTCCAAATCAATTTCTGCTCCTGCGGTAAAGTTATCGGACAATTCAGGTTTCAAGTCTGGAGCGCATTGCACATACATGCCATCGCCAAATATTTCTTCACGAGTCGGAAAGCGCAAGCTATGTTGATAGCCGCCTTTAATAGCAAGCTGTTCTAAAATTTTAACTCGCAAATTTTCGCTATAGCCAAAATCCTTGTTGGATGCTTCATCCTTCAAAAGTTGCTGAATTCTTTTTTCTCCATCGTCTTCTGCAGAAACCGAATAGTAATACCCCTTAATTCCAAGGACATTCTGAATGCGTTCATTCCAGAAATTATTTTCCAGAGAAAGTCCCGTCACCACGGAGTTGCTATGTCCAGGGAACCCAGCGCTATTCAATTTTTGTCCATTTCTCACAAGTTTATCGGTCGGATCTTGCGATTCATAGCGATAAAGTCCACTCCAAGAAAGCGCATGATTTTTATTGAAAGCGTAATCAAGATTCCAAGGAATGACAAGCGTATGATTTTCACGTTCAATACGAGAAGCACTACCAGGAGTCAATTCACCATAAGCCTTCTTACTGATACGAACATTTTCCTTACTCCAGCCAAAGTAATACACATGGCTCGTATCGACAACCTTCTCCTTGCCATACGCATAATTCACCGACAGTGCCGCAGAAAGCCCCTTTACAAACAGGTCGGTCTTTTCAAGGGAAAGATTAACGCCATAGCCAAATGATTCGGCTTTGGCCTTTTCAACACGATGCGCCGTAGACTGGACTTCCTTATCCATGGCATCAAAACCTGCGCCAATGGAAATGCGATCAAACCAGAAATTATTCAAGTTTACAAATGGAGAAACGCTATAGCTGTAGTAACGATCATGTTCTCGCGTCACCGTCGTATCCATATAGGGCGTGGTAAAATCGTAATCGTTATCGGAATAATTGTAATAAGCCGAGATTCCCGTTTCAACAGCACGATTCTTGAGAGAATCGACGACCCAGACGTATTTGCCATCCAAAGACGCTTTATGCGTATTGAAACTTCCAAAAGAATAAGAGCCCGAAATAGAACTCTTAGGCATATTGCGAGTCACAATATTGACGACGCCACCCATGCCATCCGTTGCAAAACGTTCCGGCACATAGCTTTTATAGACTTCAATGCGGTCCACCTTATCGATAGGAATATCGTTTATAGAAAGACTACCATTTCCGTTATCAATAGGCACCCCATCGACAAGGACTTTTACATTCTTGCCTTCCATACCGCGAATATTGATTTTATTTTCACCACCAAGACCACCCGACTGGCGAACTTTTATACCACTGGAGCGATTGGCCGCCTCGGCAATCGTTGCACTAGAGCCCTGCAATTCCTTTGTATCCAAAACCTTGACCGATTCAGCTTTCGTCTTTGTATCAACGGGAACCGTTTCGGCCTCGGATTCATCTTCCACCGACAAACCATCAAGAACAGTCACATCCGTATTTTTTTCCTTTACTACGGATTTACGTTCCGTGGAAGCGGCAGCATCTGTTTTCGCAGCCGGTTCATCTTCAACTGTAGCGGGTTCATCAAAAAACGCATCGTCATAGCTTGTAACTTCATCTGTCTGAGCAAATACACAGAGCGAAGAAAGCGCAATAGAAAAGCAAATCTTTTTCATACATCAACCCGTCTTTTGATTTATTTCAAATCACAATTGACGAGTAAAAATAAATTAAGCACACTACTTTATTCTACTCTAAATAGATTTAAAACAATCCAATTAGACAAGGATAACTTTTTTATAAAAACAAGTATGGCGCACCGTTCGGCACGCCATACCCGCTTCTATTGTAGTCTGGGTTTTGGAAGATTTTAAAGCACCCAAAGTGCTATATGATAAACGACAAAAGCAAGTCCCAACGAAATCGCAAAGTAATAACCCGCAATCGCAAGCATCCACTTAAGAGAATGCGTTTCGCGATATGTTGTGCCCATCGCAAGCACGCAAGGAATATTGAACATTGATGCAAAAATGAACGCCAGCGCTTCCGGGATCGTGACCACGGCGCGCATCATTTCACCAAGATTTGCACCCGCCTCATTGCGGGAAATGAGCGAGAATGCATCACTTGTGCTCGAGAAAACTACACTCATCACGCCAAGCGAAGCTTCCTTACTAAAGATTCCACCAATATACGAAATAAAGAGTTGCCAACGCATGCCGAAAATCTGCGTAAACGGTTCAATCGCATTGCCTATGGTATAAAGAATACTATGTTCCACATTTCCATCTTTCGAATAAGAAATAATCCAGAACAAGAGGGACACAAACCAAATGACTGCAATTGCCTTCTTGAAAACAGACCAAACGTTACGAATAACCGTCTTAAACAAGATTTTCCAATGCGGCTTATGGTACGGCGGGAGTTCCATAATCATGCCCACGCGTTCATTCACAGGCATCAGCTTATTTCCGAAAAGTTTAGACGAGAGCCAGAACGATGCAAAAATCATCGCCACATAGATAACGCCAAACAATGGAGCCGCCGAGCCAAAGAAAACCGAAGCCAGAAAAAGCACTACGGCGACCTTTGAACCACACGGAATAGACCACAAAAGCACCATCGCAAACAAGCGCTGGCCACGAGTATCCAACACGCGCGTACCGCATACCGCGCCACCCGTACAAGCGAGGCCCGAGAACAGAGGCATAAATGCCTTGCCATGCAAACCGAGTCTCGAAAGCCACGAGTCAAACACGTACGAAGATCTCGCCAAGTAACCCGTGTCTTCCATCAAGCCAAACGTCACGAGAATTGCAAAGACAAAGCCCATCATGGCAACAGTCACAGAAAGACCGCCAATGATAACGCTATTGACAAACGACGCTACTGAAGGCCACCAGCCAAACTTTTCGCACATTTGAACCACAAGCGGTTCTGCAACATGCTGGAGTCCAAAACAACCGGCAATAATCGGGACTGCGATCGTCATGCTCACGGCAAGCGTAAGCACCAAGATAAAGAAAGCGACAATTTTACCCCAAATGCGGTGCGTTGCAATCTTATCAAAGCGCGAAAGTTTCATTGACTTTTCTTCGCCCGAAGATGCTTCACGGAGAACTTCAGAAACAAAGCGGTACTTCGCTTCGCCCGTCAAAAGCCCGCCATCAGAACCTTCAGCATCAAGAATTTCCTTGATTCGCTTCCAATGTTCCGGCGTCACGGCCGTTTCGACTTCCGAACGCACAAGCGTATCATTTTCCAAGAGCTTTGATGCAACCCAGAATTTTTCGCGATTGTCAAACTTCAGAGCCGCAATCAAGTCTTCAAGCTTTTTCAGATTTTCAACACGAGACTTTTCGCCTTCGCGTTCAACAATGTCACGGATCTTATCCGACGAAATTTTAGCCTTCTTTTCAATCGCACGACTCAGCGTTTCAAAGAATTTCGGATAGCCATCCAGATTCGCCGCCGTAAAGCCAAGCACCGGAATGTTCAAAAGCTTTTCGATTTTTTGGACGTCAATCTTTTTGCCCTTCTGCTCGGCAACATCCATCATATTGAGCACAAGCATAACCGGGCTTTTCACGCCCGCAAATTCAGCAAGCATGTAAAGGCTACGCTCCAACTGCGAAGCGTCAACGATAATGCAGACAATGTCTGCATAACCATGTTCAATGTAAGTACGCGTTACGACTTCTTCGGCAGAGTTTGCCGTAAGACCATAGCTACCCGGCAAGTCGACAACGCGATAAAGTTCTTCGCCCTGCGTGAAAAAGCCTTCCGCCCTTTCCACCGTTTTTCCGGGCCAGTTTCCCACATGCTGATGTGAACCCGTCAATGCATTAAAAAGCGTAGACTTGCCGGAATTCGGCTGTCCCAGCAAAGCAATCGTTCTCATGCCATCTCCACGTCAATCTGCATGCATTCTTTGCGATTAATTGCAATCATCGTATCGTGCGAATACACGAGAACCGGTGAACGCCCGTCATTTTGCAGCACCAAGAACGGGCTGCTCGGCGGAAGCCCCATTGAAACAACGCGAGAAATGAATCGAGAATCCCCGTTAATCTTTCGAATCAAACCCTTTTGATTTTCCTGTAATTCAGACAAGCACATTTTTCAAACTCCTTCTATTTAAAACTGTAGCGAATCTTTGTTGCAAAACTTCTTCCCGGTTTACTTTCACCAAACTTATCGAACGATTCGCTATCCGTGATGTTATCCACTTCAATGCTCCAGCCCAGTTTATTATCCCAAAGGGAATATTCAACGCCTACATCCTGCGTGAACGAGGCTTTAATTTTACGGCTCTGGCGGGAGCTAATTTTCCAGCCGTAGAAATATTCATCCGTATAGTTTGCAGACCACCAGACTTTCAAAAAGTCTTCCTTGCCAAACAAATCGCCCATATGAAATTCCGCAAGATAGTTCATAAAGAATCGCGGAATATTCGGCACAAAAGCATCCTTGGGAATGCCCTGTCTTGCATTATATTTTATATTACGTAAATCTTGGAATGTCCAATTCGTCCCCAACAAAACCCATTCATTGACATCCAACTTCACATCACCTTCATAACCCCAACTGCGAATCGGGTTCATGTTAAAATAAGGAATTGACATTTGCGACGAGCTCATGTAATGGATTCGGTTTTTGTAGTGTGAATAAAACACATCACCATCAAAGCGAAGCCTTGTCACAAGCGGCAATTCCTGCAAATCCACAGAAATTCCAAAATTAAAATTATCAGCTTCTTCAGGCTTGAGATTTATCGCAGCACTCACGCGAAGGCCATCACCAAAGAGTTCTTCGGGAGACGGCAAACGCACCGCATGTTGATACGAGGCCTTCACAGAAAGTGGTTTTGCAATTTTGAGCATCAAGCTTTCATCATAACTGTAATCCGTATAGTCATTTGATTCTACCGCAGGTTCAATCAGAAGGCTCGTCGGCATATTTGAAATTTTGGCATTCAAGTAGTGGAATTTGAAACCAGCGAGATTCTGGATTCGAGAGTCCCAAAAACGATTTTCAAGTGAAATACCAGTAGTCACAGAAAACATTTCACCCGGAAGACCAGCCGTATTGAAGCCCATCTTTTTTGAACCAAAATCATCTTCAGGTTTTTCCTTGTGATATCCGAGAAGTGCATTCAAATAAACAAACTGATCTTTTACATATTGATAATCAAAATTCAGCAATTCATTAATATCATACACCTGCACTGTACGCAACTTCGGAAGTCCCATAGACGTAAGTTCGCCTACATTTTTCTTTGCAACATCACAGCTAAACCAGTTGCGGCAATGGACACGGCTCGTATCGATGATTTTATTTTCTGCAAAGCCAAATGAAAAGTAGTCGCTAAAATTCAAATTTTTCGCAAAGAAATTTTTCTTGTCAAGACCAAGTGAAACTCCAAAATTGTAGCCTTCGGACGTTGTTTCCTTAATACGATATTCAATCCCCTGGATCTGCTTATCAAACGCACCAAAGTTTGCACCCAACGAAATTTTATCAAACCACGCATTCATCAAGTTCGCAAAAGCCTGCACATTGTAAGAGGTATAATGGTCGTGATCGCGAACAACGCTCGTATCCTTGCCCGTAGAACTTTTCATATACGGCGAAGTGAATTCGTAATCGTTATCGGAATGATTAAAGTAACCGGACACACCAATTTCAAGACTTGCAGCACCAGCAACGCTATCAATTAAATGGCTTGCAGCAATGGACGCTTTGTGCGTATTGAAACTTGAAAAACTGTAAGAAGCATCAATTGAATTTACAGGGCGCTTTTTGGTCACAATGTTAATGGCACCGCCTGCACCATCTGTTGCAAAACGAGCCGGAATGTAGCCCTTATAAACTTCAATATCCGCAATTTGGTCAATGGGAATATCATCAAGTCCCAAATTTCCCTGCGTTTCGACAGGAACGCCGTTCACCAGCACCTTGATGTTCTTGCCTTCCATACCGCGAATATTGATTTTACCTTCGCTGCCCATTCCACCAGACTTGCGCACTTTCACGCCAGACGTAGAATTGATGGCCTTGGAAACGCTCTTGCTCGTATTTTGCAATTCGGCAGCATCAATCGTAGAAACAGTTTCTACCTGTTTTGCAATAGCAGCCTGTTCCGCTTCGGCATCCGTTTCTACCGAAAGCAAATCCAGCTTCGTCACCTCTTCGGAGTTCGCCGATGCGCCCACAGCATTTACTCCAGAAGCGCTGCCATCTGGAGCAACAGTCGCATTACTTTCTGCAACCGGTTCATCAAAATCTTCGAACGAAGTGACTTCGTCATCCTGCGCATAAGCAGAAATAGCGGCAAATGCCGCAACAGCGGCAAAAGAAACAGCAAACTTACGAATATCCATCTTCAATAAAACCCAGAACTACTTTTTTATAAAGGAAATGGGGCTATAGCCCATCTCTTTCGGCTCAGCTATAAAAATGAGCTAGCTCATTTTTGCAGCATTCGCCTTTAAGGAGATTCCCGGTTAAACCGGGAATGACACAACGGATTGTCATGCCCGCCACCGAGTTCTTTGATCACTTAGTGCTTTGACGCTTTGCGTCAGCATCTTCGGCTCAATCATGACAGTCTGCAAGCAGCCTGTCGCGACACTCGCCTTGAATGCTACTAGCACTTAGTGAGCATGATCCGCGTATGGGGAGGGCATCTCCTTTTCATTACTTCAGCGGAACAATCCACATCGGGATTTGTTTGGCATCAGCGATCTTCTTAGCCTTATCCGTCTTCGGATCATAGCGGAAATAGCCGTTGCCATCCTTTTCGGTAGAGACAGCAAAGATTATCTTGCCATCATCTTCCACGTACTTACCATAGCTTGCCCAGCTCGACGTATAATCAATCGGCAAAGCCTTCATCTTCTTCTTTGCAAGGTCAATCTGCACCGGCTTGCAAGTAGGATTATGGTAACTGTCCGCATCAAGCCAGCCCTGTTCCAAATCCTTCATCACGTTCAAGAAAGAATAAACGTAACCATCGCTCGGTACTGTTGACGGTGCGAGATATTTGAAAACACCTTTCTTGGTGATACCGTCAATAGCGACATCCTTGCTCACCAACCAAGCGTAATCCTTGTCAAACTTGGTTTCGCCCACCTTAATGCGGAGGTAACCATCAACCTGTCCTGGAGCATAGCCCCAAGATGCATTACTGTAGCAATAAATATAACCGTCAAGCACTGTAAATGAATGGTTTTCCGAGTCATCCAAAGAACCTACCGCAGCGATGCGGTCATCCGTTGCAACAGCAATGATCTTGTCCTTCTTGACATCGATAATGGCGACTTCAGCTCGGTCACCCGTGCGGTATTCATCTTGGTTCTGGATGAGACCCACATAAAGGCGATTATCAACAATCACGCCCGTGCCGGGAGTCACCACATAAGCATTCTTACTCTTGTACTTGGAAAGATCAATAGCACCCGTTACCTTCATCGTTTTCGGGTTGATGATGAGAAGGGAATCCATCATGCCGCCGACGTACGCCTTTTCACTATTTACAAAGTAAATATGGTCTGACCATTTTCCAGGAAGTGAAAGTTCAGCCATCTTTTTGCCAAGCTTGTTGTTTTCGGCCAAGCTATAACGAGAAATAGAACCAACATCCAAATCTGCAATGAACAGAGAATTGTCATAATAGACAACGCCTGCACGCGTACCGACTTCAACAAAGTCCTTGCCCAAATCATCAGTGTGATCCAAGGACATCGTGCCGATAAACATCGTCTCACCAGTCGAAATGGAGGTTGCAAATTCGCGCTTGTAATCATCATTTTCAGAATCGGCATTATTTGAAGAATCGCTACCGCAAGCGGCCAAAAGGCTCGCAGCAAAAGTAAGAGCAATCAGCTTTTTATTCATACATGACTCCTAGTGTTATACACCTTTTTAAGTTTCGCCCGCATTTTAGAAATCCAAAAAGTCCACCTCAACTCCAAATGGACTCAAACCAATCCAAAAAGTTAGTTATGACTAATATAACCTTTAAAACAAGAGTTCAATAAATTAAAATTGGTGCGAAAAACAAACAGAAGGTAACTATGAGTGTTTTCAAAAGATTAACACCTTATATGCAATCGCGAAAAATTTTATATCCGTTTGCACTATTATTTTCATCATTGAGTTCCATCGCAGGCATCGCGCCATTTATATACGTATGGTTCATCGTCCGTGAACTTTTCGCAGACACAGGCAAAATTTCATACGACATGGTCAAGTATTACGCTCTGATGGCCGTCATTTTCTCGGCAGCAAGCGTCGCACTATACTTTTCCGCGCTCATCTGCTCGCACTTGGTAGCATTCCGCATCGAAGGCAACATCCGCAGAATCACCATGAAAAAGCTGCTCAAGCTTCCGCTTGGTTTCTTCGACAAGAATCCCACCGGCCGCATCCGCAAAATCATTGACGACAACGCCGCTGTCACGCACACATTCATGGCGCACGAGCTCCCGGATTTGGCAGGAACCATCGTCGTTCCCATCGCCTCGCTCGTGCTGATGTTCATTTTCGATTGGCGTCTTGGAATCGCCTCCCTCGTTCCAATTGCCTACGCCATCACCACGCTCGGCTCCAAGATGAACAAGAGCAAGGACTTTATGCAAAAGTACATGAAGTCGCTCGAAGACATGAATACCGAAGCGGTCGAATATGTACGCGGCATCCCCGTCGTGAAAGTTTTCCAGCAAACGATTTACTCATTCAAGAACTTCTATAAAACAATTGATGATTACCATCAAATGGTCACTGCATATTCCAGCAGCTGGAAATTCATCATGTGCTCTTACACGACGCTCATCAACGGCGTTGCCCTCATTCTCGTTCCAACTACATTCCTTATCGCAACAAGCTCGGGCAACATCGCCGCAACAATCGTCGACTTGATGCTCTATGTTCTCGTAACCCCCGTTTTTTCGCAGTGCGTCATGCGTAGCATGTACTTGAGCCAAGCCGTAAACCAGGCAAAATTCGCCATCGGTAGCATTGAAGCGTTGACAGATTACCCGGAACTTGCTACACCGAAAAATCCGCAAGAAGTTAAGCACTTCGATATTGAATTCAAGAATGTCAGTTTCACCTATCCCGGCACAGAGAATGAAGTCCTTCACGACATTTCATTCAAGATAAAGGAAGGAGAAACGGTTGCACTCGTCGGCGCTTCAGGCGGCGGCAAGAGCACCATCGCAAAGCTCGTCCCAAGATTCTTTGACGCAAACGATGGTGAAATTTTAGTCGGCAGCGCGCCCATCAAGGAAATACCCCAAGAAGTCCTCATGAAAAACACATCATTCGTTTTCCAGAATACTCGACTCTTTAAGAAGAGTATTTTGGAAAACGTCCGTTACGGAACTCCTGAGGCTTCCATCGAAAGCGTCAACAAGGCACTTGATCTCGCCCAATGCCGCGAAATCATTGACCGCCTGCCCGAAGGCATCAACACTGTCATCGGCAGCAAGGGCACATACCTCTCCGGTGGCGAACAACAGCGAATTGTCCTTGCCCGTGCCATCCTCAAGAACGCCCCGATCGTCGTTCTTGACGAAGCTACCGCATTCGCAGACCCCGAAAACGAAAGTCTTATCCAGCAAGCATTGCAAACTCTTTCCAAGGGCAAAACAGTCTTGATGATCGCACACAGGCTCACAAGCATCGTGAATGCCGACCAGATTCTCGTCGTGCAAGGCGGCCGCATCGTGGAACGCGGCACGCACAAGGAACTCGTTGAAAAGGGCGGCATATTCGCCAAGATGTGGCAAGATTATCAGCAGTCCGTCAGCTGGACTATCGGAGGCAAGAATGTATAATTGGATCAAGAACCGCTTTGTTCTCTCTGATGAAGGTACAAAAACATTTATCAAAGGCGTATTTTGGACAACATGGCATTATCTCTCGTTAATGCTCCCGCTTTCGTTCGTATTCCTGTTCCTCAAGGAATTCATGGCGAAAATGCAAAATCCGTCGGCAGAACCGCACAGTTTCTGGGTTTACATCGTAATTGCGGTCGTCATTTACCTTGTCATGTACTTCATCTACTCGCTCTCTTACGACAGCACATACGAATCCGTCTATTCAGAATGCAAAAAACGCCGCATCACGCTCGCTGAAAAGTTGCGCAAGCTCCCGCTCGCCTTCTTTGGCAAAAAGGACCTTTCCGACTTGACATCGACGATCATGAACGACGTGAATGCCCTTGAAATGATTTTCTCGCATGCCGTTCCTGAGATTTTCGCAGTCGCAGCGATGCTCGTTATCTGCGCTATCGCACTCATCATTTACAACCCGTTGATGGCCGCTGCACTTTTGTGGGTTGCACCGTTTGCAGGACTACTCATTTACCTCTCCCGCAAATTGCAGTTCAGAAATTTCAAGCACACTTACAATGCAGCCCGCGTCATTACCGAAGACATCCAGGAAAGCCTTGAAAACATTCAAGAAATCAAGTCCTACTGCGAAGAAGAAAGCGTCTGCAAAGAATTAGATGACCACTCCAAATTCTATGAACATTCCCAAATCAAAGGTGAGTTCATGTCAGGAGTCATCTTGAACGGAGCCCAGATTTTCTTGAAGTTTGGCCTTGCATCCGTCCTCGTTTTCGGATCCATCCTCCTTGCACAAGACAAATTGAGCGTATTCGATTATCTCGTGTACATCGTCTGCGCATCGACAATTTACAGCCCCATTTATCTCGTTCTAAACAATATGACGGAGCTTTTCTTCTTGGATGTTCGCCTCAAGCGATTCAAGGAAATGGACGAAATGGAAGTCCAGCGAGGCTCCACAAAGTTTGAACCCGCCGATTACGACATTGAATTCAAGGACGTTGATTTCTACTACAATGAAGAAAAGCAAGTCTTGAAGAAGGCTTCGTTCACCGCAAAACAGGGCGAGATCACCGCACTCGTAGGCCCATCCGGCAGCGGAAAGACAACAGCAGCAAAGCTCGCCGCCCGTTTCTGGGACATCCAAGGCGGCACCATCACGCTCGGCGGCCAGGACATCTCAAGAATTGATCCCGAGACGCTCCTCAAGAATTTCTCCATCGTCTTCCAGGATGTCGTGCTGTTCAACACCTCCATCCGCGACAACATCCGCATCGGTAAACGCGACGCCACCGACGAAGAAATCCTCAGAGCCGCAAAACTTGCAAACTGCGACGACTTTGTGCAAAAGCTTCCGCAAGGCTACGACACCATCATCGGCGAAAACGGCGACACACTCTCCGGCGGTGAACGCCAGCGAATCTCCATCGCCCGCGCCATCCTCAAGGACGCTCCCATCGTGCTTCTTGACGAAGCTACCGCAAGCCTTGACGTCGAAAACGAATCCAAGATTCAGCAGAGCATTTCGGAACTCGTGCAAAACAAGACCGTCATCATCATCGCCCACCGCATGCGCACCATTGCAAATGCCGACAAGGTCGTGGTGCTGCAAAACGGTCAAGTCGTCGAAAGCGGCAGCCCCGCAGAACTCAAGGCAAAAGGCGGCCTCTTCGGCAAAATGCTCAAGCTTCAAGAAGTAAATTAGAACTCATTCAAAAACCACCTACGAAATTGCCCCGGAGAAATCCGAGGCAATTTTCTTATTGTACTAGTGAGTTTTTCTATTTCCCGCATTCCACGTAAGCCAAATCAATCCGCCCTTTGATAACGCAATCATTCGTTATCGTCCAGCCGTTCCCTTTCAAGAAAGACTTGTATTCATTTTCCGTCCATTCATGCGCAAAGCGGACACCGACAAGGCTCAAAAGCTTTTGCCACAAGTTTCTTTTGCCGTCAGCACGGAATATAAAGTTCGGGGCAATCAGCACGCCGTCATCTTTCAAAACGCGGCGGATTTCCGCAAGCGCCTTTGACGGTTCCGGGATAATGTGGAGCGCATTCGCAATCACCACCACATCAAAAGCTTTATCCATAAAACGTAACGAAGTCGCATCAGCCACTTCAAAGCGCACGTTCTCGGGATTTTTTGCCTTGCGTGCTGTTTCAATCATCTTCGGAGCAAAATCGGTCGCTACCACGTGATTCGCGCGCGGCGCAATATGCCGCGCAATCATCCCCGGGCCCGTAGCCAACTCAAGCACATCCTTACCCCGCGCCACCTCGCCAATCCGCTCATACATAAAATCATAAATATCCTTCTGCGAACGCATCGCGAATTCGTAAACCGGCGCAAAGACATCCCAGATGTTCTTACTCATAAAATTCCTCTTTTTATCATCTCTTAAATATAAGCTTAAGACAAGTTTGTGACAGCTCCATTCGGACGCGATTTTCATCTTAAAAAAAACGCACTCCCCTCATGACAAGGAAAGTGCGCTAACCGATTAAAACAAAATCTAGTTATTAAAAATTCTGTGCAACCACAATTTGCTTGCGCAAAACGGCACCATCCAAGAACTCAAACATCGTGCGGTAAGCGTTATCGCGGACTTCCTTGCGAGAAAGGAACAGGTCGTGCATTCCGTCTTCTATCGTCACGGTCGTGACATCATCACCTAATTTCGGGGCCCACTTTTCAAGGAGATTCACATCGAGCATACAGTCGCAACGCATGTAGTCGTCATCCCACTTAACAGTGTTCACAGTACAGCCGCTACGCATCATAAGAACCGGAGCCTTGATCTGCATCCCAGCATGAATCCACTTGATGCCTCTTTCCGTTGCACGGAGGTAACCAAAGTACTGCTGCGGCCATTCATCGCTCTTCAAATCGCGATTGAATTCCCATTCGCCCTTTTCGCTTTTCAAAAGTGAAATGTTGTACTTAGGAGCTTCCTGCGCAGGGGCCGCCATATCCGGGAAAAGGAGTGCAATATCCGAGAACACGGGGAATGCCACATTGCGGACAAACCAGCTGTTTTTATAATCCAGGAACGGGCTGTTCAAAACGAGAGCCGCAAAATCCTCGCTATTGCGTTCATTCAGGTAATTCGGCGTAATCAAACCACCCTGCGAATGACCAAGAATGACAAACGGCAATTTTGTATTCAAGCCTTTCGCAGCAATCTTCTTGCTGAGCGCTACAGCCGCATCCAATTCCGCATAGTATTCCTTGACGCTTCGCATATCAGAACGCGGCTCGCCTTCGCTATACGAACGGCCATTGTAATGCAAGTCAATCGCAAAGAAAGCAAATCCCGCAGAGTCCGACTTTTCTGCAAGTTCTTCCTGGAAGAAGTAATCATTGTAGCCATGCACGTACAAGATAATCCCGCGCGGATTCGGTTCGTGAGTCACCGCACGCGGAGAACTCCCGTAAGGATATTCAATCAAAGTTGCATGGAAATCTTTATCATACGGTTTTACGTCAATCGGGTACACCTGATAAGGTTCGCCAAGTTCCGGGTCCACCGCCTTCTGCGGCAAAGCGTTACCAATGATAGTCTGCAACGTGGCAGCCGAGAGTTGCTTACTGTAAGCTTCATCTCGTTTTTTCTCCTTGCAAGCAGCAAGGCAAGCATTTGCAGAAGTTGTAAAGAGCAATACGGCAGAGGCCGCGACAACAAAAGACTTTATCTTATTCATACGTCTACGATACAAAATCGCAGCCGTTTACGCTACTCCAATTAGACCTTCAAAACTCCAGCGTGATTGTTCACTCAAAGTATTTTGACGACAATGCAAATTTCACTTTTTGCACAACATTTCCGTCCGCATTCCGCATAGCATCAGAAAGTCCACGGAAGAATTTCAACGTAAGGGCAACCAGCGAATTTCCTTCAGGGCGAAGGCTTGCAACACATTGCGAAAGCGCCGACACTGCAGAAAGCTTCATCGCTTGTGACACCCCAACAAGCAAAGCACCTTCCGTCACGCTAAACGAAAATACGGTACAAAGCACCTTACCGGCAGGCACAAGTATATTTGCAAAGATGACAAAAAGCCACATCAAAAAGTGCGGCAAAAACAAAATCTTACGACCTGAAAATTTTTGTGCGATTACAGAGGCGGCAACGCAAATCCCAAGAATTTTCAAATCATCCTGCATCAAGACGAACACAGACGCAACAACAACCGCAGTAGCAACAGCAACGACAATGGATTTTTTCTGGAGATTCGCGTCCGATGATTTTTCTTTCAGCGCTGGCGCTTCTGAAGGAATATTTAAGTGGAGCGCCATAAAAGCAGTAAGGATCCCCGCAAAAAGCGAAAAGAGAATCATAGGGCCAAGCAAAGCAAATGTTCCCTCGCCTAGATAAAGGCTCGCCAAGGCAATTTGTACAACAGAACTTACCGAAGCCCCCGCCATCGAAATGCCGTAAATAGAAACAAGCTCCGATTTTTTGGATCCATCTTTATTGAACAGATGATAAAGAGCATACATGACTATAGCGGAACTCACAGATTGCCCTAGTGAAAGCAAAAAGAACGGCGTAAAAAGCGTCCCCGCCATAAGGGATGCCGCAAACGCCTTTATCACAGAAAGCAACATATAAGACGAGAACGGCAGAGAAAAAGACAACAGCATCACGACGTTGCCTAACCCAAGCCTAAAAAAGGGGAGCGTCCGCGGAAGAAACATCTCGGCATACGAAAAAAGCAATGTCAACGCGCCAAGATAAGCGATATATTCCTTTTCGCATAGCCACTTTGAATTTTTACTGAGAGACGGCATCATAGCCCTCCGAATCCTCTACATGGACCATCACTTTATTCGGGAGACAGACAAGCGTTTTACCAAATCCCTGCCGAATACAGGTCTTATTTTTGCACGGGGAACCTATAATATGAGCACGACCACCCTTGATTTCAATTACCGTTTCGCCAAGATGTCCTTTGACGCGATGGACGCCATCTTCTCTCAAACTGAATTCATAAATATCGTCTCCGGCGTGTACCGTAATCTTGTCACCCGAAGCTCGCCAGGAATCATGCATGACATAAATCGCGCAAAAGAGAATCAAGACAAAAATCAGATAATCCAAAGGCTTTGTCTCTTGAAAAATTTTTGTAAAAATACTTTTTGCGCTCATAGACTCCAAATATAAATTCTAAATTAGGGTTTGTTTAGACTAGGCTAAGTTATGAAATTCTTATTCGCAGAAAAATATTTACCCTCCGCATTGATCGCCCTGCTTTTCATTTCATGTTCCAGCAAAGAATCCCCAAAACCAGCCATCCCTCCTTCAGAAAACACAAAATCCTTTGAAGCGATGAACACCTTCATGGCCATCAAGAGCTACGGTCCAAACGCAAGCGCTGCAAACGATTCCGCCGAAAAACTGGTATTCAAGCTGGAATCTCTGCTTTCCACCACCAAAAATTCTAGTCATATTTATAAGCTGAATCATGCCGAAAAATACCCCGTACAGGTTGATGACAAGGTAAAGGAACTTGCAAATTTCGCCTTAAAAATGGCTAAAGAAACAGACGGAGCTTTAAATCCCGTGCTATACCCTATCGTACACACATGGGGCTTTACCACCGAGAAATACAGGGTTCCCGCAGACAGCGAAATACAGGCAATTTTGCCTTTGACAGACTTCAATCAAGTCAATATTTCGTCATCGGGAATTGCCATGAAACCCGGAATGATGATGGATCTGGGAGCCGTCGGAAAAGGATACGCCGGCGATAAAATTCTTGAACTGCTAAAATCCAAAGGAATCACGTCGGCGGTTTTAGATTTGGGCGGAAACGTTCAAACTCTTGGCTGCAAAAAAGATGGGAAAAAATGGAAAGTCGGAATCACCAACCCATGGGGAGGGCCACCCATTGGCGGCGTAGAAGTCTGCGATATGGCGGTTGTCACTAGCGGCGGCTACGAAAGATTCTTTGAACAGAACGGGAAACGCTATATTCACATCTTTGACGGGAAAAATGGAAAACCCGTAGAAAACGGATTGTCAGCCGTCATGATTATCGCTCCAAGCGGTCTTTACGCAGACGCATTAAGTACAGCAATCTTCGTCATGGGTGAAAATAAAGCCATAGACTTCTGGAAAAAGAATCGTGAAAAATTCCAGATGCTTTTGCTACGCGAAGACAAAAGTGTACTTTATACAAAAGAATTAGACCCCATTATAAGATTCACCTATAGCTTAAAATCAAAGAACATCATCGATTAAATTTCGTCGCTTTTGGACTTCCGAAAAAGAAATAATATTTCTAAATTAGCCTCCACTAACAATAAATTAGCCTAGTCTAACCACGACTGGCAGTTAAACGAGGTAAAAATGAAAAAGACTAATGCCATAAGAACGGCAGGCTTTGCCTGCGCGCTAGCATTCGGCCTGACCGCGTGCGGTGACGATATCACCAAATACTACGATTCCGAAGGGCAGGAACTATCTGTCTCTGACACACTTCTCGTCAAAGAAGTTGTCAAAGATTACGATACAATCGTGGTAACCAAAGTCGTTACCAAAAAAGACACCATCAAAGTGACCGATGTCATCACAAAAAGGGACACTGTAAAAGTGACCAATGTCATCACTAAAAAGGATACCGTGAAGGTGACCGATGTGATTACAAAAAAAGACACCGTGAAGACAACCATCGTCATAAAGGACACAATCCGTGATACCATCAGAGTGGAAGTCATTCCTGAAATTCCAAAGGTTGACCTAGTCTATGGTACAGTGAATTTGAGCTACGCTCAGTTCTACTACGGAGAAGTGAACAACGTAGAACCCGAATTGAACGCCACAACCGGAATTTACGACAAGGTAAGCATTCCTGAATCCTTTGACGGATACGACGCCTTTACCAGCGCTACAACAAGCAAGTACAAGAGCTTTGGCCAACTTGACGCAAATGTTGGAGAAAGTACAACTGAACTGAAGGGCGTCAAGGCTGTAAATGTAGCCATCAGCAAGGCCCTTTACGATGAAATTAAAAAGAAGGGTTCTAAAAACAGCAAGAGCGATCTATACAAACTCGTTTCCGCAATGACGGTTTTGGACGCAGCCCCAGCCGAATACAAAGTCATCAACTCCGACGGCGTATTGAGCAAGACCTACGGAAAGACCGTCACGCGCACATCGACGCCAACGCTCACATCCAGTTCTAACTGGGGCAACTATATGGTAGTCATTCCGGGCGTTGACATCACGGAAGCCAACACGAACAATCTGCAAGGCATTGTTTTGGAAACCGAAGACGGTGCGAGCTATGGATTGATTCCTCTTGGAAACATCTGGTTGGATGTCCGCGAGTTTGCATTTAGCGTCGCCGAATTCATCGGTGGACATGGAGCCCAGCCGTACAAGGCTACCACAGATATTGCAGGCAAGCGCATTTCCACAATCCGCTACTTGATCAAGGACGCACCGGATGTCGCATTGTCTACAAGTCTGTACGTTCCAATACAGCTTCCCATCACAGGAGCCGTCGCCGAAGACAACAGCAGCATCACCTTCACAGTCGATGCCTCTATCAGCAATTACCGTTCCGTAGGTTTGAAGTTGATTAGCTATTCCATCGGTTCGGGCAGAAACGCCGTGACAACGAATATCGCCAATGGCAGCGCCTTCAGCACTCGTGCAACTAGCATCAAGTTCCCGACAGACGGACTCAAAGCAGGCGATTACACATTTACATTCGAAGACGCAAATGGCATCGCTGCTACATACAAAGTCAAGATAGCGCTCAAGCAAGATGGAGCCGCCGTTGAAGACTTGTCCGGTCTTGTCTACGGTACGGTTGATTTGACCTACGCCCAGTTCTTCAATGGTGAAATCAACGACATCGAAGCAAACGAAACCGCAACTACGGGCAACTACACTGCAACAAGCGTTGCCGCCTGGGTCGAAGAAGATTACGACGCTTTCTCTAGCGCCACAAAGAGCAAATACACCTTCTACGGTCAAGTCAACGCAGAAGTCGGAGAAGCAAATTCCAAGCTGAAAGGCGTGAAAGCCGTGAACGTAGCCATCAGCAAGGCCCTTTATGCCGAAGTGCAAAAGAAAATTGCCGACAAGTCCTCGGAAGCAGACGGAAACGACCTGATCGCATTGGTCAAGGCAGGCACCTGGAACACCGAAAAGTCCACGGAATACAAGGTCATCAACCCGAACGGTTCCGTAAGCAAGACCCAGGGTGTCACCTACAAGCGCAATACATCGACCGTCCCCACAGTATCCACCACATCCAACTGGGGTAACTATCTTGTTCAGGTAAACGGAGTCGACATCACCGAAGCCAACATGAAAAACCTGCAGGGTATCGTTCTCGAAACAGAAGATGGCACAAAATACGGCCTTATTCATCTGGGCAACATCTTCAATAACCCCGGCGAATTCGCCTTTAGCGTAGAAGCCATGACAGAACCGCATGGCAACAAGGTTCCATACCAGTCTACCGAAGGCATTGAAGGCAAACGCATCGCCAAGATCCTTTATCTGTTGAAGGACGCTAACGACGTTGAACTTTCGACCAATATTTACGTTCCGGTTCGTCTTGGCGTAAGCGCAGGCGCTGAAACCATTACCGTAGGCGAAGAAATTACCTTCACGGTCGATGACGCAATCGCCAACTACCCAAGCGCGAAGCTCAAGTTGGTAAGCTATACAGTGGGTTCCGGCAGAACTGCCGTAACCACGGCTATTGAAAACGGCGGCACATTCAGCTCTAGAGCAAAGACCGTTAAATTCGATAGCTCGGTATTGACAGTCACCGAAGCAACCTCCTACAAGTTCAACTTCACCGATGCATCGGGCATTCTCTCCGGAAGATCCATTACTGTAACCGTAAAGCCGACATCTTCTGAAGAATAACCCCTAACTTTCTCCTATAAAGCCGCAAAGATTACTCTTTGCGGTTATATTTTTTTCATATGATTCAACCCATTTTACCCATTATCCAAGGCCTCACCATCCCATTTTTAGGGACGGTTCTCGGCGCCGCCTGCGTATTCTTTATCCGCGGGCAAATGAAGCAGAACCTCAAGCGCGGACTTTTAGCATTTGCGGCAGGAGTCATGGTAGCCGCATCCGTCTGGAGCCTGCTCCTCCCAGCTATCGAAGCGAGCGAGCATTTGGGCAAATTGGCTTTTGCACCCGCCGCAGTGGGGTTCTGGGCTGGCATTTTATTCTTGTTCATTTTGGATAAAATCACGCCGCATTTGCACTTGGGCAGTAAAACACCCGAAGGTCCGAGAGCAAAACTCAAACGTACCACAATGCTCACGCTCGCCGTGACGCTCCACAACCTGCCCGAAGGCATGGCTGTCGGTATCGTTTTCGCAGGTTGGCTTTCCGGGAACGTCGCCATCACGCTTTCAGCAGCATTTGCGCTTTCCATCGGTATCGCGATCCAGAACTTCCCCGAAGGAGCCGTTGTTTCGCTCCCGCTAAAAGCTGAAGGCGCAACGCGCAAAAAAGCATTCGCACTCGGAGCGCTCTCTGGAGCCGTCGAACCCATCGGCGCATTGATCACCTTAATCGCCGCCGAAATCCTTTCGCCGTTCATGCCCTATCTGCTTTCGTTTGCAGCAGGCGCAATGATTTACGTTGTCGTCGAGGAAATGCTCCCCGAAGTGAGCGAAGGCGACCACTTTGACGCAGGCACCATCCTCTTCGCCGTCGGATTCACGCTTATGATGGCGCTCGACAGCGCACTGTAATCGCTACAGTTCAATATAATGCGGGATGATGTCTTCGTAGTTCCCGTCTTTGAGCAAAAAACCTTTAGGAATCACGCCGAGCTGCGTAAAACCAAGCTTTTTGTACAGCTTCAGCGCTGACGTATTTGTTGCGACAACCGCATTGAACTGCAAAATCTTAAAGCCGATTTCTTTTGCTTTAGCAAGGCAATCCTTCACGAGAAATTCACCAATGTGCTGACCGCGCTTATTCTTTTTTACAGCATAGCTCGCATTCGAAATATGCCCGCAGCGCCCAACGTTATTCGGGTGGAGAATGTACAGTCCGACCACTTCGCCGGAATCCACGTCAAAAGCAAGCCCCGTAAACGACTGAGACTTGAAAAACTCATCTCCCGTTTGCGGGGTAAGCAATTCCATTTGCGGGAACGCGATTCCATCTGCAACAATATCGTTCCAGATTTCAATCGCGTCGTTTACATATTTTTCGCTGTATTGTTCAATTTTGAGCATATTCACTAATCTTTGATTTCGTTTTCAATTGGTTTAAGAACTTTGCACGGATTGCCGACAGCCACAACATTCGGCGGAATATCGCGAGTCACGACACTACCCGCCCCAATTACACATCCTTCGCCAATCGTTACGCCAGCACAGATGGTGACATTCCCTGCAATCCAGCAGTTATCCCCGATAGTGATCGGCTTTGCATATTCGTTATTCGCAAGCGTTCCATCGGGTTTCTTGAACATGTTGCGTTCCTGCCAGCGGAGCGGATGCAGAGGCGTGTATATGGAGACATTTGGACCAATAAAGACATTTTTGCCGATAGTGACGGGAGCACAATCGAGAACAGTAAAGTTGAAGTTCGCGTAGGTATTTTCACCTATTTGCGTATTCACACCGTAGTCGAAGAAAATCGGTCCTTGCAGATAAACACCCGGCTCGCGCTTAACAAACAGTTTGTCCAAAATACTTTCGCGTTCGTCGTCCGTCTCGTCGAGATTGTTATACTGACGGCACAGAGTGTGCGCAGTTTGGCGCAGTCTCACGAGTTCTGCGTCGGAAGGGTCGTAAAGTTCGCTTGCAAGCATCTTTTCTTTTTCAGTCATTTTGTGTTCTCCAATTCAGATTTTTGTCATTCCCGACTTGACCGGGCGGACAGCACTTAGCACTTTAGTGCTTAGTGCGCATGGCCACCTAGGTGGGAATCTCCATTCTTTTCTAGTTCCGCTTTCAAAAATTTAAGGAATTGCGCGGCGGGTTTGCTAAACACGGGATTCTTTTTCCACACGACCACGAGACCGCTCGTGCGGATAGGAGTGAACGGCACGAAGGCGAGTTTGCTCTTGCCACCGGTATTCACAAGACCTTCCAGCGTAAAAGCGGCACCAAGACCCTGTTCCACGAAAATCGCCGCGTTGTAAATCAAGTTGTAAGTCGCGATAACGTTGAGCGAATTAATGTCGCGCCCGAGCTGCCCCGAGAATTCTCGCATCATCATGGTTTGCCGCGAAGCAAGCAACGGAATATTTTCCAAGTCGTGAACGGTCACAAATCCCTTTTTCGCAAGCGGATTGTCCTTGCGCACAAGCAAACCCCATGTGTCTCTTGCAGGGAGTTCCACGAACTCGTATTTCGACTTGTCAACCGGCTCCACCAAAAGTCCAAAATCCAGAAGCCCTTGGTCCAGTTTTTCGGTCACGTCCTGAGCATTGCCGCTAGTGATGTGCATACAAATTTTCGGGTGTTCCTTTTGCATGCGCTTGCAAGCCGCCGCAATAATGCTGAACGCCTTCGTCTCGCCACCGCCGATATACACATCACCGACAACTTCTTCCTTACTCGATTCCGCAAATTCTTTTTGCGTGTGCTTCACGAGTTCCATGATTTCTTGCGCACGCTTCTTGAATCGGAGTCCCTCTTCGGTAAGAGTCGTCTTCTTGTTGCTGCGCACAAAAAGCTGCGCCCCAATTTCTTCTTCGAGTTCCTGCATCTGGCGCGAAAGCGTCGGCTGCGTCACAAATAGCACATTGTTCGCCGCCTGCGAAAAACTTTCCTGCTCCGCCACCGCCAAAAAGTATTTAAGAGTCCGTAGTTCCATAGGCATAAATATACTTTATTATGCCTAAAAAGCATAAACAAGACGTGGACATTACTTCACTCCTATAACGCCCTCATATTTATATGGGAGATGAATCTGAAGCTCTTTTGTTCCTATTCAACATTTTTAGCCACTTTTTCTGTCTGTGAGCGTAAAAACAATTCGCCCATATCCATACAAAGACTGTTTTCCAGCCGGCCTCTATATCTACCTTATCAGTATATCTGCATTTATTTCCCGGTAATTCTTCAAGAATAATCTCGTGATTCCATGTCGGAACATGCTCATTTCCTTCATGAGTATAGATACCTTCGTCCAATCCAAATCTGATTACTTGGATAGTATGGGTTCCAAACGGAATAAAGCCGAACAGACGAAATTTAAAACGCGAAGTACTTCCAACCGTCCACGACATGCTATCGTCTCCATCCACCGGAGTGAACGTTGCATACGGATATGCAATATATTGTAGAGTTTTCAATTTCTGAAGCAGACTAAACACATTCTTTTTACTTGCCGGAAAGACACTTGCCTTTTTAACTGTTTTCAAAATCAATCCCCACTGCGCTTAGACGTTTATTTCTTCATCCCAAACTTTTTATAATAGTTTAATTTACAAATTTCTCTCAAAAAAAATATACCTATACCCCCATTGGTATAAAATTTTTCTATTTTCAAGCTAGTCAATATACCCCATAGGGTATACCATGTAAGCCGGTCAGGGATTATCCTCGCCGATTGCGTTAAAGAGAGAAACGACATGTACAGAAAATTTTTTGAAAAACTGGAAGCCCTTGGCGAATGGGGCGGAACAAGGCGCGACATTCTTTTTCTGGTATTGGGCGGGCTTGCGTTGGCGTTTAGCCTAGCAAACGATTACGTGCTGCATTTGGCATTGCCGTTCGATTCGGCTTGGGTGGCTGTAGTCTTGTGCGGAACGCCCATCTTGATTGACGCGGTGACAGGGCTTGCGCTTCGGTTCGATATCAAGGCGGATGTGCTGGTGGCGATGGCGTTGATTGCATCCCTTATCATTGGAGAATACTTTGCCGCAGGCGAAGTGGCATTCATTATGCAACTGGGCGCATTTCTTGAAGATTGGACAGTCGCCCGGTCTAGGCGGGGTATGGAACATCTGGTAAAGCTCTCGCCGCAGACGGCTCGCGTTTTGCGCAACGGCGTGGAGAGTGTTGTCAATGCAAAAGACGTGAAGCTAGGCGACATTTGCCGAGTGCTCCCCGGCGAGACGATTCCTGTTGACGGCGTAATTACCGCAGGCCGGACCTCCATTAACCAGGCGGCACTGACAGGTGAATCGATGCCGGTAGATAAGGCTGCGGGCGACGAGGTGCTGAGTGGAACAGTAAACCGATTCGGAGCTTTCGAAATGCGGGCTCTGAAAGTGGGCGAAGAAAGTTCTATACAGCGTATGGTGCGGCTTGTAGAATCGGCGGATGCGGGCAAGGCAAAAATCGTAGGCATAGCCGACCGCATGGCGACATGGGTTGTAGTGACAGCTCTTGCGGCAGCTGGCCTCACATGGTTCTTTACTGGCGAAGTCATTCGCGCGGTGACGATTCTTGTGGTATTTTGCCCTTGCGCTTTGGTGCTTGCAACTCCGACTGCAATCGTCGCCGCTATCGGGAACTTGACGCATCGCGGGATTCTCGTAAAAGAAGGAGATGCACTGGAGCGGATGGCGAATGTTTCAAAAATCGCTTTTGACAAAACAGGAACGCTGACCTTTGGAAAGCCCAAGGTGGTCCATGTGGCGGCGTTTGACTCACAGGGAAAAGCTACCGATATGACGGAATTTTACAGGCTGGTAGCGAGCGCTGAAAAAAATTCAGAACACCCTCTCGGCAAGGCGATTGTGGAAAGTTTCTCGGACAGAACGCCCTTACTTCCGTCTGAAAATTTCCAGATGTACCCGGGGCAAGGAATCGAAGCTATTGTGGTGGGCAAAAAAGTGTACGCCGGAAATCTTGAATTTATCGCAAACTTCACTACGGCAAATCTCAATATTCTTGAAGTCAAAAAATTCCAGCAGCAAGGCGCGACAATCACTTACGCCGTTGTAGAAAACGGCCCTTGCGGATTCATCGCGCTAGAAGATACTTTACGTGACAATGTCAAGAACATCGCAAGTGAATTACGTTCTGCAGAAATGGAACCCGTGCTTCTTTCTGGCGACAATTTGGAATCGGTACGGTTCATTGCTAACAAATTGGACATTCGAGAATTCAAGGCCGCATGTACGCCCGAAGACAAACTTTCTTATGTGCGTAACAAGACAGCGATGATTGGCGACGGAATCAACGACGCCCCGGCACTGAAAGCATCCTTTGTTGGTATAGCCATGGGTGGAGTCGGTTCTGACATTGCCATAGAGGCTGCGGACATCACGCTTGTTCATGACGACATTGCCGAAATTCCACATCTAGTAAAACTTTCAAAAAAGATGATGCAGACCATCAAGCGAAACATCGCATTTTCCATGACACTTAACTTTGTCGCCATCGCACTTGCCATTTCAGGGGTCTTAAATCCGGTGGTGGGAGCCTTGGTACATAATGCAGGAAGCATTGTCGTGATTGTAAATTCTTCGCTTCTTCTCAAATGGAGGCAAAAAGGAAAGAAGTAATTTCTATATTCCAACTAGAGGCTTATTATGAAAAAATGCATGGACAGTACGAATTTGCACCGGAGGCTAGCGAGGATTATCGGCCAGATAAAGGCTATCGACCGCATGGTGGATGAAGATGTCGCATGCGAAGATGTTCTTGCTCAAATCAGTGCCGCAAAGTCTGCCCTAAACAAGGCGGGCCAAGTGGTACTCGAAGGCCACATCAACCATTGCATCAAGGATGCCGTCGAAGAAGGCAACCTCAAGAAAATCGAGAACTTCACCAAAGCCATAGAACGCTTTGCAAACATGCAGTAACGGGCGATTCTCCCCCCCCAAAAAAAACTACTTCATCCCATTTTTCTTAAGCCATTCGGCAACGTCTTTCTTGAGCGAGCTTCCGCCAGAATAATGTACCGAGAGACCTTCACCGATTTTGGCGTTTGGGGCGAGTTTTGCGATGGCGGTTATGCTTTGTCCAAAGCGTCCGCCACCATGTGAACAGAACGGAATAATTTTCTTGCCCGTAAAGTCGTAGGATTCCAGCAGCGTCGCAATCGGCATCGGGATAGACGCCCACCAGTTCGGATAACCGACGATAATCGTTTCGTATTGCGAAAAATTCTCGATTTTCGTTTTCAATGCAGGGCGTGCCTGTTTGTGCTGGTCGCGCTGCGCTTGATTCAAAACGGTATTGTAATCATCGGAATAAGGCTTCACAAGCTTGAGTTCTACCATATCAAAGCCGGCCTGCTTCTTGATTTCGCGGGCGACTCCGCGCGTGTTGCCGCCCCAACTGTAGAATACGATTAGCGTTTTGGATTTCGGAGAATTTGCAGCAGTCGCGTTTTCACGAGATTGCGCCACACCAGTCGCAAGTTCCGATGTCACAAAAGTTCCCGAGGTATGCTTTTCGGCATTCATTGCGAGACGGATTCCCACATTGTAGCTTTTGCTTCCTTGCTGCATGGCCCCACGGTAGGCACTACGCAGATTCTTTCCGAAATCGTTCCAGCCACCACCACGATGCACTCGTCTCGTTCCGCTCTTTTGCCCAGCCGGATCCGTCTGCACCGCAGCATCATATTTACCATAATAATCAAAGCACCATTCGCCCACATTGCCATAAATATCGTAAAGCCCGAGCGGATTCGGCTTGAAACTCCCCACAGGGAGCGTATTCCCGCGATAGACTCCGGGACGCGTGTCTAAAACCTCGTCGTTAAAGTAGTTCTGCTCAATTTGGTAAGGATAATGCCCGTAAAAATTCACGTCATCGGCACCGGGCGTTTTCTTTGAGTAAAACGGGGTGGTAGTCCCAGCACGCGCCGCGAACTCCCATTCCGCTTCGGTCGGGAGCCTGTAACCGTCGGCATCGCGGTTCCACGAAACCGTCTTTCCATCATCACTGATTTCGTATGCAAGCTTACGTTTTTCGCGTTCGCTCAACTTATTGCAAAAACGGGCGGCATCGAGCCACGTCACGTTTTCTACGGGTAAGTTGTCGCCCTTGAAGCTGGAAGGATTTTCGCCCATCACCTCGCGGTAAAGTTTCTGTGTCACCTCGAACTTCGCAATACGAAAATCCGAAACCGTCACCTTGTGGAGCGTTTCGTCATTGCTGCGCCAGTCCTCATTTGCGGGGCTTCCCATGTTGAACGTTCCGCCCTTTACCAGGACAAAGTCGTTTGCGAATGCGCTCACGACAAAGAATAAAACCAGCATGAACAACTTTTTCATACGCCCTCCGCCTATAATTCTATATCTTAAAAATAAACAAAACGCCGTTCAATAGCAAATACTTATTTACTATACATATCTATGCCTTAAAGGCATGAAAGCCCATAACAAATAAGTAATTGCTATTGCATAGCAACATAGTTATATTATAGACGTACGAATGAAATTGAGACCGTCTATTATGAATAAGGAAATTATCACCAGATCCATTGCCACAAACGAGGATCTGCCTGGCATCCGAGAACTTTACGAAGAAGCGTTCCCGAAAGAAGAGCGAATCCCTTATGAAAGGCTGCTTCAGCTGATTGGCGAAATGCATCTTGATTGGACGGCCTATTACGATGCGCAAAATCTGATGGGCTTTACCATTGTTTATCCCGGCAAGAAATACAACTGGTTCTGGTATTTCGCAGTCAAAAGCGAACTTCGTGGGCAAGGGCTCGGGCAAAAAATTCTCACACAGTTAGTCAAAAATTACAAGGGTAGAACGTGCATCCTCGATATGGAATCTCCTTTGCAGGAATGCGACAACCAGGAACAGCGCAAAAGGCGACACGCTTTTTACCTTCGCAACGGATTTCGCGATACAAACGTCTATCGCACCTTCGAAAACGTTACCTTCACTATCATGATGATGGGGAAAGGTTCCTTCAGCCCGCAAGACTATGACGACATTTTGGCGGAACTAAAACAGTTCTGGTGGAAAAATTGATATGAACCCGAAGAAAAAGAAAATCATGATTACCGCCATTGTCCTTTCTGTGCTGTTTATCCTGGGTGCAGCGCGCTACATGACCGTTCACCATTCCAAGTTCTGCTTGAGCAAGCACAGTTACACCGAACCGCTTGACAACGCGAAAAAAGCCGCCCAGGAATCGGGCAAGCCCGTGCTCATGCCGCAAATCGGCGAAGTTGTGTATTTGGAATAAGTTGGGGCGTATTATGGAATATACGCATCACTACGATTCTCCGATTGGCGGGATTACGATGGCGTCTGACGGCGAAGCATTGATCGGCTTGTGGTTTGACGGACAGAAATACTTCGCTGATGTGCTGGATACGGAGTACGAAGAAAAAACGCTCCCGATATTTAAGCTGACCGACAGATGGCTCGATATCTATTTCAGCGGCAAAGATCCTGATTTTACGCCGCCGCTGAATATGAAAACGACCGCTTTTCGTAAAAGAGTATGGGAGATTATGCTGACAATCCCATTTGGAAAGACTATGACTTATGGTGAAATCGCAACCGTAATTGCGAAGGAGCGAGGGCTTTCTCAGATGTCTGCACAGGCTGTTGGAGGAGCGGTCGGGCATAACTCTATTTCTCTGATTATTCCTTGTCACCGAGTAGTAGGCACAAACGGAAGCCTGACAGGGTATGCGGGCGGTATCAATAAAAAAGTCCAACTTCTGCAATTGGAGAAGTCTGACATGAGCCGCTTCTTTATTCCTCCAAAAGAACCGCATATCCTTTTGTGATTTCATGTTTTATAGTTCTAAAAAAGGTATTCCGTATGAAACAAATTTTAGACATTGCTGAACTGAAATGGACTCGCGAGCCTGCAACTTACAAAGTTGGTATGGATGAAATTTACATCGTGACTGAACCGCATACGGATCTTTGGCAAAGAACGTATTACCATTTTCGCAATGACAATGCACCGGTTCTTCAAATTGAAACGGAAGAAAAATTTTTCTCGTTTGTTGTGAAAACAGATTTTTCCGAAAGTCATCATCGCTTCGATCAGTGCGGAATCGCTATGTATCTTGATTCTGAAAATTGGTTGAAAGCATCTGTTGAATATGAAAATGACAAATTTCAGCATCTTGGTTCGGTTGTTACCAATCATGGTTATTCTGATTGGGCTACGACTGCTATCAGTGCTGAAATTAAAACGATGTGGTTTCGCTTTAGCCGTCGAGAAAGTGACTACTGCATAGAATGTTCGCAAGATGGAAAAAACTTCACGCAAATGCGCATTTGTCACATGTGGGAAGGTGCTGGTAAAATTTGCTTTGGTATTTACGCTTGTAGTCCTGAAGATTCCTCATTCAAAGCAAAATTTTCAGATTTGGCTTTGACGGAATGTCTGTGGAAGGCTCACGATGGCCAGCAACCTGATTAAATTTCTTTATTAAATATCTATGCCTAAAAAGCATAACAAGCCATAGTAAATAAGTAATTGCTATTACATGGCCGTTTAGTTATATTATGAGTGTAAACAAAGGGAGCCGAAAATGAAAAACGTTCTAGTGATTTCGAGCAGTCTACACAACAAGAGCAATTCCGAGGCGATGGCGCAGGAATTTGCAAAGGGAGCAAAAGAGGCCGGCAACAAGGTGGATTTTGTTTCGCTGCGTGGCAAGAAGATTGCATTCTGCACAGGTTGCCTTGCTTGCCAGAAAAAAGGCAAGTGCGTCATCAATGACGATGCAAACGCCATCACCGCGAAGATGAAGAAAGCCGAAGTTATCGTATTTGCGACACCGATTTACTATTACGAAATGAGCGGTCAGCTCAAGACGATGCTTGATCGCGCCAATTCACTTTACTCGAGCGATTACAAGTTCCGCGAGATTTACCTGCTCGCCTCTGCCGCCGATACAGACAAGAAGGCGATGAATATCGCGAAGCGCGGTATCAGCGGATGGATCGCTTGTTTCGACGGAGTGAAATACAAAGGCGGCATCTGTGCCACCGGCGCCGAGAATCCCGGCGATGTCAAGGAACGCCCGACATTCCTGAAAAAAGTGTATGCGATGGGAAGCAAAGTTTAGTTTTGGAGGTTATCCATGAAATACTTATTGTCACTTATCGTGTTCCTGTTTGCCGCTTGTTCGAGCGATGCCGCGTCCAGCCCGACGCAGGCTGATTCAAAGGTGACTTCGACGCAAACGGACAAGACGGCAACAACGGAAAATTCGATGAAATTGAAAATCCGCGTGAATGACACGACTTTTACGGCAACACTTGAAGAAAACTCTTTGACGAAGGCTTTGGTTGAGTTCTTGCAGCAGGGCGACTTGACGCTTGACATGGAAGATTTCAGCAATTTCGAGAAAGTTGCCGACCTGCCCAAAAGTTTTCCGCGCAATGACCAGCAAATTGACACGGATGCCGGCGACCTGATTCTATATCTGGGTAAACGAATCGTGATCTATTATGACAAGAATTCCTGGAATTTTACGCGGCTTGGAAAAATCGACAACGTAAACAAGGCTCGCCTAAAGCAGATTCTTGGCAAAGGCAACGCAACTGTAACATTTTCCGTGAAATAGGTTTAATATGGGGTATTTAACTATGAAAAAAGGAATTCTTATGGGCATTCTCGGATTGGGCGCAATGCTTGCGGCATGCGACTGCACCGCACAAAATGGCGAAACAAAGGCATTTTCGAAAGATGCCGAAATGCGTTCAGTCATGGACAACTTCATTGAAAACGAGGTGCCGGAAAAGACCCCGCTCGTGAAGACTCGCGAAGCAGAACTTATCCGCATCGTGTCGCTTACGGTGCAACAGTCAGGAACGCTCCTTGCAGAAGAAGTCGCGACGGCACTTGCGAGAGGAATCTTGCCTGAAGAAATCCTGGAAGCCGTTTACCAGTGCGCTCCGTATTCGGGATTTCCGCGTGTAGCCGACGTCATAGAAATTGTCCGCGAAGTGTTCAAGGCAAAGGGCGTGAAGGTTGATGAAAACCGCGCTACGGTCAATGCGGAAACCCGTTTGTCGGAGGGTGCAAACGCCCAAGGAAAACTTTTCAGCCCTGCGTATATCGAAATGGCGAAGGCCGGAAAATCCGCTATGCCGACCATCAACTATTTCCTTGCGAGCAACTGCTTTGGCGATTACTACACCCGAAAGGGACTTGACCTTGAGACCCGCGAACTCTTGACGATGGCGATGCTCGTGAATCTCGGAACGGAACCGCAACTCAAAGCGCACATCGGAGCAAATCTCAAGATTCGTACGGCTGAATATGTTGAACAGGCGATTTATACATGCTTGCCTTATTGCGGATACCCGCGTACATTGAACGCACTACGGCTTTTGAAGGAGGCTGCGGCTGAAAATGGCGCGAAGTCTGCCGAAACGAAAGACAACATCGTAAGTGATTCTGCGGAATTTGTGAAGCAGAATAAATTCGGGATCGGCGAACCGAATGTGAACTACGCGAAATATTTCATTGGAAATTCTTACCGGAAATCCATTACGGATAAAAAATCAGGATTTCCGATGAACAACGTCACATTTGAACCGGGTTGCCGCAACAATTGGCACATCCATCATGCGAAAAAGGGCGGTGGACAGGTGCTTATCGCAACGGCTGGGAGTGGCTGGTACCAGATTGAGGGTCAAGCCCCTGTAAGCCTGAATCCGGGAGATGCCGTGGTCATCCCAGCCAATGTCAAGCACTGGCACGGAGCAAAGAAAAACTCCTGGTTTAGCCATATCGCATTTGAAGCTCCGGGCGAAAGCACAAGCAACGAGTGGCTGGAACCCGTGACAGACGAGGCTTACGACGCAATTCATGAATCTAATGTTAGCGAAAAGGTCAATGCATCGAAAAACGATGAAGGCACAAAAGCGGATAAGTCCATTACGGTAAATATCCGCTACACGGGCAAGAACGGGGCTGCTCGCAAGTTCGCCGAAGAAATGGTTGCTAGCGGCACTGTCGCAAAAATTCGCGCCGAAAAAGGGAACCTGCGCTATGAATACCACATTCCCATGGACGATCCGGAAACGGTATTGTTGATTGATGCATGGGAAAATCAGGAGGCGATTGACGCGCACCACGCCACGCCGATGATGAAGACTATCGCGTCGCTCCGTGAAAAGTACAACCTCACGATGACAGTCGAACGCTATGCCCCCGGCAGCGACATCCCGGAAGCCGACAAGAAATTTATACGAAAGTAAAATATGAACTTCATTGCATTAGATCAAAATGATGCAGAGAAAATCTGCGAAATGTCAAAAATGGCGACAGAAATCATTCGCGAGCACTTTGACCCGATTATCGGGAAAAGCCAGAACGATTATATGCTCAAGCGTTTTCAGTCCGTTGACGCTATAACGAATCAACTTGTGCAAGGTTACAGATATTATTTTGTACAAGAAGAAAATCAAAACATCGGATTCGTCGCTTTTTATCCGAAAAAAGACGCGATGTATTTAAGCAAGTTTTACCTATACAAAAACATACGAGGCAAAGGCTTCGCACATGAGATGCTTTCATTTGTTGTTGAAGAAACGAAAAAAGCTGGGCTCAGCGCTATCGAACTGAACGTGAACAAATACAACTCAGCTTGCCAAGCATACGAAAAACTCGGCTTTAAAATAATCCGCTCCGAAAAGAACGATATTGGCAACGGCTTCTTTATGGATGATTATGTTTACCGATTGGAATTAATTTGATCGTCTATGCTTAAAAAGCATAGCAAGCCATAATAAATAAGTAATTGCTATTACAAGAAGATAAAGCTATATTAAAAATGTAAAAGGAGATGCCCGCCGGGCATGACAATTCCACAAGGAGAAAACCATGAAATCCAAATTCTTGACCGCGGCTTTTGCCGTACTCACTGCAGGCGCTTTGATGGCCTGCGGCCCCAAAAAAGAAAATAATGCCGCGCAGAGCGCCGCGAAGGCCGCTGCACCTGCGACAGAAAACGCAGCAGCACAGCCCGCTCAAGAAACAGCAAAACCCGCACCGGAGAAAGACATGAACAAGCTTACGCTCACCACCGAATGGGACAAGGTTTTCCCGCTGAGCGACAAGGTGGAACATTCCAAGGTCACCTTCAAGAATCACTTTGGCATTGAACTCGCCGCAGACCTTTACATTCCCAAGGACACGGCACTCAAGGTAAATGGCAAGTTCCCAGCGATCGCCGTTTCCGGTCCGTTCGGAGCCATCAAGGAACAGTCTTCTGGACTTTACGCACAGCACATGGCCGAACGCGGCTTCTTGACCGTCGCATTTGACCCGTCGTTCACCGGCGAATCGGGCGGCGAGCCGCGCTACATGAACAGCCCTGACATCAATACCGAAGACTTCATGGCATCTGTGGACTTCCTTTCGACCCGTGACGACGTTGACCCGGAACGCATCGGCATCATCGGCATTTGCGGCTGGGGTGGCATGGCAATCAACGCCGCCGGAATTGACACCCGCATCAAGGCTACCGTCGCTTCGACCATGTACGACATGAGCCGCGTCACTGCCAACGGTTACTTTGAATCCGCCAACAGCGCAAAAGCTCGCAACGAAATGCGCAAGGCTTTAATGGCGCAACGCACCAAGGAATTCAAGGAAGGCAAATACGAACTCGCTGGCGGCGTGGTAGACCCGCTTCCGGCTGACGTCCCCTTCTTTGTGAAGGATTACTACGACTACTACAAGACGCCGCGTGGCTACCACAAGCGTTCGCTCAACAGCAACGATGGCTGGATTAAATCAGCAGCAACCTCACTGTTGAATACAAAGTTGCTCGCTTACGCCAATGAAATTGAAAGCGCTGTCCTCGTGATTCACGGCGAAAAGGCTCACAGCCGATACTTCAGCGAAGGCGCATTTGAAAAGATGACCGGCAAGAAGGTCAAGATTCCTGCAAAGCTTGACGCCAGCAAAAACTGGAGCATGACCGTCGGCAACAAGGAACTTCTGATTATCCCGGGCGCAGTCCACACCGACCTCTACGACGATGTGAACAACAGAATTCCTTACGACAAGATGGAAGAATTCTTCAAAACGAATTTGAAGTAACAAGGGTACATTTTGCCTATGAAACGCATAATACTCATCCTTTTAACAATTTTCATGGGAGTCTCTATGGCTGCTGAAAAGAAAATTCTGGTCGCATACTATTCGCGCGCTGACGAAAACTATGGCGTCGGAACAATCACCAAGGGCAACACCGAAATCATCGCCGAGATGATCGCGAAAAAGACAGGCGGTACGCTCTTGCATGTGGAACCCGCGAAGGAATACCCCAAGAAGTACGACGACTGCATCAATGTCGCAAAGAAGGAACTCGCGCAGAACGCACGCCCGGCAATCAAGCCCGTGAACGTGAATCCTGAAGACTTCGACGAAATCTATATCGGGTATCCGGTGTGGTGGGGCGAAATGCCGATGCCCATGTTCACCTTCCTCGAGAAGTACAATCTAAAGGGCAAGACTATTCACCCGTTCATGACGCACGAAGGTAGCGGCCTTTCGGGAGTCGCCAAGCTCAAGAAGGTGACTGGTGCGAACGTGACTGTGGGCCTTGCCATCTACGGACATGTCGCACAGAATGAACGCGAAAAAGCGCAGAAGGAAGTGGACAAGTGGGTAAAATAGCCCGTCGTACATTAGATATCGCAATGGCCGTGCTCACTCTCATTTTGATGGGTGGGAACGGTCTTTTTTATAGTGCATTCGACGAAACGCTTGATAGCGGTCTCGTCCACGAAATTTTGGGCGTTGTTTTATTCGTCCTGTGGGCGATTCACATCATTTGGAACCGCACATGGATTAAGGGCGTGCTCAAGGGGAAATACAACGCTCTGCGAATTGTGCGGACAGTTATCAACGCAGGCGTTATTGTATGCGTTTTGTTTTTAATGATAAGCGGAGTGATGCTATCAAATTACGTATTCGCTTGGCTCAATATTGAAAGTGGTGCAAGTTTCGCACGCAACGCCCACATGCTTGCGAGTCATTGGTATCTCGTTTTCGTATCGCTCCATATCGGGCTACATTTATCGCTGTTCATCAAAGGTCGCGTTGCAACGGGAATTGCCGCAGCGCTCGGCGCTTATGGAATATACGCCTTTATCGCCCGCGGCCTCTGGAAATACCTTACGCTCCAACAACCGTTCTTCTTCCTAGATCTGGAACGAGGCTATTTGCTGTTCGCATTAGACTACATCGCCATTATGGCACTGTTCGCGATGGTGATGCACCTCGTGACGACGGTAATGGTCAAGCACTCACATTGACGAAAAAAGTGTAATTTCGCCTTTATAAAAATTCTATTTTAAACACTGATGAAAACCATTAAACAAAATTTCCTTTTGATGATTGCAGCTGCATTTTTTGCAATTCTCGCCGCAGTTGTCGAAGGATCTTTTGTTTATGATTACGATGTTGAATTAAAATCAAGCGTTGAATTAAGCGACGCCGAATTCAACAAAAACGTCTCTTCCGAAAAGTCGCATTTTCTAGCGCGGGAGGTTTCGTCAGAAGCAGTTCTGCTCACCCGCAGAGCAGGGCAACAGGCGCTTTCACGCACTTTACGGAACGCGAGTTTCCACGGAGTCGGCGGACGTGACGCCATAGCTTTTAAATGGGGTGCAAGACACACTTCTCAAAAAGCTTTTGCACCAATCAGAACGCACAACGTTTTTCCGACACCCCTTGCGTATCAAGCACCCAAAGAATATTACGTATTCACGTTAAAACGAATACTTTGTTAACAAGTTCTTTCTCTCAGCACATACCCGCCGTGTGGGCAAACATCAAAATTTAAACTTTTAACAAAGAGAAAGAAAATGGAAAACATTTCCAAAATGGAGATGGCGACAGCCCTCTTCAATCAAATCTATATCAAGACTGAAAAATGCTTTTTCGGTCTCAAGACCAAAGTCACTTATGCCCCGACAAATTCACCAGTCGTGGGAACTTACCTGGAATTCGCGCCCGCAGAAGGGCAAAAGGTGAAAGCAATTCTGGAAGCCTCCCGCACCGAACTTGATGCAGTCCTGCAAAAGAAAGGTCGTCCCAAAACAGGCGAGAACGGGAATATGAAACTGAATCTCTGCTATTCGCGAGACCACGAATTCGCAGCATTCCACTTGCAGCAATTCTCGGGATTCGAATACCGTACGATTATTGAAACACGATTCGCCACAGGCGATGAAGCGAAAAAGTTGCTCAACGCTTTCATTAAGTAAAAGCAAAGCATAAAACAAAGCGGATGTCAAAAACTCGGCATCCGTTTTTACTTTTTATAACCGTTCCGCTCACCGGCCCGTTGCAGTCAAGTACGCGCATACCGCCGTGTAATAACCTGTAACGGCTTCAGTGTAAGAATCAGTCGCCTGCTGCCGTAACGTTTCAGCTTCGAGCAAATTGCTGAGCGTTGCCGTACCCGCGTTGTAGAATTCACGTTGCGTACGCAAGTTTTCTTCGGCTTGCGCAATGGCATCACGGCTGATTTCAATTTGCTTGAACGATTCGTTCAGCGTATTCCATTTGGCGTCAATATCTACCTTGATCAAGTTCTTGTTTTCCACTTCATCAATCGCCGCCTTTTTCGCTTTCAAATCAAGTTTCGCAGTAGAATAACTATTGCTCCACCAATCCGAAATCGGCACCGTAAGCGATGCAAAGAGCACACCATTCACGGCATCGTCATCAAGCAAGTTTTGGTATAACAGGCTTGCGCCTACAGCAACCGTAGGCAACACCTTGCCGCGTTCCATAGAGCGTTCCTTTTCTGCAGCTTCGCGACTGATGGCAAGCAACTTGCTTTCGGCACGGCGTTCAACAGCATCGTCAGCAGAAACTACATAAGATTCAGGCGGAGTCACTTGAGAAAGATCAGCATCGGCAAGGTCAAAGTCCGCATTGTCGCGATTCATTTGCCGCGCCAACATCAACTTTGCAACCGAAATTCCGTTTTCAAGTTTTAAACGATTGCTTTGCAGTTTTTTCTTTTCAAGTTCCACACGGAGCAAATCATTTTTCACAGCGACACCGGCATCCACAGCAACTTGGACATCGCTATAAATTCCGTCCACCTGTTTTTCAGCTTCGGCAAGCGTTTTCAGCTTTTCTTTAAGCGAAACGATGAGCCAGTAATAAGTTTCCGTATTCTTACGGATTTCTGTTTCGGCAAGAGTCTCTTGCAACTTTGCAGCACGAGTTCCAATTTTGGCAAGCTGGTTGCCATTGTAAATTTGCCCGCCCACAAAAATCGGCTGAATCAAAGTCAAATGCCCGACAATTCCTTTATCGACCATTCCCATATTAAATGATGTCGGAAGCCCAGCCAACATTGAAGGGTCAAGCCCCGCCTGCATCATAGCTGGTGCTATTTGCTGACCCAAGCCTTCCATTTCTTTGGACAGATCCATTTTTTGTTTTACCAAGAAATCGTTCGCGATAAAGGCAAAGCCACCGGCAAACACTTTCGGGAAATACGCCGGGAAGGCACTTCCTTCAGTTTCTTCCGCCATTTGGCGATTCACTTTCGCACTCTTCAAAGTCGCATTATTTTCGCGAGCAATACGCAAGCAATCATCAAGCGTATACACATCCGCCGCAAATGAGGCAGACAAGCCAAAAATAAGAGCAACCATTATGTTATTCAATTTATTCATTTTATAAACTCCCTGGATTCTTCGTCCCTTCGGTCCTCAGAATGACGCAAAAAGAATGCTCTCTTTCAACCATTCACTACCGACTCACAACCTTTCCTGCGTCTGAACTTCATACAACTTACGCCCCAATAAGCAACGGGCAGCACCGTCAAAATCAAGCACATGGTCACAAGCGTTCCCCAGAAAATGATGATTGCCATAGGCACCCAAAGACCGTCACCACTCAGCATCATCGGCAAAACGCCCGCAGAGGCCGCCGCCGAAGTCAGGAATATCGGGCGCATACGCCTGAGTGCCGAATTGTAGATGGCATTTTTAGAATCCAAATGTTCATCACGCTTCAATTCTTCGGCATAGTCAATCATGATAATTCCGTTACGCACCATAATTCCGAGCAAGCTCACCATACCAAGAACACCCGTAATCGTAAAGTCCAAATCCATAATCCACATAGCAACGCCCGTGCCGAAAGTGGAAAGCG
>Ga0310696_10001143_pt1 | contig 39146 bp, 41 predicted proteins | sample AusTroGonzalo_MG_4_FD_203885 | JGI IMG/M metagenome (GOLD analysis project Ga0310696, IMG submission 203885) | Bovine rumen microbial communities from tropical cattle in Woodstock, Queensland, Australia - Gonzalo_02 (v2) (version 2) | ecosystem: Host-associated > Mammals > Digestive system >... | reverse complement strand
ACCCACGCTTTCGTGCCTCAGCGTCAGTTAAAGCCCAGCAGGCCGCCTTCGCCACTGGTGTTCCTCCCTATCTCTACGCATTTCACCGCTACACAGGGAATTCCGCCTGCCTCTACTTCACTCAAGCTCGATAGTTTCAAATGCAGTTTAGAGGTTGAGCCTCTAAATTTCACATCTGACTTACCAAGCCGCCTACGCACCCTTTACACCCAGTAAATCCGGACAACGCTTGCTCCCTACGTATTACCGCGGCTGCTGGCACGTAGTTAGCCGGAGCTTATTCATAAGGTACCGTCTTAGTTCGTCCCTTATAAAAGGAGTTTACAATCCGAAAACCGTCATCCTCCACGCGGCGTTGCTGCGTCAGGGTTTCCCCCATTGCGCAATATCCCCCACTGCTGCCTCCCGTAGGAGTCTGGGCCGTGTCTCAGTCCCAATGTGGCCGTTCAACCTCTCAGTCCGGCTACCGATCGTCGCCTTGGTAGGCCGTTACCCCACCAACAAGCTAATCGGACGCGAGTCCATCTCTGAGCGATAAATCTTTGATACTAAAGTCATGCGGCTTCAGTATTTTATGCGGTATTAGCGTTCTTTTCAGAACGTTATTCCCCACTCAGAGGCAGGTTACTCACGCGTTACTCACCCGTCCGCCACTAAGTTAAACAAGGAAATCCATCAGCAAGCTGACATCAGACCAGCGTTTAACTCCGTTCGACTTGCATGTGTTAAGCACGCCGCCAGCGTTCGTCCTGAGCCAGGATCAAACTCTCTAAAAATGGTATCTCAAATCCCGTAGGACTTAAAATCATCTTCAGAGCTAAATCTGCTCATTCTTCGCTTTCGCGTTTTGAATAATCTGTTTTCCAGATTACCTTAGATGTATTTTACATCTTGTAATTTCTTGAGTACTCTCCGTGAGCTCTCACCCACGAATGCTCTCAAAGTAATTACGGGTCTCTTTCTTCGTTGTTTAATTTTCAAGGTCCTTTGTCACAAATGCCGAAAAACAAGCCCGAAACTTGTCGAAAACAGCGGTTTTTGGCTACCTTTTCTTGACTTGCGAACATTCAGATTATACTGCGTTGCAAGTCAAAAGTCAAGCATTTTTTTGAATTTTTTGAAAAATTTTTCCTCCCCCAATTTCTGGTGATTTTGGATGCTCAAATCACAAGATGTGGTGATGCGTTCGTCGGTTTACAGCGATAAAGTACGATAAACGCCCCACATGGATATCGAGCTCTCCGACAGCCTGTTTATCGGGGAAAACGGAACAAGAGTTTTAATATCTTTTTTCTCTGTTCTCTTGCAAAATCTATATATATGTTTTATAATATACCCAATTAAATCAGATAGGAGAAATGTTATGTACGAACAGCCCTATAATCCGTATGAAAACAATCTGTCCATCGTCAAGAACTATTTCAAATCCAACAGCGTGCTGATCCTCGCGATCCTTCGCGCCGCCGCGATCATCATCTCGATAGTTCTTTCCATCATAGTCGCTATGCAGCTGCCGGCTTTCATCCGTTCGATCGAAGCGAGCATACTATCTTTCATGAGCAACACCGGTGCCCCCGGCGAATTGATATCCTCTACCTCTGAGTTGTTCTATCAGGCTGACGGTATCATCAACTCCGTTGTAGGCTCTATCAGCACCAGCTCTATCATATCCACCATAACCTCACAGATCGTACCCGGCCTCATCGCTATTGCTACCTTCATCATCTACTTCAAGAGCCGTAACGAATCTCCCCTCTCTTCTCCTAAGGCCGGCGTTACCATTCTCTATGTACTCTCTGTGATCTTCCTGGTGATCACTATTATCGCTTGTGTAGCTGTCGGTCTGGTCATCGTATGCCTGTTCTGGCTTTACTTCCAGTTAGGCGGCCGTCGCAGCTCCATCATACTCACTCCGGATCAGTTCGGTTCTGTTAATCTCACACTCGAGCCCGAGCTCCTGCTCATATTCACTATCATAATAACAGTAATAGCACTGATCGGCATGGTGATCGCCCTTCTGGTTGCCACCACCCGTAAGCGCTATTTCAAGTCTATCAAAGACAGCATCACCGGAGTTGAACTGAAGAACCGCGGCGCAAAGGGCTACGGCATATTCTGCATCATCGGCGCGATATTCTCCGGCATGAGCCTGCTCTCGACACCTTCGAGCTTCGTATTCCTCAAGGGTATGCCCTCTATGCTGGTCACCGTTATCATCTTCTCAACGGTCATACAGCTGATCTCGTTTGTGGGCCTGATCTTTGAAGCTAAGATAGCTCTGGGATACAAGACCCATATCGACAACATGAAGTATGGCTACAACGGCGCTACTCCGGTATCTCCGGCAGCCCCCTATACTCCCTATGTGCCCACCGCCGCTCCTGTAACTGACAACTATTCTGCTGATCAGAACCCCTATACCTCTGCTCCCGTATATGAGCAGCCTCAGTCGAATGATTCTTACAGAAGCGAGTTCGCCGGTTATGACAGAGTTCCGACCTATGAGGAGCCTGCTCCTGCAGTTCCGGTTCCTGTCGAAGAGCCTGCGCCCGAGGTCACCGCTCCTGCCGAAGAGCCTGCTGTGAGCGTATGTCCTGCTTGCGGCGAGCCCACCGAGCCCGGCGCACCCTTCTGCGGCAACTGCGGCAACAAGCTCTGATATTTCTACAAACACAGCAACAGCCTGTCGGGTATATCCCCGGCAGGCTGCTTTTATATTATATGTTATATACCATTATTCAGGAGCCTTTTCCGAATCGATCATCTTGATGTATTCGTCAAAAGACTTGGGCAGCATATTGGGACTCTTCTCAACTATCTGCTCCCATCTGTCGCCCCACTTGCGCAGGACGAACTGATACGGACAGTTCGCATCGTTGTTAACGCTGCCATATATCACCAGCGTACCCTTATCGGGATCGTCCTCTTCCTCTTCTTCTTTTGGAGGCTCGGTAGCAGAGCTGTCATCTTCGGAGGGCTGCTCCTCGTCATACTCGGGGTCGATCTGGTGCTGGAAGTGCGTGACCTTACCGAGCTGAGTATCGGCGAACTTCACCTGCGCAGCGCTCCAACCGCCGTCGGGCAGTATATCAAGCTCCGCGCTGAATATCGGTGACGAGTCGCCGAAGTTCTTGATATCCAGAGTCGCGGCAGAGCCTTTAGCTCCCTTGAAGCTGATAGTAGCGACCACATCATTGCCGACGGTATTCTTATCGTCGGTATAATCATAGGCGAAGGTGCCGTACCATGTTCCCTGATAGTTCCTTTGAGTATCGTTGAGCTTTTCGGCAGAGGCGGCGGTATCCTGTCCGTCAGCCAGCTCGTCCTGCTTGTCCGAGGTGCCGGAACACGCCGCGAACAGCATAGCGATCACTATGCTCAGCAGCAGAGCCGCTATTCTCTTCATCATATCATCCACTCCTATATCCTAATATATTATATCTAATAACAAAAACACAAGTCGATCGGGACGGCTGTCAGATCTCGAGTATCTGACCCGCCGAGATATAATCCAGCCGGCGCATAATCGGCCGGATATACTCATACTGTTCTTCACCCGTGCAGTGACAGGTGTAGTATGCGGTATCATAAGCGTCCAGCTTCTCCGCGTAGCCGCGCAGGATATCGCCGGGCGGCAGCTTCATGAAATGGAAGCCCCCTATCAGCGCGTCGGGACGGAACCATTCCGCCAGGTTGATGATCCCCTTGTGTGAGCATCCGCTGATCAGCACGCGCTTGCCGTCCTCTTCTATCAGCAGATACTGTTCGTGCCTGAAGTCGTCATCTGTCACGGTATCACCGTCGCGGCGGCTCAGCCCGAACGAGCTGAAGCGGTCGATCTTATCCATATCGTTGCAGTCATACAGAGTCAGACCGTCGGCGATCACAGTCTTTCCCGAGGTGAATTTAAGCCGAGGACTGTCGGCGAGCGCGACATCCAGCCCTATATACTTCTCGCCGTTATAGTGAGGCTCAAAGGCATAGCGGCTGATATATATATCGGCCGTGCTGTTGAGCTCCATGAACCTCTTCAGTCCGCCGCCGTGGTCATAATGCCCGTGAGATATCACACAGATATCCACATCGCTCAGATCAACTCCGAGCCGCGCGGCGTTCTCAGCGAACAGCTCACTCTGACCGCAGTCGAACAGCGCTCTATACTCTTTAGTCTCTATATACAGGCTCAGCCCGTGCTCAGTGGGCAGGCCGAGCTGTGATGTGTTCTCAGTCAGAACGGTTATTCTCATGCCTTGTCCTCTGCGTTATCACGCGATATCAGATCCCTGATGACCTGTGACGCCAGTATCAGCCCAGCGACCGACGGCACAAAGGCTGCCGAGCCGGGAGTCTGCCTGCGAGACCCGGGATCAACCCCGGACCCGTCGATCGCCAGAGGCGTCAGCGCCTCTTCGGTCGAATACACCACCTTGAGTTTATTCACTCCGCGCTTCTTCAGCTCACGGCGCATGACTCGCGCCAGCGGACACACGGCGGTCTTGTATATATCGGTCACCTTGAACGCCGTGGGATCCAGCTTGTTGCCGGCTCCCATCGAGCATATTATCGGCGTGCCGCTATCTTTAGCCTGCATCACCAGCCCGATCTTGCCGGTCACGGTATCTATGGCGTCGATGATATAGTCATAGTCGGCGAAGTTGAATCCTCCTGCCGTCTCGGGGGTATAGAAAGTCTTGTGGACATTCACCTTGCAGCTTGGGTTGATATCCTTTATCCTCTCGGCGGCTACGTCCACCTTATATTTGCCCACGGTCGAGTGCAGGGCTATCAGCTGACGGTTGATGTTGCTCTCGCTGACCGTGTCGTGATCGATCAGATCGAGAGCTCCTACCCCGGAGCGAGCCAGCGCCTCAACGGCATAACTGCCCACTCCGCCTACACCGAACACAGCTACCCGGCTGTTGCTCAATATCTCCATAGCTTCAGGGCCTAAGAGAAGCTCGGTCCTCACAAATTCGTTCATTATGTTCTCCTTACGTCTCCGCGGTCTGTGACTATGCGATAGCCGGCGGCTTTCACCCTGAGCTCCAGACAGCTCCTGCACTGAGCGCTCTCTTCACCCGTGCAGATCTTGTTATCATATATCTCATACTTCTTGCGCACCGATACCGGCGAGAGGTTGGGCATGACTACGTTCGCTCCGTGCTTGAGCCCCAGCTCCCTGCCGTTCGGGATTATCGTACCCAGAGCGGTGGTTGCCGGCAGCAGGACATACGGGAACATCAGCCTGAGTATGCTCAGCAATCTGAGCGTCAGCTCTGCCGTACCGCCGGGCATATCGGCGAACGGAGTGGCGGCATGGCTGATATACGGTCCTATGCCTATCATATCGGGCCTGAGCTCCTGCAGGAACCTCAGGTCGGCGATGATATCATCGGTCGTCTGATACGGCGACCCGACCATAAAGCCCGAGCCCACCTGATATCCGATGGCCTTGAGATCCCACAGGCATCGCTTGCGGTCATCACAGCTCATCACCGCAGGGTGCAGACGGCCGTAATGCTCCGCGTTCGCGGTCTCATGTCTTAGCAGATATCGGTTCGCTCCGGCGTCAAATAATCTTTTATAGCTCTCATAGGGCTTCTCGCCTATCGAGAGCGTTATCGCGCAGTCGGGATATCTCTCTCTGATTAAAGATATGATATCGCACATCATATCATCGGTATAATACGGATCCTCGCCGCCCTGCAGGACAAAGGTGCGGTATCCCAGAGCGTAGCCCTCCGCACAGCAGGCGAGTATCTCGTCGCGGCTCAGTCGGTAGCGTTCCGCCGAAGTGTTTGCCGCGCGTATGCCGCAGTAATAGCAGTTGTTCTTACAATAATTTGTGAATTCTATCAGTCCGCGGATGAACACAGCGTCGCCGTAATGCTCGCGGCGCACCTCGTCGGCGGCGCAGGCGAGCTCGGCGTCAAAGCTGTCACAGCCTATCAGCTCGCGCAGCTCGGCGTCGCTCAGGTCGCGCTGTTCTCTCAGTTTTTGTACCGGTTCTTTCATAACTATCCCTGTTATCCGAAGAAAGCGCCCGTCACACAGGCGCTTTTTCTGTTATTCTGCATTTTCGGTCGGTTCTTCTGTCGGCTTTTCTTCCTTCTTCTTGAAGATGATCAGCTTAGAGAATACGTAGTTGAGGATGACGACGATAACACTGACGATGATCTTCGCCAAGAATCCCTGTCTGCCGAACAGCGGCTGATTGAGTCCGATCGTCACCAGCAGCGGCACGCCGAACCATTCCAGCACGCCGGTTATCAATCTCGCCGTGACAAAGAGCCACAGCTCCTTGAGAGCGACGGACGGCTTCCATGACTTTGACTCAAACACCCATAGCTTGTTGGTGACAAAGGCGAACGCCACACCGGCCACCCACGCGATGAAGTTCGCGATGAATATCGCCAGCACCGACATCGTGACATCGTGACCGAATATCGTCCACATGACCTGATCGCCGTTCATGGCTCCTGTAAGGATCGGCTCGAGCAACCAGTATACCGCCCAGTTCACCAGAGTGGTCAGTACGCCGAAGATGATATATGTGATGATCTCTTTATACTTGATCGCCAACTGCTTTATCTTATCCAACTTTTTATCCCCCAAATGCAGATAAATGTATTACTTGTCCAGATTGGTCTCTTTAGTGATATATATCGGTCTGTCCTTAGCCTCGATATAGATGCGTCCGATATACTCGCCCAGCACGCCGACCGACATCTCCACTATGCCGCCCATGAACAGCACAGCGCACAGCGTAGTGACATAGCCGGGCACCTCTATGCCGATGATGAGCGTCTGGATGAGCGTCACGATGATCCAGATAAAGGCGAGGAACGCTATAATGAATCCCAACACCGCGATGAATCTCAGCGGAGCTACCGAAAAGCTCGTGATACCGTCCAGCGCGTATTTGAACAGACCCCAAAAGCTCCACTTGGTGGTGCCCACGGTGCGCTCAACGTTCTGATACTCGACCCACTTGGTGTTGAAGCCTACCCAGCAGAACAGGCCCTTGGAGAATCTCTGCTTTTCACACAGAGTGACGATAGAATCCACCATCTGGCGCGACATGATGCGATAGTCCACTGCACCGTCGGGCATCTTTACGTCGGATATCTTGTTCTGGAACGAGAAGAACATCTTGGAGATCAGCTGTCTGATCTTGCTCTCGCCTTTCTGCTTAGCGCGATACAGCGCGCAGCAGTCATAGCCCTCTTCTACACCGGCTATCATCTGTGGGAACATCTTGGGCGGATGCTGCAGGTCGGCGTCCATTACGATCACATAGTCGCCCGTGGAGTTCTCAAGGCCGGCATACATCGCGCTCTCCTTGCCGAAGTTGCGCGAAAAGGATATATACTTGGCGTTATCATACCTGGCGGCGAGCACCTTGAGCACCTCCAGGGTGCGGTCACGGCTGCCGTCGTTGACAAAGATATATCGGAACTCATATTCCGGGATCGTCGCGATCACCTTGTTGGTCTCTTCGATAAAGAGAGGCAGGACCTCCTCTTCGTTATAGCACGGTACTACGATATCAATTAGCTTCATATTCTTCCCTCTGTGTCATTTCAGTTTTTGTTTATATATAGTATAGGACATCTGCAATAGCCCATATATGTTGATTATACCACAGTTGCAGGCAATAAGTAAATGAATTTGAAAAAATTTTTATAAAATATAAAAATACTGTTTACCTCGCCCTCAAATAGTGCTAATATTATGATGTATTATTATGATTATCGGGCGCCGCATTGAGCGCCGTCCGCTGTTAGGAGAGTATTATGACAGTTATAGCTAAGGATCGTTCATCCGTCGCACCGCCCGATAAGGCACGGACCCTGAACGATAACGGGATGATCCCCGAGCGCTATGCGACAGGAGTATACCTGGGTATAGCGTTCATCGTACCGTTCGCGCTGATGTTCTTTGCGTTCATGATGATGGGCGTATCGCCCTTCGGCAACAACCAGATACTTGTCACCGACCTGTGGCATCAGTATTATCCTTTTTTAGTTGATTATCAGGATAAGCTGACTCACGGCGGCTCACTGCTCTGGACATGGAAGAGCGGCGGCGGCACTAACTATCTGGCGCTCATGGCGTACTATCTGGCGAGCCCTCTTAACTTTTTCTCCGTTCTTGTACCGGCAGAACACCTGCGTGAGTTCCTGTATGTCATCACCTGCGTCAAGATCGGTCTGGCAGGCATGTTCTTCTCGCTATTCTTGCGCATCACCTTCAAGCGCAGAGATATTTCCATAGCCGCGTTCGGCATCATGTATGCCCTGTGCGCTTTCATCATGGGCTATTACTGGAACATCATCTGGCTCGACACGGTGGCTCTCATGCCGCTGGTCATCGCCGGAGCGATCTCTCTGCTGCGCGAGGGCAAGTTCAGGCTGTATATAGCCGCTCTGGCGCTGTCGATGCTGTCCAACTACTATATCGGTGTGTTCACCTGTATCTTCGTGTTCTTAGTCAGCATAGGCTACAGTATAATCGAGTTCAAGGGCCTCAAAAAGACCCTGCGCGATTTCTTCAAGATGCTGGGATGCTCTATAGTATCCATCATGATATCCGCCGTGCTGCTCCTGCCGGCATACTTCGCGCTGGGTCACACCCACTCATCCGAGAATGTGTTCCCACAGAACTTCGCGGTAAATATCGGCTCCACAGCCGACTTCGGCGGACTTCTTGAGGGCGTAGGCAAGACTATATCCAACTCAATAGCGTTCCTGTCGCCCACAGCTAAGGAAGGCCTGCCCAACATCTACTGCGGCGTATTCACCATATTCCTCGCTATACTGTTCTTCTTCTGCTCCAAGATCAAGAAGCGCGAGCGCATATTCTGCGGCGGACTGCTCATATTCTTCCTGCTCAGCTTCGTTATCCGTCAGCTCGACTTCATCTGGCACGGCTTCCACTTCCCGAACATGCTGCCGTACCGCTTCTCGTTCCTGTATTCGTTCGTGCTGATATACATGGCGTTCAGGGTGTTCATGAACATAGATCATATAAAGCTCGTGTCGGTCATCGGAGCGATATGCGGCTTCATCGTATACATGGGCGTCGTCGCCACCTACTACAACAATACCGACGCCAAGGTATCCGGGCTCTTCGCTCCCGAGAGCACAGGCTCGTCAACCGCCGATCCGATACTGCTGTCATCGTTCCTCGGCGCGATAATCGCCGCGTGGATACTGATATATACACTGCGCAATTATTATTCACATAAGATCACCGCGGCTTTGTCCGCGATCATAGGTCTCGCGACTCTGATATTCGTAGTGGTATTCGCCCCGGTGTTTGTCGCTCCGCTGAAACAGGCTGACGCTGAACAGAGCGCCGCGATCTTCCGCGTGATAGCGATCATCGCCTTCACGATCGTGATATGCGCCATCTTCTTCGCGCTGTATATGTCCAAATTCAACTCCAAGAACGAGATGCTCAAGCCTATCCTCGGAGTGATCCTGTTCCTGCTGGCTCTGACCGAAGGCATGTTCTCCGCGGCGGCAGGAGTGAACTCCGTAGGCGTCACCGACGGATCATACTATCCTCTGGGCACCGAGGATACACTGGCTATGTCGGCTAAGGTCCGCGAGCTGGAAGAGGGCAACATAGATCTGCCGCATACAGAGGTCAACAAGTATTATACCCTCAACGACAACGCTCTGATAGGCGCTGACGGTATATCTATGTTCAACTCGATGGTCAACAAGGATATCACCGACTATATGCAGAAGTTCGGACTGTGCGGCTGGATAGCCTCCAACCGCTACACATATCAGGAGAACTCTCCCTTCACCAACCTGATGCTCAACTTAAAGTACCTCATAGCTCCCTACGGCGCTTATCTGGACACAACGCACAACGAACTGGTAGCCACCTCCGGCAACGTCAAGCTCATGCGCAACAAGTATTATCTGCCGATGGGATTCATGGTCAGCGATGATCTGCTGAACTATGATGTGAGCGCGGCCAACGCTACCGACCCCATGGCTAACCAGAACGATTTCTTCCGTCTGGCGACGGGTCTCGACGGCGATCTGTATGAGCTGCTCGACGCTTCAGCGACCGACGGCGGCAGCGCCGGATCTATAACCGGCGGATATCAGGGTACATTCACCTACAGCTCGTCCGAGACCAGCGGCAACTACAACATATCGTACACCGTGCCTTATGACGGCGTAGCTGTATCATACTTCGACACCTACTATTCAGATGATGTCAGGATCTCGGTCAACGGCAGCGAGGTCATAGCCTACTATGTCAAGTGCCCGTTCATCATGATGGTCGGCGACGTTAAGGCCGGCGACACCATCACCTGCTCCTGCTCCATATCGAACAGCTCCTCAGGCTCTATCACCTGCCGCACCGCTATGGTCAACGAAGAGCTATTCCGGCAGGCTTATCAGATGTTCTCCCGATCCACGCTCAAGGCGTCCGTCGTGACCGATACCCAGATATCCGGCAACATCAACGCTGTTGAAGACGGTCTGTTCTACACCTCCATATCCTACACTCCTGGATGGAAGGCATATGTGGACGGTCAGGAGGTCGAGATCACCCCTGTGGGCAACGCTATGCTGGCGTTCAAGCTCTCGGCAGGTCCTCATATAATAGACATCAAGTACACCCCCGAGGGCTTCAAGGTCGGACTGATCACATCGATAGCCGGTCTGCTGATCTTCATAGCTATGATCATCCTGTCATGGCGCAAGATCAATCTGCTCGATATGCTCCTCGCCCGTATCCCATCCAAAAAGTCAAAGGCCTCTGCCGATGACTCGGCGATCCTCAGCGACGGCAGTGATGAGGAAGAGTATTCTTACTTTGGCGAAAAGACTAAAGAGGACGAAGAGGAAGAAAACGAAGACCTCTCCGGTGAAGAGGATGAAGAGAACCGCATCGACTTCTCTTACAGCTCATCCGTGGGTCTGCTGGATCCTGTCGACGACAACGACTTTGACGATGACGACTTCTTAGACGATGACGACTTTGATGACTGATAATATAGATATTTTAGTCTTTAATTAAGGTTGAATATATATTGATAAATGGATCCGCCCGACTGTCAACAGCCGGGCGGATAATCTTTTGTATATCATTCAATATGGTTTCTTGCGATATAAGAACAGTACCAGTTCATCGTACTTTCCTGCATATCTCGTCAGGTTTATGCGCCTTTTGTCAGTCGTGCAGATCTTGGCAAGCGTCGAATCGGCAACGCTGTCTGTCTTACCGCCGACAGCGCTTATCAGTTTTATCTCCTTTATCATATCCAGCGGTACTATCTTTATCGGATCGTCTTCGATATACAGCTTTTTGTCGGTAACTGCATAGTATTTCTTACAGCCGTGATCCGCCGGACACATCACCTCTATGACCTCTCCTTCGCCTATGACGGATTCGAGCCGTTTTTCAGCTTCTTGTTGATTCGCTGTATTGTCATAAACATCATTCTTATCCCTGCGGCTGTCGCCGACTATTCCTATTATCACGCCTAACACAGCCAGGATTATTATGATAAGCCAAATAGGCATAGCTATGCTCCTTTCCGTAAGATCGGGATATCACCGGTATCTCACGCTGAACCCACTCTCGTCAGGCACAGGCTCCCTCGTCTTGACGTCCATATAGTCTATCTTGATATATGAGCCGCGCTCAATCGCCGCTATAACGTCGTCGATCTGTCCTTCGGTGCCCTGTATCTCCATCGATACGCTCTCGTCATATTCATTCCTGACCCATCCCGTCGCGCCGTACATGCGGGCGGCGGTAACGGCTCGATAGCGAAAACCTACCGCCTGTACCTGACCGTAGAATCGGATATATTTTCGTACGATCTTCCTAGCCATTTCCCTTACGAAAAGTCCCAAACGCGGATGCCGAGCGAGTCGTCATATCGGCGGCTGATACATCCGTCGACAGGCGTGATGATGATCTCGCCGGTCAGTCCGATCTGCGCTTCAAGCAGATGACCCGACAGCGTTTTTGCCATCCCATCGTCATGATAGGCAAAGGATGCGTGCAGATGCAGATAAGGCTTGCCCTCATACACCGTCACGTTGCCGCACAGCGATACGAGCTCCAGCAATTCATTTATCTCTTCGCGGTTATACTCGCGCGTCGCGGCATCGAACACTCCGGTAACGGCGCGGCTGCAACCGCCGATGCCCGTCACCTGTGCCGCTGTCACGCCCTCGCAGGCGCACACCTCAGCAAGAGACGTCATGATCTCATCGCCCTTATCCAGACGCACGAATATCTTATCGTTAAACTTCCTGTATTCCATGATTTTACTCTGTATCAGACCAGCGGCAGCTCATACAGATCGTCATCATCGGGGATAGTCGCTATGATAACGGGGATATCTTCCTCTACAGCCTCGGTCGCAGATGACCCGGACTTGGATGATGAAGAAGACGAAGGCTTCTTCTGACCGGAGCCGGAGCCGTTTGAGCCGCTAGAACTATTCGATCCACTTGAGCCATTCGATCCGCTCGAACTGCCGGAACCGCTCGAACTGCCGGAACCACTCGAACCGTTTGATCCGCTTGAATTACCCGATCCGCTAGAGCCGCTTGAGCTTCCGGAACCGCCGGAGCCGTTTGAACTGCCTGAGCCGCCGGAATTGCCCGAACTGCCTGAGCCGGACTGATCGTCCGGGGTATCGGTATCGGTGTCGCCGGACTTGCTGCCGTTATCCCCTGCGGGGGACTGCGCGTCGGTCGACGATGAGTCGGTGGGCAGAGGCTTGCCGCTCTCATCGGTAGCGGTCACCGCTGTGGTGGGATCGGATGTCTTTTCTCCCTCCGCAGGTTCACCGCAGGCGGCTAGCAGAGCAGCTATGATGATGATTGCGAGCAATAGTGCTGATAATTTTTTCATATGTATATCTCCTTTATACTACTTGGAATATATAGAACTTCAAATAATCGGTCTCTTCAACGCCCCACAGGATGGGGTGATCGGCGCTCTGCTGGCGGCATTCTATCTGACGCAGAGTCACATGAGCGTCGACAGCGGCCGAATACAGCATACGGCGGAACTGCTCATCCGGCATGAAGTGTGAACAGCTGCATGTGGCCAGATATCCTCCGCGCGGCAGCAGCCGCATAGCCTTGAGGTTGATCTCTTTATATCCGCGCTCAGCAGCCCGAGCAGAAGCTCGAGACTTTGTGAACGCCGGGGGGTCAAGGATGATCAGGTCATACGGATGGGTCTTGCTGTCGACCAGCTCGCTGAGCAAATCAAAGACATTTGCGGTCACGAACTCTATGTTGGTCAGCCCGTTCAGAGCGGCGTTGCGCCGGGCCATGTCCACCGCGCTCTGCGATACGTCCACTGCGGTCACATGATCCGCGGTGACAGCGGCGTTAAGAGCGAAGGCTCCTGTGTGAGTAAAGCAGTCCAGCACCTTTCTGCCGCCTGCGATACGCGCTACGGCTCGCCGGTTGTACTTTTGATCCAGGAAGAACCCCGTCTTTTGACCGTTGATATAATCCACACAGTAGCGCAGACCGTTCTCAGTGATGATCACCTCTCCGCTGAGATCGGTGCTGAGCCCATCCATGGGATAAAAGCCGGTATATTCCTCCAGCCCCTCCAGGGCGCGCACCTTGACGTCGTTGCGCTCATATATCGCTTTTACCTCACATCCGCGGCCGCGCAGCGAATCTACCAGCGCGCGAAAGATGATATCCTTGACTCTGTCGGTGCCCAGACACAGTACCTGTGCCGTCAATATATCCTCGAACTTGTCCACCGTCAAGCCCGGAAAGCTGTCCGCCTCGCCGAAGATCAGCCTGCACGATGAAAAGTCCTCTCCCATGACCGTCTGACGATAGTCCAGAGCATAGTCCACCCTGCGGCGATAGAACGCCTCGTCAAATCGGTCGTTAGGGTTGGATGAGATTATCCTGACCCGTATCTTTGAGTTATCATTGATATATCCCGAGCCGAGATATCGACCCTTGCCGGTCAGCACATCGACAATGTCGCCGTTCTGATATTCACGATCGATCGAAAGGATCTCGTCGCCGTAGACCCATACATGGCCGGAGCGTATGTAATTCTCACACTTCTTGCTTACGGTCACCAGTGGGTAGCCTCTGTCCATGCGCGTCTCCTTTCTCAGATCGTCATGATCGGGATGAGTTATCTTTTATTATAATACTTTCGGACAAAAATATCAACACCCGGAGCATAACATCGCCTGACATATTATGGTTCTGCCGACAATATGTGTTGACAACTCCCCGGATTTGCTTTTTTCTGACATATGTGCTATTATGGTATGAGATGGAAATAACAGGTAAATTCCATATCCGGAGGAGCTTATCATGAACTTCAGGATAATCATCGACAGCTTTAAAAAGAAGCTCAGGGAGACTCGACCCTTCCTGAGGACCAAGATCGGTTCCCGGCTCGCGCTGCTGGGGATCCTGGATTTCATCGTGCTGTTCTTTGCTCCGGCTATCCACGGTTTTGTCGGATCGGCGCTGTTCGGCTGTGTATCGTCGGTATATCTGGTGCTGATCTGGCGCAGATATGACAGCAACACCGCCATCGTTCCGGCAGTACTGCTCACAGTGCCCATGCTGCTGGATATGCTGATATACTCGATAGCCTTCTCGCCCGACAGCGGCAGGGTGATCTCGGTCATAACAGCCTTCCTCATCGCGATACCCACGATGTATCTCGCCGCGGCAAGCAGACTGATGAGCTTCACCGAGACGGTCAGCGACGGCATGTACGCCTATATCGGGGCAGGAGCTGTGTGCGTAGGAGCCGTCGTCGCAGCGTGGATCCTGGACATCGTCGTTCTGGTATCATGGTGGATACTGTGTATCATCGCTTTCTTGGTAGTGGTAGGCATCTTCATGGGAGTGGTATTCTCCACAGCCGCCTACACCGCGTCCGACGGCCGCCGCCAGGCTCGTAAAAAGCAGGACAAGGCCGAATCTCAGGAGCGCAAGTATGCCGAGTATCGACCCCACAAGAGAGATACTATGATATATAATCTGGATGACGACGACTTTATAGATATAGAATAAACGATATAAAAATCAACCGACCCCCGGGCTTACAGCTATACGCTGTGCGGAGGTCGGTATTTTTATGCTTTGATTCGGGTATCAGTAAACTCCGAAAGAACCCAACAGCAGTATCAGCAGCAGTATCGGCGCGACGAACTTCACCATAACGGTGTACAGATGCCTTCTCAGGAACCGTTCGCCGTTCTTGGTCGCCTCATCGATCACCGTCTTGGGCTTCACTATCCAGCCGATCAGGATACAGGTGCCTATAGCCAGCACGGGCATGAGGATGTTGTTGGACAGATAATCCAGTACATCCAGTATCTGACCCGTTCCGCCGGTCGGCAGAGGTATATCAAAATACAGCAGGTTATATCCCAAGCAAACTACCACAGCGATGACCGCAGCGATGCCGCCCTCGATCAGGGTCGCTTTCTTTCGTTCAACGCCTTTATCCACCATGCCGGACACTACCGCCTCGAGCAGCGATATCGAGCTGGTCAGAGCGGCGAACAGCACCATCAGGAAGAACACCACTCCCATAACCGTACCTGCCGCGCCCATCTGGGCGAATATCTGCGGAATGGCTACGAATATCAGCCCTGGGCCCTTCGCCATATTCTCGGGTCCTAAAAACACATATACCGCAGGGATGACCATGACTCCTGCCAAAAACGCTACCAGCGTATCGAACAGCTCTATATGGTTGACGGATTTGACCAGATTATCTTTATCCTTGAAGTATGATCCGTAGGTGACCATTATACCCATAGCGACAGATATGCTGTAGAAGAGCTGACCCATCGCGCTCATGATGACCTTCAGGACATCCGTGACCCCCATACCGTCGACATTGGGAGTGATATAGAACAAAAAGCCGTCCATACCGGTGCGGTTATCGTATTTTTTGCCGCCCTGTATAGTCAGCGAGTATACCGAGATGCCGATTATCAGCACGAACAGGATCGGCATCAGGATCTTTGACATGGACTCTATGCCCTTGTTCACTCCGCGAAACACCACAAAGCAGGTCATCAGCAAAAATACGACCGTATAGATGATCGGCTCACTGTTGCCGGCGATGAATTTCTCAAAGAATCCTTCGCCTGCCGCCTCAACTCCCTGACCGAAAATGAACGAAAAAGCGTATTTCATCACCCAACCGCCGATAACACAGTAATATGGCAGGATGATGAACGGGATCACGCTCGCCAGACCGCCCAGCCATCCCCAATTCTTGTTCATATGCTTATACGCGGTCAGACAGCTGTTCTTAGTCCGTCTGCCGATGGCTACCTCGCTCATCAGCAGAGTGAAGCCGAATGTCAGCGCAAGACCGATATATATGAACAGGAACAGACCTCCGCCGCCCTCTGCGGCGAGGTAAGGGAACCTCCATATATTGCCCAGTCCTACCGCGCTGCCTGCCGCCGCGAGCACAAAGCCGATAGAACCCGAAAAAGAGCTGCGTTGCTTTTCCATAATACCCTGTATCCAGTCCTTTACACATTTTTCCCGGACTCTGCCCGATCGGATCTATCCATAGTATAATATTCTATCCTAAATCGTAGATTAGTCAAGAGTCTGTATACATAATTCCATCTTGATTTTATTCCGGCTATACTCTATACTGTTCTTGTAGAACGACAAAAAGAGGGATATATATGACGCTGACTTTAGACAGAGCTAAAGAGATCAACCGCGCTATGGTGACCGAAGATCACCTGATCATCCATTCGCTGAACGTATGCTACGCTATGGGCGCGATGGCGCGTCACTTCGGCGCGGACGAAGAACACTGGATGGCTGTCGGCTATCTGCACGATTATGACTACGAAAAATTCCCCGAAGAGCACCTGCAGCACACCGAGCAGGAGCTGCTCGCAGAGGATGTAGACGCCGATGACGTCAGAGCTATATTGAGCCACGGCTGGGGCATCTGCACCGATGTAGAGCCGCTGACGGATATGGAGAAGAGCCTGTTCGCTGTAGACGAGCTGACCGGCATAATCCAGGCCGCCGCAAGGATGCGCCCCAACGGCATCACCGACCTGAACACCAAGAGCTTTATAAAGAAGTTCAAGGACAAGAAGTTCGCCGCCAAATGCGACCGCGAGCTGATCCGCAAGGGCTGTGAAATGCTGGGTATGGAGGTCAGCGAGGTCGCCGCGATCTGTATCGACGGCATGCGTCTCCACGCCGCGGAGATCGGCTTGCAGGGAGCTCAGCCCGAATAATATAATATTCCTAAAGGAGTGAGCATGATGTTCAAACGCGAAATTATCTCCTCATTCAGCGAGGTCAAGCTCAGGCTCAGCGGCATGAGGATAACGGAGGTTTATGAGATCATCTGCCGCGGTAAAGAGGCCGAGCTGTCACAGTATTGGCTGAGCTATGAGAATCACGAGGATAATTATAATCTGCAGAAGCGCGTCACTGTTCCCGCAAGCGAATTTATCGAAACACTGAACCGGTGTAATGTTATCAAATGGGACGGCTTTTCGGGCAAGAACCCTCCCCATGTCCTCGACGGCACGATGTTCGACTTTGAGGCGACGGTGAACGACGGCCGCAGGATACACGCAAACGGCTCCAATAACTTTCCAAAGCACTACCGCGACTTCACCGATGCTCTTTATCAAATGCTGAACGATCAGCAGTAATATGAACAAACGACCTCTCACGCCGACTGTCGGTGCGAGAGGTCTTATTATTTGTCATTCTATCCTTCGATATATGAGCGGCTGCCGATGATCGCTTTCAGCGCGGCTTCATCCATTCTGCCGCTGACAAAATCCCGAGCCGCTTCTACATACCTCACCGCATCGTCCAGCGCGCGGTCATACAGCGGATAGAATCCTCGCAGATCCATGCCGTCCAGCGCCGAACTGCGATACGATACCAGCTCGAGCTTAGTATGCGTTATGCGCCCTATGCGCTCCAGCCGACCTTTTCTATCCTCTATGAACCTGTACATCGGAGCCATATCCCGATGACCTGCCCTGAACTTTTCCCACGCGTCGCGCCAGCCGTAGATCTTGGTTATCGCTCCGCCCACTGAGTCCTTCATCAACTCGGGCAGGAACTCGGGTATGCGCACCTCGCCGCCGTTCAGATTGTCCAGCTTATGCTCTATCGCCATATGCATCGCGCCGCTGTTCTTAGCTTTGCGATTGATATAGGGATGGGTGTTCGAGTCCAGCGCGTAGTGGCACAAAAAGCCTGCCAGATACGAGAACACCTCGCGGCTGTCCACAGCGCGCCGTGCCAGCTCCATCAGGAACTCACCGGTACGCTCGCGGTGCATAGTCGAAGCATAGCGGTTGATGCGGTTGCGGAACGGTGGGATATAAAAATGGTAGAACAGATACGGATCGGGCCCGAGCAGTCCAAAGTCATAGATACCGCGGTCGACATCCAGACCCGTCCGCTCCAGCACCTTTGCGCCAAAAGCGCTGTGCACAACTATATCAGGCATCTTGCCACCTCTGTCGTTGATATAGGGTCATCATATTCCCTTTGCTATGCTTTCGATCGCATACAGAGCCCTGTCGACTTCATCCTCTGTGTTGAATAACGAAAAGCTGAATCTCACCGCGCCCTGCTCTTGAGTGCCCAGCGCTCGGTGGAGCCTCGGCGCGCAGTGCGCCCCTGCGCGTACAGCGATGCCGTATTCTTCGTACAGCTCATCAGCGACCTCTCCCGAGTCCGTATCGCCTATGTTCAGCGCGACTATAGCCGCGTGATCTCTGCTCATATCGCCATAGACAGTCACACTGCCGATATCTTTCACTCCGTTATAGAATCGCTGTGTCAGCTGAGCTTCTTTTCTCTCGATATTCTCCGGACCGACTTCGCCGATATGATCCAGCGCGGCGGAGAGCCCTGCTATACCATGGCCGTTCAGAGTACCTGCCTCCAGCCTTGTGGGCAGCCTGTCGGGCTGCGCCTGACTGTATGTCTGCACTCCGGTGCCGCCGACATAGAACGGACGTATCATAACGCCCTCGCGTATGCACATACCGCCGGTCCCCTGTGGGCCCATCAGACCCTTGTGGCCGGTGAAGCACAGGATATCTATCCCCTGCTCCTGCATATCTATCCTCTTCGTGCCGGCTGTCTGAGACGCGTCCACGATCATCAGGATACCCTTATCGTGAGCGATATCGGCGATATGCCTGATATCCGTCATGTTGCCGGTCAGGTTAGACGCGTGCGTGCAAATCATCGCCTTTGTGTCCGGCCTTATCAGCCGCTCAAAGTCGTTATAATCGAGGTTTCCGCGCTTATCGGCAGGGACGAAATCCACTTCAACTCCCTGCTCACATTGCAGCCGATACAAAGGTCGCAGGACTGAATTGTGCTCCAGATCGGTCGATATCACATGATCGCCCTTTGACAAAACGCCGCATATCGCCATGTTCAGCGACTGAGTCGCGTTGCTTGTGAAAACCACATGATCGGGTCTTGTGCAGTTGAAGAGGTCAGCCAGCTTTTCTCTGGTATCATACACCGTCCCGGCAGCTTCTGTGCTATAGCCGTGCGCGCCGCGCGCGGTATTGCCCAGCGTTTGCAGAGCGCGCAGGATCGCCTGTCCCACCGCCGGCGGCTTTAACAATGTAGTAGCCGCGTTATCCAGATAGATCATATCATTCTTCCTCTTTATCGACTCGCTTTTGATAGAACGCGAACTTTTTATCCAGCAGATCATCGGCGTATTCTTCGAGCTCTTTGCAGTATTCGTCATACGCCGTGAGCATCCTTTGAGCGTTGTCCGTGAGCGTCGCGCCGCCGCCGTTTTTGCCGCCGACAGTTGAATTGAGCAGCTTGAACCCCAGATGCTCTTCACAGCTCTTGAGGATGGCCCAAGCCTTTGAATACGCCATACCCATCGACGCTGCCGCGGAGCGCAGAGAGCTGTATTCATCTACGCGATGCAGCAGCGCGGCTATCCCGGGGCCAAAGCATTTGCCGTCCGTGAATAAACGCACCGATATATTTGCATGAAGTTTGTTGTCCATGATCACGCACTCCTTTTATCTGCTTTATTATATCCGTTATTCACCTTTCAGTCAATCTTATGTTGACCCGATTATCCTTGAAAAACATTTATTTATTTGCTATAATATACGCGTTATATTCTTGTCAGTATAGCGGATCGTCGGAGGATGGTACTGATCATGAGAGAAAAGCGTAGTTGCGTCGTCGTCACCTTCTATACCACAGCTGAAGCCATGGCGACAAAGAAGCTTTGCAAAGATAAAAATATCACAGGTAAATTGATCTCCGCGCCGCGCGCATTATCGGCCGACTGCGGTATCGCATGGTGTTCAGATATAGTATACCGCGATATCCTGAAAAACGCCCTGACCGAAGCGGATATCGAATTCGTCGGACTTCACGAGATATTGATATGAAAGAGCGTAAGATGAAGATTTCTCAACTGCTAAAAATCGAACCGGGTCTCACAGCGCTGATCGGCGGCGGCGGAAAAACCGCCTTGATGTACAAGCTCGCCGACGAGCTGTCTGAGCTGGGCTGTGTGATCGTCTGCACTTCAACTAAGATATACGAGTCCGATGATATCGCGGTCGTGACAGGCGACTCAGAAGATATCATCAACACGCTCAAAACCCACCGAGTTATATGCGCCGGTACAAGGGTCGGCGGCGGAAAGCTCTCATCCCCGACAATAACCTTCCATGAACTCAAAGATATCGCCGACTATGTGATAGTCGAGGCGGACGGAGCCCATAAGCTCCCGATAAAAGCCCATGCGGACTATGAGCCCGTGATCCCCGACTGCGCCGACAAGACCGTGCTGGTGATGGGAGCCGACGCCTTCGGTCAGCCGATATCCCGGATATGTCACAGAGCCGAGCTCTTTGCTGAGCGCGCACGCGTGACCGTACACGATGAAGTCACCCCCGAGCTCGTCGCGCGTGTGATAGCCGGCGAGGGCTTAGGCGATATTATCTACATAAACAAAGTCGAGTCAAACGAATCTTTGACACTAAGCGAGCGATCGGCTCAGCTTATCGACCTGCCTGTGATAGCAGGCAGTCTCAGAACGGAGGAATATATATGTTTGCGTTGATACGCGGAGCAGGCGATCTGGCGAGCGGCATCGCGCTCAGGCTGTGGCACAGCGGCTTTGACGTAGTCATGACCGAAACAGAGCATCCAACGTCGATCAGGCGTACGGTATCCTTTTCGGACGCTGTCGTCAACGGCAGGACAGATGTAGAAGACGTCAGCGCTCAGCGCGCCGAGAACATCACCCACGCCAGAGAACTGCTCAAGCGAGATATCCTCCCTGTCTTTGTGGATCCCGAATGCAGCTGCCGCCATGAGCTAAAGCCCGATGTGCTGATAGACGCTATCCTCGCCAAGCGCAACCTGGGCACAAAGATCACCGACGCGCCTATCGTTATCGGAGTAGGCCCCGGCTTTGAGGCAGGGACAGACTGCCACGCGGTGGTCGAAACGATGAGGGGCCACACCCTCGGGCGCGCGATCTACAGCGGATCCGCTATGCCTAACACTAACATCCCCGGACGCATAGGCGGCTTTGCCGGAGAACGCGTTCTCAGAGCTCCGTGCGACGGTGTTTTCAGAGGAGCACACAGTATCGGCGACGTTGTAGTGGCCGGAGATATCGCAGGATATGTGAACGACGAGCCTATGATATGCACCATCGGAGGGGTCCTGCGCGGACTGCTGGCCGACGGCACACGAGCACATAAAGGCATGAAGTCCGGCGACGTAGATCCGCGCGGTGAGAAGGAGTATTGCTATACGGTATCCGATAAGGCGCTGGCCGTAGCCGGCGGCGTTCTTGAAGCGATAATGCATCTGTATACCGAGAACAGGAGCTTTTGAATATGGAAAAAGAAGTCAAGCTGACTAAGCTCGCGAACTGCGCCGGCTGCGGAGCCAAGGTAGGCGCAGGCGTGCTGGCTAAGCTGCTGGACGGCATAAAAGTCCTCAGCGATCCCAACCTGCTCGTAGGCTTCGATAAAAGCGACGACGCCAGCGTATATAAGATAACTGATGATCTTGCTCTGGTACAGACGGTGGATTTCTTCCCCCCGATAGCCGACGACCCCTACACCTTCGGCGCGATCGCGGCGACAAACGCGTTGTCGGACGTATACGCCATGGGCGGCGAGCCCAAGCTAGCGCTCAATATCATGGCCGTGCCTGCCGATCTGCCAAAAGAAGCCGTGCATCAGATGCTGCGCGGCGGATATGACAAGGCGTACGAAGCCGGCGCGATAATAACCGGAGGTCACAGCATCCTCGACAGCGAGCCTAAATACGGTCTTGCCGTCACAGGCTTTGTCCATCCCGACAAGGTGCTGACCAACAGCGGCGCCGAGGACGGCGACGTCCTGCTGTTCACAAAGCCCCTCGGCATAGGTATACTCACCACTGCCGCCAAAGCGAATATGGTATCTGAAGAAACCATGTCATACGCGGTCAGCCTGATGACTGCGCTGAACAAGTCCGCGCGCGACGCTATGGTCAAATACCGTGTTCACGCCTGCACCGATGTGACCGGCTTCGCTCTGTTGGGTCACGCCTGCGAGATGGCTCAGGGCAGCGGCACAGAGATACATATCGACGTTGATTCGATCGACCTCATCCCCGACGCGCTGGAGTTCGCACGCATGGGTATCCTTCCGGAGGGCATGTACAGGAACAGGGATTTTGCCGAGGCATATGTCGATCCCGGCGATGTGGAACTCGCTAAGCAGGATATGCTCTATGATCCCCAGACCTCAGGCGGTCTGCTGATAGCCGTCCATCCCGACGATGCAGACGCACTGTTCGCAGAACTGACAGACTCAGTCCCCTCAGCTCAGAGGATCGGCGCGGTCAAAAGCTACACCGGCGGCGCGCGTATCTATCTGCATTAAGATATCGTCATGCTTAGCCTATAACATTGTCATCCTGCCTTTTTGTCATCCTGAGCGTTTCTTGTCATCCTGAGCGTTTTTTGTCATCCTGAGCGTTTCTTGTCATCCTGAACATTTTTTGTCATCCTGAGCGAAGCGAAGGATCTTATACCATACGAGCGAAGTAACATATAACCCGCAACCCCCTGCTAACCACACCGCAATACCATCTTGACATATGTACCGTTATACTTTAAAATAAATAACGGTATCGCGAGACCGTCCTTTGACAGTCCTGCATAATCCGGATAAGAAAAGGAGAAACATCTATGACTAAAAGAATCAACCTGTGGGTCGTTGTGACCGGCGTACTGGTCGGCGTAGCCGCTCTGGTGCTGACCGCGTTCGGCAACCCTGCAAACATGGGCTTCTGTATCGCGTGCTTCCTGCGTGACATCGCCGGCGCGGCAAAGATGCATTCAGCCTCAGTCGTTCAGTATGTACGTCCCGAGATAATCGGACTGGTATTAGGCTCGACCATCATGGCCGTTGCCACCGGCGAGTTCAAGGCTAAGGCCGGTTCATCCCCTGCCACACGTTTCATCATCGGCGCGTTCGTCATGATAGGCGCGCTGGTGTTCCTCGGATGTCCTCTGCGAATGATCATCCGTATGGGCGGCGGCGACCTCAACGCCTTTATCGGTCTGGGCGGCTTTGCTATCGGTATCCTGATCGGTATATTCTTCCTCAAAAAAGGCTTTTCCCTAAAGCGCAACCACCCCGTGACTCTCAGCGAGGGCATGGCTATGCCCGGGCTGATGATCGGTCTGCTCATCCTGCTGATCGCGGTCCCGACTATCTTCGCGTTCTCTGAGGAGGGTCCCGGCTCTAAGCACGCTCCGCTCATCATGTCGCTGCTCATCGCGATAGTGATCGGCGCGCTGGCGCAAAAGTCCCGTATCTGTATGGTCGGCGGCATGCGCGACGCCGTTATGTTCAAGGACTTCAGCCTGATCATCGGCTTCGGACTTATATTCGTCACCGTTCTGGTCGGCAACATCATCCTCGGCAACTTCAAGGGCTTTTCCACATATCTCCAGCCCGTAGCTCACGAGAGCTGGCTGTGGAACCTCTTAGGTATGGTACTTGTAGGCTGGGGCAGCGTCCTGCTGGGCGGATGTCCGTTAAGACAGCTGATTCTGGCAGGCGAGGGCAACGGCGACTCAGCCGTGACCGTTCTGGGTATGATCGTCGGCGCGGCATTCGCGCACAACTTCGGGCTTGCCGGATCCGCTGCTAAGATCGGCGACGACGGCGCGTATTCCGCCGGAGGTATCGCTCTGGCAGGCAAGATCGCGGTAGGCGTCGGCTTTGCCGTACTGCTCCTGATATCCATAGTGAATACTGTCAAGAAGAGGGAGGCCGAAAGAGCATGATCGACGCCAGAGGTCTTAGCTGTCCCATGCCGGTGGTCATGGTGCAGAAAGAAGTCAAAAAATCATCCCCAAACGAGCTCAAGGTGCTGGTAGACAGCAAGGTGTGCGTAGAGAACATCTCGCGCTTTGCATACACTAACAAGTACGATATAGAGGTCGAGAAAAAGGACGGGGAGTTCGAACTCACCTTAAAAAAGAAATAATATCTTAAAAAAGATCCGCGGATCGGCTCCGGCTGATTTGCGGATCATCTTTATCAGGGCAGCTTCATAACATTTTCAGCTCCGATGTATTTATTATAGAATAACGGTATATATTTGAAATTTGATTGATTATTGCTCTTTAGTGTGATAAAATAAGTTATGAATATCATTTTATCGGGCGATCGCTCGATAAAGTTCTTAAGGGGTATAGTTTTATGGCTACATTCTCTGTCAACGGCAAGACCGTTACGGTAGAAAAAAACCAAAAACTGATAAGGTATCTGCGCGACGAGCTCAAGCTGACGTCGGTCAAAGACGGCTGCAGCGAGGGCGCGTGCGGTACCTGCCATGTGCTGATCGACGGAAAACTGACCAAAGCGTGCATCCCCCAGACCGACAGGCTGGAGGGGAAGTCCGTCATCACTGTTGAAGGACTCACGGCTTTTGAAAAAGAGGCGTACACCTACGCGTTCGGAAAGGCCGGTGCGGTCCAGTGCGGCTTTTGCATCCCCGGCATGATCATGGCGGCAAAGTCCCTGATCGACGTCAATCCCGACCCCACTCGTGAAGAAGCCGCCTACGCTATCAGGAACAACATCTGCCGCTGTACCGGATACGTCAAGATCATCGACGGTATCCTGCTCGCCGCTAATGTGATCAGGGAGAAGCATATCCCGTCCGATGATGAGGATTACGCCGTAGGCTCCCGTGTACACCGCATCGATGTAGCCGAAAAGGTACAGGGCTACGGCAAATACCCCGACGATATCTATGTTGACGGGATGTGTTACGGCAGCGCCGTGCGCAGTCAGTATCCGCGCGCCAGAGTGTTGTCGATAGATACTAAAGAGGCCGAGAGCCTGCCCGGAGTCGTATGCGTACTCACAGCCGCCGATATCCCGGGCAAGAACTACGTCGGCCATATCAAGAAGGATCAGCCCACCCTGATCCCCGTGGGTGAGATCACCCATTATCTGGGCGATTCCGTCGCCCTCGTATGCGCCAGGGACAGAGAGACCCTCGAGGCCGCCAAGAAGCTCGTCAAGGTCGAGTATGAGGTGCTACAGGCCGTCCATGATCCCGAAGAAGCGGCGCGAGCCAACGCCCCCCTCGTCTTTGAGACCGACGAGAACAACATGCAGGCGTACAAGCACGTATCCCGCGGCGACGCCGAATCTGCAATTAAAAACTCTAAATATGTCCTCTCTCATCATTTTGAGACCCCATGGACAGAACACGCTTTCCTCGAGCCAGAGTGCTGTGTCGCCATCCCACTGGATAACGGCGGCGTAAAGCTGCTGACCTCCGACCAGAGCGCCCATACCACCCTGCATGAGTGCGCCCAGATGCTCGGCGTGGACTATGACCGCTGTCTTGTCGAGAACCAGCTCGTCGGCGGAGGCTTCGGCGGAAAAGAAGATATGTCCGTACAGCACCACGCCGCTCTGATAGCTTATGTCGCCAAAGTACCGGTCAAGGTCAAGCTCACACGCAGCGAGTCTATCCTGATACATCCCAAGCGCCATCCGTTCAAAATGGATTTCATCATGGGCTGTGATGAGAACGGTATCATACAGGGCGTCAAGGCGAGCGTGATTTCCGATACCGGAGCGTTCGCGTCTTTGGGCGGACCCGTTCTGGAGCGCGCCTGCACCCACGCGGCAGGTCCCTACGCTTATGAGAACTTCGAGATCGAGGGACGGGCTTATTATACCAACAATCCCCCTGCCGGAGCATTTCGAGGCTTCGGCGTTACACAGACCTGCTTTGCCACCGAGTCGCTGCTCAACGAGATGGCTCAGCTGGTCGGCATATCTCCGTGGGAGATAAGATACCGCAACGCTATCCGTCCGGGCGGCGTACTGCCTAACGGCCAGATAGTGGGAGCCGAGACCGGCCTTGTAGAGACCCTAGAGGCCGTAAAGCCGTATTATGATGAGGCAATCACAAATGGCGACCCTGTCGGACTCGCCTGCGCTATGAAGAACGCCGGCGTCGGCGTAGGTCTCCCCGACTGGGGCAGAGCCAAGCTGATAGTCGAGGACGACGCAAAGGTGCACATTTACTCCGGAGCCTCGTGTATCGGACAAGGTCTGGGCACCGTGCTGACCCAGATGGTCGTCACTAACGCCGGCCTGTCACCCGACGATATCGTTTATGAGCGCAGCAACACATGGATCGCTCCCGATTCTGGCGATACCTCCGGCTCACGACAAACTCTGATAACCGGCGAAGCCTGCCGCAGAGCCTGTGAAAAACTGGTTGAAGCGCTCAGTGGCAAAACCTTAGCCGACCTTATCGGCCGCGAGTTCTACGGCGAGTATCTCGCCAAGACCGACCCTCTCGGCGCGGACGTACCCAACCCCGTATCTCACGTGGCATACGGCTACGCTACCCAGATGTGTATACTCGATAAAGAGACCGGCAGGATAAAGAAGCTGGTCGCAGCTCACGATGTCGGAAAGGCAGTCAATCCCCTCTCCTGCGAAGGGCAGATAGAGGGCGGCATGGTCATGTCGATGGGCTTCGCGCTCACAGAGCGGTATCCTATCGACGACAACTGCAGACCCACCGCCAAATACGGCACGCTCGGTCTGTTCAAGGCTGATCAGATACCCCCCGAGATCAAGGCTATCGTAGTCGAAAAGCCCGGTCTGGATCTCGCCAACGGCGCGATAGGCATAGGCGAGATAACCTCCATCCCTACCGCTCCGGCTATATCCGAAGCATACTATCAGCTGGACGGTCAGCGCCGCTTTTCCCTACCGCTCGAGAACACCCCGTATTCAAGAAAAAAATAAAGGCTCCCTTTGGTAAAGGGAGCTCCGGCGCGAGCCGGTGAGGGATTGTGTGATCGACTGAGCGTCAGCGAGATACATCATCCATGATCGACTGTCGGTATACCCCCCGGTGTATCAATGTCCATGAGTTCTTTCGCCGGGACTTCGAACAATATCAGGTAATCCTCATGTTTTTCGATGACCGACCTGCCGCCCCGATCACCGGACAGACTGCACAACTCGTCAAAATACTCCTTAGGGAACACACAGGGGTTGCCCCTGTTCATCCCACTGCTCATGCCGACGATACTGTCGGGATGATCGAGAAAGACGCCCAGCATCTTTGCCGTGCTCTCACGCTTCAGCCACGGCTGATCGGATACCTGATACATGATCGCGCCGCATTTATCCTTCAGCGCCATAGTTCCTAGCTTTACGCTCAGGCTGAGCCCCTGCTCCGGTTGACTGTTGATTATGCAGTCATAGCCGCGGCTTTCAGCGAGCCTTTTTATGCTGTCATACTGTGTTACCACCGCTACATGGTCGATAACCTCAGGCACAGCGTCAAAGGCGCGTTCTATCATAGTCTTTCCGTTTATCTGAGCGAGCAGCTTGTTCTCACCAAAGCGCGCCGAGTTGCCGGCGGCTAGGATAACACAGCCGATGATAATTCTATCATTGGTTTTCAAATCACCACATCCTTAACCTGATTTTATCGTATTCTTCACACCTGTGTCAATACAGGTATGTGTTTTTACCATTGATATATTCATTATTCCTTCTGAGGAGGGGCAAGATCATGAACAAAGTCGGAAAAAGCGAAGTAAGAGTCGACGGCTACGACAAGGCCACCGGCAGAACTAAATATTATGAAGACCGGATGCCTGCCGACGCTCTCTATGCGCGCATCAAGCACGCTGAGAAGGCTCACGCTATAGTCAAGTCCATCGATACACGAGCCGCTCTGGCCATCCCCGGAGTGGTCAAGGTCCTCACATGCTTTGACGTTCCCGATATCCCCTTCCCCACCGCGGGTCATCCGTGGTCTATGGATCCCGGTCATCAGGACGTAGCCGACCGAAAGCTGCTGAACACCCATGTTCGTTACTGGGGCGACGATATAGCTGTAGTCATAGCCGACGACGAGGTCGCCGCCGCTCAGGGCGTCAGAGCGCTCACGGTCGAGTATGAGGAGCTCCCATTCGTCCTCGACGTCCAAAAGGCTATGGAGCCCGACGCTCCCCGGCTGCATGAAGAATATCCCAACAATATCCTTAAACATACACAGTACAGATTCGGCGATTATCAGACCGCGATAAAAGGACCCGGCCTGATCAAGGTCGAGGGCTGGTATGATACCCCCACCGTACAGCACTGCCATATCGAGAACCACGGCTGCTTCGCATATGAAGAAAACGGCCGTATCGTGGTGGTATCATCCACACAGATACCCCACATCATCCGCCGCGTAGTCGGTCAGGCTCTGGGCAGACCGTGGGGCGATGTCCGTATCATAAAGCCGTATATAGGCGGAGGCTTCGGCAACAAGCAGGACGCGCTGTATGAGCCGCTCTGCGCATGGTGCTCCACCCGGATGGGCGGACGCTGCGTACGCATAGACTGCTCGAGGGAAGAGACCTTCGTATCCAACCGCGTGCGCCACGCTATCCGCTTCCACATAGTAACATGGCTCAAAAGCGACGGCTCCATATCAGCGCGCAAGGTAGAGTGCTTCTCCAACCAGGGCGCGTATGCCTCTCACGGTCATTCGATAGTCGCAAAGGCGATGGGCTCGTTCCATCAGCATTATCCCTGTCCCAACATGGAGTGCGACAGCTACACGGTGTATACCAACCGCCCCACCGCCGGTGCTATGCGCGGATACGGTATGCCTCAGGCGTCATTCGCCGACGAGTCCAATATTGATGACTGCGCTCATGCTTTAGGCATGGATCCGATGGAGTTCCGCCGCAAGAACATCATGCCCGACGGATATAAAGACAACTTCACCGGCAACGTCAATTATTTCGACTCCTTCAGAGCGTGTATGACCAAGGGCGCCGAGCTGATAGACTATGACCGCAAGATGAAAGAATACGCCAACGATACAGGCAACATCCGCCGCGGTATCGGTCTGGCGACCTTCTGGTACAACACCGCCGTATATCCCATCTCTCTCGAGACCTCGTCCAACCGTATGCTGCTCAATCTCGACGGCACCGTCACTATGCAGTGCGGCGAGACCGAGATAGGTCAGGGAGCCGACACGGTATACGCCCAGATGACCGCCGAGGCTCTGGGACTGCCGAGCTACAGGGACGTCCATGTCGTATCCTGTCAGGATACCGATATCACTCCCACCGGTCTCGGCGCGTACGCTTCGCGCCAGACATATGTCGCCGGCTTCTCCATCAAGCAGACTGCCGAGCTTCTCAAAGAAAAGATCTTAAAATACGCCTGCGAGCTCACTAAGCTGTCGATCCTAGAAATGGATATCGAGGACGGCAATATCGTCAAAAAGGACGACCGCAGTATACTGATGAGCCTCAAAGAACTGGCTATGACCGCCCAGTATGATCCCGTACACAGCGAGCATCTCACCGCCGAATCCACCTTCACTATCAGGAACAACGCTTATTCGTTCGGCTGTACCTTCGCCGAGGTAGAGGTCGATATCCAGATGTGCAAGACCAGGCTCGTCCGCATCATCAACGTCCATGACTGCGGATCACTGATCAACCCGGCGCTCGCCGAAGCCCAGGTGCACGGCGGTATGTCCATGGCGATCGGCTACGGCTTGAGCGAACAGCTGATATTTGACGAAAAGACCGGCAGACCTCTCAACAACAATCTGCTCGACTATAAGCTCTCGACATTTATGGATCATCCCAGCCTCGAGGCGCACTTCATCGAGAACCCCGAGCCCACATCGCCGTTCGGCACAAAGGCTCTTGGCGAGCCTCCGGCGTGTTCGGGAGCGCCGGCGATCCGCAACGCTATATTCAACGCGACCGGCGTCGCCATTAATCGAAACCCCATCAACCCTCATGTGCTGTTCGCCGAGTTCAGCAAGGCCGGATTGATCAACGACCCGTGGAAGGAGGACGATACCAATGTATGATATAAAAGCGCTGTACGAAGCTCAGAGCGTCGATCACGCTGTCGCTCTGCGTCTTGAGCATCCCGAGGCTCAGATCATAGCCGGCGGATCGGATGTGCTGGTGCAGATACGCGAGGGCAGACGCGCCGGCAAAGAGCTTATATCCATCTATATGCTCGACGAGCTGCGCGGCGTCACCATCGACGAGGATAAGAACATCCGTATCGGTTCCCTTACCAGCTTCTCGCATATCACTCGTGACCCGATCATCCAAAAGCACATAAACGTGCTGGGCGAAGCGGTCGATCAGGTTGGTTCTCCCCAGATACGCAACATCGGCACCATCGGCGGCAACACCTGCAACGGCGTGACCTCGGCCGACTCCGCATCTACCCTCCACGCGTGGGAGGCGGTAGTGGAGCTGACCGGCAGGAACGGAGTCAGACGCATCCCGATAAAGGATTTTTATATCAAAGCCGGCGTAGTTGACATCCGCGCTGATGAAGGCGAGATCCAGACTGCTATCCTAATCCCCGAGTCGAGCTACACCAACACTTACGGGCATTATATAAAGTACGGTATGCGCAACGCCATGGAGATCGCCTCGCTGGGCTGCAGCGTCAACGTAAGACTCAGCGATGATAAAAAGACAATCGACAGATGCCGCATCGCATACGGCGTTGCAGGCCCCGTGCCTATGCGCGCACCGTCGGCTGAGGCTGTCGCGAACGGCAGCGCTGTTTCACCGGCTCTGCTTGACGAGTTCTCCCCCGCCGTGCTCAACGACATCAATCCGCGCAACTCATGGCGCGCGAGCAGAGATTTCAGAATGCATATCGCGGTCGAAATGGCTAAGCGATGCCTGTGCGAGTCTATCAAAAAAGCCGGAGGTGTTATAGAATGAGCCGGTATAAAGTCATCCATTGCAACATCAACGGCAAGGACGTCGAGCGTTCCGTCGACGTCCGCGCGTCGCTAACCGATATGCTCCGTAACGAATACCACCTCACCTCAGTCAAAAAGGGCTGTGAGGTAGGCGAGTGCGGCGCGTGCAACGTGCTTATCGACGGCGAGGCGTTCAACTCCTGCATCTATCTCGCGGTATGGGCTGAGGGCAAGCATATCCTGACGCTCGAGGGTCTGGCAGGCCCCAACGGCGAGCTGTCCGATATCCAGCAGGCGTTTATCGACGAGACCGCCATCCAGTGCGGCTTCTGCACCCCGGGCTTCATTATGACGGCAGAAGAGATATTGCAGGCTAACACCCTCTATACCGACGATGAACTGCGCAAGCTCCTGTCAGGTCATCTGTGCCGCTGCACGGGCTATGAAAACATCTTCAGAGCCGTCAAAAAGACCATGTACCGCCGACTGGGTAAAGAGATCGATTTTTGATACGTATAAACTCAACACTATAATATCCATATAAAAGGCCTCCTGTAACGGTTCATCCATCACAGGAGGCTTTGCTGTGACCTGACTTTCTACGGTCAGTGCATTATAGTTTTGAAAAAAGAATGCAAGCTATCTGTTTCAGAAGTAGTCGAGTTACTATGCGTAAAGTAACATTTAGATGCTATTAAGATTTATGATAAGTTTGATAATAGCGATGTGACAGGAAAAAGAGATTTTCAAAAGCTGAAAAATGACAGAATGGGTTATTTAGCTCTTTATAACGAAGAAATGCTATATGACATTTCTTATTTAGCGAACCGTATACAAAAAGCGGCGGTCGAAAAGAGTATTATAGACAAATAACATTTTCATATTTCAACTCACCGACCGCATAATGTGAGCCACCGACCGCAAAAGCGAACTCACCGACCGCAAAAAGGGTATAGACCGACCGCATATCGCAACTCACCGACCGCTTATCATTTATAATTCTAAATTCGCAATAAAAAGTGAACACTCTGTTTTTCTGAAATTGAGAAACAGGGCGTTTTTTATCGGTTGAGATTGCCGCGTCGCTTCTCTCCTCGCAATGACAATCTTTATAAATGGATTAGGAATGAGAAAGACCATACCATCGACATTGTATCAATGGTATGGTCTTAATATGCAGAGCGACCATGAGAATGATACAGTCGGGATATGCGGTCGGTGAGTAGCGGTTTTCACTACTCTGCGTTCACTTTTGCAGGGGGTGCGTTCGGTTTTGAGAATACGGTTGAAAAAACCGAATAGATATGGTAATTTAGTTGTAACGTTTTTCTTCTTTTCTTATCTTATACACGAAAGGCGGTGAGAATGTGGCAGATTTTGAGCATATGTTTTCCAACAACTATGATTTCATTTTCAAGTACCTGACAAAACTGTGTAAGGATCCTTCCTTAGCGGAGGAACTGACACAGGAAACCTTTTTCAGGGCTTATATGAATCTCGGACAGCTTCGTGATAAAAGCAAGGCGTCGGTGTGGTTGTGTCAGATCGCAAAGAACGCTTATTATTCTTGGTACAATTCAAGCAAGAATAAAGTTGAAATAGAAGATGATATTGCTGCCGATACTCCTGACTTAGCCGACGCCTTCATCCAAAAGGAATTGTCAAAGGAAGCGTTTGCCAAACTGCACGAGCTTGAAGAACCGTACAAGGAAGTCTTTATGCTCTCAGTCTTTGCCAGCCTTTCGCTCAAAGAAATCAGCGCGCTTTTCTCAAAGAGCGAAAGCTGGGCAAGAGTCACATTCTATCGCGCCAAGAAAAAACTACAAGAAAAGTTGAGGTAAGATTATGAACTGTAACATTATTCAGGATTTGATGATACTCTATACCGATAACTGCTGTTCCGATGAAAGCAGAGCCATAGTCGAAGAACATATCAAAGGTTGTACCGCTTGTAAAAAAGCGCTTGAGGAAATGTCCGCACCTTTGGTAACAGAAAAACAAACAACAGAATCAAAACCGGTATTCACAAAAATCAACAGTTGGAAGGCTTCTGTTTTACAATCTATCCTGCTGTTCCTATCCTTTGCTCTGATCGTTTTCGGAGTTGCCCGTGAAGCGGCTACGCCGTCTGGAGATACCAACGGACTGTGGGCGATCGCTGTTATTGTTCCTGCGACTGGATTCATGATGTCGCTTGCGAATTGGTACTTTATCAGGGTATATCGTAACAGAAAGACTTTTTCGACCTGTTCGCTTATCGCTGCGATCGCCTTTATCCTAATCGGCTATATCTGGGCGTTCATTCATTATCAAGGGATAACGACTTGTTTCATTAACGGTTCTTTTCTTTCTGCTGCGCTCCCGGTTGTCGGTTGTGTTTTGAGTGTCACCCTTTGCATACTGGCAATGCTCCTTTCAAATGTATATGCTAAAATGATAGGAAAGGAATAATGGACATGAAAAAAGCCTTGTGTTTATTCCTCTGCTTGATAGTTGCTCTGTCATTTGCCTCATGCAGTTTCCCAAACCCTTTTGATGACCGAGCCAGCAAGGAGGATATCTTTGCCTATGTCAAAGAAAACGAAACCGCGCTTTTAGAGTCTATCAGTAAGGACGATTTCTTAACAATAAGAACATCTACACGCATCATACAACGCATTGACGACGATGACATCGGCAAAGGTTTTGTCGATTTTGACTGCGGAGGCTCCGGCTTCGGATCAGCAACGTCATACTGCGGTTTTTATTATTCCGATGATGATAATATGACAGAAATCTGGTGTGCTCCAAGCGGTGTATCTTTAAGTAAATCCGGCTCAGGATATGAGTGGCATGAAGAAAACGGCGATAACACCTACTATACCGAAAACATCTGCGGACACTTTTACTATTATGAAGCATCCTATTAGAAACCGTAGGATACTTGAAGAATAGAAGCATCGAAAAGAGGTCTAATAATAACTCACCGACCGCATATGGTGAGCCACCGACCGCTTATCATTTATAATTCTAAATTCGCAATAAAAAGTGAACGCTCTGTTTTTCTGAAATTGAGAAACAGGGCGTTTTTTTCGGTAGAGATCGCCTCGTCGCTTCTCTCCTTGCAATGACAATCTTTAAAAATGGATTAGGAATGAGAAAAACCATACCATCGACATTGTATCAATGGTATGGTCTTAATATGTGTCTTAACGCTAATTATAGTGTCATTGCAAATTGGGTTTCAGAGGATTGCATTTTTCAAAATTAACATTGCATTTCAAAAAATGAGGATTGCAAATCAGAAAGAAGGATTGCAAAATTCAAAAGGGGTTTGCAAACGTGTTGTCATGGATTGTTTTTTTGATTATAGCTTGGTTGCTTAGAATAATCAATCCTTCTCCGCAATAGCTCTTGATACACTCGCTGATATAGGCGGCGGTGCCTTCGCCGTGCTTGTTGATATTCTTTGTGAAGCGGTCGTCAGCGACGTACATCTGTCCGAGTCCGGAGAGTATCTCGTCGGTGCAGGTATACATCCGCTCGGTGATGAATTGTTTGAGCTTTTCGACCTGCAGGCGTGCACGCTCATCATCGGGAGCAACACCCTCTGCTTTTAGATCAGCAAAACCTGCCATGATCGCTTCCATCCCGGCACGCAGCTCACTCCAATCATCCGCAGTATAATTCGCTGTGCGACGTTCGCTCTCCTTATAAGCCGCGGTATCGAACCAGCGCTCATGCGCTTCGTCCGCATACTGCTTTCTCGTTTTTTCATATTCATTGTTCATTTCAAAATCCCCATTCTCCGCGCAGTCGATCGCCGCGATCAGCTTTTCGAGTCTGTTCTTCTTCAGTACCAAAAGCTGACGCTGTTTTCGAAGCGCCTGTTCTTTGTCATAGTCGGGTGAACTGAGGATTTGTGCGATACCCTTCAAATTAAAATCCAGCTCGCGGTAAAACAGTATCTCCCGCATACGATCCAGACAAGAGCTGTCATAGTAACGGTAACCACTGCCTTCATCCACCTCGGACGGTCTGAGCAATCCGATCTCGTCATAATAATGCAGTGTACGCACGGTGACACCCGTCAGCTCGGCAAAATCTTTGATTTGCAGCTTCATCTCTCATCACCTCGGAACCAGTATATCCTATGACGCAACGTCAGAGTCAAGAGGTTTTTGAAATGTTTGTAAAATATCTTCTATTCTCTGTTCATAGTCGGATTCGATCAGGATGACCTGTTCTCCGGCGTCACGAAAGCCTGCGATCATTCTTTGATTCTCTGCGATCAATCCGTCGATCGAAAAATCGTTTTCGATCAGTCGTGACTCTATATCTGACTCGTGTGTTTTGATCGCGTCAAAGTGACTTTTGATATATTCGTCGGTCATTGCAAGACAGATGAATCGGATCGATGGCAAATATCGATCGTCGAAATCCTGCCGCCAGTCGAACGGGATATAACAGCCCTCTGCGATCAGATTCTGATTGTTCTCGATGGCGGTCTTGACCATCTCCCGTACGATCGGCCAGAGGTACGAGGTCAGCGCCTCATCATCACTCACAGGCGTCAGTTCAGTATTCGAGCTGCGGATGAGCCCCATCTTCAGGTGGTCGATCGACAGATAGGGGTAATTGTATTGCTCCAGCAGCCTTTGCGCGAGAAGCGTTTTCCCGGTGTGAGATGCGCCGGTTATCAATATGACCATCGCGTTTCCTTTCGTCTTATACTAATTCTAATTCTTTTTGGTAGTAAACAAACTCCTTATCTCGTTTCACTTCGCAATAACCCAACTTTGCATAAAAAGCATTCGTTCTTACATTCCAAAGAGGTGTATCAAGTTTAATTTTCTTGATACCGGGATAGAAGGTTTCTGCCGTTTTCATCAAGGCAAGACCATACCCCTTCCGATGGTGAACCGGGTCTATAAATATTCTGCCGACGTACAATGTTTCACCGTCTTTGTCCGGGAATAGAATTGCACCGCCGACGATTTCTCCGGCTATGACCGCCTGCAGCAAATGTCCTTCATTTTTCATCTGAATGTGCCATGGAACGGAATCATAATCAGGAGGTCTGTCTGTTTCACGAGCACCGACATGAATATCGCTGTCAAACGCAGCTTTTGATATAGCCACGATCCTTTCGATATGTTTCAGTTCTGCATTTTCTAATTTCATTAATGTCCTCTGTGCTTTTCTTTGCGCTTTTGCTGTCTGAGCTCGAACTGCCGCTGTTTTTCGGCTTCTCTTTGCTCGCGGGAGAGCTGTTTGCGCTCCATCTTGTTTTCTTCGTACTGTTTTTGCAGAGCCTGCTGCGACTTCGTGCCGATGCCAGAAGATTCCATCTGTTTTCGAGCGTTTCGCTGTCGGCGTTTGGGATTGTCCGCCTTTTGCTTTTGCTCCGCCTTGATCGGCGCGGAGAATTGCAGTCTGCGGTAGTTTGCCAGAACGAACTCCCGGACCTGAGCGTCGGTCGGCTCCGCGCCGAAAGTGACCTTGCAGACGGACAGTTTTCCGTTGTCGATCCTTTCGAATACGCCTGCCCAGAACGGCTCATCATAGTATATCGTCAGCTTTGATTCGATTTCGTTTTTCTCTTTCATCACAAACTACCGGCAATCGTCATCTCATACTAAGTAGCAATAAAAAACTTAAAACAGATATTAGCAGATTATTTTGCAGAGCAAGGCGAAGAGCGCAGGCAGGCTGTCGCCTGTCAAACTCGACAACGCAGCTATGCGAAATAAGATGCAATAGATGTTAAAGTGTTTTGTTGATACTTAGTATCATTCACCTGTTTGACCGATCGCTTCCAGAATCGGCGCGAGATATGCTTTGTCCGTCCAGTCGTGCTTTTCAGTTCCTGCTTCCATCAAAGCTTTTTCCCATATTTCAAGATCCTCGGGAGCCTTTTTTGCGACTGCTTTTTGCAGCATTTTGCAAAGCGTCTTGTCACCGAAACTCATAGCGTCCATATCCCACGCACCGCGGCAGTAAAAGCAGGGAACCCCTGAAAGAGCGTCTTTCAGATTATGAGAAACCACTTGCTGAAACGCCTTTTCTACATAAGGGGAAGCGCCGTCACAGAATATGATAATTTTCTTTTCGCTAAGCTGACTGATATTCTTTTTCAAAAACGACAAGCCGGCAATTCCGGAAGCGTATATCCCACCGCCGAGAATGATCGTGTCATATGGCACGACGTCCTTGATTTTTGCGTTCTTGGTCTCGATGCAGTCGAAGCCGGTGTCTTCGGCGAGCCAATCGGCATAACGCTTCGTCGCGCCGTATTTGGATGTGTATAGAATGATGCCTTTCATTTCATTCGTTTCCTCTTTTCAGTAGTACGTTGATTTATCTTTCTGCCTTCTTGATCGGATGCCGGATAACGGTTTTCAGCTTTTCGGGAGCAACCTTGCGAGCATCGCTGAGATAGATCTCATGGTGCATCCGCTTATCCGTGATGTCGAGAGCATATCCCTGCGCTTCCATATATTCGTGCATAAGCTTGACAGTGGCAGGCTCGTCATCGTAGGAGCCGATGTGCATACACTGCACACACAAGCCCTCGTCGTATGTGAACCATTCAACCTTGGAAAAATCTGTTTTCTTTTTCCTCGCTGCTTCTTCAATAGCCCAGTCGAAATCCGCTTTCGTCACGAAATCCGGCAGACGAATAACGGAGATCCACCGGAAGTTCTCTTTATGCGTGTAGTCAACGCCCTGTACACCGTCCTGCCACCAGAAGCCCTCGAGCGGAGGTACGACATAGTCGAAATAGCCGTCGATCTGATGATCGCTTTTCTTACTCATTTTGATCGTGAATGCTATGCCATACAGCAGACCGATCGCCTGCTTATATTCTCCGTCCTCCGCGTTGGGATCGCCCTGTCCGTGCACCGCAATAAAGTTCATCTGCGGTACGGTCACGATGGACGGTTTATTCTTCGGCATATAGTATTCCTTGTATTCTTTCTTATAATCAAACGCCATTTTTCTGTCCTTTCTTATTGCGGTATACCATCGGTATAAACCGGATACCGCTGTCCTCCTGCGGTTCGGCGGTTTTGATGAAGCCGAGCTTTTCATATATCCCGACCGCGTACAGTGATGAATTGACCGTTATCTCATTTTGATCGCTGTCGGAAAGAAAAGCGTTCCACAGGCTTCTGCCGATCCCCTGACCGTGATACGCGCCGTCTACAAAGAACAGCGCGATATGACTGCCCTCATTTCTTGAGGCGAGGATACCGATCAATGAATCTCCGTCAAACGCGCCGTAAGCGGAGAGCCGGGCAATAAAGCCTTCGTCATGGATCGCATGATAAAACGCCTGCGTTCCCGAATCAGGATAATTCACCGCCTCATATTCGTTGAACACCTTCCACACCAACGGCAAAGCGTTGATGATCTCTTGTTTTGTCAGTTGTCTGATCATTTTGTTTCTCTTTTCTGACAGCAATGATAAATAATCCGCTGACGACAATCTTTTTTACTTTACCGGCACCCAGATACCGCTTTCATAATCGGGCGACTGCGGATCGCCTGCGGAATACACCTCCAGCGTCGCTATATCATTTGCCTGACGATTCTTTCCCTCCGTCGGGAACCACTCCTGCCAGACCTGGGTGGTCAGCGCCTGCAGGGACTCCGGCATGGGGCCTTTCGTGGTAAAAACCGCCCATTCACTTGCCGGGAAGGAGTACAACTCCAAGCCCTCCGGTACCTCACCGCCCTGGTATAGCCCCGCGATCCAGTAGGTAAAGCCGTTTCCGTTACATGAACAGATCGCAAACATCC
>Ga0310696_10001142_pt1 | contig 39166 bp, 27 predicted proteins | sample AusTroGonzalo_MG_4_FD_203885 | JGI IMG/M metagenome (GOLD analysis project Ga0310696, IMG submission 203885) | Bovine rumen microbial communities from tropical cattle in Woodstock, Queensland, Australia - Gonzalo_02 (v2) (version 2) | ecosystem: Host-associated > Mammals > Digestive system >... | reverse complement strand
AAGGCAGTTTGATGATGGCGTAACGGCCGTCACGTGACATCAGCTGGGCGTAGGAGCCAGCACTGCGGGCGATCTTGCCACCCTGACCCGGGCGCATCTCGATGTTGTGGATAATGGAGCCGAACGGGATCTCGCCGACAGGAAGGCAGTTGCCCAAGTCGGGAGCCACGCCGCTGCCGCTGATGATCTGCTGTCCAACTTTGATGCCGTGAGGCGCCACGATGTAGCGTTTCTCGCCATCGGCGTAGAACAACAGGGCAATGCGTGCCGAGCGGTTCGGATCGTACTCAATGGTCTTAACGGTGGCCGGAACACCATCCTTGTTTCTCTTGAAATCAATGATGCGATACATCTGCTTGTGACCGCCTCCGCGGTACCGTATCGTCATCTTACCACTGTTGTTGCGGCCGCCCGTGCTGTGGTTGGGGACCAACAAGCTCTTTTCAGGCTTGTTCGTGGTAATGTCGTCATAAGCGCTGATCACTTTGAAGCGCTGACCCGGCGTTACAGGTTTGTACTTTTTTAATGCCATTTCTTTTTTTGTTAAAGGTTATTGGTTATTGGTTATTGGTTATTGAGGCTCTACCAAACGGTTATTCTGGGCTTCAATAACCCATAACCCCTAACCTATAACCATTATTAAATATTGCTGTAAAAATCAATCGTATCTTCCTTGTCTACGAAGACGTAGGCTTTCTTGAAGTTGTTCTTTTGGCCGAGGATGACGCCAGCCTTGGTGTTGCGGGCGGTTCTCTTGCCGCGTTGAATAAGGGTGTTCACACGCACCACCTTGACATTGTAGATGGATTCGATCTCACGTTTGATCTCGGGTTTCGTGGCCTCGCGCGTCACCATGAAGCCGTAGCGGTTGTATTTCTCAGCCACGACCGTCATTTTCTCACTAACGATGGGTTTTATGATGATACTCATTGTTCTGAATTTTTAAGGGTGAATTATTCGCCTAACATTTTCTCCAGCTCCTTCAAGCTGCTTTCGCAGATGATGAGGTTGTTGGCGTTAAGCACATTATACGTATTGGCCTCGATGGCACGCATGACATTGGTGCGCGGGAGGTTGCGGCCGGACAGGTAGACGTTTCTGTCGTTCTCCGGGAGAAGGAGCAGTGTCTTCTTGCCCTCAAGGTTGAGGTTCTTGAGCATGGCCTTGTACTCCTTGGTGCAGGGTGCCTTGAAGGTGAAATCCTCGACAATCGTGATGCAGCCTTCCTGCTGTTTGTAGGTGAAGGCGGAGAAACGGGCGAGGCGTTTCACTTTCTTGTTGAGCTTGAAGCCGTAGTCGCGCGGATGGGGGCCGAACACGGTGGCACCGCCGCGAATAGTCGGGCTCTTGATGCTACCGGCACGGGCGCCGCCAGTACCTTTCTGACGTTTGAGCTTGCGGGTGCTGCCCGACACGGTGGAGCGCTCCAGCGTGTTGTGGGTACCCTGGCGCTGATTGGCCAAATATTGTTTCACGTCAAGCCAGATGGCGTGATCGTTCGGTTGTTCCACATTGAAAATCCTGTCGTTCAGGGTGGCCGTTCTGGCAGTTTCGCTGCCGTCTATTTTATAAACTCTTAGCTCCATCTCTCTATAATTATATATGAACCATTGGCTCCCGGAACGGAACCTTTAACTAACAATAAATTCTTCTCCTTGACAATCTTGACGATCTGGAGGTTGATGACTTTCACCTTGGCGTTGCCCATCTGGCCGGCCATGCGCATGCCCTTGAACACGCGTGACGGGTAAGAAGATGCGCCCATAGAACCGGGGGCTCTGAGGCGGTTGTGCTGACCGTGGGTGGCGTCGCCGACACCGCCGAAGCCGTGGCGTTTCACAACACCCTGGAAACCTTTACCTTTGGAGGTGCCGCTCACATCAACAAACTCGCCTTCTTCGAAGACGGTGACGTCGAGCACATCACCCAAAGATTTCTGATGGCCTTCCTCGAAGCGGGTGAACTCACGCAGAATCTTCTTCGGCGTGGTACCGGCCTTCGTGAAGTGACCCTTCAGCGATTTGGTCGTGTTTTTCTCTTTCTTCTCGTCGTAAGCCAATTGGATAGCACTGTAGCCGTCCGTCTCGACGGTTTTGACTTGCGTGACCACGCAAGGACCAGCCTCTATCACCGTGCACGGCACAACTTTGCCGGAGGCATCGTAGATGCTAGTCATCCCAATTTTTTTTCCTATTAATCCTGACATTTTAGTTAGATTTGTAAAATAATTTGATTTTTTCTGCCCGTTTCGACACTTTGTTTCATTATTCAACAAATTGAAAATCAATAAGTTGAATTCAAAAAACCAGTTTTTCTAACAAGCGTGCAAATATACACTTTTTCTTTATACTCAGTCATTTGCGTAAAAAAAAATCGTAGAGACGCATTTTTCTACGTCTCTACGATGTATACCTTTACCTAATTGATATTAATACTTAAACTCGTCCTCATAAGTAACTGGAACATCCAGACCGAATTCGGAAAGGAAAACCACGCTTTCCCAACTCTTTTTAACAGGACAGTTTTTGCCGTCGTAAATATACGTGAAGTCCGTCGTGGAAGAAGAACTGCCTTGCGAAATCACTTCACGGACAACATTGTTTGCCGAAAAAATCGCATCCATGCTAAGCGCGTCCACATCGAAAAGGCCCTTGTAGGGGTTGTTGTACTCATCATATGTCCATTTGTAGGACACGTTGTACGAACCTTTCATCTCCATGGCCGTAACATTCTTGCCTGTCCAAGTGAGGGACACATGGGTGGTGCCTTTCGTATTCGAGCATTCCAAAACCTTATCGGCGGCGTTTTCAGGAATGAAAAGGCTCAGCGGGTTGAAGGGAAGCGTAATCAGAGACTTATCATCATTAAGGGTCACATTCATGGCCGACACCTTGCTTCCCTTGTGCTCCAGCTCGAATTTTCCTATCTTGGCACCATTGGTGTTAAAGATTTCAATCTCGTTAATCAAATTGTCGACATAGTTGAACTTGGCCGTGTTACTTCCATAATTAATCTCGGAAATTCGGTTGTTTTCGTCGTAACGGAAAAGCGTAGTGCCGGTACGTTCATCTTTGGCATTGTAATAGTCAATATAGCTGAGCACCTTGCCGTTCCAGTTCCAGACCTCGCGTTCGTTGTTGGAAATAGTGGTACCGGAAGGGAGTGCGTGGTAACGGTTGTGCTTGATTTCAGAAATCTTCTGTTTGGGCTCGTACACGCCCTCTTTCTCACAAGAAGTGAAAAACATAGCGGCCACGAAAACCGCAATCATTAATGCAAATGTCTTTTTCATAATTCTATTATTTTGATTATCAATATTTTACATATAAATAAATTCGAAAAAAAATCGGATTGCAAAGGTACATTTTTTATGATAATATACATCAATTATTTTTCCTCTGTAATTCGTGAAACGAGGCATGCCCCGACTCTACATACAACATTTCATTATGACTGCTCATATTTAAAATTTGTGTACATTTGCGCGATTTTTTCCGCGCGTCACTGTGCGGCGGAAACCTTGCTAAATTTATTAATGATGAAAAAAATCGCCGTATTTTCACTGTTATTGTGTACCTGTGCACTTGTTTTCGCACAGAACCTGCATGTCACGCAAAATTCGTTTGAGAGAGTGTCCGTCTCGTTCACTTCGGACATGTTGTCGGTGGAAGATCTCTCCACCGCAGCCGGCACCTTTTCCTTGGTCGGCATGAAGGGATTCGGAATTTCCAACAACCCGGGTGCCCCGCAGTTCCCGCAGCTCTCCAAATTGCTGCAAATCCCCGTGTGCGACTCCGTCATCGCCAACATCGTTGACGCCCACTACGAAGAGTATGACGCCGCCGACCTTGGCATCTTGCACCCGCTATGGCCTTCACAACCGAGCGTGGAGAAAAACACAACCCCGCCGTTCACCTACAATCAGTCAATCTACAACACCAATGCGTTTTATGCGCTTCCGCTGGTGCAGGTGGAGATGGCCGGCATCCGTCGCGACATCGCTCTGGCGGACGTGCACTTCACCCCCGTGCAGTACAATCCCGTCACACAACGGATACGTATCTACACGCAAATTGACGTGGAATTCACCTTCGCCAACGCCGACACGGTTGCGACAGAAAACCTGAGGAAATACGCCTCGCCGATGTTCTCGTTGGATTCCGGGCTGGTCATCAACAGAATGACCGATGCCGCCAAAGACGAGTATCATGGTGCTCCAATCAAGTATCTGATCATCGCCAACGCCATGTTCGCCTCCAACGCGAGACTGGCTGATTTTGTAACGTGGAAACGCCGTCTGGGCTACCTTGTGGAGGTGGCCTACACCAGTGACGCCAGCGTGGGCACCACCACCACATCCATCAAAAACTACATCCAGAACAAGTATAACAACGCCACCGCAGCAGATCCCGCCCCCACCTTTTTGCTGCTAATCGGGGATGTGGCTCAGCTTCCGGCTTTCACGGGACAATCGAGCAGCAGCCACGTGACCGACCTCTACTACGCCACCCTCGAGGGCAACGACAACCTCCCCGACCTCTACTACGGCCGTCTCTCCGCCACCTCCGCAGCCCATCTTACCAACCAACTTAATAAAATCATGATGTACGAGTCCTACTCGATGCCAGAACCGTCGTACCTCGGCAAAGCCGTGCTGATTGCCGGCACAGACGGCAACGGATACTCCCCCACCCACGCCGACGGGCAAGTCAACTACATCTACAACAACTACATCAACACGAACAGCACGACGCACAACTACACCACGGTTTACAAGCACAACTACAACTGTTCGTCGCAAGCCGCCACTATCCGCAATGAGATCAACGCCGGTGTCGGCCTTGCCAACTACACGGCCCACGGAAGTTCGTCGGGATGGGCCGAGCCCGCATTCTCTACATCGCATGTCAATTCTATGACAAACGCCAACAAATACGGTCTCCTTATCGGAAACTGTTGTCTGTCAGGAAAATTCGATGACAACGAATGCTTCGGCGAAGCGCTCCTGCGGGCCGCCAACAAAGGAGCTGTAGGTTATATTGGCGCCTCAAATTCGAGTTACTGGAACGAGGATGTTTATTGGGCAGTGGGCGTCCGCAGCACGATAAACGCCTCCATGAGCTATTCCGCCACGCAATTGGGTGTTTTTGACAAAATGTTCCATACTCACGGCGAGGCATACTCCAACTGGGTATCCACTATCGGCGGCATCGTGCAAGGCGGCAACCTGTCGGTGCAATCATCCTCCTCTTCAAGAAAACTTTACTACTGGGAGATTTACCACTGCTTCGGAGACCCGGGCGTGCGCGTATTCCTGGGCATGCCCAGCACGATGACAGTCACTGCCGACGCGACCATTCCTGTCAGCAGCAGCACCTACACTGTGCAGGCCGCTCCCTACGCTTACGTCGCGCTGAAGAAAGACACCACTCAATTCATCGCTGCCGCTTTCGCGAATGCTACCGGTACCGCAACACTCACACTCCCGGCCACTCTCGAAACAGGAGATTACGAACTGGTTGCCTTGGCGCAGAATTATATCCCTTATTTCCAAGATGTTGAAATTGTGGACGACGGAGCATGCCCCACACCGTCGGGAATGAGTCTCACCAACGTCACCGCGTTCACAGCTACGCTGTCGTGGATGGGCAACGGCGACAGCTACAACATCCAGACAAAGACCACCTCCACGGACTGGACTACCGTGGCCACAGGCGTAACCACCACCACATACCTGCTTACCGGCCTTTTGGAGAGCACGGCGTATCAGGTGAGGGTGCAATCGGTTTGCGGCAGCGACTCCAGTTACTGGAAAGTTGCTTCGTTCACCACGCCCGTGGCCTGCCCGACGCCTACCGGTCTGACATGCCACTCCGTGACGACCACCTCCGCCACGCTCGGCTGGACCGAGAACGGCGGCGCCACCACCTGGGAACTGCAATATAGTTTGAACAACACATTCGCAGCTGGCACCTACACGCAGGTGATCGTCAACGGAACGCCTACGGATACGCTTAGCGGTCTCACCGCCGAAACCACCTACTACGCCCGCGTGAAAGCCGTTTGCGGCGGATATTACGGGGAAAGCCAGTGGAGCGACATCTGCACATTCATGCCCACGGCAATCCAAACGGTGGAAATCGGCACCGGAAACACCACAAGCAATTATCTGCCCAGCTATTCCTACTACAAGTACGCACTATCGCAACAACTTTACACCCCTGCAGAGATTGGCACTGCAGGCACCATTTATAGTATATCCTTTTACAACGAAGGCAATGAGGAAGTCCGCAATTATGATATTTACATGGTGAACACAAGCAAAACCGCCTTTTCCAGCACCACGGACTGGATTTCCGTCAGCAATGCGAACAAAGTGTTCAGCGGCACCGTGACCATGACGGCCAACGCATGGACCACGCTGACACTATCCACCCCCTTTGTGTATAACGGCAGCAACAATTTGGCACTTATTGCGGATGACAACACGGGGTCCTATACCTCTTCACCCCACATGTCCTGCCAAGTGTATACCGGCACTTCCAACTGCGCGATATACAAATATAATGACAACACCAACTACGATCCGGCGGCCCCGGGTGTGAGCGGGACGCGATTGAGTGCAAAAAACCACATCAAGATTAGTATTCTGCCTTCCGGACCGCACATCGTACCCTCCTATGTGAACATCAGCGGGACTACGGCTGTATGCCCAGGTGACAGCACAACCCTTACCGCCTCGTCCGATGTGGATGTATCCTACCTTTGGAGCACCGGCGCAACGGGCGAGACCATCACTGCGGGCACGGGAACCTACACCGTGACGGTGACTTCCAGCACGGGAGACCAGCTTTCGACCTCCGTGACTGTGGCCGCCAATCCCGTCTACAACCTGTCCGTTGAAGCGGAAATTTGCGAAGGCAACAGTTATGACTTTGCCGGCCAGATTCTCACTTCGCCGGGCACATATACCCAAACCCTGCAAACCGTCCATGGCTGCGACAGTATCGTGACCCTGACTCTGAAGGTCAGTTACCCGACAACGGGCGAAATCACCGTTGAAACTGCCGAACCCTGCTATGTTTGGAATGGACAAAGTTATTGCGAATCAGGTGATTACGTGCAAACCTTGCAGACACCTGCCGGCTGTGACAGCGTAGTGACGCTGCACTTGACCACGCTCGTGGGCGTGGAAGCCTATGACATAAAAGCCGTGCATCTCGTCCCGAACCCGACCCGAACCGTCTGTCGAATCGTCGGGTTGGAGAGCGAACCGGAAAGTGTCGACATCTACGACATGTGGGGCAAACTGCTGATGCGGACCGACAGCACTGAGTTTTATGTGCACACCCTATCCACGGGCATATATACAGTCAGAGTAACCTCCGGCAACCGAATCATCAACCTGAAACTGGTTTGTCCATAAAGACTATGTAGAGACGGGGCACGCCCCGTCTCTACATACAACAACATCATAATTTCTGTGCCTATATAAAAAATTTGCGTACATTTATCGCCGTATATACAACATTATTTATGGAACACAAAAAGCCCCCTCATCGGGATGAAAATCGCAAACATCTGATTTTCAGTATTTTTATAACATTGTTATTATCAGTGCCGTTACAGGCACAGATTGACAACGTTTTCTGGTTCGCTGCGCCGGAAATCTCCCCAAATCACGCCCACAACCCCATAACCTTCTGTTTCACCTCGTTCAGCAGTCCGGCCACGGTCACCATTTCACAGCCGGCAAATCCTGCTTTCACCCCCGTAACCGTCAACCTCAACGCGTACAGCTACTACGCGCTTGATGTCACAAATCAGGAGAGCATTGTCTCCACCGCGCCCGTGAACACGGTCTGCAACCATGGTTTTCAAATCGTCTCCACGGCCAACATCACCACCTACTACCAGTTGGGCGCCAACAACAGTGAAATCTACACTTTGAAGGGACGCAATGCCCTGGGCACCGACTTCACCGTGCCGATGCAGAACTTGCTGGTCGACGGTCCGCCGTCCGATCCGCGCAACAGCATTGAGATTGTGGCCACCGAGAACAACACCACCGTCACCATCATCCCGTCGCAGCCGCTGACGGGCGGCATCGCGGCGGGCACCCCCATCACCATCACCCTTAACGCCGGACAGTCGTACTGTATCAAATCGGCGGACCAGTCGGCTGCCGGACATCTGACCAACACGCGCATCACCTCCGACAAGCCCATTGCCGTGAATTCCACCGACGATTCTGTGGCCAGCAACCAGTTCTCGGGCTATTCCGGACAAGACCTCGTGGGCGAGCAACTCGTGCCCGATGATTACGCCGGTGACTTCTTCATCGCGATGTACAACAACCGTCAGTTTGAGAACCTTTGCATAATTCCCATCCAGAACAACACTAATGTATATATAAACGGAAGTGCCACCCCGTCGGCGACGCTCAACCAAGGGCAGAGTTACACCTATATGCCAAGTAATTCGCCAACCATCGCCACGATGGTCACCTCCGACAAGCCCATCCACGTGTTCCAGCTCACCGGCTCCGACGGCGAGGCGGGCGGCACGCAGCTTCCTGCTTTAGGATGCACCGGCTCCATGGAGGTTGTCTACGCGCGTCCCTCCTACTCCACTCACCTGCGCCTCTCCATCGTAGTACCCACCGCCTACATCAACGGCTTCACCATGACCGTCGGCAACAACAATGTGCCCGTGCCGGCCTCCTACTTCACCACCCTACCCTACAACCCCGCGTGGTCGTACTGCTATCGCGACTTCGCCTCCTCGGTGCCGACACAGCAGGTGATGATTCTGCAGAACTCCCTCGGACCGTTCCACCTCGGCATCCTTGACTACTATTCCGGCATGTCATCATCGCTCGGCTACTTCAGCAACTATAGCAGTGTAGGCCGCATCGACATCTTCATGAAAGAACTCTATTGCCTCCACGACTCGGTGCAATTCAACTACGTCACCGAAAACATTGATACAGTGCATCTTGTCACGCCCAATGGCGACACGCTCACGCAGGAACCCTACGTCATCACCGACCTCACCTTGGCTGACACCGGCTGGTATTATCTGCTGGCGCACAGCGAAATCGGTTGCGAGGATACCTGGGTCAAGGACAGCATCAACATCCAACTTGTGAACTCCTACAAGCCCGACCTCGGTCCCGACCAATACCTTTGCACCGGCGAAGTGGCCATGCTGTACGCCAACTACACTGGCAACGGAGTGGAATACTCTTGGAATACTGGCGACACCGGCGATTCTATCGAAGTCATCACTTCCGGCGAATACATCCTGAACGTCTCCCTTGACGAGCCCAACGCCACATTCACCTGCGAAAGTTCCGACACAGTACAAGTCTTTTTCTATCCACTTCCGCAAGCCGATTTTGAAGGCGACATCCTGTCGGGATGCACCCCATTCGCCGTCCACTTTACTGACATTTCATTACCCAGTACGGAAGGCCTGACTACCGAGTGGACTGTTTTCGACCAAGACTTCAACATCGTGGATTTTTCCAGCGAGGACAACCCCGTTTTCGACTTCAACGATGCGGGCTCCTACTCCGTGAAGCTTGTCATCACCACACCTGAGGGCTGTATGGACTCCATCATCAAGTGGAATTACATCACCACGGCCGCGCAGCCGACCATCGACTTCCAAGCTTCGCCGGAAATCTCCATGCTGAGCGATAACGGCGGCAACGTTGACTTTACCGCATATCTATCTGATAATGTGATTAATAATCCAAGCAACAACCTGGTTTGGAACTTCGGAGACGGCGAGACGCAAGAAGGGTCGGAGACCTCTGTATCGCACGTTTACACCGACTGGAATGACTATGTGGTGACGTTGACGTTAGTGACTGGAGGCGGGTGCGGCGACTCCGTGAGCCATACGGTGGTCATTGAGGACGACCTACTCTTCCCTAACGCCATCACGCCCAACGGAGACGGCATCAACGATGTGTGGGCCATTGAAAATCTCAACACCGACATTGACCCGGAGGATCCTGACGAGTACCGCCACAACGAGCTGCGCATCAGCGACCGCTACGGCAAAGTGGTGTTTCACGCCAAAAACTACGACACATACGCTAAAAACGGCCAGATTTATCCCGGCTTAAACCCGTTCAGCGGCGAGGGTCTCAGCGACGGCGTCTACTTTTTCGTCTTTTCCTACAAAGGCAAGGCGAAGACTTTCCAGTGGCACGGATCGATCACAATTGTGCGGTGAGATACGTTTACCGCATCTCCGCGTGCTTTTTCACGCGCTTCTTGTCCTTGAACCAGAGGCCATAAACCTCGCTCACGTTGCCTGCGGTGATAAACGCCTTAATATCCTGTTTACCAATATATTCCATTAATTTGGAAAACTCATCTTTGGTCAACAGGGTCTCCAGTTCGATAGATTTTTCGTTGGTGTAGCCACCAATGACCTCATAGAGCGTGCAACCGCGCACCAACTCGTCGATGATATAGCGGCGAATGCGGTCATAGTCCTTGGAAACGATGCAGACACGCTTGCGGTTGTTGAGGTTGGCGGTGAAGTAATCAACCACCAAACCGTTAATCCAGGTGCCGATGAGACCAATGACCACCATGCGGAACGGGTTGATGGCGAAGGCCGTACAGCAGATGATGCCACCCGCGATGGTCACCGACTTGCCGATGTCGAAATGCAAATATTTGTTGACAATCTTGGCCAAAATGTCAAGGCCGCCCGTGGAGGCGTTGATGGAAAACAACACAGCCTGCGCTGCACTCAGCAGCAGCACGAAACAGCAGAGGTCGAACCAAATGTCGCCCATCACGGAAGTGGAGCCTTCCGCTATGAAATTCTCATAGGGCAGATATCTCTCCAACAGCGCCATCAACGGACCGAGAATCAGTGCCGTGTAGACGGTTTTGGTTCCGAATTCCTTGCCAATCAGAAAATACGCCAACACTAACAAAATGGCATTGACCACCAAAATAACCGTGGAGACCGGCAGTGCCACGCCGAAAAGTTGTTCCGACACCCCACTGATCACGATGGAGAGACCGGAGATAGTACCGATAATCAGTTTGCTCGGCACCAGAAAATAATAGACCGCAATGGCCGTAATCAACATGCCCACGGTCATAATGAGAAGTTCAATCCAGAACTTCTTGGATTTTAAAACGTCTGCAATTTTTGACATTATTGTTTGATTTTGGGATTATTTCTTTACAAACGGCTTCGTAACCATACCTTGATTCGTGATAAGGCGAATGAAATAAAGGCCAGGGGCGAGGTCTCGGACATTTATTTCCTGTAGAGACGCGCCATGGCACGTCTCTACAACGGCAACCACCTTTCCGTAAACATCATACACCTCCATACCTACAACCTCAAATTGTTCATTGTTCATTGTACATTGTACATTGATAACATTTGTGGCAGGGTTCGGCCAAACCTTGACTTGGTCAGATAGTTGATGCTCTTCCACCCCCGTATCAAAGAAATGGACATGAAAGGTAAGCTGGTCGCCGTGGTCGTAAATATCCGTTATTTCAAAGCATGTCTCAGGGGTGCCGTCGGTGAGGTACGGATGCGGGTCAGTGGTTGGACCGAAGGAAGTGCGGCCGATCTGTTGGCTGAAATAGGCTTCATTGATATTTCCGTTCACTGTGTCAATATCACTGCCTGGGCGGAAAATCCAATACTGGTGGGCCTGGTTGTAGAAATCGAAGAAAGCGTTGGCGAACATGCCGTTGTAATCCAACGTAACCGTATCGTTCCAACGGGCCACAATCAGCCCTGTACCCGGGATACCCGCTTCGAAAAGGTCGTTCTGGTTGCGATACTCGAGCACGTACCACTGTGTGGGATCAATGTGCGAACGGATGTAATAGCAGTTCTGCGACGGGCTCGAACCGACGCTCAGCAGCGTGTAATCGCCGTCTTCCGTGATTTCAACCGGATCATCCGACACATGCAGAATCTTGTTCTTGTAAATCGCGGCCGTGTGGTTAGCTCCGTAATTGTAACACATCATGTCCCAACTTCCTGCCGGCGATACACTGCTGTAATTCGTATAGTGATACAGGTCGGGCAGATCCAGCGAATGCCCCATTTCGTGACGGAAAACGTCCGCTATAAAATAGGGCGACCCCTCAAACTCCATATTGAACGTATTGGGACGAACCCCATTGAGCGTCACCGTGTAGTTGAGCGAGTCGTGCGGGAAATACTCCATGTGAGGCCACAAAATAGAAGCCCAAGAGCCCGTACCACCCTTCACGACGAAACTGATGTTGTCGATATCGCCGTCGCCATCGCCATCCAGAACAATGTTCGGATCCACCAGTCCCATCGAATCGACATAGCGGACAATACGGCCCAGCAGTTCCGCCTCGCGCATGGAAACCCCCATAAACGGGTTCGGCTCAGTATAGCCAATAGGATTCTCTAAACTGTATGGCTCGAAATAGCTCCGAGGATAACTGTCTTGATACGAAACAATCACACCGTTCTGTATGTTATTGGTATAAACGGTGTTATAATGAATTTTTCCGTATGACATGACGTCGAAGAAACGATAAACGCTGTATTGCGTTTTGGCGTTAAACATCGTGTCGACAGCGGCAAACGAATGGTCAATCTCCGCATCATCGGCAAAACGGACGAAAATAACCAAATTGGTCAATTCAGTGGCGGGCTGCGCATTTACCGTAACCGCCGCCCCGAACAATAACGAAAAAATAATCGGCTGCCATAGTATGACAGCCCTGAAAAATCTATTCATAATTCGGCCATATAAAATTTATTCATCATTCGGCTGCCAGAATATGACAGCCCTACAAAATTTATTCATAATTCTTTCCGCAACCGCGCCACCGGAATCCCTAATTGCTCGCGATATTTGGCGACAGTCCGGCGGGCAATATTATACCCCTTCTCCTGAAGCAACGCACAAATCTTATCGTCAGAAAGAGGCTTTTTCTTGTCTTCTGCCGCCACGAGATCGCCCAGTATCTGTTTGATTTCCTTAGAGGATACATCCTCGTCGTTCACCGATTCGGAAAAGAGGTGTTTGAGCGGAATGATGCCGAAGTCGGTCTGCACATACTTGCTATTCGACACACGGGAAATGGTGGAGATATCCGCCCCGACTTCCTTGGCTATGGTCTTGAGAACCATCGGCTTCAAATCTTTATTATCGCCAGAGAGGAAATACTCCCGTTGGTGCAGCATAATGGCATACATTGTATTATAAAGCAACTGCTCCCTCAAGGTCAGCGTTTTGATAAACTGCTGGCCATCATCAACATATTTCTTTATGAAACGCTCGGCTTCAGCACTTCTACGCTCGTACTCCTCTTTCGACAAGAAGCGATACTCATTGCTAAACTCCTTATTTATCCGCACTTTCGGGATGTACTGGTTATTCAACGTCAAAATCAGTTTGCCGTCTCTGTTGGTGATGGTGAAGTCGGGAATAATGGTTTCGGCTGTTTTCTGCATCGGGGTGTCCTGTGAAGCCGGACGCGGGTCCAGTTTCTGAATCACTTCCAATGACGCCTTCAATTCCTTGTCACTAATCATCAACAACGAAAGGATTTTGTCGTAATGCCTTTTTGTCAACAATTCAAAACATTGTGTAATAAGCACACGGGCAAGTTGATGCGCGGGAGTAGGTTCAGCGACGCGGTCCAACTGTAATAACAGACACTCCTGCAGGTTGCGCGCGCCCGTACCAGGAGGATCCAACTCCTGCACGAAATGGGTCAACACATACTCCACCTCGGCGAGATCGGTCTCCACATTCTCCGTGTATAAAAGTTCGTTGACTATTGCCTGCAAGTCTGCATGAAGATAGCCTGCGTCATCCAGCGTTCCCATCAAATAGGTGGCTATCTGCAACTGATGGTCCGTCATGTCCATCTCACCCAACTGCCACAGCCACTGTTCACGCATAGACTCATAATAAACATCGGCTTTAGGATTGCTCCGCTGCTCATCGGGAGAGTTGAGCTTGGCAATATAATTCTCCAGCTGCAAATCTGAAAACCCATCGTCATAATCATCGCTATCACGATAATAATCCTCCTTAAATATCTCATCCTCAGGAAGTTGTTCGCCAGAAAGTTCTAACGGATCACCATTATCGTCATACTCGTCACTCGGCACATCTTCATGAGATTCCTGCTCAACGGGTTCGTCATCATAGATCTCCAATGCGGGATTATCCTCAACCGTATTGAGAATCTCCTGTTCCAGTGAGGCGTATGGCAGCTCCACCAGACGCATCAATTGAACCGTCAACGGCAGACCGACCTGCCGTTGAACGTTCTTTTGCTCTAAACTTATTTTATTTTGAGATGACATCTAATTAATTAAAATTCAGCATTTTGAGGAGTACGCGGGAAAGGTATCACGTCGCGGATATTGGTCATGCCGGTGACAAAAAGCAGCAAGCGCTCGAATCCGAGGCCAAAGCCGGAGTGGGGCGCGGAACCGAACTTGCGCGTGTCGAAGTACCACCAGTATTGTTCTTCGGTCATGCCCAATTCATGGACACGGTTGAGCAGTTTCTGATAGTCGGCCTCACGCTCGGAGCCTCCGATAATCTCGCCAATGGTGGGGAAAAGAACGTCCATGGCACGGACGGTCTTGCCGTCCTCGTTCTGCTTCATGTAGAAAGCCTTGATTTCCTTCGGGTAGTCGGTCAGGATGACAGGCTTTTTGAAGTGGTTCTCCACGAGGTAGCGCTCATGTTCGGATTGCAGGTCGATTCCCCATTTCACGGGATATTCGAACTTTTTCTTGGCCTGCAGCAGAATATCGATAGCCTCAGTATAGCCCAGACGAACAAAATCGACCTTTGTGACTGACTCAAGACGCTCAATAAGCCCCTTGTCGAACATATCGTTAAGGAATTTTAGGTCGTCCATGTTATTGTCCAACGCGTACTGCACCAAGTACTTGATAAAATCCTCGGCGAGGTCCATGTTATCCTTAATGTCATAGAAAGCCATTTCGGGTTCAATCATCCAAAACTCGGCCAGGTGGCGGGGCGTGTTACTGTTCTCGGCACGGAAGGTGGGTCCGAAGGTGTAGATATTTCCCAGCGCCATTGCGCCCAACTCGCCTTCCAACTGACCAGAGACCGTCAGGTTGGTGTGCTTGCCAAAGAAGTCCTGCTTGTAATCAATCTGACCATCCTCAGTACGCGGGATGTTGTTCAGATCGAAGGTGGTAACGTTGAACATCTCGCCGGCACCTTCCGCATCGGATGCAGTAATTAGCGGGGTGTGGAGGTAGAAGAACCCTCTTTCATTGAAGTACTTATGAATAGCGAAGGCCATCGCGTGACGAAGGCGCAGAACACAACCGAAATAGTTGGTACGCGGACGCAAGTGGGCAATCTCACGCAGGAACTCCATCGAGTGGCCTTTCTTTTGCAAAGGATAGGACTCAGGGTCGGCGGAACCGTACACCTCGATGGTATCAGCCTGGACTTCCACATTCTGGCCCTTACCCTGCGACTCCACAAGCGTGCCCGTCACGTGGATGCATGAACCGGTGGTGATTTGTTTCATAAGCGCCTCATCGAACTTTGCCGTGTCAGCCACCACCTGCAGGTTGGTGACGATGGAGCCGTCGTTGAGGGCGATGAATTGCACGAAGTTGTTGCCGCGTCTGGAACGCACCCAACCCTTCACGTCCACGGGGTTGCCAATGCCGACCACCTCGGGGGTTTTGATGATATCTTTCAGTCTTAATTTGTTCATATTATTTTTGTTTTTATTATCTTAGGGCTCACTCCGTTCACCCTGGGTTTGACACGTTTTTCTGTTACAGCCCAGGGCTCACTTCGTTCACCCTGGGTTAGCATACTTCGGGCTTTCAGCCCTTCTGGAATTATATTGACAATATTAGGGGTAATCTATCAAATTCTTAAACCCTTAAACCACTAAACCACTAAACGAGTAAATCATTAACCGTTAACCCTTAACCGTTAGAGATAGGATTGCAGCATCTTGCACTTCGCGTTGTGGCGAAGGCGGCGAATGGCTTTTTCCTTGATCTGACGCACGCGCTCGCGGGAGAGGTCGAATTGCTCGCCTATCTCATCAAGGGTGAGCGGATGTTTGCTGCCCAAACCATAGAAGAGTTTCAGAATCTCTGCCTCACGCTCCGGCAACGTATCAATAACGGAACCTAACTCATGTTGCAGCGACTCATAAATCAACTCCCGATCCGGAGCGGCAATATTGTCGTTACGAATCACGTCGTACATATTGGTGTCGTCATCAGAGGTCAGACTGGCATCCATGGAGAGATGTTTGGGGGAGTTTTTCATCGATTCCTTGACCTCTTCCTCGGTCATGCCCATGCGTTCGGCAATTTCAGAAACCTTAGGCTCGCGCTGGAGTTCCTGCTCGAGGATGCCCATCGTCTTGTATATCTTGTTGATCACACCGACCTTGTTCATCGGCAGACGCACAATACGGGACTGCTCGGCGATGGCTTGAAGAATGGCCTGGCGAATCCACCACACCGCAAAAGAGATGAACTTGAAGCCCTTCGTCTCGTCAAAACGGTGGGCTGCCTTGATAAGTCCCAGATTTCCTTCATTGATCAAATCCGACAATGTAATTCCTTGGTTCTGATACTGCTTCGCAACAGAAACCACAAAACGGAGGTTCGCATTCGTCAACTTCTCCAAAGCATCTTCATCTCCATTACGGATGCGACGTGCCAACTCCGCCTCCTCATCGGCGGTCAACAACGGGACTTTACCAATATCATGCAGGTATTTGTCCAACGACGGTGTCTCACTTCTGTTCGTTACCTGCTTTGAAATTCTTAATTGTCTCATTTCAAGAAATTATATTCAACAATAAACTGACAAATGAATGAATGTGTTTCATAGAGAAGCGATGTTCCGCATCTCTATCGCAATTCAAATGGTTAGAAGCTATAGCCGATGCCAAGTCCAACCACTTCTTTGAACTGCACACGGGCACGTGGGTGATCGCCGTACTTACCCCATGCAGGACCGTCAATCATCACCCTGTCGTAATACTTCAACGAAGTCATCAGACTGACACTGAATACTTTAAGAAAACTATAGGAGATGGCCACATCCCAGTCGACGTCGAAATTACCGAACTTTTGTCCATCCTCGTCATGAATTCGCGCTGTATAGGGTGTAAACAACGTAATCGTGGAGATAATCTTGAGATTCTTGACCAAGGTGTAGTTGATACCACCGTTAATGCGAAGACCCATGTTCAGCATAACGGGTTTGTAGGTGCCGTCTTCGCGCTTCGAAAGACCATAGTGAGAACGGAGTGTCGGCTCCAGACAGGTGGTCAAACGGCCTGCGACAGGATAAACACCGATGGTGAAGATGTCATTCGGGCGATACTCCACACCGAGCGCCAAATCTGTGTAGGAGGGGGATAACCATTTTGATATCAGCGTAGGCCTAATGGAATCGCCGGCATCCACACCTTTGTAATCCATACCGGGCGCATACTGAGAGCGGAAACTGCCCAACAGGGTGAGATACCACTGGGGATGCATCTGATAACCGACCTTGGTCGTGAAGTTGAGTTTATCGTTAGCCTTACGCCAAGGATAATGCACATAGTCGCCTGAGTACATCAACCCCAGTTCGGTGTCCAAATTGGAATCCCATGTCCATTTGTCTTTCTTGTAGGACAATGTCAGGTTGCCGTATACGAAACCCGTCACGTTGTTGTTGCCGCCGGCAGCCCAGTTAACAAGGGCTGTCTGCGCAGCATTCAATCCCACCATGCCGGTGCACTTCCAGTGCTTGGCACTGTCAACCTCCACCGACTTCACCTTGGTTTTCAAGGCCTCATCAGCTGCGGTTTTTTCATCCACCTGCGCATTGGCGAATGAAAACACCATTGCTAAAACAAAAAACGGTAAAATTCTTTTCATCATAACGATTTGATTTTTATTACTTTATATTTTTTCTATCTATAATTCTATATTCTTCATTCTTCATTTTATGGATTGACCTTATGATAAGTCCTCAACCAGCGTTCTGAAACCTTGTCTTCACAGGCGAGGTCGTAATCTCGTTTCGAGCAAGGCAGGTAGTAATACCTGACTTGATTCCCGTTTTTTTGGTAGATTGGCACCAACACCCACCACCTACCCGACTTGCGGCTAAAATAGAACACCAACTCGTCAGGCGAGCCGGAAACGGAGATATTGAACTGCCGGTAGTCACTTTTGTTCTTAAACTGTCCATCGCTCTGACGGTAAAGGAATCCTTCCACAAAGTACCAGATGACATGCGCTATAAGCTGGGAAGTCTGGTTGTTATAGTCAAGGGTCGGGTCGTACTCATAGATGCCAAATGAGGAAAGTTTGTCGCTAAGTCCCACATATTTAGCTATTTGACAGATCTCCTCGCCATAAAAACCGTTGGAGGAGTTGTGGGGGCAACCGGGAGCATCAGGACGGCGAACTGCAGAGATATCCAGTGAAACCATATCCGCATTGCGCACCACAGGCTCCACCTCCTCAAGATTGCGACGCATAAATCCCACTCGGTAAGTCTCGAAGAAAAGACTTTCCATCATCGAAACAGATTCAGGACTGTTCATATAACTCTGGTATCCGATATTGGCATAGTTAAGCAGGAAATTGGGCTGCTGGAGCACCATTTTGGTAACATAGCCGTCCGAGCGGATCGGTTTTCCCTCTTCGCCGAGATCAAAACAGGAATCGATAGCGACCACATTGGCCACACGTTCCATCAACTCGTATGCACGGTAGTTGGCAAAAGCAATGTCGTTTCCTCCGCCCAAAATCACCGGAATAACCTTATTTTCAACAAGATATGATACAACTTCAGCCACAGCGAGGTAAGTATCTTCCGCTGTGGAGCCAAGGCGTAGATTCCCCAAATCAACGATTCGCACGTCTTTGCGCCAGCCATAGAGTTGGTAGAACTGCCGGCGGATTTCATCAGGGGCAAGCGAACAAGAGGGGTTTCGATAGGTATTGCGTGTCTCAGGCACCCCCATGATGGCGATATCTGCCTCCTGGATGTCAATCGAAACATCAGGATTATACAATAATATATAATGGAGCAACTGACCCGCCCGCACATCCTCATCCGGGATATGGAGCGAATCCACCGTAACAGGATCAAAATACAAAGACAAATCCATAGTCCTTACTTTCTTTTTCTGGTATTATGCTTCTTAGCGGTCGGGGCGGTTTCCTGCATAATCCGAACACACTCTTGATAAGTCAATTTATTGGCTACGAGATCTTTAGGTATTTTAAAGTTGTCGGTGCCGTTGGTGAGATAAGGACCGTAGCGACCGTTCATCACCTTGATTGTGGGGTCTTCCTCAAAAGAGAGCAACACGTTCTTCGTCTCCTTGTTTTGGATGATTTCGATAGCCTGTTCTTCCGTCAACGAATTGATATCCGTACCTTTGTCAAGAGTGATATTCTTACCGTCATACTTGATGTACGGGCCGTAGCGGCCGGCGGCGGCAAAAATCTCCTTGCCCTCGAAATGACCGACAAGGTGCGGCGTGCGCTCGGCCGTCTTCTTCATCTTGTCCTCAAGGAGTTCCACACAACGTTCCAGCGTGATCGTGTAGGGATCTTCGGTTTTGGGTATTGACTCAAAGGTGTTGTCATAGCGCACATAGGGACCGAACCTGCCCACGCCCACGGACACCTCCTTGCCATTCCATTCGCCCACGGTGCGGGGCAGCCGGAACAGGTCGAGCGCTTCCTCCAAAGTGATGGTATCGATAAACTGGTCGGGCTGGAGGCGGGCGTAACGGGGTTTCGTGTCGGCATAGGCTTCCCCAATCTGCACCATCGGGCCATACTTGCCCAACTTGGCGAAGACTTTCTCATTGGTTTTGGGATCATAGCCCAAAAGCCGTTCACCACTCGCTTTTGTCGAATAGTTGATTGCCGTCTCAACCTGCTGATGGAAATCCACATAAAAGCGGCGCATCATCTCCTGCCAGTTCGCCTTGCCTTCTGCGATGTCGTCGAACTCCTTCTCCACATCAGCGGTGAAGCCGTAATCCATGATATCCTTGAAATTCTCCTGAAGGTAGTCGTTCACCACGATACCCACATCGGTGGGGATCAGTTTGTCCTTCTCGTAACCGTATTTTTCCTTTTTGACCTCTTCCTTGATGCCGGCGGCGGTAAGGGTCAGGCAAACATACTGTCGTTCCTTACCCTGGCGTGTGGCCTTACGCACATACTCGCGCTTCTGGATTGTGGAAATGGTCGGGGCATAGGTTGACGGACGTCCGATGCCAAGTTCCTCAAGTTTCTTCACAAGGCTGGCCTCGTTGTAACGCACCGGCGGCTGGGCGTAACGCTGCGTAGCCGTGATTTGGTGGGCGTTCAATGCCTCATTCAACTCCATGGCCGGCAGCATTCCCTTTACTTCTTCACTCTCATCGTCTTTGGATTCCTTATATACCTTCAAGAAACCAGGGAAAAGGATCACTTCGCCCGTGGCCACGAACTTCTCGGAACGTCCCTCGACCGGAATCGTGATGGTGGTCTTTTCCGTTTTGGCATCGCTCATCTGGGAGGCGATGGTGCGTTTCCAAATCAGTTCGTACAAGTTCTTGGCAAAAGTGTCGCCAGGGATGGTTTCGCGGGCAATGTCAGTTGGACGGATTGCCTCGTGGGCTTCCTGGGCACCTTTCGACTTGGTAACGTATTTCCGGGTCTTGGCATATTCCTCACCGTACTTGCCGGCGACTACCTGATGCGCAACCGCCAGCGCCAAATTCGACAAGTTCACAGAGTCTGTACGCATATAGGTAATATAACCGGCCTCGTAAAGTTGCTGGGCGACAACCATCGTCTTAGTCACGGAGAAACCGAGTTTGCGGGCGGCCTCCTGTTGCAATGTGGACGTGGTAAACGGAGGTGCAGGGCTCTTCTTGCCCGGAGTCTTTTCAATGGCAGACACCTTGAAGCTGGCATTCCGACAATAATCAAGAAAGGCCGTGGCTTCATCTTGGGTGGCGAAACGCTTGTTCAGTTCTGCACTCAATTCCACCTTCTGGTCACGCAGAGGCGAGAACAGACCGTCCACTCGGAACGACGAAGTGCTGTTGAATCGCTCAATCTCATGCTCGCGTTCCACGATGAGTTTCACAGCCACCGACTGCACACGACCTGCTGACAATGATGGGCGCACCTTGCGCCACAAAACGGGCGACAACTCGAAACCAACGAGACGGTCAAGGACGCGGCGCGCCTGCTGGGCGTTCACCAAATCGATATTCAGCGTCCTCGGATTGGCCAAAGCCTCTTCTATCGCGGACGGCGTAATTTCATGAAACACAATACGTCTCACTTTTGTCGGATCCATCTGGGTAACCTCCATCAGATGCCACGAAATAGCCTCTCCCTCGCGGTCATCATCGGTTGCGAGCCAGATGGTGTCCGCTTCAGCCGCCTTTTTTCGGATGTCATTGATGATGGTTTTCTTGTCGTCCAAAATCTCATACTGGGGTTCGAAATCGTGGGCGATATCGATACCCATGCCCTTGGAGGGAAGATCGCGCACGTGCCCCTTGCTCGAGATCACGGTGTAATCCTTTCCGATGAACTTTTGGATGGTTTTTGCCTTCGCCGGTGACTCGACGATGATTAGGTTTTTGCTCATATAGTATTACGTTTACTTTATTATTCTCGTTCTGCCCCACACTGCGCTTCGCTTGTGTGGGGTTAATTGCGCTTCGCGCGTTTTGCCTCTTCGAGGCTGCTTAAGGGAAAAACCTTAATATTCTACATTCTTCATTCTACATTCTATATTCTACATTGAATAGGGGTAGCCAAGCATCGCATTGACGGTGAGCCAGTCACGCTGGCGGATGTGGTCGCGAATGAGAGCGGAATGGACGCCGGCAGAATGCCACATTTCCTCAGGGATGTCCACCACCTCAAGTCCCCGTTCACGACAGTATTCCTTGATATTGTCATGATGGCCTTCGCGATGATGCCCGAAAGCGTGGTTCGGACCCATCACGAGCGTGTGAGCGTGAATCTTGCCCAGGATGATGTCGCAAATAAACTGCTGATACGTCATCTGCGAAAATTCCATCGTAAAAGGTAGCACAACAGCCGCATCCACACCTTGCTTATCCACAAGCTGGAGATTTTTCTCCAACGAGTTGATGGTGAAAAAGCCGGAATCAGGACGAAGAACGGTGCGCGGGTGCGGGGAAAAGGTAACCACCACACTGGTACCGCCGATGCGGGCAGCTTGCTCGCACAGAAAACGCAAAATTCGCACATGCCCCAGATGGACGCCATCGAACGCACCGACGGCCACCACCGGAGACTCCCATTCCGGCAAACATGCTGTACCTTTGAAAACCTGCATTCTGCTGAAAAAAAATTAGAATTAACGAAGCTTTGCTCCCACTTCACGCTCGAAAGCGGACACCAACTTGTTCATCACCTTGTTGATTTCCTCATCCGTGAGGGTCTTGTCCGCACTCTGCAATACGAAGTTGAGTGCATACGACTTCTTGCCCTCCCCTACTCCGGGACCTTCATAAACATCGAACAAACTCACCTTACGCAAGAGTTTGGAAGCATACTTGTAGGCGATTTTCTCCAGCGTGTCATACGTCACATCCTTGTCCACCACCAACGCCAAATCGCGGCTGACGGCAGGGAACGTGTTTATGGGCTGGTACGATACCGAACGGTTCCGAACCAACTCACTGAGTTGTCGCACATCAATTTCCGCATAATATACGGGTTTCTTCAAACCGAAGGCGTGCGGAATGTCAGCACGGAGAATTCCCATGCACAAGGGCGACAGCTCGCCAACCTTATATGACACATGCTGGGAGAACATGCGTGGTTCACCGTCGGTCACCAGCTGCACCATCTCCATCGGGAAGTTAATCTTCCGAAGGAAGTTGTCAATCATATTGCGCATGTAGAAGAAATCTGCAGCAACGGATTTGCCATCCCAACTATCCTCGCCTACTTTACCCGTCACAAACACAGACATCATATCCCGCTCCTGATAGCGTACCGTGACATCATCGCCCACCGCCGTTTGCACGTTGAGATGGTAGGTCTTGCCAAACTCAAAGAGACGCAGATCGGCAGCCTTGTTGTTCACATTCCGGGCAACATTCTCCAATCCTGAGAACAACAGCGTCTGGCGCATGGCGTTGAGTTCGCTGCTCAGCGGATTGAGCAGTTTGACGGTCTCGCGCTCGTCAAGGAAGTCGAAGCGCTCCGCATACTCGGCCTTGGTGAGTGAATTGTTCATCACCTCAAAGAACCCATTGTCAACCAGATATTTAGATATTGACATCTGCATCTGGTGGGTAATGTCACTCTGACGCAAGCAGGACATGTCGTAGGTCAGCGTAGTCGGTATCTCAATATTATTGTAGCCGTATATACGCAGAATCTCCTCAATCAAGTCGATGGGGCGTGTCACATCAGCCTTATTTTGGGGCACCGTGACGGAAATCTTGTCATCCCCAGCGGGTCTCACCTCCATGTCAAGCAGCTCAAGAATTCTTGTAACCGTCTGTTTTTCAATTACTTTACCAGCCACCTGATTTACCTCGCTATAGTAGAGAGTGATTTGGGCCGGTTCGATGACGTTGGGATAACGGTCCACGATATCCATGACAGGATAGCCACCCGCTAATTCCATCACCAGTTCCACAGCGCGTTTGAGAGCATAAACCGTGATAGACGGGTCACAACCACGTTCATAGCGGAACGAGGCATCGGTTTTGAGTCCGTGACGCTTGGCGGTTTTGCGAATGCTCACCGGATTGAAATAGGCACTCTCAAGGAAGAGACGGGTGGTGTTTTCGGTGATGCCGGAGCGCAGGCCGCCGTAAACACCGGCAATGCACATACCCTCCTTTTCATTGCAGATCATCAGGTCGTCAGCGCTGAGCTTGACCTCGTTGCCGTCAAGGGTCACGAAGGGGGTTCCCTCAGACAAATTTTTGACAATCACCTTGTTACCCTCAATCATATCGGCATCGAAAGCATGCATGGGTTGTCCTAACTCAAGCATAATGTATTGAGTAATGTCGACAATATTGTTAATGGGGCGCACGCCGACCGACTTGAGTTTCGTTTGTAGCCATTCGGGTGAATCCTTGACGGTGATGCCTTCCAGCAGCACGCCGGAGTAACGGGGACAGTCCTTCGTATTTTCGATGATAATGTCCACACGGGAGCGCACACCAGCAACAGGCTGGACCTCGCGGGCATTGCGCCGCACAAGCGTTGAGCAAGGAATTCCGCGCTGGACCAAAGCCGCGTAGAGGTCACGGGCCACACCAAAATGGCAGATGGCATCACAGCGGTTTGGCGTGAGTCCGATTTCAAAGATGGTATCGGAATCCACGTGAAAATATTCGGCGGCGGGAGTTCCCGGAACAGCCTCGTCGGGAAGCACCATGATGCCGTCGTGGGAGGTTCCCAACCCGATCTCGTCTTCCGCGCAGATCATACCCTCGGATGGTTCTCCCCGCAGTTTGGATTTCTTGATGGTAAAAGACTCGTCTCCATTGTAGAGCACCGTACCGATGGTGGCGACCACCACCTTTTGCCCTGCCGCAACGTTGGCGGCACCGCACACGATGTGGAGAGGTTCGTCACCGCCCACATCAACTGCGGTCACATGGAGATGGTCGGAGTTGGGATGGGGCTCGCAGGTGAGCACTTCGCCAATCTTGAGTCCGCGCAAACCTCCGCGAACTGTCTCAAACGTCTCAACGCCCTCAACCTCAAGTCCGCAGTCAGTGAGATAGGCGGCCGTCTCGTCCGCCGTAAGGTTGAAATTCAACAAATCTTTCAGCCACTTGTAAGAAATCTTCATATATCTAACTTTTTGATTATAAACAAGTTATCGCAAAATATCCAATATTTTTTTGCGGCTGCAAATATAATATATATAAATAAGATGTGGAGTCCATAAAGAATTTTTTTTTCGAAAGTGCTCATACTCAATAATTACAAAAAAAATGTACTTTTGCATTTTGGATATAAGTCATCCAGCATTTAATTAAATCATCCATAAAATATAGAACAACATGGAAGAAAAGAAACACACATCACCTAAAATCGCCAAATGGATATTTTACGGTATCCTCGGCCTGTTTCTTCTGTTAGCTTTCTTCGGCTCATTCTACACGGTGAAATCCACCGAACGCGGCGTGCTTTCCACTTTCGGCAAAATTCAGGACAAAGCTGTGGGCGACGGGCTTCACTTCAAGATTCCGTTCATCCAATCCGTACAGAAAATCAACGTCCAACAAAAGAAGTTTGACGGCACGGAGGACTCCTACACCCGCGATGTGCAGACCTCGCAAGTGACCTACACCATCAACTACGACTTAGTAACGGAAAATGTCAGCCTTCTCATCAAGAACGTCGGGTTAGACTACCACACAAGAATTGTAGAGCCTTACATCCGCAGTGCAGTCAAGAGCAGTTTCGGCAACTTCAACGCCACCCAAATTGTTGAGAACCGTGACAAGGTTAGACGCGAAATTGAGACGAAACTGAGGGAAACCCTCGACAAGCGCTATTTTACGAACATCCAATTTCAACTGGTCAATATCGACTTTGACGACGAATTCGAGACTGCCATCAAGGAGAAACAGGTTGCCGAACAAAATGCATTGAAGGCCAAGAACGTCACCATCCAGATTGAGGAGCAGGCGAAACAGACAAAAATCAAGGCGGAAGCCGAGGCTGAGGCCATTCGCATCAAGGCCAACGCCTTGGAAAAGAACCCCAAACTGGTGGAATACGAAGCGGTGCAGAAATGGAACGGCCAGCTCCCCGAATACACTGGCGGCGCAATTCCGTTCATCAACATCAAATAAACTTCGAATACAAGGATTCGGAATCATGAATCCTTTCAAAAGAAAAGCGGTCAACTTGCTTTTGGGCTTGTTGACCGCTTTTTTGGTACCGGGTAGGGGATTCGAACCCCTGATTTTAAGAATGAAAATCTTACGTCCTAGGCCGACTAGACGAACCCGGCAAAGAGTGTCAAATTTGACGGCGCGAAAATACACTTTTTTTGATATGAAAGCGCAAATTTGAAAAAATTATTTCACATCCTCGTTTTTATCTTGTTCAAACCTGAATCCCAGGCGTTTACCTGTTCTAAGAAGGTTGGTTTGGTCTTCAATCTGGAGAATGTCGTTCACCGTAATGATCTTCATTTCCTCATAATTCGGAACCAAAAGATCAAAATTCAGCGTATAACGGATAGCTGATGAAAGGATTTCACTTGCCGCTTCCGGTGAAATTTCATTAGAACTGAAATTGTTAATCACCTGTGCCAACTCACGCTTCCCTTCTATATAGTAATGGCCTTCTTTGTTGATAAAAATACGGCCAATCATATAGCCGAGGTCATTCACACGATCATATTTCAAAGAATCGCCTAAAAAATTGAATATCTGTATCATACCGCAGTAAGAGCGGTCTTTGTCCTCTTTGATATAGGGGGTGCGCATCACTTCATGGTCGCGTGAGAACTCAAAGATGTTGGTGTGCATCAAGAAAATAAGCACATCGCCACCGAACTTGAGCATGAACTGGTACTGGTTTTTGTTGGTGAACAGCACCGGGATGTTGTCGTGGTCATCGGCATAGTTATCACGGTAATATTCTTCAAAACCTTTTGCGGCATCTTTGAAAAGTTGCATGGTTTCGAGGGTCACCGCGAATATGTTCTGTTTCAACTCCCCCTTGCTAATCAGCAACTTACATAAGTTATCATCCATATTATTCGTAAAAAAATTGAGCGGCAAAAATACACTTTTTATTGACTATTGACGTAAAATGTTGACTGTCGACCCAAGACAATCCGTCTAAGTCAACAGTCAACATTCAACAGTCACAGTCAAAATTAATACTCCATCGCAGGATCCAATTGCTTGGCCTGGTCGATCATCTTCTGAAGTTCGCCGGCAGTGGGAACGCGACCAACGAGATGTCTCTTTTCGTTAATCTCGGTCATTTTGGCGAACAGGTTTTCAGCCAAACGACGGGCGAACTCCTTGACGGTATCAACACCCGCAGCTTCAAGCAGTTCGGAAAATTGCGGTCCGACACCCTTAATGCGCATCAAATCGGCATGATTTGCCCACGTGAGGATGAGTTTTTGAGAGATACCGGTTTTCTCTGCAAGTTCAGCACGTCCTTTGGGCTTTTTGGCTGCTTCAAGCAACTCTTCCACCGTATTAATGCCGACTTCAGTCATTTTTGCGGCGTAAACTTCGCCGATTCCTTCTACATCAATAATCTTGTAACTCATAATATAAAATTTTATAAGGTTTGCGACGGCAAAAATAACATTTTTCATAATATACGGCATTTTTTGTATTTTCGCGGCGTATTTTTTTTTAGGCAGGAGCCCATAGGCCCCAATCCTTAAACCTTAAAAACCAAAATGCAATGAGACAAATCATCAACCCATGGGTTGGAAACATGCAAGGATACAATTGTTTCGGATGCAACCCCGACAACCCGATAGGCGTGCACATGCATTTCTACTGGGACGGGGAACAGGTCATTTCCGTGTGGAAGGCAAATCCAAATTTTGTAAGCTGGACAAATACGCTGCACGGCGGAATTCAGGCCACACTTCTGGATGAAATCTGCGGATGGGTCGTGTTTTATCAACTGCAGACTTCTGGCGTGACGGCCAGAATGGAGATGCGCTACCGCAAACCCGTGAATACCTTATGGCCCTACATCCGGCTGAATGCGAAACTTGTGGAGCAGCGGCATTCCATCGCCTCCGTACACGGCGAAATACTCAGCCCTGAAGGTGAATGCTGCGCAGAATGCACCTGCGCGTATTTCGTCATGAAAGGAGAAAAAGCACTCGAAATGGGCTATTTGCCGGCCACGCTTGGCGACAAGGAGATTTCCATCGAGGAGGCCATCGCCCACCTGGAATGATTCTGAAGACCAACATATTTCCCGATAAAGAAAACAATCACAATTTAATTAATCATATAACAAATGAACAACCGCAAATCAACACTTACCGTCCGCTTGTTGGCGATGTGCCTAATGCTGCTGTGTGTGGCATGCAACACGGACGTCCACAAGATTGCCGGCGACTACAGCTACAAACAGTCCGGTCTGGTGACATTCACTGACGAGGAAGGGCAGGCAACCTCTATTCTTGCCAACAAACAGGGTCAGATGAACATTCTGGAGGACAAAAAAGGTGGCAAAGGCGCCATCATTGTGACTTTCAACGAGATGAACGGCGGGGCTTACACCTGCAACGGAACAATAAAGGGAGATTCCATTTTCTTTGCCCCTCACGAATTCAGCACCCGCTTCAGCTCTGCCGATTCCGTGCAGGAGTTGGCCCAACTCGGCAAAGTTTATACCGTACAAGGAACTGGACGCGGTGTCTTCCGTAACGAAATGATCATCATGGAGGAGAGCTGGATCGGCCACCCCGAAGACGGGTCCCTTGTGCGGATGTTTGCAAATAAAATCACCTTGTTGGCGGAAGAAAACTAAACTAATGAGACGTTTATACAAGTATTTGGCTATAAGTGTGACGTTCGCCATCCTGGCACAGTCAATGCCCTCTTGCAAACACAAGGAAACGGTCCAAGAGCCAACCCCCATCACGGTGAAGGTGATGACCGTCGACACCGTGCGGGGCGGCATGACACGGACCTACGTGGGTGAAGTGGAGGAGCGGCTCTCGGTGGCGCCCAGTTTTGCCACCGGCGGGCGCGTGGACCGTGTGTACGTCCGTGAAGGCGACCGCGTAAGCGCGGGACAAATCATCGCCACCATCAATAACAGCACCGCACAAAACGCCTACAACTCTGCCAAAGCCTCTCTTGACCAGGCCGAGGATGCCTACAACCGACTGAAAAAGGTTTACGACCAGGGCAGCTTAGCCGAGGTGAAGTGGGTGGAGATGCAGGCAACCCTCGAGAGAGCCCGTTCCATGGAGCAGATTGCCAAGAAACAACTCGACGAATGCACCCTGACCGCACCCATATCCGGTGTGATCGGCAGCTGCAACGCCAAGGCCGGCGCCTCCCTGCTGCCCGGGGAGCCCGCCGTCACCATCCTTGACATGGGAGGTGTCTCTGTCACATTCTCCGTGCCCGAAAGCGAAATCAGCACCGTAAACGTCGGCGATGAAGCTTTCGTTTCTGTTCCAGCCCTCAACAACCGCACACTCACCGGCCGCATCACCGAACGCAGCGTCGCCGCGTCACGCGTGTCGCACAGTTACCAGGTGAAAATCGCCTTTCCGAACCCCGACAAGTCCCTGCTGCCCGGAATGGTCTGCAAAGTCCTGCTCAATAACGCTGAAAGCCAAGGTTTTGTGATTCCCGCCAAATGCGTTCAGACCCGTCCGGAAGGCCTCTCCGTGTGGGTGGTGAAGAACGGCCGCGCCCAGCATCGGCTCATCAGTTCCTCATCGTTTGTCGCCAACGGCGTGCTCGTCTCCTCCGGCCTCCACCCCGGCGACACGGTCATCATTGAAGGAATGGAGAAGCTATACTTAGGGGCAGAATTGTTGTTTTGAGACGTAAGACTTCAGACTTGAGACTTGAGACTCTTCCTTGAGCAGCCTCGAAGAGGCAAGACGCACGAAGTGCTAATAACCCCATACAAGGCGAAGCCGCAGTGTGGGGATGAAACAAGAACAAACAAACAGAGATAAGAGTAAGAACATGTCCGCAAACCGTCACCACATACTCGCCGCAATGCGCAGCCACAGGATCATCTTCTTCATTGTGGCCGGGCTGGTGGCATTCGGCATCTTTGCGATGACACGGCTGAACAAGGACGAGTTTCCGCAGTTCACCATCCGCCAAGGTGTAGTGGCTGCGGTATATCCCGGCGCCACCGCCCAGGAGGTCGAAGAACAGGTCACCAAACCTTTGGAGCGATTCCTGTTCACATACGCCGAAATTGATAAAGAGCGAACCTACTCGGTGACGGAAAACGGCATTGTTTACGTGTATGCGGAGTTGCGCACCGAAGTGAACGACAAAGACGGGGCATGGTCGAAAATCCGCCACGGGCTGCAGCTTTTCAAGAAGACATCGCTGCCTGCGGGCGTGCTCGAAATCGTGGTGGTGGACGACTTCGGCAACACCGCCTCTATGCTGCTGACGGTAGAGTCGCCTGAGCGGACGCCGCGCGAACTGGAGCATTATGCGGAACAGCTCTGCGACCGGCTGCGCGGCATCCCCGAGATGGGCAACATCAAGATACTGGGACGGCGGAACGAAGAGATTGCCGTGCTGGTCGATCAAGAGAAACTGGCAGCCTACGGCATCAGCCAGCGCGCCCTACTGCTGGAACTCGCAACTCAGGGAATGCGCACCGTAGGCGGCAGCATTGAGAACCAAGCCGGCGAAGCGCCCGTATATGTGACCATCCCCTATCAGTCGGAATATGAGGTGGGAGAACAGATTGTCTTCACCGACCCGATGGGGCATCATGTGCGGCTCCGCGACATCGCCGACATCCAACGCCGCTATGCCAAACCCACCAGTTTTATCAAATTCAACGGCGGCTCCACCATGCTGATCTCCATGGAAATGGCCCCCGGAAACAATATCGTGGCCTTCGGAGAAAAAGTGGAGAAAGAAATCGACAAATGCCGCAAGTCTTTCCCTCCAGACGTGAACATGCACAAAATCACCAACCAGCCCTACGTGGTCAACAAGTCGGTGATGTCGTTCCTACGCGACCTTCTCTTTTCCATACTTGTGGTCATTGCCGTGATGCTGCTGCTCTTCCCGCTGCGCACCGCCCTCGTGTCCGGCTCCAGCGTGCCCGTCTGCACCGCCGTCACTCTGGGACTTATGTACATCTTCGGCATCGAACTGAACACCGTCACCCTGGCCGCCCTCATCGTGGTGCTGGGCATGATTGTGGACGACTCCGTCATCGTCATAGACGGCTACACCGACATGCTCCACAAAGGCTATTCGCGCTGGAATTCCGCCTACAGCAGCACGAAAGCGCTGTTTGTGCCCATGTCGTTAGCCACGCTGGCCATCTCTGGCATGTTCTTCCCAATGACCCGTATCATCACCGGTCCGCTGGGCGACTTCGTGCAACTTTTCCCATGGACGGTATTGTTCGCGCTGGTCTGTTCCATCTTCTATGCCATCTGGATTATCCCCTATCTGTCAACAGTTTTCATCAAACGCAACAAGGATGGAGAAGCCGCCAACCGGTTCGAGGCCGCACAAAACCGGTTCTTCGTTTTCCTGCAAAACCTTTACGACAAGGTGCTGACCCTCTGTTTCAAGCATCCCGTTGCAGTCATCACCATAGCCATCGGAGCCATATCGCTCGGTGTTTTCCTGTTCACCAGACTGCAAATCCAGATGCTGCCGAAAGCCGACCGGAACTGTTTCGCCGTGGAGATGCACCTCGAAGACGGCAGCACGCTGGCGCAGACCGAGGCCGTTGCCGACAGCATGGAACATGTGCTGCGTAGCGACCCGCGAGTAACCTCCGTAACCTCCTTCATCGGCTGCTCCTCACCACGATTCCATGCCACCTACGCACCTCAGATGGCACACAAAAACTACGCCCAATTCATCGTCAACACCACCTCCGAGGAGAGCACCCTTAAACTCATTCGCGAGTACGGCCCGAAATATGAATACCGTTTCCCAAACGCCTATATTCGATTTAAACAAATTGATTATCAAGCAGTTAGTAATCCGGTAGAGGTGCGTTTCTCCGGCGACGACTTCCAAGCGATGAAAACGGCTTCCGACTCGCTGAAAAACTACCTGCACACGATGCCCGAACTGACATGGGTGCACTCCAATATGGACGAGACTTCGCAAGGCATCGGCATCTCCTTAAAGAGTGACGAAGCGACACGGCTCGGGGTCACCCAAAGCATGCTCTCAATATATCTCTCCTCCGCCCTCGGTGGGCAGAATCTCACTAACGTATGGGAAGGCGACTACAAGGTGCCGGTAATGCTCTACACGCGTCAAAACGGCGACACGCTCAATTATCAAGAACTGGAAGATTTTCTTATACCAACCTCTGTACCAGGAACTTGGGTACCGTTACGACAAGTAGCGGATGTCAGCCCCGAATGGCATGACGCCGTCATCAACCGGCGCAACAGTATCCGGACGGTCACCGTGGGCGCCGACCTCAAATACAACTACAGCCAACCCGATGTGATGAAGAAAATCGACCGCTATATCCAAAAGGAATTGAAACCCTCATTAGGAGACAATTTGGAAATCTCCTACGGCGGGCTCACCGGTGTCAACAACATGGTAATCCCTGAAATCGCGCTCAGTTTCCTGGCTGCTGTGTTGGTGCTCTTTTTCTTCCTGCTCTACCATTTCGGCCGGTTGGACATCGTTTTCCTCACACTATCGGCCAGTCTGATCTGCGTGTTCGGCGCATGCCTCGGGCTCTGGCTTTTCGGCCTTGACTTCAGTATCACTGCCGTGCTGGGGGTCGTCAGCCTGATAGGCATTATTGTCCGCAATGCCATCATCATGTTCGAATATGCGGAAAGCCTCCGGAAGGTGCAGCGTTATAGCGCGAAAGATGCCGCTTTCGAGGCAGGCCGGCGCCGTATGCGACCCATTTTCCTGACCTCCGCGACGACCGCGCTCGGCGTGATGCCGATGATTGTGGCACACACCGCCCTTTGGATGCCCATGGGCGTGGTGATATGCTTCGGCACCATCTTCTCCCTGCCGCTCGTAGTAACTGTGCTTCCCGTGGCGTATTGGCAGATCTTTAAATAATGTAGAATGAAGAATTATGAATTTTGAGTGGGTCGAAGGGCTGGTGATAAAACATCTTCCTTGAACAGTCCCGGAGGGACAAGAGCTTGGTAGCACCCCATAAGGCCGAAGGCCGCCATGGGGAGAATTTCGGGAACAGCGATGAACGATGACGATACGATAATAGAGTAACGATGAATAGAATATTGACGATAATAGTGACCGTGATGGGATGCGTGACTATATCCGCGCAATCCCTCTCGTTGGACAGCTGCAAGGCCCTTGCGTTGCGCAATAACACGGCGGTGAAGAACGCCGCGCTGGACGTGGCAGCGGCGCAGGAGGTGAAAAAACAGGCATTCACAAAATACTTCCCCAACGTGAGCGCGATAGCGGGCGGCTACTACGCGGCAAAACCGCTCATCGAGTACGGCATCGACGACATCGAAAATGCGGCGGCGCGCCAGTTCCTGCACAACCTCTATTTCGAGTACGGCGCGGCGATGGGACTCCCCGACCGTCTCTCTCTCTGCGAAAACGGTGTGATGGCGGGCGTGACAGCCGTGCAGCCCGTCTATATGGGCGGACAAATCATAAACGGCAACAAGTTGGCGAAGGTGGGCATTGAAGCCGCGGAACTAAAAAGCCAACTAACTGAAGACCAGATATTTCAGCAGGTTGAAGAGAATTACTGGCTAATTGTTTCATTGTTAGAGAAACAGCGGACGATTGAACAGGCACTCTCATTTATCGACACCCTATACCGAGATGTCACCAAGGCAGTTGAAGCCGGCTTGGTGACCCGCAATGACCTTTTGAAAGTGCAGATCAAACAAAACGAGTTGTTGTCCAACAAGTTAAAGGTCAACAACGGGATTGTCTTGGCCAAAGCGCTCCTATTCCAAATTATCGGTATTGAATACAGTGAGAATCTGACACTTACAGATACGATTTCGAAAGAGGAGCTGCAATTACCGGCACATCACGCTGAGATTTGGGGTGCGGTCAAACGCAGGACGGAAACTCAACTGCTGGAGTTGCAGGTAACGGCGGAAAAGTTGAAAAAAGAGATGGCCATCGGGGAGAGCCTGCCGCATCTGATTGTCGGGGCGACCGCATCCTACGGCAACCTCGTATTCGACCGTTATTCAGCCAATGCGCTGGCATTCGCCACATTGCAAGTGCCGCTGACCGGCTGGTGGGAGGCAGCGCACAAAATAAGACAACAGAACATCCTTGTGCAGAAAGCGGAAAACGAGCGAGCCGACCTCACCGAAAAGATGATGTTGGAGACCCTGCAATCCTGGTACAATCTGCAAGAAGCTGAAAGTCAGGTGCTTTTGGCAGAATCATCGGTTCTAAGCGCGGAAGCAAACCTCCACGACACGAAAGCCAACTACGATGCCGGCATGGTTCCCGTTTCCGAACTCCTCGAGGCACAAACATTGCTCCTGCAGGCCCAGAACCAGCGCACCGATGCGCTAATCGACCTGAAAATCAAAAGTGCCCAATACCAAAGATTGACACGTTGATTTTTCAGGGCGCCCCGGCGCGGCAGGAGGAGCCAACGTTTCTTGACGCAGGTCGCTTTACGTTTGTCTGCGACGCTTGGAAGCGTCGCCCCCTAAGCCGCGCCGGCTCGCCCAAATAGAAACAAAGAAACCGTTTCAAAATAAGTGTATTTTTGCCCCAGATTTATTACCATCGTGGAACTTTTGGTCTTCAACCCCGAACACGACTACGCGCTGGCGGACAACCAGCCGCAGTATGTCACACTGCGGTCGGCGGCGCAGTTTGCCTACGATTGTGCCCCTTTTATGCAGTATCTCACTGAGGATGAGGCGGTTGTACTGGATGCCTACCGCCCTTTCGGGAAGGAGTTCCAGAAGATTTTCGACCCGATGGAAGATGCGGACCGGATCACGAAGGTGACCCCGTGGGGATGGGATGCGGCGGTGGTCTATCAGCTGCGGCGGATCGGGATTGCGGACAGGCTGCTACCATCGGATGCGCAGCTGTCGAAACTTCGCGAGCTGGCGCACCGCAAAACCGCCATCACCGCGATGGAATTCTTGCGCGACAAGCACCCTCATCCAGAACACCTGCCCGCGCCCCCGTCATACTTGACAGAGATTCAACAAGTTGAGGAGTTCGTAAAACGGATTCCCGATGTCATCTTCAAGTCGCCGTACTCGGGCAACGGGCGCGGGCACCTCTACGCACATGGAGACTGCTCCCCCACCCTGCTCCGCCAATGCGCGGGCGTGCTGCGACGGCAGGGCGGTCTCATCGCGGAACGGATGTACGCGGTGGTCCAGGACTTTGCAATGGAGTTCCGCTGCCACGACGGGCAGGCCGACTTCCTCGGCTATTCGCTCTTCCGCACCGAACATTACGGCTACGGCGGCAACCTGCTGCTCCCCGACAACGCAATTCTGTCATTACTATCGCAAAACATTGACATCCAAGAAATTATGCAGACAAAGGCCCTCGTCCAGGACTTCCTGCGCCATCACATCGCGCCCCATTACGACGGCGTGGCGGGGGTCGACATGTTCGTCTATCAGGAGGACGGCACCTACAAGCTGCACCCCTTCGTGGAGGTGAACCTCCGCATGACAATGGGGTTGGCCGCGCACGAGATTTTCCGCCGGCACTGCCATCCCGATGCGCGGGGGACGTTCAGGATTGTGCGGGGGAATGTGAAAATGCACGGTCCTGTAGAGACGCGCCATGGCACATCTCTACAATCGGGAATGGAATTGCGTGACGGGTTGTGGTGGTCCGGCACGGCGGTGCTGAACCCGGTGACGGAAGGAACGGGGTACGCGGTGGTGGTGGCACTGAGAAGTTAGCAGTCAATAGTTGGTGCGATGGCGGGCGGAGGTTCAGGCGAAAAGTTCACCTTCGCCACGCCGGTGGTGTCCACATATTCGCCCGTGTCGAGAAACCTTGCCAATGACAGCGCAATCTGCGAAAATGGGCTTTCCACAGTTTTCAACTGGCGGCCCATATAAACGTATTCCTCCAATATCACTTCTGGATTGGATTGGAAAGTGTTTTTACGATACCTCTTTGACACCATGATGCTCAAATTGAAATCATTAGGGTCGTGCTCCAAATACTTCCCGGCGTTTGCATGGTGGTTGCTGACTCGTATAGAAACCCGCATCTGGTTTTCACTGATAACAAAATAGTTATAGTTACTTGCCTTATCTGCCTTCATGCCCAAAGCATTCTTCAAGTTCGTAATGAATCCTTCAGGATCATTCACTTGGGCATACTTTTTTGCCACATTCAATAAATTTTGTTTGGCAGTTATACATTTATTTTGTATTTTTGCCGCGTCATTCTCTTGAGAAGCCGTAGTGACTAAAGGTCTGCTTATCAGTTCAGGAGAATGACTTTTTTGTTTCATCCTATTTTGTGTTGTGGGTTTATCCGACCGAAATTCATCTGCAAGTGCATTATCTACAAGTTTAGTGTCGTCTTCTTTCATCTCTTAATTTTTAAATATTCTTGTCTGCAAAATTACAAAATTAAGACAAATAAATCAAGCGCATAAAATATTTAACTCATTAGAAATCAAAATGATAAAAACAACATCTTTCATTATAAAAGATGTTGTTTTTGTAAAGAAAATTGCAAATTGTATAAAATATGAGAAGCTGCATGCAACACTGCTTCGAGCGGGACGATTGGATTTTTGGAAGATTTTGCCGTTGAGGACACATCTCTGTATCATGTTTGTATGGAACAGCCTTGGGATAAAACACGTCACGCATCAGACTAAGTCTTAAGTCTTAAGTTCCAAGTCCCAAGTCCCAAGTCTCAAGTCTAAAGTCTCACCCCTCCGAAAATAAATTTCCGGCCCCGCGAAAATTCCGTTGGAAATGTCATATATTTTGATATTTTTGCACCTGACTGAAAAAGAGGCCAAACGAAAAATTAAGTACTTGTATCACAGATGATTACTTAGTTTTTCGTTTCGTTCCTTTTGCAGTGTGGGAGTGTAAATTAGAAATCCAATATATTTGCAATAAAATAAAAGAATTTATGGCAACAGAGCAAATTACGAAAATTGACGACATCGTCGTCCGTTTTGCGGGTGACTCTGGCGACGGTATGCAGCTTTCCGGAACCCTGTTCTCGGACGCTTCCGCGCTTACTGGCAACGACATCGCCACCTTCCCCGATTATCCGGCCGAAATCCGCGCCCCTCACAACACCATCGCCGGCGTGTCTGGCTATCAGGTGCACGTGGGTAACCACATCTACAGCTCCGGCGACAAGTGCGACATCCTCGTCGCCATGAACCCGGCCTCCCTCAAGTCGAACCTCAAGTGGGCCAAGAAAGGCGCTACCATCATCGTGGATATCGACACGTTCACCGATGAGGCCCTTGAGAAAGCCGGCTACACCGAGAACGACCACCCCTTCACCGATGAGATGGAGCGTGCCTACACTATCATCAAAGCGCCCGTCACCTCGTTCACGCAACGTATCGGTAACGAGCAGGGTGCTGACAAGAAGACGGCTGACCGCTGCCGCAACATGTTTGCGTTGGGCATCATCTTCTACGCCACCCATAAGAAACTCGACCAGACCTACGCTTACCTGGAGCGCAAGTTCGCCAAGAAGCCCGAGGTCGTGAAACTGAACAAGGCCGTCCTGACGGAAGGTTACGAATATGCCGACAAGTTGGAAGTGATGCACTCCCACATTTTCGAGATTGCACAGGCCGACCAGATGCCCAAGGGCCGCTACCGCAACATCACCGGTAACGTGGCTACCGCCTGGGGTCTTCTCGCCGCTTCCGAGAAATCCGGTCGCAGACTGTTCCTCGGCTCCTACCCCATCACCCCCGCCACGGATGTGATGGTGGAGTTAGCCAAACATAAATCCTTGGGTGCTCGCGTTTTCCAAGCAGAAGACGAAATCGCAGGCGTTTGCTCCGCTATCGGCGCTTCCTACGCTGGCGCGTTGGCTTGCACCTCCACTTCCGGCCCCGGTCTCTCGCTGAAGAGCGAAGCTCTCGGTCTGGCTGTGATGGTGGAACTTCCGCTCGTCGTGGTTGACGTGCAGCGCGGCGGTCCCTCCACGGGTCTTCCTACCAAGACCGAGCAGAGTGACCTGAACCAAGCTCTCTACGGCCGTAATGGTGAAGCTCCCCTCGTGGTGATGGCTGCTTCTTCCAGCGCCAACTGCTTCTACTGGGCTTACAATGCCGCCAAAGTCGCCTTGGAGCACATGACCCCCGTCATCCTGCTCACCGACGGTTACCTCGGCAACGGTTCTCAGCTGTTCCGCATCCCGAAGATGGCCGACATGCCCGACATCAAACCGCGTTTGGCTACGCCTAACGATCCCAACTACAGACCTTTCCGTCGTGACCCCGTCACGTTCGCTCGCGAATGGGCACTGCCCGGCATGGAAGGTTTGAGACACCGTGTGGGCGGTCTGGAGAAATGTCCCGACGGACCTCTGAGCACCGATCCCGAGAACCACGCCTTGATGGTGCACAACCGTCAGGAGAAGGTGAACCGCGTGGCCAACTTCATCCCTGACCAGGAAGTGACTGGCGATCCTGACGCCGAACTTCTCGTGGTGGGTTGGGGCGGCACCGCCGGCGCGCTCACCCTCGCTGTGGAAGAGTTGAACAAAGAAGGCAAGAAGGTGGCTTACACCCACTTCAACTATATTTGCCCGCTGCCGAAGAACACCGGCGACATCCTCAAGAAATACAAGAAGATCGTCGTCTGCGAACTCAACAACGGTCAGTTTGCCGGCTACCTGCGCACCCAGTTCCCCGAATGCCCGATGACCCAGTACAACAAGATCATGGGTCTGCCATTCGAGGTGGGCGAGCTGAAGGCCGAGTTCGAAAGACTGCTTGCCAAATAATTTCAATCACGAACCATTTAATCACAGATAATTATGGCAGAAAAACATTTTGTTCCGAAAGCGGACCGCGAATATACAAAAGCTGACTTTACCAGCGACCAAATGGTGAAATGGTGTCCCGGATGCGGTGACCACGCTATCCTCGCCGCATTGTTGAACACCTTCCCGAAGACCAACCACAAGAAGGAGAACATCTGCATGGTGTCCGGTATCGGATGCTCATCGCGTATCCCCTACTATGTGGACACTTACGGTTTCCACAGCATCCACGGCCGTGCTTGCGCTATCGCAACGGGCGTGAAGTTGGCCAACCCGGCTCTCTCCGTGTGGGTGAGCATGGGCGACGGTGACTCTATGGCTATCGGCGGCAACCACCTGATTCACGCAGTGCGTCGTAACCAAGACTTCAACATCACCATCTTCAACAACGA
>Ga0310696_10001141_pt1 | contig 39186 bp, 34 predicted proteins | sample AusTroGonzalo_MG_4_FD_203885 | JGI IMG/M metagenome (GOLD analysis project Ga0310696, IMG submission 203885) | Bovine rumen microbial communities from tropical cattle in Woodstock, Queensland, Australia - Gonzalo_02 (v2) (version 2) | ecosystem: Host-associated > Mammals > Digestive system >... | reverse complement strand
TTCCGTCGGAGGTGTTTGCCGAAAGCAGGTAACCTTGCGGAGTAGCAAGACTTACGGCAAAGCGGTGTTCGCCTTCGGGCAGGTCGCCGTTGTAGTTGGCGAAAACTCGTCCGCCCATATCGAGAGCCTGCATTGTTACCTTGTCGGGCTTGGGCAGGGCAAGGTTCACTTCGGTGGTGCCGTAGAACGGGTTGGGGACATTCTGCGAAAGTCCGCCAGGCATCATACTATTTATTTTTATCGCCGTAATGTCAAATGAACATGAGGTGTCGGGAGCTACGAGCGTTGCCGTCCATCCTTGAGTTTGGTTGCATATCACAATGCTGTCCATATCCACGTGGCGTCCGCGTATGGTCTTGCCTGTGAATGTGATATTTATGTTCTGCGCGAATGCACAAAGGGTGCATATTGCGATTATTATGGTCGAAATCAGTCGTTTCATCGTCGTACAATTTTAATAGTTCACAAATATAGACAATTTTAATTGCGATTTCGTTGCCTGAGGGATTTTGTTTTAACAAAAATTTAACAACTCAAAAATTTTTTATCAAAAATAAAAAAAGCATCCCGAATCGAGATGCTTTTCTAAATTTTATTTCAACAATTATTCTTCGTCGCCTTCCATGATCTTGAAGGTGTATTCGAAAGTTCCCATCTTGTCATCCTGCTTCTTTGCGCTGATTGTAGCAGCACCACGGGTGTTAACACCTGAGTTGCCAATGCCAAGTGCGCTTTCGAAGATGTTGGATGAGTCGCCTCTAGAAGAGCTACCGTGCTGCATGATTGTAGCAGACAGGTTGAATGGCTTGTCGGTTGCAATAACCTTGAATACTTCGTTTCCGTATGGAGGACCAAACATTACAATAGTGTTCTTGAGGATTGCTGATTCACCAGGTTCGAGGTAGTATTCGCGACCATCGCTGTCGTTAACAGTCGGGATAATCGGGTTGATGAAACCATCTGGCTGAATGTCAATGATATTGAAGAAAGCCTTCTTGCTACCATTGTTTGTAACCTTAATTACAGCCATGTTTTCAGCAGTAAAACCAGGAACTTCGTTTACAACGAACTTATCCTTGTCAAGATATTCAGTAATTTCAAATGTTCCGTCATCGTAAATGTCAGCCTCGACAGGGAGGAGTTCCATAACGATGTTAAAGCGTTCATCTGTAAAGTCTAAATCCTTGATAATCTTACCTTGTGCAAAGTTATTCAAAGTTGACATTACATCCGATTCGAGAGCAGATTCGTCAACATTGGAAATCTTGTGGAGTTCCTTGTTGTACATTGCATTGCTTACCGAAATAACCTTTGCACCACGGGTACGTCCATAGTTCAATGTGATTTCCGGAGCATCATTTGTAAGTTCTGCAAAACTCGAGTTTGTGATTTCCTTGTTAAGAGCATTCTTCAAAGCCGGATCCATTTCGGGGTCAATGCTGACCTTAATCTTCTGGTCGGTGAAAGTTCTTGCCTTTACGAAAACCCATGCATCCTGATTTGTTTTGAATTTCATCTTGTTATCAAGAGCAACGCGCGACTTGAAGTTTTCGGAACTGATAACGCGACCTGTTGTGAGAACCTCTGTATTATCATCGAGACGCGAAGTACCAGGAGCAACAAATGCTACAGTAGTTCCAGGATTTACACCAACAAGACGACCTGCGTTGATTGTGATGATTGAATCGTTCTTTACCGATGTCATGTTGAAGTATTCAGCCTGTGTAGTGAAGTCGCCGCCGAAAACTGTGAAATCAACATCACCTTCAATTGCTGGATTCTGGAAAGGAGCCTTAGCAGCCATCTCAGCCATTATCCTTGCAAATACCTGACGGTAAGTGTCGCCTTCCTTCATCTGTGAGAACGACTTGTACAAGCAGTACGACAATGAACCAACCGAATTGTTTTCATCGTCAAAAGTTTCATAGTTAAGTTCGTTTGCACTTGCGCCGGAGAATACAACGTACTTTGCGAGGTTGTTAGCATCAACTGCACCTCTTGAATTAGTTGCACCCATACCCATACCAACTTTACCGTCGGTCTTAGGAGCACCGCTTGGAGCATGCCATCCTTCTGGAACCAAAGCAGGAGCACCACCTCTTACCTTTGCAGCGCCACGAGTACCAGTACCTGAGTGGCAGGAGTCGAGGAAAAGAAGGATATGTCCGTCCTTGCCCAACTTAATACGGAATTTCTCAACTACAGTGCCAAGTTCATCGTCCCTGAAATGCAAGCTACCATCGTAGCCCTCAGTCATTTTCATAGGAGCGTCGTAGCAAACAAGGCATTCGTCGAGACCATCGATTTCGTCGCCGTTGTCGTCGAAAATCTGATGTCCGTGACCGCTATAATGTATAACGACCTCATCGCCTTCCGAAACCTTTGCAAGGAGTTCGTTGAAAGCGTTAACCATACCAGCCTTAGTTGCCTGTTCATCCTTCAAGTACATGATGTCCTCTTCCTTGAATCCAAGTCCGACAAGAGTCTTCTGGATCAGCGGAACATCGTGATCTGCACTGATAGGATACCAGCCAGTCTTATTCTGGTCGTAGTTGCCGACTGCAATAATCAATGCGTACTTATGAGCATTTGCGCAAACTGCAGCTAGCAAAAACGCTGTTACTAAAATTATTATCTTTTTCATCTTTCAAACTTTTTTAAAATTACAAAGAATGATGAGCCGAGGCTCATCATTCTACTTATTAAATTCTCTTATTCGTCTTCTTCTGGCACCTGCAGAACGAACTGTTCGTTGCATTCGCCACCCGACTGCCACTGATAGCTTTCACCCATTGTGCGGCAGTAAACTTCATTAAAGCCTTCCGGAAGAATGAGCTGTGAATTTTCCCAAGGATTCAATCTGCCCTTATAGTTCTTGTCTACCCAAATATCAACGTAGTAACCTGTCCAGTTGTCGAGTTTTACAACGCATCCACCTCTCGAAAGAACTGGTCTTTCAATTGCATTGTCGCCCTGTGGAACAACATACTCAGACTGTGCACCTCTTGACTTTACAACTCTAGTTGCAGTTAAGATTTCCTGTGCTGAAACTTGGCTTGCGAAGAAGAACGCTACCATAACCATCAAAAATGTAACTTTTGCTTTCATGACTTTTAAATTTTAAGTTTTTTATTTAACAATTTTTTTATTTTTATTTACGTTTTATTCACATTCAAAATTCGTGCCAAAGAGCATCCGGCGAAGAATTATTTTTTCATCACCGCGTAAAAAATACAAAGTCCGTGCCAAAGGCAAAAAAAGAAATGAAAATGTTTAAGAAATTTTAAAGCAACAAAAAGTATTTCTAATTTATAATATACTTTACCCCTCACCAAGTCCCCATACCTGTGACTAGTCCTAAATAACCGTTACAGGTTTTTACGGGACAAAGATACAATTAAATACACTGTCGGATATCCGACAGTGTATTTTTATTTTTCTTTTTATAAGTTTTCATTTTCACTTCACGCTGACGGTGCATAAATTCAGGTGTATTGTAGTCGCATGAGCAATGTGGTCTCATACGGTTGTATATATCCACGCACTCGGCTACAGCCTTTTTCATCAGATTGAACGGAAGATTAAGGCTTTCCAGCAGGAACTCTTGCTTTAGGATGCCGTTTACCCGTTCAGCCACAGCATTGGCGTAAGGGTCGTAAGACTCTGTCATGCTTGGTGTTATCCCATATATGGCAAGTCTTTTCTGGTATTCGTCGGAGCAGTATTGTATTCCTCTGTCGGAATGGTGGATGAGAGGTTCTTTCGGATATATCCTGTTTTTATGTGCCATTTTCAACGCACGCATCGCACCATCTGCGCCAAGGCTTTCCGACAGGTCGTACCCCATAATCTTTTTGGAATAGGCGTCGGTAACAAGAGCCAGATACATATGGCAGTCTCTGTTCCTGACATAGGTGATGTCAGACACAAAAACCTGCTCGGGACGAACAATATCCATACCTGCGACAAGGTTCTTGTGCTTGCGGAAGCGATGGTGGGAGTTTGTAGTAGTATGGTAAGAGCGGTATGGCAGTATCAGCATGTTGTTGGCACGCATTATGTCGAAGAGCCTGTCCCTTCCTACCCCCAGGGTACGCAGTCTTGGCTCTAGAATATGATACAACTTCCTGCATCCCAGTCTTGGCATGTCTGCACGAACTTCCCGCGCCAGCTCGACGACATCAGTAGCCCTCTTGCGGCAGCGGTGCTCGCTCCATACCGAACGGTAATATCTCTGCCTGCTAAACCCGAACAGCCTGCAGAGTGCGCTTATCGATACGCTTCTCATTTCGCCGTATCCTTTGACTGCCCGGGTGAACATTTTTTTCTTATGTCAACTCCATACTCTTCCTCGGCTATGTCTATCATCAGGTCGAAGAAGCCAGCCTTAAGGTCTTTCTCCTCCAGTTCCTTCTCCAGCCGGGCGTTTTTCCGCTCCAGAACTTTTACTTTTTCCCTGAGCTCAAGAAGCTCCTGGTCTTTGGTTTTTGCCATAGGTAATAACGTTTTGTTTTGCCAGTCAAAGGTACCAAATTTATTAATCCATTGGCGTATGGTGTCGCTTCCCTGAATTCCATACTTCCTGGATAGTTCTCCCAGACTGACATGCGTCTCTTCATACTCGCGTACAACTGACATTTTAAAGGACATCGTGTAGTCCTTTTGTGTACGCCTAACATACTTGCTTTCTTTATTTTCCATTTCGTTACTATTTTTATTGTAACGATATTTTAGGACGAGACACTGATATAAATAAAATAGGAGAGAAACCTACTGCTCCTCTCCTATTTTTTATTGCTAACTCAATTTAGTTTTTCTTTTCCTTCGGTTTTTTCTTTCTAGCCTTAGCAGATGCAAATGCGCCAAGTATTACAACGCAGAATACGATTGCACCATACATGCATTCTATCGACAGCATAATCAACGCTTCGACACCGAGGAAGAATACCAATGCTATTGCTACGCCCCATGCACTCTTTGTGCGAACACAGTCGAGAACCAATTTCACAAGGCAGAACAGCGCCATCACAATCTGGCTACCAAACAGAACCCACGAGCAAGCCGAGGGCGAAGCCTTTGCAATGTAAACGATTACACTTGCAGCAAGGCCGGCAAGAGCAACTACTGTTCCCCATTTCCATTCTTTCCATTTCTTGCCTTCACTAAGTCCAGCATGAACCGACATCTGGGCGGTAACCTGCATTACGGCACATATCATCCAGTAAACTACAAGAACCAGACATACGAGACCAAGTATTGTATATCCCCAGTCGCCAACTACGTCGTAGTCGCAGAACCAACCGATACATGGTTTTTCTCCGTACCTGTTTACTGTTGGCAAATCGGCCATAAAGCAGTAGTAATAAATTGAAACTAATGCTATTCCGAACAAGCTGTAAAGAATAGGATAAAACTTGGCTTTATCCCTGTATCGAATCTGGAAGTTAACCACCTCCATAAAAGCTGCCACGATGAAAATGAAAATCAAAAGTCCCAATGGACTAATGCCTAATGGGTTCGAGTGATGCATGTTAAGAAGTTCGGGTATGTTCGTAACCGGCGACTCGCTAAGCCTTTCTATAAAACTCATATAAGTTTCTAATGTTTAATTACAACAGGTTCAAAACTACATACATACATTGTGGGAACCTGAACTAACCGCAATGTTGTTTTTTCCGCGACAAAAATACATATTTTTCCGAAATTGATAATTCAAATTTTGAAAAATTGATATATAGGCAAATACACCTAACGTCGGCATCATTTTTCTTTTTGCCACATTAACTTTTTGGTGTATATTTGGCAACTAAAAATATTCAATATAAAATGAAGAAACTTTTCAATCCGATTAAGGATAAAACCGCTGAGATTATTGAGTATCTCATGTCGTCGCCAGATATGCCAACCGACGAAGATTTGCGCTTCAAGCTGAGACTTTCGATAGAAGAAACCGTAGAGAATGTTGTGCAGTACGCCTACAAGGACAGCATCGGCTGGATGGAAGTAGAAACCAACCTCGACGAAAAAGGTTTTTTACTAACAGTTACGTTGAAAGATGCTGGCAAGCCGTTCAATCCGCTCGAAAGACCCGATCCCGACATCAACCTTCCGCTCGAGGAACGCGAAATAGGCGGACTTGGCATTTTCCTGTGCAAGCAGCTTATGGACGAGGTTGCATACCGTTACGAAGACGGCTGCAACATTCTTACAATGAAGAAAAACATCGCAAAACAGTAGCATTATGTGGTTCTCTAAATCATTTTCCACAAGGCTTAGCCTAAATGTGCTGCTCATTGTGACTATATTCTTTATCGTCGTGCTTGGAATAGTAGCTGTATCATCGCATTTGCTGATTTCTGAAGAAGCCACACGAAGCGCATCGAATATTCTAAAGGCCAATATCTTGGATATTGAGAAAACCTTGCAGACGGTGGAGTCAACCGTAAAGGATGCGTCGTGGCTCGCCAAGGAAAACAAAGACAGCGAAAAATATCTTTACCATATAACCCAGAGGGTTGTTGAAGAGAATTCCAACATAATAGGTAGTGCAATAGCATTCGATTCGTGCTACTTCGATGGAAGGCATTTCTTCTCTCCATACTCCTACGAAGACCCCGAAACCGGTGAGCTCAAAAGCAAGGAACTCGGTTCTGCCGAAAACAACTATTTCACGCAGGAATGGTACACCGTACCTAAAGAGACGGGACAACCGCACTGGAGCGAGCCTTACTTCGATGCTGGCGGAGGTGAACAGATGATGACAACCTATAGCTACCCGATAAAGGACAGCGCAGGTAACGTGTACGCCATTATTACTGCCGACATCTCGCTTGATTGGCTTTCGAAGAAAATTGACCAGATACATCCTTACGAACATTCGTTTACAACACTTATAAGTGCCAATGGCAAATACCTTTCAGCAGGCTGGCAGGCTAATTTGGGCAGCGAAACAGCATATACATACGCCGAAAAATTGGATGACCCGCGCGTATTGGAAATCTCGAAAAATATGGTTGCCGGTGACAGCGGAACTATGCGCTATTGGGTTGGCAGCAAACTCAGCTTTGCCGTTTATGGACCTCTTTCTAACGGCTGGTCGATGGCAATCAACTGCGAGTACGGCGATGTGCTCGAACGCTCGTCGCAGATGCATATGATGATGATTATTGTGGGACTTGTAGGACTGCTTATCATGTTCATAATGTGCTACTTCAAGATACGGCAGTTGACCCAGCCTCTGAAGGATTTCTCGGCTTCAGCGTTAAATATCGCAAAGGGTGATTTCAATGCAAAGCTCCCCGAAGTGAAGTCGAAGGACGAAATACTGCAGCTTCACGACTCGCTGGCATACATGCAGCAGTCAATTGTTACCTATCTGGAACAGATTGAGACGGCAACATCGGCCAAGAAGCGCATGGAGACACAGTTGTACATCGGACAAAAAATACAGGAGGGAATGCTTCCGAAAAATTTCCCCAACGACAGCCGATGCTCGCTCAATGCCAAGGTAATTCCAGCAAAGGAAGTCGGCGGCGACCTGTACGACTTTACCATTAACGACAACCGCCTCTACTTCTCGGTGGGCGATGTTTCGGGCAAGGGCGTGCCTGCAGCCTTCGTAATGGCAATAACAAGGGTTATGTGCCACCTGTTTGCCGACCTTGGATTATCGGTACAGGAAATCGCTACGAGGATAAACAACAGCGTTGCCAAGAACAACGATGCAAATATGTTCGTAACCTTGTTTATGGGTTGTATAAACTTAGAAACTAAACAGTTAGAATACTGCAATGCTGGACACAACCCGATAATTGTCATTCCTCCCGACGAAAATCCGTACTACCTGAAGGCTATTCCTAATATGGCTGTTGGCGTATGGAGCGGTTTCGAATACAAGAGCGAAAACTTGGATTTGCGTCCCGGCACAAAGCTTCTGCTTTACACCGACGGTGTAAACGAAGCCGAAAAAGCCGACAAGGAGCAGTTTGGCGAGGAAAGACTTCTGCAACTGGTATCGAAGCCTGAATTCAGGAATCTGAACTCCGAAGATATGGTTTCGGCGGTATTGGATGCTGTGAAAGGCTTTGCTGGTGACAACGAACAGAACGATGACATTACAATTTTTGCAATAACAATATAAATAAGAGATTATGGAAGTTAAGATAGAAAAAATCGAAGATAAAACTATGGTAGTGTTGAACGGACGACTTGACACCACCAACGCCGATAAGTTTCAGCAGGACATTGCCCCGCTTATGCAAGGCGATACTCCGAACATTGAAATTGACTGCACCGATATGGAATACACTTCAAGCCAGGGACTTAGATTGTTCCTTATGCTCCAAAAGAGTGTAACTGCACGCAAGGGCAACCTCGTGATGCGCAATATGAAACCAAACGTCAAGGAAGTTTTCGACATTACTGGTTTCTCGAATATCATAAGGATAATCTGATAGTCGCAAAGGTAAACTTTGTGTTTCATCAGTCGTCAATTAGTGACAGATGAAATTTAATTGATTTATGGAATACGAGTTGGATTTACATTGCCAGATGATTCTGGACGAATATCGCGAGAATCGGCAGGTTTTTGAAAAGATGGAAGAAATCGTGCGTACGCAACTCGAAAAGTGCGTAGCCGACAACAACATATATGTTAACGCTATAGAAGCGCGAATAAAGGCAGAAAAGAGCCTTGCCGGTAAGCTTGAGCTTAAAGGGCACAAGTACAAAACACTCTCTGATATTACAGACATATTGGGAACTCGCGTCATTACCTTCTATTCCGAGGAAGTTGACAAGATTTCGGCTCTCATCGACAAGATTTTCGAAATCGATTGGGACAATTCCGTCGATAAGCGTAAGGCTCTCGACCTTGACCGATTCGGATATATGTCACTGCATTTCATCTGCCGTATTCCAAAGTCGCTTTACTACGATGCAGAACATCCCGAAATAAACGATTTCCGTTTCGAGATACAGATGCGCACCGCCTTGCAGCACGTTTGGGCAACCATGTACCACGACACTGGCTACAAGTCGGGAATAGAAGTACCTAAGGAGCATCTTCGCAATATGAATCGCCTTGCAGGTATGCTTGAACTTGCCGACGAGCAGTTCAGCCGCATTCGCAAGGAAATCAACGACTACCGCCGCAATGTGCAGTCGCTTGTTGCCGACGGCAACTTCGACGAGGTGCCACTCGACAGCGACACTTTCCGCAGTTACCTTACAATGAAGCCGTTCAAGAAACTAATCGACAAGATTGCAACAATAAATCAGGCCGAAGTCTATGAGGATAACCTTATGCGTTATGTAACTACGCTGCTGAAGATGAATTTCCGCACACTTGGCGACTTGCAGCGGCTCATCAAGGATTGCAGCGACGACGCCTACAAGCTTGCTCTTCATCAGCTTTCCTCGACCGACCTTGACATTCTGGCGCTGTCGGTGGCACTGCAGAACCTTTGTCTGGTTTACATTATAAAGAAGGGTGGTGGCGAAGTCGGTCTGCGTATGTTTTACGATGCAGTTTTCGGACAGTCGGCATATAATGAGGAGCGCGCACATCGTACATTCGAACAGATTTCAAAGATTAACATAAAGTAGAAATATTAAATTATGGCAAACAAATATATAGACACATCCATTCTTGACAAGGCAATGCATTTTGCAATAGATGCACACGCCAATACCGAACGCCGTGGCAAGGGATTCCCATACTCGATACACCTAATGGAAGCCGTTGAAATTGCTGCAACAATAACATCTGACCAGGAAATACTTGCCGCCGCAGCATTGCACGATACGGTTGAAGATACTGGCGTTACTGTGGAGCAGTTGCGCAAGGAGTTTGGCGACAGGATTGCCGAACTGGTCGAGTATGAGAGCGATAAGTTTGTAAAAGGTTTCTCGGAGCGCGACAGTTGGATTGACCGCAAAAAGGCAGCCTTGGAAAGACTCGCCGATGCTCCTTACGATGCCAAAATTGTGGCTATGGGCGACAAACTCTCGAATATGCGCGCCATCGCCCGCGACTACGAGCGTATTGGCGACGAACTTTGGGAAATTTTCCACGCACCAAACGGCAAATCCGACCACGAATGGCGCTACCGCGAACTGGCTGTGGCTTTGTTCGACCTTGCTGGAACACCTGCGTACCGCGAATTTATTACTTTGCTCGAAAAGACTTTCGGTCAGAAGGATTTCGGCGAGCCTGTAAAAATTGACCTTGCAGAATATGAGCGTAGCGGCGAAGGCTTCAATGCCGAAAGTTACAACCATAAGGGCGGACATACTATGATAAAGCTGTATGCCGAGTCTGTATCGTCCGAATTGCCATTGCGCGAGCTTCGTACAGCGATGAATGTTTTCCGCATGGGACTGCCTACACCTATGCCCGGACGTTTTGTCACCGATGGAAAAAGGTATGGCTGCGAGTTTGGTCGAATTGTCGATAAGAAGTCGTTTGCAAGGGCAATATCCGAGAATCCGGACAGCATGGAAAGGTATGCAACAGAATTCGCCCGAATGTGCAAGCAGTTGCATTCAACGGTCTGCAATCCTGCCGTTTTCCCGTCGGCAGCCGATATGTTTTGCAAGGCAGTCGAAAATACAACATTTTTTAGCGACGATGAAAAGGAGAAGGTTCTCTGCTTTGTGAAAAACGTGCCATCAGCGACGACCTGCCTTCATGGCGACTTGCATATAGGCAACATACTCAGTTCGAGCCTTGGCAACCTGTGGATAGACCTCGGCGACTTTGGCTATGGCAATCCGCTGTTTGACTTAGGTATGACATATTGGATTTCAAAATGCAATCTGGAAGAGACGACAATGCGTCTCTATCATATCGACAACAAAATGATGCAGAAAATCTGGGAAATATTCCTTCGCGAATACTATGGTACCGATAATCAAGAGTTGCTTGCAGAGTATGAACGTCAGATTCGTCCGTTTGCCGCACTGAAGATGATATACTTTGGAGTTACAAAAGGGCACGAGGAATTTATAAGGGAAAACCTGTTGGGATAAGTTTTTCAAAACCAAGCCTACATATTTCGTTTTAGGTACAAACAAAAAATGTCCACCGTTTTGCGATGGACATTTTTACTATAATGATGATAACAACTATTTACGCGAAATAACTTTCTTCACCGCCTTCACAATGTTTTCTGCGTCAAGACCGTATTTTTTCATCAGTTCGGCAGGAGTTCCACTCTCTCCAAATGAATCGCGAACAGCTACAGCTTCCATCGGAACAGGATTGTTCATTGCCATAACCTGAGCTACAGTATCAAACAATCCACCGTTGAGTTCGTGTTCTTCAGCTGTAACAATTGCCCTAGTCTTGGCAACCGACTTCAAAACAGTCTCAGCATCGAATGGCTTGATTGTGTGAATATTGAACACATCCGCCTTTATGCCTTCGGCAAGAAGTTCTTCGGCGGCGGTGATGGCTTCCCATACAAGATGCCCACATGCCAAAATTGTAACATCCGAACCTTCGTACAACTGCTGAGCCTTGCCTATTTCAAACACTTGATCAGGATCGGTAAAGTTTGGAACAGCAGGACGGCCAAAACGCAAATATACCGGACCATTATACTTTGCCGCAGCTACTGTAGCAGCTTTTGTCTGGTTGTAGTCGCAAGGACAAATTACAGTCATGTTTGGAAGCATCTTCATCAGACCAATGTCCTCAAGAATCTGGTGAGTTGCACCATCTTCGCCCAAAGTTATGCCAGCATGCGAAGCACATATTTTTACATTCTTGTTTGAATACGCCACGCTTTGACGTATCTGGTCGTAAACACGGCCCGTTGCAAAACCTGCGAATGTTCCGCAAAACGGAATCATGCCGCCTATAGTTAAACCTGCCGACACACCTATCATGTTAGCCTCTGCAATTCCAGATTGGAAAAAACGTTGCGGAAATTCTTTCTGAAAATCTCCCATTTTCAACGAACCTGTAAGGTCGGCACACAATGCTACAACCTTATCATTTTGCCTTCCAGCCTCAAGCAGACCAGCTCCAAAACCAGAACGTGTATCCTTTTTCTCTGTGTATGAATACTTTGCCATTTGAAATCAATTCTAAAAATAACTGCACAAATTTAAATCAAATTCTTTTATATGACGAACATATTGCAACAAATAAGTTTTTAATAATGTGTTGTCAATATTTTATGATTATTTTAGAAATAGACTAATAAAAAGCTCCATATTTTTGCGAAAAAAAATAAAATGAGAATTTTTTTTAAGGCAACAATAGTCATTGTATCATTAATATTTACAATGTATTCGTGCAACAATGATCCAGAAGAACCAGAAAAAACCGATTATAAAGCACGCGGAGAATCCATTTCTGGCAAAATAGATGATATAGATGTAGAACAAATCAACCAGACATACAGGGACTTAATGATGCTTTACTGCGATTTGGTTGAGGACATTTACAATAAAGGCAAGGAAACTGGCGAATATGATCTTGATAGACTTGACGAGGTAGCTAAACTATACTACGAATTGGAGGAAAAGATTTTTTACCACAAAACAGAGAAATTCTTGAATGAAATAGATGATAAGTATGAAGAATCTCTATCGGATCGTCTTAATAAAATTTTACCATTGGAGATTGAAATGGGAATAAGAGACTACGACTATCAAGATGAAAATTGGGAGCCAGAAATGCTTCCTGACAGCTCATTTGTTATTGGTTATGACACTATTAAGAATCTCAATAATGGGAAAATCGTACTTAACCGTGATACGATAACGGAAGAAGAATTCAAGGAAAGGTTCAATTTCAATGAATAAAATTTGGCACATAACGATTTTACTTGTACTGATTGCCTTTGTGACTTCCTGCGATAAGGATAAAAACAAGACAATCACCAAAAATCTTGACGAATACTATTCTGATTATGGAGAACTGGCAGAAAAGTATGGTGAGATGAAGTTTGAAACTTGTGCCGATGCAATTGCGGCAGGAAATGAAATCGTATCCGTATATTACGCTACAGCAGACAAGGCTTTTCAGGGAAACGATGCTAAGGCAAAATCAGACCTTGAAAATTTCGCAGAACTTCTAAAATCATACTACTCGGCTATTGAACCATTAAAAATGAAATGCCCGGATGATTTTAATAAGTGGGAGAATGAGAATCGCCCAAAAATTGAATCAATATCACAGAAGGCTGACACCTTGTTCAATACACGCGAAACTGACACTGTTTTCGAGGACGTAACGTCAAGAATAAAAGATGTAAACGAACAGGTTGAACAGCTAATGATTGATATCCAAAGATTTGCCGAAGAAGATTCAGCATACATGAAAAAATGACGCTAAGCATCTGTATTCCAACATATAATTACAATATAGTAAAACTTGTATCCGACTTATCAAGGCAATGCATAGAATCCGCTGTTGATTTTGAAATAATTGTACTTGAAGATGGGTCGCCAAAATTTGTTACGGAAAATAGTGCTATAGAAAATATTTTCGGAGCAAAACATATCGTCAGCGCTGAAAATTTTGGCAGAAGTACCACACGCAACAAGCTCGCCGACATTGCATCAGGAGAGAAAATTATCTTCATAGACTGCGACTCCGCAATTCCAGATAACCTATTTATAAAAAGGTACCTTGACCACTTCGATACAGATGTAGTATGTGGAGGAACAACATATACCGAACTGCAATATTCACCAGAAATATCTCTTCGATATACATTTGGCACAAAGGTGGAAAAGACTTCCGCCGAGAAACGAAACCAAGCGCCATACTCAGCATTTACAACCAACAATATGATGGTATCGAAAAAGATATTTGAAAAAATAAGATTTTGTGAAACCTTAAAAAAATATGGACACGAAGACAGCCTCTTTGGGTTTGAACTACAAGAAAACAACATACAGATTCTTCATATTGACAATCCTGTTATACACACGGGTATCGAATCAAACGAAATATTCCTCGCAAAGACAAAAGCTGGCATAGAGAACCTTGTAGAAATGAAGCACATAGAAGGTATAAGCCCCAATTTTTTCCATCATATACGTTTATGCAGGCATTACATCAAACTAAAAAAAATGCATCTACTGTGGCCTATCAAACTTATATACAAGATATTAGGCAGAAATATAGAAAGAAATTTGTTAACATCGCAACACCCAAAACTGATGCTTTTTAATTTGTATAAGTTAGGATATTACTGTCAAACAGCTGATACCGACCAGAGAAGCACAATCAACTAAATTGTAACATGATTATTGGCTTTCTTTTTTGAGCGGGAAACGGGGATCGAACCCGCGACCCTCAGCTTGGGAAGCTGATGTTCTACCACTGAACTACTCCCGCTTTTGCGATGCAAAGATAAGAAATTTAAAGATTCAATGGTTAGCTTCGCTGATTTAAAAATTCAAAAATATTTCAAGGCTTATCGTTGTTTTAAATCATTAGTGTCCGCTAAAAAATGGGATAATACATATAATTACAATATTATCAAGTGTTTATATGACAACGTTAATAAAGGGGCTTGTCATTTCGAAAGCTAGTCGTAACACGCGATACGGAACGGGGAGCGTTGTGAAGACTGCTATCCGAAATCTCCCACAATATTACTAATCAAGGAGATTCCGCATAAGCGAGTTCACACGACACGTTCCTTAGTCGGTTCACTCAGCTTTGTGGAATGACCTATTAATTTTTAGCGGACAATAATAGTTTTAAATGATTTGAATTTGTTTGAAAAGAGTTAAAGCCTGTGGATTCAGCAGATACAAAAAAACTTGCATCCGATTGAATGCAAGTTTTTAACATTTTTCTACCGTCAATTTTACTCGTGTTTGTATATCGTGCCGTTGTAGTCAATATAATCGCTCACCACAATGAATTTTGTAGGATAATATTCAACAGATTGTGGTTCAACCTGCTCTTCTATAGGGCTGCCCAATGTAGCATAGAATATCCAAGTTTTGCTTCCATCGCAATTGAGAACCAGACCGTCTGGAGTCATTTTCTGGATTTCATTTAGATTCTTGGCAAAGATTAGGCATTGAGAAATGTTTTTCTCAATCGGTGCATCGCCCGGCTCCACCGTTATTGCAATTAATGTGTCGTTTACTACAGCCGACTGAACATTAAGAGATTCTCCATTTATACCAACAGCTTGACGGTCTAAAACTTCCACATTAGGATATTTTTCCGCAATTTTTACTTTTTTCACTTCATCAGTTTTGAAATTACATGAACAAAACATCAATGCGGCAACAATTAATGTCAATAGAGAAAAAATATGCTTCATAATTAATACGATTATCCCGCCTACTTTCAGAATGAATCAATATACAATACGCTGTTTCGGCAATTCCATATTGCAATTTGTTGCAAATATACAATTTCTTTCAAAAACAACAAATAAAATATATTTCTCAACATTTCTGACTTCTTGTTTCATCATTTCTCGGTCGATTATAACAATTTCAAACCTACAAACCATATCAAACACTTAAACCATCATAAACATTTTCAAACTTTTTTCAGCACATAACAGATTTTCTTTTAAATTTGTGTGAAATTTTTAGGGATGGAAAACATAAAGAATCTCATCTTCGACCTAGGCAATGTCATCCTCAACATCGATACAAAGTTGAGTGAAAAGGCATTTGCTCAATATGGAATGACCAACTTTTCGGAACTTTACACGCTTGCTGCGCAAAATGAGCTTTTCGACCGCCTAGAAGTCGGCTGCATTACAGAAAAGGAATTCTACGACGAGTTTCGCCGCGTAACGGGATGCAAACTGCCAGACAAAACCCTCGAAGAATGCTGGGACGCACTAATCATGGACTTTCCCACCGCAAGAATCGACATGCTGAAACGGCTGAAAGCAGAAGGCAAATACCGCACCTTCATCCTCAGCAACACCAACATAATCCACTACCGATTCTACACAGCATTGCTTAAGCGCGTTCATGGGGTTGACGGACTTGAAAGTCTTGTGGAACACGCCTACTTCTCGCACGAAATCGGTCTGAAGAAGCCCAACCGCGACATTTTCGACTACGTTGTAGAACATTCGCACATCAAGCCCGAAGAAAGCATCTTCATCGACGACAACGAAGCCAACATTAAAGCGGCAAATACATTGGGATTCAACACGATATTCCTGAAAGACAACAACATGGAAAACTTAAAATTTTAGATAATCAACTTAAAATCATCAGCACAATGAAACTAAACATCGAAAAAGCACTCGGCAACAACGCCAAATATCAGGAAATGCTCAAACTTGCACAGGAAAAGTTTGACACTCTTACAGCAGGCACCGGCGAAGGCAACGACTTCCTCGGTTGGCTCGACTTGCCAACCTCGTACAGCGACGAGGACATTGAGGACATTCTAAACATCGCCGACCGTATGCGTCAGCTCGACTGCGTAGTAGTAATAGGTATCGGTGGTTCGTACCTTGGAGCAAAGGCGACAATCGAAGCACTGAGACCACATTTCGGGAAAATGGATACCGAAATGATTTTCGCAGGTCACACCCTCAGCGGCAACTACCACGCAGAACTCATGGAATACTTGAAAGACAAGGAGTTCGGTATAGTTGTAATTTCAAAGTCGGGAACTACCACCGAACCGGCAGTTGCATTCAGACTTCTCTACAACGAAATGAAGAAACGCTTTGACAACGAGACAATCCGCGACCGCATCGTAGTAATTACCGACGAAAACAAAGGTGCGCTCCGCACACTTTGCGACAAGGAAGGCTTCGACGACTTCATCATCGCCGACAATGTAGGTGGCCGCTTCTCGGTATTGTCGCCAGTAGGACTTGTGCCGATTGCAATTGCAGGCTTCGACATCGAAGAAATGCTTCACGGTGCTTCACTTGCTCAGGACATTTGCCTCGAAAACAACGAGAAAAACCCTGCAATTCAATATGCTGCAGTAAGAAATATGCTTTTCAGCGAAGGCCGCAAGGTTGAACTCATGGTCAACTACAATCCGCGTCTCAGCTACTTTGCCGAATGGTGGAAACAACTCTACGGCGAAAGCGAAGGCAAGAACGGCAAGGGCTTGTTCCCTGCATCGGTATCTTACACAACCGACCTTCACTCGCTCGGACAATTCGTTCAGGACGGCAGTCCAATCCTTTTCGAGACCGTACTCTGGGTTAACGACGACAGCGATGCTCCAGTAGTTCCCCACGACAACGAGAACCTCGACAAGCTCAACTACCTAGAAGGCAAGAATATGGAATACATCAACAGCAAGGCAGCCGAAGGCACAATGAACGCACATGTGGCAGGAAATGTTCCTAACATCCGCATTGAATTTGATGCTGTAGACGAGTTCAACCTCGGATACCTGATGTTCTTCTTCGAATTTGCTTGCGGTATCAGCGCATACATGCTTGGCGTGAACCCATTCAACCAGCCCGGCGTTGAAGCATACAAAAAGGAAATGTTTAGGCTGCTTGGAAAGGAATAAAAAAAGGCTAGAAGGCTAAAAGTTCCCCCCTTGGCACTAAGGGCTTTAAAGACATTAAAGGCCCTAATGCCAAGGGGGGGAAAAACTGCCAGCCTTTAGCCTTCAACCATATCGCACAATGGAAAACATCGCTACCGTATCACACGACGACCACATCACGGGCTACGCACCGAAACTCCTTGTCCACCAGCAGGGACTGCTTCATCGTGCGTTCTCAATTGTTGTGTTCAACGACAAAGGCGAAATGCTAATGCAAAGACGAGCTACAACCAAATACCACTCTGGCGGATTGTGGACAAATACCTGTTGCAGCCATCTTGTCAAAGGCAAGGACATGGAAACCTACATGCACGAACGTCTGCAACACGAAATGGGCTTCGACTGCAACTTGAAATTTGCCTTCACTTTCCACTACACCGCCAAGTTCGACAACGGGCTTACCGAGAACGAAATTGACCATATATATATAGGTATATGGAACGGCACTCCCTTGCCCAACCCCGCAGAAGCCGACGACTACCGCTGGGCAACGCCAGAAAGCATCAAGTCGGAAATGAAGCTCCATCCAGAAATGTTTACGGTATGGTTTAGGGAGATATTGGAGAGAATGAAGATATAATCGAACAATCGCATTTGCTAAAGATTTATACGACAAAAGCATTAACATCTTTATCTAGTCATTCTTAAATTTCCTTTATAACAAACTATTATTCAACACATTATCCCCACTCCACCAAATAAGCAAAAATTTTTGTGCTTATTTTTCCATAAAATTTTTGCAATCCGAAAATATAATCAGAGGAAAGCGCATTTTTGAGATTTTGCCTTACCCCCATCTTAATTTTCCTTTACAACAAACTACTATTCAATACATTACCATTACTTTGCCAAATAAGAAAAATTCTTCGTGCTTATTTTTCCATAACATTTTTGCAATCCCTAAAATATAATCCGAAAAAAGTGCATTTTTGAGATTTTGCCTTACTCCCATCTTAATTTTCCCTTATAACAAACTATTATTCAATACATTACCCCCACTTTGCCAAATAAGCAAAAATTTTTGTGCTTATTTTTCCAATTGCTAAAATCCATACAACTGCTTAGTTTTGTATAGAGTATTTTTTCCTACGGTATATGCATAACATGCCGTTGGTACAAAATGTATATTGCCACACCTCATACTCTGTTCCGCAAAAACAGTCTTCGAAGTAACAATTGCTTGCGACAATTTATTTCGCTCCATATAAAACAATAGAGAATTCAAATCCTCTGGCTTCTGCACGAATCTGTCGGTCCACTTAATCTCTACCGCCCAAATCGGTTTTACTATACCCATATCCATACCAACAATGTCGACCTCGCCCTGCTCGTTTTTACTCAAACGCCAATTTGCGTATGATATGTTAGTATTCGCGCGCGGAATCCATTGCGCATAAACAGCTGTCTCAACCAACTCTCCAATCTTAGCATCAGTTTCTGTAATAGGCTGAAACAAAGCGCACCGCAACGACGGATTTGTCAAATAGATTTTGAAACTGGTTTCCCTTTGATAGCGCTTTGCGTTGTCATCAGTACGATGGATTACTTTGATAAGAAAAGCCGCCTCAAGATATGCTATATAGCGCCGCAAAACATCCTTCCGCACACCAGATTCACGCGACATCGCTTCGTAAGAAAATTGAGAACCAGAATGATATGCAATCATAGTGAACACGGAATTCAACTCCTGTACATCCTGAATGCCATACAAACTAGGCAAATCACGCAAAAGCACCTTGTCAATTATATCATGACGGATAAACTGCCCAGGATCTTCTCTGATTTTCTGAGAAAAAACAACTTCCGGATAGCCACCATAATTTATGTAATCGACAAATAACTCATTAAGACGGACAATATCAATTGTCGAAGCGATGCCAATCTCGGTATCGTTCAACTGCAAATCCGAACTGACAAGCAAATGCTGATACCCCTTTAAATGTATATACTCGTAAAATGTAAGAGGCGGCAAACTAAAATCAGTAAACCTTCCAGCACCACTTTCATTACTGCGTTTCTTTAACTCAGCTGCAGCAGAACCAGATGCAACAAAACGCACATTATGATACGTATCAACCAGCGACTTCAGATGAATCTCCCAATCCTTCAGGTACTGAATTTCGTCAAAGAACACATAATAGGCATCCTTGTCATTCTTTTGCTTATTCAAAATCTGCTTGCACAGCAAAAACAAATGTTCCAGATTTATATTATTATATATAGGTGTTTCTACCGAAACGTAAATTATGTTTTGCGCAGGAACACCACTATCAATAAGCCGCTGGATAGAATGATACAGCAACACAGTTTTCCCCACGCGCCGAGGCCCCATAAGCAATATGGCCCGCTGCACATCAGAACTTCTCAAAAGAGAATAAAAGATATCCAAATACAAGCGCGGACTCATTTTATAGTAGAACTGTGGAATTTCATTATCCACCCACCAAGGATTGTCAATGCGCAAACGCCCAATTATTTGTTGTTCTAATACATCTGTGTACTGCATAATACGACTTTTTAAATTCTACGCAAAACTAATACCCATTTTCCAAATAAGCAAATTTTTTAATACTTATTTTCCTTTATTTCTACCAAATAAAATATATACAACAATCTTATTTTCCAATTTTCTTACCAAATAAGTAAATTTTAACGTTTTTTATTGCTTAATTTTCCATAATTATTGTCTGGAGGAAATATCGTCTCTCTTAATTTTCCTTTGCAACAAACTACTAATCAATACATTAGACACACTTTGCCAAATAAGCAAATTTTTTAATGCTTATTTTTCCATCTTTACACCAAATAAGATATAAATATAAATCTTATCTTTCCAATTTCCTACCAAATAAGCAAAAACTAGCATTTTTTATTGCTTAATTTTCCTCTTACTCAACTTGACAATACTTCGCTGTGCCAACTAAAATCTTTAATCAGCAACATCCTACACCAGCAATCGCAAGCGCAGCAACCACGCAAATAGTAAATCCAAAATATCGAATCTTTAAATCGTAAATAAAATTGTATTTTTGTGCCAAATTAAGAAGTAATGCTTACAGACGAAAAATTGAAATACAATGTGGCCGTAATTGGCAGTGGTAGCTGGGCAACGGCAATAGTCAAAATACTCACAGCAAACCTTGAACGCACATCGTGGTGGGTACGCAAGGAAGAAATTGTGGATGGCATCAGAAAATATGGTCATAACCCAAGATACTTGAGCTCCACATTCATTAATCCCGACAGCGTTGAAATCGACACCAATCTCGAATCGATAGCTTCAAAGGCTGAATACCTTGTAATTGTCACACCGGCAGCCTTCCTCCACGAATCGCTGAAACCGCTTAAGAACGTTGACCTTACGAGAAAAAAAATAATTACAGCAGTAAAAGGAATCATCCCTGAGACAATGCAGCTTATATCCGACTATCTTCACAGCGAATTCAACATTCCGCTAGAAAACATGTCGATGATAAGCGGACCTTCGCATGCCGAGGAAATCGCTCAGGAAAAATATACATTTCTGACCGCAATATCTGAAAATAGTGAACTCGCACAAACCGTTGCAAAGATGTTTGCCAATAGGTATGTCCACACAACCACATCGAATGATATGCTCGGAACAGAAATCGCCATTGTTATGAAAAACATATACGCACTTGGCGCAGGAATCTACAGCGGATTGGGCTACGGCGACAACTTTCTTGCCGCATATATCGCCAATTGTGTCAAGGAAATGAAACTTTTTGTAGAAAGCATGTATCCAGGCAAGCGCAATCTGGACAACTCTGTTTACTTGGGCGACTTGCTGGTAACCGCATATTCACGATACAGCCGCAACCGTCTGTTTGGCAATATGATAGGTCATGGGCTATCGGTACGTGTAGCGCAACTAGAAATGAACATGGTGGCCGAAGGCTACTATGCTTGCCGATGTGTTCACGAGATAAACAAAAAGGCAAATTTCAACATTCCAATTGCAGAAACCATCTACGGAATCCTATACGAAGCCAAAAATGTAAACACAGAAATGAAAAACCTAGCGGAAACATACGTTTAACAGTTACAAGAATGAAAAAGATAATAATTACTGGCGGAACAGGATACATTGGATCACACACAGTTGTGGAATTCATTAATGCAGGGTATGAACCTATAATCATTGACAACCTTTCCAATTCAAACATAAGTGTCCTTGATGGAATAGAAAAAATAACTGGCAAACGCCCTACATTCTATAAGGCAGATGTAACAGATAATTTTGCAATGGACAAAATTTTCTATGAAAACAGCGATGCAATTGCAGTAGTTCACTTTGCAGCAAGCAAAGCCGTAGGCGAATCTGTGCAGAAACCGCTAATGTACTACCGCAACAACCTAAACGGACTTATTAACATTCTGGAACAGATGGAAAAACATGGCGTAAATGGTCTTGTCTTTTCTTCAAGTTGCACAGTTTACGGTCAACCCGAAAACCTTCCAGTAACAGAAGAAACCCCATTTGCTAAGGCCGAATCTCCATACGGAAACACCAAGAAGATTTCGGAAGAGATCATTCAAGACACTCTTCGCGCCGTACCATCTCTAAAAGCAATAGCATTGCGATACTTCAACCCCATTGGGGCACACCCGTCGGCACAAATCGGAGAACTGCCAAACGGCACTCCCAACAACCTTATGCCATATATTACGCAGACTGCCATAGGAATCCGCGAATGCCTCAGCGTTTTCGGCAACGACTACAATACCCCCGACGGCACACCTATCCGCGACTACATAAATGTTGTTGACCTCGCAAAAGCCCACGTTGCTGCTGTAAAGTACTTGTTTTCTTCTCGAAACGATCGCCAACTCGATTTTTTCAACATTGGCACCGGCAAAGGTTCTACTGTACTCGAAATAATTGAGTCGTTTGAACGCAGCACCGGAGTAAAATTAAACTACAAAATCGCAGGACGACGCGCTGGCGACATCGAAAAGGTATGGGCAGACACCACAAAAGCCAACAAAATACTCGGATGGAAAGCAGAAAGAACTCTCGACGAAACAACTTTGTCGGCATGGAATTGGGAAAAACACTTGGCCCAGCTTTAATTTGCAGCCGATAATAGGATGATTTTACGCAAAGCTGCAAAAAAATATTCCACATAACCTTTAAAAATCGTAACTTTGCAAACTTTTTAAAAACGAAATAAAAACATTCAACATGGAATTATCTGCCAAATACGAACCGCAGGAGATAGAAAAGAAATGGTACGACTACTGGACTGAACATAAGTTCTTCCACTCGGAACCCGATAATCGTGAACCTTACGTTGTTGTGATTCCACCACCAAATGTCACTGGAATTTTGCACATGGGTCACATGCTTAACAATACAATTCAGGATATTCTTGTACGCCGTGCCCGTATGACCGGCAAAAATGCAATCTGGGTGCCTGGTACCGACCATGCTTCAATTGCAACCGAAGCTAAAGTTGTAAACAAACTTGCTCAACAGGGCATCAAGAAAACCGACCTTAGCCGTGATGAATTTTTGAAGCACGCTTGGGACTGGACTCACGAACATGGTGGAATCATCCTGCAGCAGCTTCGCAAGCTCGGTGCTTCGTGCGACTGGGAACGTACCGCTTTCACAATGGACGAAAAGCGTTCTCAAAGCGTGATAAAAGTTTTCTGCGATTTGTATGAAAAAGGGTTGATTTACCGCGGAGTACGTATGGTCAACTGGGATCCTCAGGCAAAGACAGCTTTGTCGGATGAGGAAGTTGTTTACAAGGAACAGAACGGCAAACTTTATTACTTGAAATATAAGATTGAAGGCGAGGATGGTTACGCAATCGTTGCAACTACTCGTCCCGAAACAATCATGGGCGATACCGCAATGTGTATCAACCCCAACGACCCGAAAAATACCCACTTGAAGGGCAAAAAGGTGATTGTTCCACTTGTAAATCGCGTAATTCCTGTAATCGAAGACGAATATGTTGACATAGAGTTCGGTACTGGTTGCTTGAAGGTTACGCCGGCACACGATGTCAACGACTACATGCTTGGCGAAAAGTACAACCTTGAAAGCATCGATATTTTCAACGATGATGGTACATTGAGCGAAGCTGCCGGATTGTATGTTGGAATGGATCGTTTTGCAGTCCGCAAGCAGATTGAAATCGACCTGCAGAATGCTGGACTTCTCGAAAAAGTTGAAAATTACACAAATAAGGTAGGCTATTCGGAGCGTACAAATGTCGCTATCGAGCCTAAACTTTCGATGCAGTGGTTCCTTAAGATGCAGGATCTTGCAAAACCTGCCCTTGATGCCGTTATGAACGACGACATTAAGTTCTATCCTGCAAAGTACAAGAACACCTACCGTCACTGGATGGAAAACCTTAAGGACTGGTGCATCAGCCGTCAGTTGTGGTGGGGACATCAGATTCCTGCATATTTCCTGCCTAAGGGCGGTTATGTTGTCGCCGAAACTCCCGAACTCGCACTTGAAAAGGCAAAAGCAAAGACTGGCGACAACAACCTTACAATGAACGATTTGCGTCAGGATAGCGACTGCTTGGATACTTGGTTCTCATCGTGGTTGTGGCCTATTTCGCTTTTCGACGGCATCAACAATCCCGACAACGAGGAAATCAAGTACTACTACCCGACCTCTGACCTTGTAACAGCTCCCGATATTATCTTCTTCTGGGTTGCCAGAATGATAATGGCAGGATACGAGTATAAGGGACAGATGCCGTTCAAGAATGTATATTTCACTGGAATAGTTCGCGACAAGATTGGACGTAAGATGTCGAAGTCGCTCGGCAACTCGCCCGACCCGATTGAACTTATGGACAAGTACGGCACCGATGGTGTTCGTATGGGAATGATGTTGTCGGCTCCTGCCGGAAACGATATTCTTTTCGACGAAGCTTTGTGCGAACAAGGCCGTAATTTCAACAACAAGATTTGGAACGCATTGCGTCTTGTAAAGGGTTGGAATGTCGCCGACATCGAACAGCCTGCCGAAGCTAAAGTCGCTGTTGACTGGTTCAATTCTAAGCTCAGCGAAACCATTGCCGACCTCGACGAGGATTTCTCGAAGTACCGCATTTCGGAAGCCTTGATGAGAGTTTACAAGTTGTTCTGGGATGAATTCTCCGCTTGGTATCTCGAACTCATAAAACCTGCATACGGACAGCCAATCGACCGCACGACTTACGATGCAACTCTCGGATTCTTTGAGAAACTTGTTCTGTTGTTGCACCCGTTTATGCCTTTCATTACCGAGGAAATCTGGCAGTCGTTGCAGGAACGCAAGGAAGGCGAGAGCATTGTGGTGGCTGCTATGCCGAAGGCTATGCCCGTTGATTCCGACTTGCTCGCTGGCATTGAAAAGACCAAGGAAGTTGTTGCAAACATCCGTACCATAAGAAAGGAAAAGAACATTCCGCAGAAGGAAAAACTCACAATGTCGGTCATCAAGCACGAAAAGTACTACGACAACCTCGACTGTGTTATCATGAAGCTTTGCAACATGGAAAAGATTGACACAATAACCGAGAAACTTCCGATGGCGGCAGGCTTTATCGTCAACAAGAACGAATATTTCATTCCTGTTGGCAACCTAATCAACAAGGAGGAAGAATTGAAGAAACTGCGCGAAGAACTCGCATACGCTGAAAGTTTCCTTGCCTCGGTAATGAAGAAGCTTTCCAACGAGAACTTTGTAAACCATGCACCAGCTGCTGTAATTGAAAAGGAACGCAAAAAACAAAGCGATTCCGAAACAAAAATCAAGATTTTGAAGGAACAGATTGCTGGTTTGGAATAATAAACACTGTTTAATCTAAGCTATACGCTACTATCTGCACAAAAGATTTACTTTCCTATTTATTTACGTCAAAATAGAAAAACATAATCAAAATAAATTTATCTTTGCAGTTTAAATTTAATTTGTAATGAGAAAATTATTGTTAATTGTCGCAATGTTAGCGACTGCAATGCTGGCCTACTCACAGTCGGTGATAGTCATTGACAATCAGAGGCCACAGAACTCATCGGTTCAAATCATTGAAGAAAATAACAGCGGAATAACGCTAAAATTAAATGTAAATTCATATTCGCTCAGCGAAGTGCAAACACCAAACGGCACTGAAGTTATTGTCGGTTCACCAGATGGAATCAACTATATGGAAAAGGGCACTCCAGATGTTCCTTATTTTGCAACTACGGTACGCATTCCTGCACAAGGCAAGGCTATAGCCGAAATCGTTGAAGCAAACTATGTTACAGTGGAAAACATAAGCGTAGCACCATCGAAGGGCGCCATTAAGCGCAACATCGACCCGGCAACGGTTCCATACGAGTACGGCAAGTGCTACACCGTTGATGCTTTTGTTCCAGATATCAACGCTACAAACAGCGAAGCTTTCTGCATAAGGGACGTTCGCGGAACAACGGTTCGCTTTTTCCCGTTCCAGTACAACCCAGTACAGAAGCAGTTGAAAGTTTTCACCGAAATAACAGTTAAGGTAAAATATACCCAGCAGCCAAGTGAAAACGAAATCACAGCTTCATTCGAAAAGATTGACGAGTTTGAGAACATCTACAACCGTCTTTTCATCAACTACGGAAGCAAGACTCGCTACACTCAGCTGCAAGACGGACATCCGGGCAGAATGTTGATAATCTGCAAGGATACTTACCAATCGGCAATGCCCGAATTTATAGCATGGAAGCACGAAAAGGGTATCGAAACCGAAATGGTACTAATGAGCGCAATTGGCACAACCGCTGCCAACGTTCAGACTTACATTACCAACTACTTCAACGAACACAGCGACCTTGCCTACATACTTCTTGTTGGTGACGGCGGAGATGTTCCGTCAAATGTTTCAAGTGGTTCGGGATGGATGGCAGAAAGCCAAACTAGCGACAACCAATACGCATATCTCGTTGGAAACGACCACTATGCCGATGTATTTATCGGCCGTTTCTCAGGACAGTCGGTTGCAAACATAGAGAACATGGTTCGCAAGGTTATACTTTACGAAAAGGAACTTACAACAAGCGACACTTGGCTGACAAATGGCTACGGCAGCGCATCAAACGAAGGCGGTGGAAGCAGCGGCGGTCACAATCAGGGATTTGGTGTTGAAAGCGACATGACACACATGGGCTACATACAGACCGACCTTGAAAACTATGGCTACACAGTAACTCGCGTAAATCAGGCTTCATCAGGTTATACATCAGATTTAGCAGCAACATCGGCAGCCTTCAATGCAGGCGTTGGCCTTGCTTGCTACATAGGTCACGGAGACACCCAAGAATGGGCAAGTACAGGATACACCAACACTCATGTAAACGCACTTACAAATGAAAACAAACTCCCATTTATAATAAGTGTTGCTTGTGTTAATGGCGACTTCAATGGAAACACCTGCTTTGCAGAGGCTTGGCTTCGCGCAAGCAAAAACGGCAATCCAACCGGTGCACTTGCTTTCCTTGGCTCAACAATCAATCAGGACTGGAATCCTCCTATGACCGCACAGGACGAAATGGTTGACATCATTGTTGAATCCTTGGACGGAAACATCAAGAGAACAATCGGTGGCATCTCATTCAATGGTTATTTCCGTATGATTCAAGATTTTCCTGCCAATAGTTCTAGCGGTGACGGAGTAGCAACCGCCGACACATGGACAATCTTCGGCGACCCGTCAACAATGTTCCGCAGCAAAACTCCAGAGGAAATGACAGTTACTCATCCTAGCGTTATTACAGTTGGACAATCATCAATCGACGTAAGCAGCACAGCCGACGAAACCCTCATCGCTATCACAAAGGAAGTTGACGGTGAAGTTGTAATTCTTGGCGCTGGATACGCAAACAACGGAAGTGCAACAATAGACATTGCAGAACTGACAGAACCTTGCACTGTAAAAATTACGGCAACTGCATACAACAAGGTTACTTACCAGCAGGAAATAATGGTAATTGTTCCCGAAGGTCCGTATGTAACAAATGGCGGATACACAATCAACGACAGCGAAGGCAATAGCAACGGTGCTGCCGACTACAACGAGACAATAATGCTCAACTACACATTAAATAATGTAGGCGTTGAAGCTGCAAACAATGTAAGCATGGCAATATCATCATCAAGCAACGACATTACAATAAGCGACGACAATGAATCGTTTGGTGACATTGATGCAAATGGAAGCAAAACAAAGAACGATGCATTTACAATGTCGATTCGCAATGGTATTGCAGACCAAACCAACATCGCAATTTCCTACACAATTACGGCAGACAACTGCGAACCAAGGAACGGTTCTTTCATGTTGACTGCAAATGCACCTGCTCCTGCAATCTCGTTTGTAAGAATTGACGATTCAGAAAACGGCAACAACAACAATATGCTCGATGCTGGCGAAACCGCAAAAGTAATATTCAGCATTGCCAACAACGGACACGCACAGCTTAACGCAGGAACAGCAACCTTGTCAGTAACGGCTGAAGGTGTTGCATTGATTTCCAATGAAGCACAATACAACGCAATTAATGCAGAAAGTTCACAAAACATCGAGTTTGAAATTTCTGCTGCCGACGACATTGCAACTGGAACTACCGTATGCTTTACAGTACAAACAACTGGCACATACGATGCAAACATTAGCACCTGCCTCTCTGTAGGACTTCAGATTGAAGACTGGGAAAGCAACAGCTTTGATTCTTATGCATGGGAAAACAGCAGTGCAAGACCATGGACAATAGTTTCGACAGGAGCACACGAAGGTCAATATTGTGCAAAATCTGGCAATATTGGCAACAATGCAAACAGCGACCTTACAATTACATTGGAAGTTCCCAATGCCGACAACGTTGAATTCTACAAGAAGGTTTCGTGCGAAGCTCCATATACTGGCGGCGGCTGGTGGGGCGGTAGTAGTAATGACACAACTTTCTACGACTACCTTGCCTTCTTCATTGATAGCGAAATGAAAGGTCAGTGGGCTGGCACAAGCGACAGTTGGAGTTTGAAAACATACCCCGTAACTGTAGGCACACATACATTGAAATGGTCGTATGTAAAGGATCAGTCGCAAACCGGCGGTAGCGACTGCGCATGGATTGATGACATAAAGTTGCCGGCACACGCAAACTCAACCGTTAGCATACATACCGACATCGAAGTTGCCGAAAACACAATGGACATCTACCCCAACCCGGCAAGCGACAACACTTACATAAACCTTAACCTCACCGACAACAGCGAAATTTCAATTTGCATATACAACGCTGTAGGTCAGCTGGTAAAGACTATCGACATCAACTTGCAGTCGGGCGAAAACTATGTTGCAGTTGAAACTTCAGCTCTTACAGCAGGAATGTACATAGTTAAGGCTAACATCGGCGATTCTGTTATAACCAAGAATCTATCAATTGTAAGATAATAAAAGAAAATATTCGTAATGGCATTGCGCGAAAGTGCGATGCCATTGTTTTTTAAACACAGAAACATGAAAAGGTCATTCATAACAATTCTATCAATACTGTTTGCTTCTGCATTGTTCGCACAGGAAATTCCGCAGGAACTGCGAGGCAAATACCACGCTTTGCGCTGGGAAGAACTTTCAACAAAAGGACACACCCGCGACCTCATCGTCACCGACCCACCCGAGAATCCGCGAAGCATAGCCGAATTTGAACCGAATCAAGGCGTAATTGTGGCTGCACCGTCAAGTTATTGGGGCAGTGGCGTTAGTTTTGGTGTGCCGTATTCGCTTATAGCCGAACTTTCACAGGAAGATACCGTTTACCTGATATGTGCTTCAAGCAGCCAATCATCAGTAAGAAACACCTTGCAGAACAATGGCGTTAATATGAACCACCTGAAATTTGTAACTCACGAAATCGACTCGTACTGGTGCCGCGACTACAGCCCGTGGTTCATCGAGTACGGCGACAAGCAGGTTGGTATGATTGACTATGTTTACAACCGTCCACGTCCCAACGACGACGATATTACAAATTACTTCGGCACCTATTTCGACAAGCCTGTCTTTGGAATGGATGTCGTACATACTGGCGGAAACTACATGACCGATGGACTTGGCGTGGCAGCTTCATGCTCAGCATCACTGGATGCGGAAAATTCAGAAGACGGATACACATATACGCCAGCTCAACTTGACACCATTTTCAAGAATTACCTTGGCATCACAAACTACATGCACTTGGACGACCCGCTGAACGACTACATTGCACACATTGACTGCTGGGGCAAGTTCATTGATGTCGACAAGGTTGTAATTACCAAAGTTCCTACAAGCAATTCGCAATACGCCGCATACGAGGCTATGGCCGACTACTGGGCAAACCAGACAAGCTCATACGGTAACAAGTACAAGGTTTACAGAACATATAGTCCGAATAGACAACCTTACTCCAATTCGCTGATTCTTAACAAAAAAGTTTACCTTGCATTTCCGAACAACGATGCCACAAACAATGCCAACGCAAAGGCTGTTTACGAAGAGGCGATGCCAGGCTACGAGGTCATTGGCTTTAATCCTATAAGCAGCGCACCATGGGAAGGAACAGATGCTCTTCATTGCCGTACGCACGAGGTTCCGCGCTTCGATATGCTTCGCATTGCCCACTACCCTATCCTCGACACTGTTGAATATGCTGAAACATACACGATAACAGCAAAAATCTATACTCTCGGAAATGGTGGATCAATCACCAATGCAAAAGTTTTCTTCAAGATTGATGATGACGAATACATTTCAGAAGATATGGCACTTGTTGCAGAAGATGAATATTCTTTCACATTTGAAGGATTACAACGCGGACAAAAAGTTTCGTACTACATAAAGGCAGAAACCGAAAACGGACAAGTACAGACACATCCGTACATCGGAGAACCCGACCCGCATGTTTTCGTAGTTGAACCAGAAGACGATCCAACAACAGTTGAAGGCTTTGCAACAGACAATGGCTACATAAAGTGTTTTCCGAATCCGGCCACAGAGGTAATGTACTTCATCTCAAACAATGTTGATGAAGGAAGCTATAATGTGGAAATTATCAACCAGCAAGGAGCAGTAGTTAAATCACTCGCTACTGATGCCTCATCGAGATGGGAAGGTGCGTGCATCGACATTTCCGACATGGCTACCGGACTTTATTTCGTCCGCATGTACAACGACAAGAAATCGTACACCTGCAAGTTCTCGAAACTATAATCTATTACGCATTATCCTTCCGTCTATATTCTGGAATTTTACCTCATCGGATTTGCGCATTTCCACTTTTCCGTCATTCCATACCGACGGCCATCCACCTATGATATGTCCCAAATAGACAATCCGTATAGGATGCAGGCCTTTGGCAAGAGCCACGGACTTGTCGCTGCGAGAAAAACGCTTCACTTCCCCGGAATTGTCAATCAGCTTAACTCCATCAATCCAGAACTCCTCATTATCAGTTGAAAAATAATAAACGCCATCCTCGTCAATGCGCAAATAACCTTCTGCAATCGAAGCATAATTGCTGTACCCATTGAGAGGTTCGCCAAAATTGGTAACATTTCGGATATCAATAAGTTTGGATATTACAGTATCCCTTTCCGCCTTGCCCTTTGCCTTTTCAAGTTCGGCAACATTGAGAAACATTCCCGAAACGTTGTGCATCTTCAATCCTTCTACAACATTGACATCCATGACCGATGGTGCATATTGTTGTTTCTCGACTACTATTTCGCGCACCCTGCTCATCTTCCCGGATGGTAATACAGAAGCAATCTTCAATACCGTGTTTTTCTTTATTACAATAGGTCCGGTATATTGCTTCGAACTTGGTGTAAGATCGGAGCCATCAATAGAATATACCATTTTTACTGGTCGTGAAGTAGTGAACTTAAGTACAGCCGAATCTACAAACGCCACGAAATTGCATGATCCATACGGCTGTTCCGGCAACGGAATGTGATATGTAATGTCATGCATATCAAGACGCACAAAAGCATTGTCTAATCGACGGCAGAAATCAGCGTAATCCTTTTTCTCCAAAGGAGACCAAGCAACTTCGGCAAGAGCCAATGCACGAGGATAGTACCGGTACTCGCGCAAAGTATCATTATATAAGTATTCTGCCCAAAGATTGCACTGCACACCACGCACATGCTTGCCCTGTCCCAACTTTGCCAAAGTGTCGGGAATTGGATTGTAACCGTAGGTAGTCTCTAATTTGGAACTGCCGCCAATAGTTACTGGCTCTATCTTGCTGTCGCCTTGATAATAATCAATATACATACCACCATTATAAGGTGTCATTATCACATCGTGGCCTTTTTGTGCTGCCGCAATTCCACCATCTTCGCCACGCCACGACATTACCGTTGCCGATGGATTTATTTCACCATCAAGAATCTCGTCCCAACCGATAATCTTGCGCCCGTGCTTGGCAAGCATGGCCTCTACCCGCTTCACAACATAGCTCTGCAAACAATCCTCTGGCGAATGATTGGGATTATTATCAAGGTGTTCCTCTTTTATTCTAGCCTGACAGAGAGGGCATTTCTTCCAAAAAACCTTCGGACATTCATCGCCACCTATATGGAAATATTCACTTGGAAAGATTTCAACGAGCTCATCAATAACATTTTGCAAAAACTCGAAAGTAGATTCTTTGCCCGGACACATCACAATGTCCTCGACACCCCAAACAATTCGCGGAGTTACCGTATCGGTGTTGCAAGACAGCCATGGATATGCCGATATTGCTGCGAGCTCGTGTCCTGGAACTTCTAATTCAGGAATTACAGTTATGAATCTCTCGGCTGCGTAGGCTACAATTTCGCGTGCCTGCTCCTGCGTATAGAAACCGCCATATTCATAGCCCTCCCCTTCAATGCGTTTAGCTCCTACATTAGTAAGTTCGGGATATTTTTTTATTTCGATTCGCCAGCCTTGGTCGTCGGTAAGATGCCAGTGCATAGTATTAATCTTGAACATAGCCCACACATCAATTTGTTTCTTAACGAACTCAACATCAACAAAATGCCTCGACGGATCAAGATGCACGCCACGATATGCAAAGCGTGGTTCGTCAGAAATCTCGGCAAAAGGCATACTCCACTCTATATTCTTCACGACGTTGGAAGATTCCACTTCGGCAGGAAGCAATTGCATCACTGTCTGCATGGCATAGAAAAGACCAGCAGCCGTCGAAGCTTTTACCGACACTTTTTTACTTCCAATCGAAAGCTTATATCCTTCGCTAGCAATAGGAGCATTGGCGTCAAGTTCAAGCATTATGATATTTTTATCACCTTTCCCAACAACATTGATAACAAAACCAGTCGAAGCTCTCAACTTCTTTGCAAAGAAATTGGCGACATTCCTTGCGGAATCGCAATTTACAACAAAAACAGTATTATTGTCAAGGACAAAATGATTTGTTGCATCCACCGACATTTCCTTTGGCACAGGAATTACATTTACTCCTTCATTGTATGGTTTCACATCATAGGCCTTGTCTTTTGCACATCCTGACATAATGAGCAATGCCAAGACTATCAGAACGACGTACTTACATTTCATAAAAATCAAAATTAATGAGGCACAAATCTACAAAACATCTTGATACCATCAAAGAGGACAAAAATGTTAGCATGAAAAAAGTGAGCAGGTCCTAAGCCGAATTCTGTAGCATCAACGATGCTGTCTATCATTTATCTGTGCGTTCTACCCCTCGGCTCAGGCGGGCAACCTTCAATCGCCGATATACATGAACTTGCAGCTTGCGGGACGGACGGCTGACAATGTCGCCACTGCCACCGGTAGGCTCTTACCCCACCTTCTCACCTTTACCTTGTTGCCAAGGAAGTCATTCTCTTCTCCGCGGCCAAACCTTTGCAGACTTCTCCTATTTCAGGAGCGCAACGCCCTATGCTGTCCGGACTTTTCTCATTACTTTCCGTAACGCGATAGACTGACCTGCTCTGGTGGCAAAGGTATGATATTTTTTCATAATAAAATCATGAGATTTCTTTTTTTAGGCCGAAGCTTAAAATCAGCTTCATTCCACTGGCCTATCTTCCTGCTTATTTTGCAATGTCATTTTAAGTTGCTTGACTATAATCAGAACTTCCATAACGAGATACGCAAAATACAAAACAAAGAAGTGTATCACATAAGTAATCTTGTTTTCCTTACCGCCTAAAATCACCGGTATTAGGAACAAGATAATGATTGCCATTTTTACAAGACACGATCCCAGGAATACATATCCGAAAAAGTTCTGCTTGTTCCTCATTTTTTTCAAAATGAACTTCGACAAGAATACTATTCCGACAGTAAGAGCAAAAAGAAACACATTTACCTCATATACACCATCAACATAACAAACAGGGAAAGCCCGCATTATCAAAAACTGTATTGCAAACAATACCAAAGCAAACACAATAAGCGGTAAAAAAATCCCACGTATATTATTACTCATTTTTTAAACTTTTAATAACCAAATATATCGAGGAAAACACAGCGAACAACGACAATGCGACAGTAAACCAAGGTTTTGACGTACAAAAATACTCATCAAGCTTTAAACCTCCGAATGCTCCGGCAAAAATAACAATCCCCATTTCAAAAGCCAACGAGGTGTATCTGGCAAACTTGCCAAGCCCGGAATTTATCTTGTCGTTTTTTTCTTTACTGTCCATCAACGTAGGAACCTTCATAAGCAGGCTCCGAAGTACTCATACTGCAAGTTCCTGTAAATGTTGCATCCGGTTCGATTGCCAACTTCAAAGTTCTTATTTCACCCTCAACTGTGGCCGTCGACTTAAGCATAAGTAAATTTTCTACCTTTAACTTTCCTTTTACCGCACCGGACACCTCGCAATCCCTGCACTTTACTTCACCTGCAATTTTACCTGTCGGTCCAATAACAATCTTGGATTGTGAAGTTAAATTTCCTTCCAGAGCCCCATCAACTCTAACATCGCCTTGCGAAACGATATTACCTATAATAGACGTTCCACCACCTATGATATTCAAGCTACTTACTTCTTCATTCCTTGCCATAACATGTATTTTTTTTCGAGTTCAAAGGTATATTTTTTTCATAAAATATACAAATTATTTTTCATTTGAATATTTCCGCGCGTTTTTCTTTTTACGACCAACAAATTAAGCAAAATCTTATTACCTTTGCAAAAAAAACGCAAATGAGGACAAAGACATCGCTAATACTACCAATAATTTTTGCAGCACTTACATTATGCATAAATTCATGCTCGATTCAAGACGTAAGCGTAGGAACGCCTAAAGACGTAAAGGTTAACAGTTTAAGCTTAAGCGGAATAAACATAGAAGGGAAAATTCCAATAGAAAATCCGAACAAGTTTGGCTTCAACCTGAGTAAGATAAACATTGACGTATATGTCAACGACATCCATATCGGGTGTATAAACAAAAGGGAAAAAATTCACATAAAACCACAATCCAAGAATTCATATCCACTAAAATACGATGCTTCTTTCAAAGACATTGTAAAAGACCCCATTGCATTGACCAACGCATTCTCAAAAGGCAGTGTTATTATAAAACTCAATGGATACGTTACTGCATCAAAATTCTTGTTGTCCAAAAAAATAAAAGTCGAGCACAAAGAAAACATAAGCAAGTTCAAGTTTTTTTAATACCTTTGCAAAAAATACATTCTGATGAAGAAGACGATAACTATAATCATAGTAATTTTTTCTGCTTTACAAATATATGGGCAAAACATAACGCCCTCACGTATAAAATACTTCAGCGACTCGGTTTACAATGGGAAGATAAAAATAGAACAAACTTCCTCTGTAAGGAACTACATGGAAATATGTGCTGGACTTAATAAAAAACGTGAAGGATTTCCTGGCTATCGAGTTAAAGTCTTTGCAGAAAACAAGCAGGATTCACGTTCCCGGGCAAATGCAATACGTTCGGCTTGTAGCAACGATGACCACGAAGCATACGTAACATACGTAGAACCCAACTTTGAAGTTCATGTAGGCGATTTCATGACACGCTTCGAAGCTCTTGTTCTTATGAAAGAACTATTGCCCACATATCCCGAAGCGTATATTATTAAGACCATTATTAAATATCCTATTCACTGATGGACGGAAAAAAGCTGAAAAAGCTTGAAAATATTGCAGCAACAATACGCCACGACATTATTGATTCGCTATGTGAAGCTGGATCCGGACACATTGGAGGTTCTTTGGATTTAGCCGACATATTCACTGTGCTGTACTTTCACACAATGAAACACAATCCAAATAATCCGCAAATGACTGATCGCGACAAGCTCATTCTTTCTATTGGACATACAGCTCCAGTGCTATATGCTACACTAGCCAATGCAGGTTACTTCCCAAAGGAAGAACTTATGACATTAAGAAAAATTGGCACGCGACTGCAAGGACACCCTTCGTTGGCAGCAGAATTGCCTGGTGTAGAATCTGCATCAGGGTCACTAGGGCAAGGACTTTCTGTATGTGTCGGGATGGCCATTTCCGATAAAATTGACAATATCGACAGGAAGATTTTCTGTGTATGCGGTGACGGTGAAATTCAGGAAGGCCAGATATGGGAGGCGGCGATGAGTGCAGCACACCATAAATTAAGCAATATCATTGCAATAATAGATCGTAACAGGCTGCAAATTGACGGTCCGAACAAAGACGTCATGGAATTAGAACCGCTTCACGAAAAATGGGCATCGTTTGGATGGGATGTTTATGAATGTGACGGAAATAACATTGAAGAACTTGTAAACACCTTCGACTGTATGAAAGGCAACAAACCAAAAGTTCTAATAGCAAACACTATTATGGGAAAAGGTGTCCACGAGATTGAAGGTGACTACAAATGGCATGGGAAAGTGCCAAATATGGAAGAAAGGAAACAATGGTTAGACCACAATAATTAACTACGAATTATCTACAGACAAATTTTAATAAAATGGAAGAAATAATCAGCAAATTACCCTACAAAATAGCAGACATGTCTCTCGCAGAATGGGGACGCAAGGAAATTGAAATGGCAGAAAAGGAAATGCCGGGATTGATGAGCATACGCCGCAAATACGCAGCCGAAAAGCCGCTGAAGGGCGCAAGAATCTCCGGCTCGTTGCACATGACAATACAGACTGCCGTACTTATCGAAACTTTGGTTGAACTTGGCGCTGATGTACGCTGGGCAAGCTGCAACATATTCTCAACACAGGACCATGCAGCAGCAGCAATAGCAAAGGCTGGTGTACCTGTTTTCGCATGGAAAGGTGAAACTCTCGAAGACTACTGGTGGTGCACATTGCAGGCATTGTCGTTCCCTGGCGGACTTGGTCCAAATTTGATAGTTGACGATGGCGGCGACGCTACATTACTGGTACACAAAGGATATGCAGCAGAAAACGATGCGAAGACATTGGATTTTGTTCCTTCATGCCACGAAGAAAAGGCTATTCAGGAAACCTTGAAGGCTATGCTGGCAGCCGACAATCAGAAATGGCATCGCACAGTTGCAGAACTCAAGGGCGTTTCGGAAGAAACAACCACTGGCGTTCACCGTCTGTACCAGATGATGGCAAAGGGGGAACTGCTTATTCCTGCAATCAACGTAAACGACTCGGTTACAAAGTCGAAGTTCGACAACCTCTACGGCTGCCGCGAATCACTGGCTGACGGCATCAAGCGTGCTACCGACGTAATGATTGCCGGCAAGACTGTTGTTGTTCTTGGCTACGGTGATGTTGGCAAGGGTTGCGCTCGTTCGATGCACACCTACGGTGCAAGGGTTCTCATCACCGAAATCGACCCGATATGTGCTTTGCAGGCCGCAATGGAAGGCTACGAAGTTACAACAATGGAAGAAGCAGTTAAGGAAGGTAACATCTTCGTGACAACAACTGGCAACTGCGATGTAGTTACTCTCGAACACATGAAGCAGATGAAGGATCAGGCAATTGTTTGCAACATTGGCCACTTCGACAACGAAATTCAAGTCGACCGTCTCGAAAACTGCCCTGGCGTTGTAAAGACCAACATCAAGCCGCAGGTTGACAAATACACCTTCCCGACCGGAAATTCAATCTTCCTGCTTGCCGAAGGTCGTCTAGTAAACCTTGGCTGTGCAACTGGACATTCATCGTTCGTAATGAGCAATTCGTTCTCAAACCAGACCTTGGCTCAGCTCGACCTATGGAAAAACAACTACAAAGTCGACGTTTATCGTTTGCCTAAGTACTTGGATGAGGAAGTTGCACGACTTCACCTCGACCAGCTTGGTGTTAAGCTCACAAAACTCACTCAGAAGCAAGCCGATTACATCGGAGTACCAGTAGAAGGCCCATTCAAGGCTGACCACTATAGATATTAAGAGATTTTGATTATCCGCAATAAGCACAAAACAATTTGACAAAAATTGCGGATAATCATTATTTTTATTTCTCTGATTATATTTTAAAAATAAATAAGAAATGGATAGTGACAAGTTTATGAAACTGAATATTATAATTGTTATACTGTTGCTTTCCATTTCATTCGTAGGATGTACAAAGCGTGGTTGCACCGACCCTACTGCCAAGAATTACGATGAGTCGGCAAAAAATGATGATGGTTCATGTATATACGAACCAGTAAGTGAACGTAATCTTATATTTGGACGATACAAATGCACAAGGAAGTCGGGATACGGACAAGTTGTAGAGGATGATACGGAATTAGAAATACATCCTATCAGGATAACTGACAAAATTTTGAGGGTCTGCGACAATTCTTTAGGACTGTCATTTTATATTACATACACCGAAGATGGATTTATAAAAGACACCGTAATTCCCAATGTCCCTGGTTATATGCGTGGCGGTTTTGCGGCTAGGATTTTAGGTTCGGTTAGAGAGGACTCGCTTCATATTGATTATTTATGGACTAGCGAGCAGTACATTTATGACGGATTTAAAATTCAGCAATTCACCGGAGAATTTGACACACCTGACTATCGGGATGCATGGGTTGGTTTTTACGATGGCACGAAAGAAACCACTTGGTGGACGCCTGATACGGGAGGAGTATCTGGACCTTACAAAGCAACTCTGGAAGTGTCGTTGACAGAAAACGATTCTGTTTTGAAAATAATTGAAGTAGGTAGCGATCAATATCAAAAAGCTATGTATTATGTAAATACGAATGGTGTCCTTCGTTATCCAAGTGAGGGAGAGAATCCTTATTTAGGAGACCATAAAGGTGGCTCTTTTGTAGGAGACAGCCTTAATTATTATATTGTAGCCCATTCGGTTGGAGCTGGAACAGAAACTCGTTTTTATTGCAAGAAAAGGCAATAAGAGAAAGGAATCCTGAATAGTTGCACACATTTCCGTAATTAACACCCACTTTGTTAATTAAAAATAAGGTGTAGGTCAGATTTTGGCGTAGCAGTGCTTTATTTTACAGAGTTTAGAACTTCTGCAACTTTTATGAAAAATCGGCGTATGTGTCAAAAAGAGACCTGAAATTGCTTTGAAAATGTTATATGTGTCAAAAAGAGACCTAAAACAAGCTTGAACTATTTCTTTTTCAAAGGCTTATG